>Ga0126312_10001132_pt1 | contig 17210 bp, 19 predicted proteins | sample Plot104A_FD_92537 | JGI IMG/M metagenome (GOLD analysis project Ga0126312, IMG submission 92537) | Serpentine soil microbial communities from UC McLaughlin Reserve, CA, USA - Plot104A | ecosystem: Environmental > Terrestrial > Soil > Grasslands | place: USA: UC McLaughlin Reserve, Lake County... | reverse complement strand
GCCGAGGCGATCGTCGCGCACCCGTTCACCGCCGCGATCGAGGCGCTCGACGCGTACCCGTATCCCGTGCTCGCGGCGCTCAACGGGCACGCGATCGGCGGCGGGCTCGAGCTCGCCCTGTCGTGCGACCTGCGCGTCTGCAGCGCCGACGCGCGGCTCGGCATGCCGCCGGCGCGGCTGGGGCTGGTCTACTCGCACACCGGGCTGCGCAAGTTCCTCGACGCGCTCGGCGCCCCGCGGACGCGCGAGCTCTTCTTCACCGCGCGCAACATCGGTGCGCAGGAGGCGCTCGGCTGGGGCCTCGTCGGCGAGGTCGTGCCGGCGGCGGAGGTGGCCGCCCGCGGCGTCGAGCTCGCGGCCGAGATCGCCGCCAACGCGCCGCTGTCGCTCAGCGGCAACAAGCGCGTGATCCGCGAGCTGCTGGCGGCCGAGGGCGCGCTCGACCCCGGCGTCGAGCGAGAGCTCGTCGCGCTGCGCGAGGCCTGCTTCCGCTCGGAGGACTTCTTCGAGGGCGTGCGCGCGTTCGCGGAGAAGCGCGCGCCGGCCTGGAAGGGGCGCTAACAATGGGAGGGTGCGCCGACTCGTCCTAGCCCTCGTCGCCGTCGTGCTGTTGCCGCCCGCCGCGGCGCGGGCGATGCAGATCGACGGCCCGCCCGCGGTCGACCCGCCGATCGCCTGGCGCCATTCGCGCGCGGTCGGCGAGCCGTACGCGGGCCGGCTGGTGCGCGGCGTCCAGCTGCCCGCCGAGGGGCGCGACTTCTGGACCTACGACTGGGGCACGCACCTCTCCCCCAACCGGCCGTGGCGGCGCTGGGGCACCGACCGGCTCGTGCGGACGCTGCTGGCCGTGATCGGCGAGTACCGCACGGCGCACCCCGAGGCGCCGCGGGTCGGGATCGCCGACCTCTCGCGCAAGCACGGCGGCCCGTTCGGGCGCAACTTCGGCGGGCTCGGCCACTCCTCCCACCAGAACGGCCTCGACGCCGACATCCTCTACCCGCGGCTGGACCGGCTCGAGCGCCATCCCTCCGACCCGGCGCTGGTCGACGAGGCGCTCTCCCAGGACCTCGTCGACCGCTTCGTCGCCGCCGGCGCCGTCGTCGTGTTCACCGGTCCGCGGCTCGACCTGCACGGGCCGCACGGCGTCGTCGTGAAGCTGGTGCACCACGACAACCACATGCACGTGCGGGTCCGCTAGCGGATCCGTCCGGAATTTCGGCGGGTCCGCTAGCCGGCGCCGCTCGAGAGGCAGACGAGCCGGTCGCCCGCCTGCAGCTCGGCGGCGCGCGGGTCGTCGAAGCGCAGCACCGCGTCGCCGCGCACGACGGCGATCACCGGCGCCGTGGACGGCACCTCCGCGAGCGGCCGGCCCGCCTCGCCGGGGTCGAGCTCGCGCTCCGTCAGGTCGAGCCCCTCGCCGACCGACAGCAGGTCCTCCAGCACCTGCACTACCTTCGGGCTGCGCACCGCGTGGCCGAGCAGCCGCCCGGCTGCGCCGGATGACACGACGACGGAGTCGGCGCCTCCCTGCTCGAGCAGGTGGGCGTTCTCGCCCTCGCGCACCGAGGCGACGATCCGCGCAGCGGGGTTGAGCTCGCGGGCGGTGAGCGTGATCAGCACGGCGGTGTCGTCACGGTCGGGGGCGACGACCACGGCGGCGGCGTCGCGCACGCCGGCCGCCTCGAGCGCGGCGGACGCGCTCGCGTCGGCGACGACGCCCGCGTGCCCGGCGCGGCGGGCGTCCTCGACGGTCTCGGCGCTCTCGTCGATCACGACGACGTCGCCGGGCTCCCTGCCGTGGGCGAGCATGGTGGCGATGGCCGCCCGGCCCTTGACGCCGAAGCCGCAGACGATGATGTGGTCTCTCAGGGTATTCCTCCAGAGCCTCTCGCGATAGTGGGCACGGGTGCGTTCGGCGAGCACCTCGAGCGTCGTGCTGACCAGGATGACGAGGAACAGCACGCCCGCGGGCATGACGATGAACGTGTTGACGAGCCGGGCGCCGTCCGTGACCGGCGTGATGTCCCCGTAGCCGGTCGAGGTCACGCTGACCGCGCCGAAGTAGAGCGCGTCGAGGACGCCGATCTCGCCGCCGCTGCCGTCGCGGAACCCGTCGCGGTCGAGGTACGTGACCACCGACACGACCAGCACCAGCGCCGTCGCGAGCCCCAGCCGCCGCAGCAGGACCGCGAGCGGGCCGCGCTCGCTGACGGGCAGGCGGATGTCGGCGCGCTCGGTCGTCACCCCGCGGGGATGATGCCCGATGCCGTCCGGCCCGCTCCATACGGTTCCGCCATGCCGCCGCTCATCACCCGCGAGGAGGCGCTCCGGCTCGGCGAGATCGAGGACCGGCGCGCGATCGAGGCGCTGGTCGAGCGCGCGTGGCGCGCGCGTGTGGAGCGCTTCGACGACTCGACCGACATGTGCTCGCTCGTGAACGCGAAGTCGGGCGGATGCGCCGAGGACTGCGGCTTCTGCGCGCAGTCGCGCTTCGCGGAGGCCCAGACGCCGATGCACGCGATGATGCCGGCCGAGCAGATCCTCGAGCACGCGCGGGCGGCCGAGGCGGCCGGCGCGCACCGCTTCTGCATGGTCACGCAGGGCCAGGGCCTCTCCAAGCGCGACTTCGAGGCGATCCTCGAGGGCGCGCGGCTCGTCGCCGAGCACACCAACCTGAAGCGCTGCGCGTCGATCGGGCACATGAGCGTCAAGCGCGCTCGGCAGCTCAAGGAGGCCGGCATCCAGCGCGTGCACCACAACGTCGAGACGGCGCAGTCCTACTACCCGGAGGTCTCCTCCACGGTTCAGTACGAGGGCCGGCTGCGCACGATCGAGGCGGTGCGGGAAGCGGGGCTCGAGACCTGCGTCGGCGGCATCCTCAACCTCGGCGAGACGCGCGAGCAGCGCGTCGAGATGGCGTTCGAGCTCGCCGCGATCGACCCCACCTCGGTGCCGATCAACCTGCTCAACCCGCGGCCGGGGACGAAGTTCGGCGACCGCGAGTACATGGATCCGTGGGAGGCGGTCAAGTGGATCGCGATCTTCCGCCTGATCCTGCCCGGCGCGCTGTTCCGGCTCTGCGGCGGGCGCACCGAGAACCTCGGCGACCTCCAGCGCCTGGCGGTGCGCGCCGGCCTCAACGGCGTGATGCTCGGCAACTTCCTCACGACGCTCGGCAACCTCCCCGAGGAGGACCACGAGATGTTCGAGGCGCAGGGGCTCAACATCGCCGCGCAGCCGGACAACGGGTCGAACCCGCGGCCCGACAACCGCTCCGGCTGGCTCGAGGGCGAGACGCCCGACGTCGTCGAGCGGCACATCGCGGCGGCGGCGCCGCCGCTTCATGTGACGCTCTGGGATCCCTCGTCGCAGCTGCGCTACCGCAGGAAGTCCTCCGTTCCACCGAGACCGGACGGTTCGCCCAATCGCGGGCTTCCGTCGGCCGCCTAGACCAAGGAGCCACATGCTGGATATGCAGGACCGACTGGACGAGCTCAAGGGGCTCGGCCTGTACCGCCGCATGCGCATGGTGAGTGGTCCGCAGGGACCGCGCGTGGTGCTCGACGGCAAGCCCGTCCTGCTGCTCTGCTCGAACAACTACCTCGGTCTCGCCGACCATCCGCGGGTGCGCGAGGCGGCGGCCGACGCGGCGATGCGCTGGGGCGCCGGCGCCGGGGCCTCGCGGCTGGTGTCGGGGAACATGACGCTGCACCGGCGGCTGGAGGAGCGGATCGCCGCGTTCAAGGGCACCCAGGCTGCGCTGCTGTTCGGCTCCGGCTACCTGGCGAACCTCGGCATCGTGCCCGCCCTGGCGCGGCGCGGCGAGATCGTGTTCTCCGACGAGCTCAACCACGCGTCGATCGTCGACGGCTGCCGGCTGTCGGGCGCCGAGCCGTTCGTCTACCGCCACTGCGACGTCGAGCATCTCGAGTGGGGCCTGCGCAACGCCGACGCCCGCGGGGCGCTGATCGTCACCGACGGCGTCTTCTCGATGGACGGGGACGTCGCGCCGCTCGAGGACATCGTCGAGCTCGCGCAGCGCCACGACGTGCGGGTGATGGTCGACGACGCGCACGGCACGGGCACGCTCGGTGCGGGCGGGCGCGGCACGGTCGCCGAGGCGGGGCTCGAGGGCGAGGTGGACGTGATCGTCGGCACGCTCGGCAAGGCGCTCGGCTCCTACGGGGCGTTCGCTGCCTGCGACCACGCGGTCGCGCGCTACCTCGTCAACAGCGCGCGGTCGCTGATCTTCTCGACGGGGCTGCCGCCCGCCGCCGCCGCGGCGGCGATGGCGGCACTCGAGCTGCTGGTCGAGCAGCCGCGCCGCGTAGAGCGGCTCGCCGACAACGCGGCCACGCTGCGCTCCGGCCTCGCGCGCGAGGGGTTCGACGTGTCGGGGTCGCAGACGCAGATCGTGCCCCTGATCGTCGGCGACGCCGAGCTGGCGATGCGGATCTGCGAGGCGGCGCTGGAAGAGGGCGTCTTCGCGCAGGCGATCCGCCCGCCGACGGTGCCCGAGGGGACGTCGCGACTGCGTCTCGCGGTCATGGCGTCGCACACGCGCGGCGAGCTCCGCGACGCGGCCCGGATCCTGGCCCAGGCGGCGCTGCGCAACGGCTTCCGCCCGTCCTCGAGCGTTCCCGTGGCGGCGGCCCAGATCGCGGCGCCGGCGCCGGCCGGGCGCCTGCGGGTGTTCGACGGGGACGCCGAGGAGCCGCTTCCGAAGGCGGCGTGAAAGCGCGCCCGCCGTCGCGGCCCGTCGAGTCGCCGCGATCCGCCGACTCGCCGCGGCCCGCCGACTCGCCGCGGCCCGCCGACTCGCCGCGGCCCGCCGACTCGCCGCGGCCCGCCGACTCGCCGCGGCCCCCGACTCGTGGGGCGACTTAACCCCCGTGCGCGGGCTCTTCGTCACCGGCACGGACACGGGCGCCGGGAAGACGGTCGTCGCCGGGGCGATCGTGACCGGGTTGCGCGCGCGCGGCGAGCGGGTCGCCGCCTACAAACCCGTCGTCACTGGTCTCGACGAGCCGGTCGATGCCCGCTGGCCGCGCGACCACGAGCTGCTCGCGGCCGCTGCGGGCGCTTCCGCCGAGACGGTGGCGCCGCAACGGTTCGGGCCGCCGGTCTCGCCGCACCTCGCCGCCGACCTCGCCGGTGTCGAGCTGGACCTCGACGCGATGATCGTCGCCGCGGCGTCGGCGGCCGCCGAGGCGGATGCCGACGTACTCGTCGTGGAGGGCGTCGGCGGCCTCCTCGTCCCGCTCACGCGCGAGCGCACGGTGCGCGACCTTGCCGTCGCGCTCGGCTTCGCGCTCGTGGTCGCCGCCCGCCCCGGCCTCGGCACGATCAACCACACGCTGCTGACGCTGGAGGCCGCCCGCGCCGCCGGCCTCACGGTCGCGGGCGTCGTGATGACTCCATGGCCGGACGAGCCGACCACGATGCACCGATCCAACCGCGCGACGGTCGCCCGGCTGGGCGCCGTCGGCGTCGCGACGATCTCGCCGCTCCCGGACGGGTCGCCCGCCTCACTCGTGACGGCGGGCGAGCGTCTCCCGCTGCAGGAGTGGTCAGCACGCTGACATACTGGAATCGAGTCGTTCTGCCCGGCTCCGAGCGACCACCGGGGATCGCTTGACCGCGCCGCAGCGCCCCGCCACGGTTGCCGTCCCCCCAACACCCAGAAGGGAGGTTCCAGCCATGGAAGGCGGAGCCAACATCGAGCACGAGCTCATCAAGGAAGGGCCGCACGTCCCGACGGATCCGCGGGCGCTGCGGCAGCTCAAGCGGCTGATCGAGCTCGGCGAACTCGAGCCGATCGACTTCCCGTTCCCGTTCCCGAGCGTTCCCCGCTACCTCGTCACCTACATGAACTCGCAGACGGGCGGCAGGATCCGCTCGGCGACGGTCGTGTCGGTGACCAACCAGTCCACGAGGCCCAACCTCGTCACCGTGTCCTACTTCAAGGGCTTCAGCAACAACACGTCGCCGGTCGGCACGTCGTCATTCGTGATCCCGCCGGACTTCACGATCGACTTCGCGTCGCGGACGCTTCCGGGCGAGCTCACGGTGACCAACTCGGTCCCGAGTCCGGAGCTGACGTTCGACGAGGGAAGGGCGATCGTCAGCTCGAGGCTGGCGGAGATCGGCGTGAGCAGCCGCGTCTACTACACCTCCGGCGACCGCGACGAGGAGCTGCTCTCGATCACGGACTCCAAGGTCGTCCTCCTCGGGCAGGGCAACCAGGGCGACTGACATGGACCGCGGCCGCGCCTCGGCGCGGCCGCGTCGCTCTTCGTGAAGCGCCCGCGCGGAGCTAGGGCCGGCGTTTACGTCAACGGCGGCAGTGGGGGAGCGGGTCCGGATTGCCGCCGGTCAACGCCGGTCGGGTCTGCAATTCGGCCGGCTGACCGGCGTTGACGGCGATAGCCGCCGTCAACGCCGGTCGGACCGCGCATTCCGGCTCGCGACCGGCGTTCCCGCGCCGCCGGCGAGCCCCCACCCCAATCGGACCCGCACTCTCGATGCCCGCCGTTTGACATAAACGCCGGCGGGTCAGTGCCCGATCGAGGACCCCGCGAAGAAGAAGAACCAGGCCTCGAACGCCAGCCCCGCGATCACGACGGTCGCGACGAGGATCTTGTCGAGCGCGCGCAGGCCGGTGCCGTCCGAGCGTCCGCCCGCCTCGTTGAACGCCTTCATCCACGGCGACTGGCGCCGCATGGGCGGGCGGCCGGCGAGCTCGTCGTGCGCGACGCCCATCCGGTTCAGCGCCCACACCAGCGCCCAGGAGATCACACCCAGCACGACGATGACGGAGACGACGGCGGTCATCGAGAGCGCGCCGGAGTCGCCCTGGACGCGCGACCCGACCCAGATCGCAAACAGCGGCGCGCCGGTGAAGAGGTTGACCGCCGCGAGCGCCATCAGCGCGAGCAGCAGCAGCCGCCGCAGATGCCGGGCGTCGGTCAGAGCGACTTCCCGTACTCGGTGAACGAGCGCTGCACGCGCATCCCGACGTGCTGGCAGAGCGTCCGCGCGCCGGTGCGCGAGTCGGTCCCGAGGCGGACGTGCCCGTGCCCCGCGCCCCAGGCGACGCGGAACGCGTGCGCCAGCAGCGCGCTGCCGAGGCCGACGCCGCGGCGCGCCTTCGCGACGGCGAACTGCGCGATCCGGAGCTCGCCGCCGTCGTCGGTCAGCAGGGCAGCGCCGACCACGTCGCCTCCCCGGACCGCAAGCGCGAGCAGCTCGGGCTCGAAGCCCGGGCGGCCGAGCGCCTCGGCCTGCCGTTCCTCGAATGTCCGGGCCTCGTGCTAGCCGTCGCGCTCCACGAGCGCGCGTGCCGCGTGCTCGTTCTCCGACAGCGTCCGGCAGCTCTGCGCGTGGCCGGCGGCGCAGTCGGGAGCCGCTTCACCCGCCCTCCGCGTACTCGATGATCGACTTGTCCACCAGCCACTCGACCGGCGCCTTGTCGTCGGTGTAGACCGCCCCGCCCGCAAGCGGACCGGCGAGCCGCCGCGCGTCGGCCACGGCCACCGGCCGCAGATCCGCCGGTAGCCGCCGCGCCGCGGCCAGCAGGCGCTCGCTCGAGGGCACCGCAGTGCTGCCGATCAGCAACGTGTTCGTGTCGCGCACGGCGTCGCGCGCGACGTGCGGCAGCGCCGCGCCCATCGTCGCCGTCAGGACCTGCTCGAGCTTCGCCGAGCCCTCCGGGTGCCCGACGTTGATGATCACCGCGCCGCCCGGAGTCAGCCGGTCGCGCGCGAGCTCGAAGAACTCCTTCGTCGCGAGGTAGAACGGGATGTAGGGCTGTCGGTAGGTGTCGAGGAAGATGAAGTCGTAGCGCTCGTCGGTCCGGCGCAGGAACGGGCGCGCGTCCTCCGCGTGCACGCGCAGCTGCGGCCGGTCCTCCAGCCCGAACCAGCGCCGCCCGATGTCGAACAGCTCCCCGTCGATCTCGACCGCGTCGATGATCGTGTCGGGGAAGTAGCGCGCGTACGCGCGCGCGACGGTCCCGCCGGCGACGCCGAGCATCGCGATCCGCTCCGGCGGCTCGTCGCGGACCGCGAACGGGAGCGTCAGGTAGCCGTCCCAGTAGTTCCCGGTCAGCACGGTGCCGGCGCGCCAGACCGAGTGCACCGCCTGCCCCTCGTTGAGCTCGAGCTGACGGCGGCCGTCGGGGTACTCGACCACGCGCGCGTACTGGTAGGCCGTCTCGGCTTCGTGCACGACCTCGCCCTCGTCGGACGCCTTGACCGTCCCGACGGGCACGAGCAGCAGCAGCGCGACGGCCAGCGGCGCCGGCAGCCAGCGCCGGCCCAGCCCGAGCGCCGCCACCAGCGCGAGCGAGAGCGCGTAGGCGAGGAACGTGCGCTGCGTCCCGACGAGCGGGATCAGCAGCAGCGACGCCGTGAACGTCCCGACGAGCGAGCCGACCGTCGAGATCGCGTACATCCGCCCGGCGGTCTCGCCCGAGTCCTCGACGCTGTGCAGCTTCAGCCGGATCGCCCACGGCGAGACCGCGCCGAGCATCAGGACCGGGATCGAGACGAGCGCCAGCACGCCGAAGAGCGACCCCGCGAAGCCGCCGACCGAGACGTTGTCGAACGCGTCGACCGACAGCGAGAGCAGCGGCTGCGCGACGATCGGCACCACCGCCAGCAGGCCGGCCGACGCCAGCACGAGCATGCAGAGCCCGTCCATGCGCGGGTGGCGGTCGGCCATCCTGCCGCCGAACCAGTAGCCGATCGAGAGGGCGACGAGCACGACGGCGATCGTGTTCGCCCACACGATCGTCGAGTCGCCGAAGAACGGCGCGATCAGCCGGGCGACCGCGATCTCGGAGCCGAGCGTCGCGGACCCGACCACGAAGACGAGCAACTCGAGCGGCAGCCGGCGGCGCTTCCCCATGCGGCCGTGAAGTATGGCGCCGGCCTGTTTCCGACCGGTTAGGGCTCTAGCGTCCGGCGCCCATGGACACCGTCGCCCTCGCCGAGCTCGACCGCAGCCACCTCTGGCACCCGTTCACCCAGCAGCGCGGCTGGCAGCGCGAGGCGCCGGTGATGGTCGAGCGCGCGCAGGGCTGCACGCTCTACGACACCGATGGCAACGCGTACATCGACGGCGTCTCCTCGCTGTGGTGCACGGTCCACGGCCACCGTCACCCCGCGATCGACGCCGCCGTGCGGGCGCAGCTCGACCGCGTCGCGCACTCGACGATGCTGGGGCTCTCGCATCCTCGCGCGGCCGAGCTGGCGGCGCGGCTGGTGGCGATCGCGCCGCCGGGGCTGACGCGCGTGTTCTACTCCGACAACGGCTCCACCGCGGCCGAGGTCGCGGTCAAGATGGCCTACCAGTACTGGCAGCTGCGCGGCGAGCCGCGGCGGACGGAGTTCGTCTGCTTGCGCGACGCCTACCACGGCGACACGATCGGGTCGGTCTCGGTCGGGGGCATCGACCTCTTCCACGCGACGTTCCGGTCGCTGCTGTTCGAGACCCACCACGCCGAGCCGGGCGACGCCGCCGCGATGCGGCGCCTGCTGGAGGAGCACGGCGAGCGCGTCGCCGCGGTCGTCGTCGAGCCGCTCGTGCAGGGGGCCGCGGGGATGCTCGTGCACCCGGACGGCTATCTGCGGGCTGTGCGCGAGCTGTGCGACGAGTTCGGCGTGCTGCTGATCTGCGACGAGGTGGCGGTCGGCTTCGGCCGCACCGGGACGATGTTCGCGTGCGAGCAGGAGGGCGTCGCGCCCGACCTGATGTGCATCGCCAAGGGCGTCACCGGGGGCTACCTGCCGCTGGCCGCGACGCTCACGACCGAGCGCGTCTACGCCGCGTTTCTCGGCGAGCACCACGAGTGCAAGACGTTCTTCCACGGCCATACATACACGGGCAACCCGCTCGCTTGCGCGGCCGCGCTGGCGACGCTCGACGTGTTCGAGTCGGAGCGCACGCTCGAGCGGCTGGCGCCCAAGATCGAGCTGCTCGGCCGGCTCCTCGGCGAGCTCGTAGCGCCGCTGCCCTCCGTCGCCGAGGTCCGGCAGCGCGGGTTCATGACCGGGATCGAGCTCGGCGGGTTCCCCGCGCAGGCGCGCATGGGCCACCAGGTGACGCTGGCGGCGCGCAGGCGCGGCGCGATCATCCGCCCGCTCGGCGACGTCGTCGTGCTGATGCCGCCGCTCTCCATCTCGCACGCGGAGCTGACTCGGCTGGTGGAGATCACCGCCTCCGCGATCGCCGACGCGACCGCCCTGCCGCTCGCGGCCTAGAGCAGCACGTTCGCAAGCGCGCGGTAGTCGTCCAGCGGCGCCGCCCCGTCGCCGACGGGCTGGACGCAGACGTGGTCTGCGCCCGCCTCGAAGTGCTCGTGCACGGCCTCGGCGATCCGCTCGGGCGAGCCGTGGGGGATCACCGCGTCGATCAGCCGGTCGCTGCCGCCGCCGGCGATGTCGGACTCGGTGAAGCCGAGCCGCAGCAGGTTCGTCCTGTAGTTGCGCGAGCTGAGATAGCCGGCGGCATACTGCCGCGCCTTCGCCCGCGCCGGCTCGTCGTCGGTCTCGAGCACGACGGCGAGCTCGGGCGCGACGATCGCGTCCGGCCCGACCCGTTCGCGCGCGATGCGCGTGTGCTCGGCCGTGGCGAAGTACGGATGCGCGCCGAGCGAGCGCTCCGCCGCGAGGTCGAGCATCTTCGGCCCCAGCGCCGCCGTGATCCGCTCGTCGCGCGGCACCGGCGGGTCGGCGGCGTCGAGGCCGTCGAAGAACTCGCGCATCTTCGTCAGCGGCTTGGTGTACTCGCTCGTCGCCTCCGGGTGGCCGACGCCGATGCCGAGCAGGAACCGGCCGGGGAAGTTGCGCGTCAGCTCGGCGTGTCCGGAGGCCACGTCGGCCGGGTCGTGGCGCCACACGTTCAGGATGCCCGTCGCGACCGTCAGGGTGCTCGACCGCTCCACGAACGGCCGCACCCGGGCGAGCGAAGGGCTGCCGCCGACCCACAGCGCGGAGTAGCCGAGCGCCTCGATCTCGGGCACCGCGTCCGTCCCGTGGCGATGCACCCGCCAGACCCCGATCCGCCCCAGGTCCATGGGCGGACACTGTCGCAGGTCGCCTATCGGAACCGCGCCAGCGCGTGCGGCAGATGCGTGCTGCCGCGGGCGAGGATGTGGCGCGCGTTGCCGATCTCGCCTTCGGCGAGCGGCTCGTCGTCCCACGGCACGTAGGAGCGCGCGCTGCAGTAGTGGCCGACGAACGAGCGCCGCGAGCGCGTCGCGCTGGCGTTCGCGTGCGACCGGTGCAGCGCGTGGCCGCTGAAGAACACGACGTCGCCCGGGTCGAGCACGGCGGGCTGCTCGCGGCCCGCGTACTTCGCCGCCACCGCGGTGAGGTCGTTGCGCGATTCGTCCGGGTCGTCGGCGCCCGAGATCGACGGGATGCCGGCGAGATGCTCGTCGGCGCTGTGGCCGGAGCGTTCGTCGGCGTCCGGGTAGACGGCTCGTTGTGGCTGCCGGCGGTGATCCAGAGGCAGCCGTTCCCGGTGTCGGCGCGATCGAGCGCGACCCAGGCGCCGATCAGCGTGTCGGGCTGCGTGATGATGTGGAACGAATCCTGGTGGTAGCCCTGGCCGGGGCTGCCGGGGCGCTTGACGAACAGCATCGACTGCAGCGCCAGGACGTCCGGGCCGATCAGCCCGGCGACGACGTCGAGCACGCGCGGATGCAGCAGGCAGCGCTCGTGGATCTCCAGCCGCCGGTGCAGCATGTGGATCCGCAGCAGATGCTCCAGGCGAGCCTCCGGCGTCTTGTTGTCGGCGCCGAACGCGGGCGCGCCGGGAACGTCGACGCGGCCGCCGAGCAGGTCGTCCACGTGCTCGAGCAGCTCCTGCACCTCGTCGCCGGACCAGAGCCCGCGGACGATCAGGAAGCCCTGCTCGCGGAAGTGGACGTACTCGTCGACCGTGACGGGCCGGGTTCGCTCGATCGTCGTAGCCATGCCTCGACGGTACGCCTCGACCCGCCGCACGGCCATGGCCAGAATACGCGTCTTGCTGTCTGAGATTGATCCCGTCAGCGTCGGCGAGGTGGTCTACCCGCCCGGCGGTCGCCTTGGCCCGCGCTGGCAGCGCGACGTGCAGCTCGTGCTCGACCTGCTGACGTACACGGGCCCGCCGGTCGGCGAGATCGCCGCCCGCACGGGCTTCAAGTCCGTCTATCACTTCTCGCGCCGCGTGAAGCAGGCTACGGGCGCGTCGCCCACCGACGTGCGGCGGGAGCGCTGGATCAGCCCTCGAACGGCGTGAAGTCGGCCTTCCGGGCGCCGCACACCGGGCAATACCAGTCGTCCGGTATGTCGGTGAACGCGGTTCCGGGCGCGATCCCGCCGTCGGGGTCGCCCTCAGCGGGGTCGTAGATGAACCCGCACGACTCGCAGATCCACAGCTGGGCGGTTTCGGTGCTCATCGGAGACAGCCTAGTATCCGCCGCCGATGCAGGTCGAAGGTCCCGCACCGGGCGAGGAGCTGCACGGCGGCGCGCCGACCGAGCCGCGCCAGGCGGCGAGCGTGATCGTGCTGCGCGGCGGCGACGACGCGCTCGAGGTGCTGTTGCTGCGCCGCAACCCGGCGGCCCGCTTCATGGGCGGGGCGTGGGTGTTCCCGGGCGGCGCCGTCGACGAATGTGACGTCGCCGAAGGCGAGCGCGACGAAGGAGCGTCTCGCCGGGCAGGCGAAACCGATTTGTCCTCCCACCGGATGGCGGCGGTGCGCGAGGTCGAGGAGGAGGCCGGCCTGCGGCTGCCGGACCCGGATGCCCTCGTCGAGTTCTCGCGCTGGATCACGCCGCCGCAGATCGCGATTCGCTACGACACGCAGTTCTTCCTCGCACCCGCTCCGCCGGGCCAGGAGCCGCGCCCCGACGGCGACGAGACGGTCGACCTCGCATGGCACACGCCGGCCGGCGCGCTCGCCGCGCACGGCGCGGGTCAGCTCGACCTCGTCTTCCCGACGATCAAGCACCTCGAGCAGCTCGCCGGCTTCGAGTCGGCCGCGGCGCTGCTCGCCTGGGCCACCGGCCGCGCGGTCGTCGCGGTCGAGCCGCAGATCCGGTTCACGGGCGAGACGGCGCGCGTGGTGCTGCCGGGCGAGCCGGGCTACCGCTAGGGCGGTGACCGCACGCGGTCGAGGCGTGCGCTCCGGCAGCTGCGCGGCGCGGCGACCGGGTTGCAGCGCGCCGGCCGGCGGTTCGGCAGCCGCACGCGGTAGTCGCTGCCGAAGCGGGCGGCGATGCCGGGCGCGGGGTAGTCCGTGCTGACCCACTGGGCGCCGCTCGCAAGCGCCCGGCGCCGGCGCCGGGTGACATCCGTGCGGGCCTCGCGCGTGTCTGCGTCGGCGCGCGTGCGCACGACGTAGCCGCGGCGGACCTCGTCGCGGATGCGTCGGAGGTTGGCGCCGGCCGGCTCGTTCTCCTTGATGAAAGCCGCGTCCGGCTGTCCCGGCGTGCTGTTGGTGAACAGCAGCCGTCCGCGCAGCGACGGATGCCCGGCGAGGTAACGCGAGCGGTAGGGCTCGCCGTTGTCCATCAGGAACATCACCTTCCCGCGGCTGCCGGCGAGCGCCGGCCAGCCGCGGTGGAGCACCGCCGCCTCGAGCGTGGCGCGCCGGCCGCGCACGTCGTCGGGCGCGATGACGCGACGGCGCGGGAACGCGCTGCGGATCTCCGCGTCGATCGCATCCATGCGCTCCGGCGTCCACGTCAGCGGGACGGTCGCCGGGATCTGCGGCGGCAGCGGCTCGTCCTTGAGCTCGAGCAGGATCGCGATCGGGACGTGACCGCGGTGCGCGTCCGACCACGACCTGATCGCGCGCAGGCACGCGACGAAGGTGAGGCACGTGGTCCGGTAGTCGTAGTCCTGTATGTGCAGCACCTTGATGCCGGGGCGCGCCATCGCGGGCGCGTACGGGCCGCCGCCCGCGAGCGCGCGCAGCCGCGGCCCTGCGTAAGCGCCGCCCTGCGGGTCCGCCCAGAGGTCGAGCTCCACCTGGCGCACGTCCTGGCGGTCGAGCTGCCACGGCAGCGGCGCGAACGAGTACTCCAGCGTCGTCTCGTCGACCGCGCCGAAGGCCGCGCGCAGGGCCTTCTCCGCCGGGCTCGGCTCGACGTGATAGCTGTTGTGCGTCCCGACGACCTGGATCTCGTTGATCCGCACGGCCCTCGCCGGCGCGTCGCCGGCGATCAGCGCGAGCGCGGCGCACGCTGACGCCACGGCGAGCGAGCGGCGCATCGCGGTCACTCCAGCAGGTCCAGTGCCGCCCCGACGACGGACTCGGCGTCGATCTGGTGGTGCTCGTAGAGCTCCTCGAGATCGCCGGACTGCCCGAAGCGATGCACGCCGAGGCAGGCGATCGGAGCGCCGAGGAAGGCGAGCGTGTGCGGGTGGCCGTCGACCAGCGACACGATCGGGACGTCGTGCGGGAACAGCCGCTCGAGCGTGTGCGGGTCGCCGTCGCCGAGGCCGGCGCGGGCCTGCAGGGAGCGGAAGAGCATGTCGGCGCTCGTGATACAGACGAGCTCCGCGGCGATGCCGGCCTCCTCCCGCAGGACGTCCGCCGCCGCGACCGCCTCCGGCACCAGCGCGCCCATCACGGCGATCGCGATCGAGGGTTTCGCCTGCGAGGCGAGACGCTCGTTCGTCGTCGGCTCCTGCCGCAGCCGGTAACCCCCGGATATCGCCTCCGCGCGCGTGCCCGCGTGCAGCGACTGGTCGATCGGCCGCGTCGAGAGCCGCAGGTAGGCCGACTCGCCGCCCGGGCGGCCGAGGCGTGAGAGCACATGCAGCAGGATCCACTCGAGGTCCTTGCCGAACGCCGGCTCGTATGCGACGCAGCCGGGCTGCTCGATCCCGATCGACGGCGTGATGACCGACTGATGCGCGCCGCCCTCGGGTCCGAGCGTGACGCCGCTCGGCGTGCCGACGACGATCGACTGGCCGCCGGCGTAGATGCCGAACGACCATGGCTCGAGCGCGCGCGCGAGGAACGGGTCGTAGATCGTGTCGACCGGCAGCAGCGGCTGACCGGAGCGCGACCACGTCGCGCCGAGCTCCCCGAGCAGGCCGACGAGGTTGACCTCGGCGATCCCGAGCTCGATGTGGCGCCCGTGGTCGGACTCGCGCCAGCGCACGAGCGTGTCGGTGTCGTCGGCGAACCAGTCGATGCGGTCACCGATCGACCAGATCCCGGCCTTGTTGATCCAGCCGCCCAGGTTGGTCGACGTGCCGACGTCGGGCGAGACCGTCACGACGCGCTCGGCCACCTCGGGCGCCTCGCGCGCGAGGTCGACGAAGAAGCGCCCGAAGGCCTGCTGGGTCGACTCGCTGCCGCGGTGCCCGCGGCCGAGGTCGGGCGGCACCCGCGGCGGGTCGACCGCGAAGAACGGCGGCTCCACCCGCTCGAGCCGGCGGGCGGTCGCGGCGCACAGCTCGGCGGCCGCGCTGCCCGCGGCGAACGACGCCCACGGATCGTGCGGGTCGGCGCCGAGCTGCTCGGCGAGCGCCTCGTACTGAGCCTCGTTGAGCAGCGCGGAGTGGTTCGCCGGATGGCCCTCGGTCGGCAGCGTCCAGCCCTTGATGGTGTACGCGAAGACGACGCTGGGACGGTCGTGGACGGCGTCGGCGTCGCGGTAGCCGTCGAGCAGCGCGCCGAGGTCGTGGCCGCCGAGGTCGCGGAAGGTAGCCAGCAGCTCGGCGTCGTCGAGGTCGCCCGTGTCGACCTCGAGGCGCTCGCGCAGCTCGTCCGGGGGCGATCGCAGCAGCCGCTGGTACTCCTCGTTCGGCATCGCGTCGATGCGCGCGCGCAGCTCCGGCCGGCTCGCGAGGCGCGCGCCGTACTTGACCATCACGGAGTGCCAGCCGGCCGCCTCGAACATCGACTGCAGGCGCCCCGCGGCGATGTCGGGCACGACGCGGTCGAGCGACTGGCGGTTGAGGTCGACGACCCACGTCACCTCGCCGAGCTTGCTCACCATCGGATCGGCGATCGCCTCCCAGCAGGCGCCCTCGTCCAGCTCGGCGTCGCCGATCAGCGCGATCTGGCGGCCGCCGACCGGCACGTCGAAGTGGCCGGCGACGTAGCGGTGTGCGATCGCGCCCCAGACGGGCGCCGTCGCGCCGAGCCCGACCGAGCCGGTCGAGTAGTCGACGGGGTCCGGGTCCTTCGTGCGCGACGGATACGACTGGAGCCCGCCGAACTGGCGCAGCGTCTCCAGGTAGCGGCGCTCGAGCCGGCCGAGCAGGTAGTTGATGGCGTGCAGCACCGGCGACGCGTGCGGCTTGACGCTCACCCGGTCGGGCGCCTCCAGCACGCCGAACCAGAGCGCCGTCATCGGCGAGATCATCGAGGCGCTCGAGGCCTGGTGGCCGCCGACCTTCACGCCCGAGCGGTTCGACCGCACGCGGTTGGCGTGGTGGACGATCGACGTCGCCAGCCACAGCACCCGGCGCTGCACCTCGTCGAGGATCGCGAGGTCGAGTTGCGGGGGCGAGGCGGTCGGAGCGGCCACTAGGGCACTGAGCCTAACCGGATGCGACGATGCGCCGATGGACCACGTGCGGCTGGACAAGTGGCTGTGGGCCGCGCGTCTCGTCAAGACGCGCGCGCTCGCGGTCGAGGCGATCAAGGGCGGCCGCGTCGACGTCAATGGGGACCGCGTGAAGCCGAGCAGGGAGGTGCGGCCGGGCGACACTGTCGAGATCGCCTCCGGCCCGCTCCGCCGCAGCGTGGTCGTGCGCGCGACGGCGGTCCGCCGCGTCTCCGCAAGCGAGGTGGCGCTGCTGTACGAGGAGACGCCTGAGAGCATCGAGGCGCGCGAGCGGCTGGCGGCGGAGCGCCGGCTGACGGGCGCCGGCGGCCCGCGGCCGACGAAGCGCGACCGCCGCCGGCTCGACGCGTCGCGCCGAACGCGCGGCTAGCGATCCCCACGCCGCGAACGTCCATCAGGACCGCCTATAGCCCCGTCTCACGGACGTTCGCGGCGGCAACGGACGTTGCAGCGCGCGAGCAGCCGGCGCGGCGCGGCTACCGTCCGGACCCCTGCGACCGCGTCCGACACTCGCGCTCCTGGCCGTGCTGTGCGCGTGGGCGGCGCTGCCCGCCGGCGCGCCGGCGCAGAGCGAGTCGGCGCTGCGCGACCGCATCGAGCGCGGGCGCGAGCGCGAGCGCGAGCG
>Ga0126312_10001131_pt1 | contig 17212 bp, 21 predicted proteins | sample Plot104A_FD_92537 | JGI IMG/M metagenome (GOLD analysis project Ga0126312, IMG submission 92537) | Serpentine soil microbial communities from UC McLaughlin Reserve, CA, USA - Plot104A | ecosystem: Environmental > Terrestrial > Soil > Grasslands | place: USA: UC McLaughlin Reserve, Lake County... | reverse complement strand
GCGGTCCAGCCGGTGCACGATGCCCGGCCGCGCCGGATCGCCGCCGCCGCCGAGGAGGTCGCTGAGGACGTCGACCAGAGTCGGGCCGTGGACGCCGGCGCCTTGGTGGACGACGAGGCCGGCGGGCTTGTCGACGACGGCGAGCCACTCGTCGACGTGCACGAGCCTCGGCTCGGTCACGGTGCCCGCGCCTCCCCGGCGTCCGGCTCCGCGAAGACCGACAGCACCAGCGCCACCGCGCCGAGAGTGATCGCCACGTCCGCGACGTTGAAGGCGGGCCACAGCGGCGGGTCGATGAAGTCGGTCACGGCGTCCACCCGCACGCGGTCGGCCAGGTTTCCCAGCGCCCCTCCGGCCAGCAGGCCCACGGCGACCCACAGTCCCGGGCGCGCCGGCTGGCGGGCGAACCACACGAGCATCGCCGCGAGGGCCGCGATGGTGATCACGAGGACCAAGGCGCCGCCGTCGCCGAGGAAGCCGAAGGCGATGCCGCGGTTCGACACGTCGACGACGTCGATGCCGAAGATCACCGAGATCCGGTCGCCCGGATCCACCGCCGCCCTGGCGGCGGCCTTCGCCGCCTGGTCCAGGGCGACCACGAGCCCGGCCAGCGCCAGCGCGGCGGGCCACCCCGGTGCGGGCGCGCGCCCCGGCCTCACCCGCGGATTGCGCCGACGACCAGGCCCTGGAGAAGCAACAGCACCAGGATCGCGAGGATCGGGCTCAGGTCGATCGCCATGCCGCGCCCGCCCAGCGGCGGAACCACGCGGCGGAAGAGATTGAGGTACGGATCGGTCGTCTCCTCGACGAAGCGGACCGCGGCGCGCAGGTAGGGGTTGTAAGGCATCCGCGGCACCCAGGAGAGCAGCACCCGGATGAAGATCAGGACGAGGTAGACCAGGAACAACGCGTCGACGTAGTCGGCGATGTCCCCGCGGCCGATCGCCGGGGGAAGACTCACCGGAAGCGCTCCAGCGAGGCCTTGACGGCGGCCTCGAGCGCCTCGGTGAAGCCGTGCTCTCCCAGGGCGTTCAGGCCCGCCTCCGTCGTTCCACCGGGCGACGTCACCGCCGCGCGGATCGCCCTTGGGTCGCGCTTGCCCATCAGCTCGGCCGTGCCCGCGAGGGTCGCGGCCACCATCTCCAGCGATTGCGAGGGATCCAGCCCCTCGGCCGCGCCGGCGGCGGCGAGGGCCTCGGCGAACAGCGCCACGTAGGCCGGGGTACAAGACATCACCGCCATCGCGGTGTCGATCTTCTCCTCCTCGACCTCGATCAACGTGCCCAGCAGTCCCAGCATCGCGAGCAGCTCGCCGGCCAGGTCATCCGGCATGTCCACTGGCGGCGGGTGGCAGATCACGCCGCGGCGCACCTCGACCGGCTGGTTGGGCATCACCCGCAGGCGCGGCATGCCGGGGAAGGCCTCGCCCAGGCGCTCGGTGCTGGTGGCGGCCATCACGGAGAGCAGCGCCTGTGGTGCATCTCCGAGCTCGCCTGCGACCTCGTCGAGCACCGGGGGCTTGACCGCCAGCAGCACGACGTCGCTGTCGGCGGCGAGCGCTTCGAGGCCGTCACGCGTGTCGCCACCCACATCGCCCGCGAGTGCCTGCGCGCGCTCGGTGTCGATGTCGGAGAACAGCATCGCCTCCGGGCCACCGTCGCCCGCGGCCCACCCGCGCGCCATCGCGGCGGCCATGTTTCCCGCGCCTGCGAACCCGACCTTCATGCGGCGAAGGGTATTTGCAGGCCGCCGCCCTCCGCGGTTACGGGGGCTTCAGGCTTATGGCGAGGCCACCTTTGTGGCGCTCCAGCCGTCGCGGGCCAGGCGGAAGACGTAGAAGTTCTTGACGAACTTCTTGCCGTTTGACCGCCGCACGTAGTCGAACCCGTAGGTCCGCTCGGGCGTGCCGCCGTTAGAGCCCTCGTAGTGGGAGACCCTCTTCGCGGCTAGGACTGGTTGAAGAAGCCCTTCTCGACGAGGCGGGCCTGCTCCTCTGCCGAGACCTCGACGTTGCGCGGCGTGAGCATGAACGTCTTGTCCGCGACCTTCTGCATGCCGCCGTCGAGCGCGTAGGTGAGGCCCGAGGCGAAGTCGATCAGGCGCTTGGCCAGCTCGCCCTCGGTGGTCTGGAGGTTGAGGATCACCGGGACGCCCTGCTTGAAGCGGTCGGCGATCTCCTGGGCGTCGTTGAAGCTGCGGGGCGTCACGAGGTGGACCCGCACGTCGGCGCCTCCGTTGCCCACCGGGCGCAGCGAGCGGCCACCACGGCTGGGCTCCTCGTCGGCGAAGATGTCGTCGATCTCGTCGCGGGCCCGGCGGCGATCGCCGATCCTGCTGACGGTCGCGGTGCGCGTCGGCGAGCTATAGACGTCGTGGCCGCCCGTCTCGGGCTCGTAGCCGTCGTCTACGTAGTCGGGGTCCTCGGCGAGGCCGAAGTACACGAGCGCGCGATGCCAGGTGTCGCGGATAGCCATAGGTGCAGCGGTGTTTCGCGTCCTCCACCGCTATTCCTTTCCACATTATGCCCTGCAACGACGCCTGTTGCCTCACCAACGCGCCGTTAGATCCAGCCGGGATGAGGGAATGCAGATGTCAGCGGTAAAGCGAGGTTCCCAGGCGGATGATCGTCGCGCCCTCGTCGAGGGCGACCTCCCAGTCCTGACTGGTCCCCATCGAGAGTCGCTCGAGGCCGTGCTCGGAGGCGAGCTCGGCGAGACGCGAGAAGTAGGGACGCGAAGCCTCCGGATCGTCGGCGAAGGGCGGCATCGTCATCAGCCCCGCGACGGCCACCGGGCAGCGCTCGATGAAGGCGCCCAGGTCCTCGGGCTCCACCCCGCCCTTGCTCTGCTCGCCCGCGAGGTTGACCTCGACCAGGATCTCGGTCGCCGGATCGGCGTGCTGCTCGAGCTGGCGCAGGGCCGAATCGCTTGCAACCGAGTGGATCAGGCGGACGGCGGGGACGATCCGCTTGACCTTCCGGCTCTGGACGTTGCCGATGAAGTCCCAGGTGAACTCGTCGCCCCAGCGCTCGCGCTTGGCCTCGAGGTCCTGGAGGCGGTTCTCGCCGACGAGGTCCACCCCGGCCTCGGCGAGCGCGCCCATCTCGTCGAGCGGCACGTACTTCGTCGCCGCCAGCACCTCGACGTCCGGCCCGGCACGCCCGCGCACCCGCTTGAGGTTCGCGCGGATCCGCCCGGGATCGAGGTCGGCGATCAGCTCTGCCATCTGCGAACCATCCCAGCCTGCCGCCCGGTGCGCCCGTCGTCCCGGCGGTGCGAGAAGAAGAGCTCCTCCTCACAGCTCGTGCACAGGCCGCTGGACTCCATTTCGCCCACGCCGCTGCGGCCGAGCAGGCGGCGAGCGACCTCGCCGAGGTCGAGCATCCGCCCGTCGGCGATCCCGACGCCGAGGTAGTCGAACTCGTCGAGCACCTCCTGCCCCACCTGGTAGCAGCAGGGCCCGATCCCCGGCCCTATGGCCGCCGCGGTCGCGTCCACGGCGTCGACGGCCTTGGCGATGATCCCCCCGGCGAGGCCGCGCCAGCCGCAGTGGACCATCGCCACGCCCCCCGGACCGGCGAGGGCCACGGGCAGGCAGTCGGCGACGAACACGAGCGGCGCCAGCCGCTCCTGCGCGGTCGCCTGCGCGTCGACCTCGGCGAGCCGCGCGCCCGGCGCGGCGAAGCCGCGCTCGGGCTGGCGCCCGTCGTGGAACTGCAGCTCGGCCGCGTGCACCTGCCGCCCGATGAGGACGTCGTCGGGATCCACCTCGACGGCGCTTGCCAGCCGGTGCCGGTTCTCGCGCACCAAGGCCGGCTCGTCGCCGGTCAGCAGCCCGATGTTCAAGCTGTCGAACGGCGGCTCGCTGACGCCGCCGACACGTGTGGAGAACATCGCCTGGGCCCCCGGGAGCAGGGCCTCCTGCCAGCGCACGCCGTCGCGCTCGCGCCAGCGCATCAGCCCTGGCCTGCGGGCGCGGCCGGGGTACGCGCGGCTTCGAGGGCGATGCGCAGCTCCTCGTCGGCGCCGGAGGCCTCGCCGTCGAGCTTCGCCCGCAGCGCCGCCGCGAGGCCCCGGCCCACCGCCGGCCCTTCCTCGACCCCGGCCTCCATCAGGTCGGCGCCGCTGATCTCGAGACGGACGTCGCGCAGCTCCCGCACGTAGTCGTCGAGCCAGGTGGCTCCCATCGCCCGGGCGAGCGCCAGCTCGACGCCCGAGCTGCCGCGGGCCGCGGCGACCACCTCGGAGGGTCGCGCCGGAGCGAGCGACGCGAGCCGCTTCGCCTCCGACAGGTCGCCGGTCGCGGCGACGACGATCGCGTCGGCGCGCGCGGCCACCGCGCTCCACGGCTTGCCGTCGAACAGATCCGCGAGCGGCGAGAGCAGGGTCAGCCGTTCGTCCGGGATCTCGATGAGCCCCCAGCGCGCGATCAGCCCGAACGCGGCCACCGGGTCGTCCTCCCCGGCCGTCCGGTGAAGCTCGGCGGCGACGCGGTCGGCGGAGACGGTTACGAGATCGGCGTCCTCCAGCAGCCGCGCCGTCCCCCGCTCGAGCTCGAACCCGAACCGGGCCGCGTAGCGGGCGGCGCGCAGGGTCCGGGTGGGGTCGTCGGCGAACGAGCCCGGGTGCAGCACGCGCAACAGCCCTCCGCGCAGGTCGGCGAGGCCCTCGTGCGGATCGACGAGCTCGGGGTCGCCGGCGAGCGGCACGGCCATCGCGTTGATCGTGAAGTCGCGCCGGGCGAGGTCGTCCGCGAGCGAGGCCGGGCGCACCTCCGGCAGCGCCCCCGGCGCCGGGTAGGTCTCGGTCCTCGCGCCCGCCACGTCGACCGTCAGGCCGTCAACGCGCGCGGTGGCCGTGCCGAAGCGGGCGTGGCTGCGCACCTCGCCGCCGAGACGGCGTGCGACCTCGGTCGCGTCGCCCTCGACCAGGAGGTCGGCGTCGGCGCGCGGCCGGCCGAGGAGGAGGTCGCGAACGGCGCCCCCCACGAGGTGCACGGGCTCGCCGGCCGCGGCGTCGCGCAGGCGCTCGACCCCGGGCAGCGCCGCGAGGCGCTCGCCCAGGCGGCCCGGGTCGATCTCGGACGGCTCAGGAGTCATGAGGACCTCTCCCTTACCATGACGAGCTTCGCGGATGGCTGTGGACCTGCTCATCCCCGCCCTCGGCGGCTACGACATTCAGTGGTGGCACGTCGCCATCGCGGTCGTCGCCGGGGCCGCCGCGTGCGTAGGCGCGTTCTTCGCCGTGCGCGCGCTGATCCCGATCGTCAGCCGCTGGTCCCGCACCCAGCAGATCGCCGCCGCGGGCGCGGTCGTGCTGGTGGTGGCCGGCGGCGCCTATGCGATCTACAAGGCGCTGGAGCGGCCGGGAGACGTCCTCAACGAGGACGTGGAGTTCGTCAAGAAGGAGCGCAAGAAGTCGACCGTCAAGACGGTCAACTGGCCCGTCTACGGCTACGACGCCGCCCGCACCCGCTACCTGCCCACCAAGCGGGTGCAGCCGCCCTTCAAGTCCTCGGACTGGAGCTTCCAGGCCGGCAAGCTCCTCGAGTTCCCGCCGATCGTCGTCAAGGACCGCCTCTACTTCGTCGACAAGGACGCCGAGGTCTACGCGCGCGACGCCGACACGGGCAAGGCGATCTGGTCGGAGAAGATCGGCGCGCTCTCGGCCGCCTCCCCCGCGTATTCGGACGGGCGTCTCTTCACGGTGAGCCTCGAGCCCGGGGACATCCAGGCGATGAACCCCCGAAGCGGCCGGACCATGTGGGAGAAGCAACTGCCCGGCCGCAGCGAGACCTCGCCGGTCGTCGTCGGGAACAAGGTCATCATCGGAACCGAGAGCGGCACCGTCTTCGCGCTGAACGTCAAGAACGGCAGCCAGGTCTGGAGCCACGACACCGCCGGCGCCGTGAAGGGCGGGATCGCCGTGCACGACGGGATCGCGTTCTTCGGCAACTACGCCGGCGAGCTCTACGCCCTGAACGTCGACGACGGCTCGGTCAAGTGGCAGAACGGGACGACCGGCGGGAGCTTCGGTCGCACCGGGCGGATCTACTCGACGCCGGCGGTCGCCTTCGGCCGTGTGTACGTCGGCAGCGTCGACAACCGCATCTACAGCTTCAGCGAGGAGACGGGCGAGCTGGCCTGGAGCCACTCCACGAACTACTGGGTCTACTCGGCCCCGGCCGTCGCCGAGGTGGCGGGAGCCCCGCCGACGGTCTACATCGGCTCCCTCGACAAGAACTTCTACGCGCTCGACGCCACCAACGGCGACGTCCGGTGGCAGCACAACCTGGGTGGCGTGATCATCGGCTCGGCCAGCGTGATCGGCGACGTCGTCTACGTCGGCGTCATCGGGCCCAAGAACGGCACCTTCGGCTTCGACGCCGACGACGGCCACCAGGTCTTCGAGCACGAGCTCGGCGAGTACAACCCCGCCGTCTCCGACGGCAAGCGCCTCTACCTCACCGGCACCTCTGGCATCCGCGCCTTCCCGCCCGACCTGCACCCGAAGAAGACGGACGAGCGGCGCAAGGAGCGGCTGACGGAAGAGCACCAGGCCAAGAAGGAGAAGAAGGCCGCCAAGAAGGAGGCCAAGGCCGCCGGCTCGTCCTCTGACGAGGGCTAGACGCGCACCGGCACGCCCGCGTCGCGGAGGTGCTCCTTCGCCTCGCGGACCGTGTGCTTGCCGTAGTGGAAGATGGACGCGCACAGCACCGCGTCGGCGCCGCCCTCCACGACGCCCTGCGCGAGGTGGCTCAGCTCGCCGGCGCCCCCCGACGCGATCACCGGCACGGCTACGGCGTCGGCGACGGCCCGCGTGAGCTCCAGGTCGTAGCCCGCGGTGGTCCCGTCGCGGTCCATGCTGGTCAACAGCACCTCCCCCGCCCCACGCTCGGTCGCCTCACGCGCCCACGCGACCGCCTCGCGGCCCTCGACGCGCTCACGCCCGCCGTTGACATAGACGTCCCACGCGGCTTCGCCGTTTGCCTTGGCGTCAACGGCGATGACCACGCACTGCGAGCCGAAGACCGCGGCCAGCTCGGTGATCAACTCGGGCCGCGCCAGCGCGGCCGAGTTCACCGAGACCTTGTCGGCCCCGGCGTCGAGCACGGCCTGCGCGTCGTCGGCCGAGCGGATGCCCCCGCCGATCGTGAACGGGATGAAGACCTCGTCGGCCGTCCTGCGGGCGAGGTCCACGATTGTCTCGCGGCGCTCGTGTGAGGCCGTGATGTCGAGGAACACGAGCTCGTCGGCGCCCTCGGCGTCGTAGCGTGCGGCGAGCTCGACAGGGTCGCCCGCGTCGCGCAGCCCCACGAAGTTGGTGCCCTTGACAACTCGCCCGGCGTCGACGTCCAGGCAGGGGATCACGCGCTTCAGTGCCACCGGATCACCTTAGAGCGCGACCGGCGGCGGCTAGCTCTTGCGGCGGCCGAGCCCGCCGCGGATGTGCCCGAAGGCCCCGCGCCCGAACTGCCCCGGCTCGAGCTTGCGGACCAGGCGCAGCATCTCCTCGCGCTCGTTGGCCGAGAGGTTCCTGCGGGGCCTGCCCTTCGACTTCGCGACCAGGCCGGCGAGGCGCGAGCGCTCGTCGCCCTGCAGCATTTGCAGGTGGCGGCGGGCGAGTAGGGCGATCTGCGCGACGGCCAGGACTCGGAGCCAGAACACGGCCCGACTGTAGCTAGGTCGCCTCGAGCGCCGCGCGGGCCTCGGCGACGGTGAAAACGCCCTCGTAGAGCGCCCGCCCCACGATCACCCCCGCCAGCGCCGGCAGCTCGAGGGCGGCCAGCCCGCGCAGGTGGTCGAGCGACCCGATCCCGCCCGAGTAAACGAGCTCGGCGCCGCCTTCATCGGCGGCCCGGGCGGCCTCGCGCAGGCCGTCGAGCCCCGGGCCCCCGAGGGTGCCGTCGACCTCGACCGGCGTGTACACGAAGCGCCGCACGCCGCGGGCCGCAAGGTCGCCGATCATCCCGGTGACGCTCGCGTCGCTCTGCCGCTGCCAGCCCTCCACGGCAACGCGCCCCGCCCTGGCGTCCACCGAGACGGCGACGCCGTCGCCGTGCTCGGCCGCGAGCGTCTCGACGAGCGCGGGGTCCTCGAGCGCGGCAGTGCCGAGCACCGCCCGGGCGGCCCCGGCGGCCAGCACGTCGGCGACGGCCTCGGCGGTCCGGAGCCCTCCTCCGGCCTGGACCGGAGCCGCAGAGGCAGCCGCGATCCGGCGTACGTGCTCGACGTTCTCGGGCACGCCGGACCGGGCGCCGTCGAGGTCCACGACGTGCAGCGCCTGGGCGCCCTGCTCCAGCCACCGCGACGCGGCGTCGAGCGGGTCGTCGTCGAAGGCGGTCTCGCGCTCGTAGTCGCCCTGGACCAGGCGAACGGCGCGCCCGCCCCGGATGTCGATCGCCGGATAGAGCATCACGCGGCCACGGGGGCGCACGCCTCGACAAAGTTGCGCAGCAGCCCGAGGCCGGCCGCGCTGGATTTCTCGGGATGGAACTGGGCGCCCATCACCGGGCCGCGCTCGACGACCGCGGCGAAGCGCTCGCCCCATTCGGCGGTGCCCGCCACGTCGCCGGCGTCGGAGGGCCGCGCCGCGAAGGAGTGGACGAAGTAGAACGCGGTCGCGCCATCCGCGCTCTCGCCCGCGAGCCGCGACGGGCGCTCCCACCGCACCGGCTCCCAGCCGATGTGCGGCACCTTCAGCCCGGGCGCCTCGAGCGCGCCGACCTCTCCCTCGAGCAGGCCCAGGCCCTCCGCGCCCTCGTTCTCGGTCGACGAGCCGAACAGCAGCTGCATTCCGAGGCAGATGCCCAGCAGCGGCCGCCCGTCGGCCACCCATGTGCGGCACAGCTCGTCGAAGCCGGCGGCCCGCAGCCTGCGCATCGCCTCGGGGAAGGCGCCCACGCCCGGAAGCACGAGCCCGTCGGCTCGGGCCGCCGAGCCGGCGTCGGTCGTCCTCGCCACGTCGGCCCCCACCCGCTCCAGTGCCTTTTCAGCCGACCGCAGGTTCCCCATCCCGTAGTCGAGGATGGAGATGCACGGCCCGCTCGTCACGACGTGAGCGTCCCCTTCGTCGAGGGGACGCCCTCCTCCCCCGGGTCGATCGAGACGGCCTCGCGCAGCGCGCGGGCGAAAGCCTTGAAGCAGGCCTCGACCATGTGGTGGGCGTTGGAGCCGTAGCGGGTGCCGAGGTGCAGGGTGAGCTTTGCGTTCGAGGCGACCGCGCGAAAGAACTCCTCGGTCAGCTCGGTGTCGAAGCCGGCGATTGAGACGTCGGGGAGGTCGGCCTGGAACAGGCACAGCGGCCGGCCGGAGATGTCGATCGCGCACATGGCCAGCGCCTCGTCCATAGGCACCGCCGTGTAGCCGTACCGGCGGATGCGCCCACGGTCGCCCAGCGCGGTGTCGAGGCCCTGGCCGAGCGCGATGCCCACGTCCTCGACCGTATGGTGGGCGCCGGTCTCCAGGTCTCCGGCGGCGTTGATCCGCAGGCCCAGGCGTCCGTGGCGCCCCAGCAGCTCGAGCATGTGGTCGAGGAAGCCCACGCCCGTGGCGACCTCGACGTCGCCGCCGTCGAGGTTCACCGAGAGGGTGATCTCGGTCTCGCCCGTCTTCCTGTGGATATCCGCTGTCCTGCTCATGACTTCGAAAGTCGCTGCAATCCGGGAGTTTCCACCATCACTCAGCGCTCCGCGCCTCGGCCGACTGCGCGTGCACCTCGAATCCCTCGGCGCGGGCGATGGCGGCAACCCGCGGCGCGAGCCCGGCGGCGGCCTGCGGGCCGACGTCGACGACCGAGGTGCGGCGGCGAAAAGTGCCGACTCCCAGCGGCCCGCCGAATCGTGCCGCGCCGCCGGTCGGCAGCACGTGGTTGGCGCCGGCGACGTAGTCGCCGAACGCCACCGCTCCGCTCGGGCCGAAGAAGACCGCTCCGGCGACGCGGTCGGCCGCCAATGTCTCGTCGGCGCCCGCGAGCGCCAGCTCGAGGTGTTCGGGGGCGATCGCGTCGGCGAGCTCGATGGCCGCCGCCGGATCCGGCACGTGCACGGCCGCCATGATCGCGTCGTCCATCCGCGGCGGCCGCGGGTCGAGCTCCCCGAGCGCGTCGGCGAGCGCCCCGAGGGCGCCGCCATCAGCGGAGATCGCGACCAGCAGCCCGTCCGGCCCGTGCTCGGCCTGGGCTAGAAGGTCGAGGGCGATCGCGCTCGCGTCGGCGGTGGCGTCCAGGACCACCGCCAGCTCGCTGGGACCGGCGATCCCGTCGACCCCGACGTCGCCGAAGACCATCCGCTTGGCGGCGTTGACGTAGCGGTTGCCCGGCCCGGCGATCACGTCCACCGGAGCGACCGTCTCGGTGCCGTAGGCGAGGGCGGCGATGGCCTGCGCGCCGCCGATCGCATAGACCTCGTCGACGTTCGCCACCGCGCACGCGGCGAGGGTCGCGGGATGCACGTTGCCATCGGAGCCCGGCGGCGTGGCCAGCGCGACGCTCGCGACTCCCGCGACCCGCGCCGGGATGCAGCCCATCAGCACGGATGAGGGATACGCGGCTTTACCACCGGGTGCGTAGACGCCCGCGCGACGTACGGGCCGCTCGACCACGCTCACCGTCTGGCCCTGAGCCAGCGACGCGCGGACCTCACCGTGTGCCCTGAGCTCCGCCCGGGCGACGCCGTCGATGTTCCGGGCCGCGACCTCCAGGGCGCCGATCAGTGCCGGATCCGCCTCGCTTCGCGCCCGGGCGACCTCCTCCGCCGGGACGCGGATCCGTATGTCGCCGGGCCTGACGTCGGTGGCGTCGAGCCGCGCGATCATGAGCCGCAGGCCGTGGTCGCCACGCGCGCGCACCTCCTCGACGATGCGCGCGGCGTCGGCGGCCGCCACCGTGGGCACAGCCGCCAGGCCGCGGACTCGTTTCGCCTGGAGGGCGGCGTCACCACCCTCCCACTGGACCTGCTCGATCCTCACCGGCGTGTCGCCTCCCGTATCCGCCCGACGAGATCGTCGATCTCCGCCGAGCGCAGTTTGTGGGCGACGCGGTTGGCCACCAGCCGGGCGGTGCAGGGGGCGATCTCCTCGACCACCTCGAGGTCGTTCTCGGCCAGGGTGCGACCGGTGTCGACGAGGTCCACGATGCCGTCGGCCAGGCCGACCAGCGGAGCGAGCTCGACGGACCCCTTCACCTCGATGACCTCCGGCTGACGACCGGAGCCGGCGAAGTGGCGCTCGGTCATGCGCGGGTACTTGGTGGCGATCCGCATCGCCCCCAGCCGGCGCTCGCCCTCGGCGAGGGACTCGTCGCCGCGGCGGCCCGCCAGGACCATCCTGCAGGCGCCAAAGCCCAGGTCGAGCAGCTCGTAGACCGCGCGGTCGTGCTGCTCGAGCAGCACGTCCTTACCGGTGATCCCCACGTCGGCCGCCCCCGCCTCGACGTACGTGGGCACGTCCGAGGGCCGCATCGTCACCAATCGCAGCTCGCCGGCGTCGAACACCAGCGCGCGCGAATCGCCGCGGGCCTGCGCCGTGTCGATCCCGACGCGGTCGAGCACGTCCAGCGATCCCTCGAACAGGGCGCCGCGCGGAAGGGCGAGCTTCAGCGCCCCGCCCTCGCGTGCCGCAACGCCGCCGCTGACGCTGGCGCGCATCACGCCTTCTCCCTCGCCAGGCGCTCCTCCTCCGCCTGGGCGATGTGGACACGCTCCAGATACAGCGCGAAGCCCGCGGCCGGGAGCGGGCGGCCGAACCGTCCCATCAGCTCGTCGTAGCGGCCGCCGCCGCCCAGCACGTGGCCGATCGCCGGGTCGTAGACCTCGACGATCGCCCCCGTGTAGTAGCCGAGGTCGCGCAGCAGGCCCAGATCCAGCCTGACCCGGTCGGCGACGCCGCGGGCGCCGAGGGCCTCGAAGGTGGCGGCGAGCCGCGCGGTCGCGCGCTCGACGGCGCCGCCGCCGAGCTCCCGCGCCTGGGTGAGCACCTCGGCCCCGCCCCGCAGCCCCGGGAGGCGCAGCAGCGTCTCGCGCTCGGCGTCGCCCAGGCCAAGCGACCCGACCTCGGCCTCGAGCCCCACCAGGTCGTGCGTGGCAAGACGATCCAGCACCGCCTGGCGACGGTCGCCCGCGACGCCCAGCTCGTCGAGCAGCTGGCGGTAGAGGTCGGCGTCGCCGAGGCCGATCACCGCCCGCGTGAGGCCCACGGCGTCGAGCGCCGCACTGAGCACCTCCATCACCTCCGCCGTTCCCTCAGGGGCGTCGGCCCCGACCAGCTCGACTCCAGCCTGGAGGAACTCGCGCATCTGCCCGCGCTGGGGCCGGATCGCGCGGTAGGCGGCCCCGACGTAGGAGAACCGGAACGGAGGCTCCTCGTCGGCGAAGCGCCCGGCGACCAGGCGGGCGATCGGGACGGTCATGTCCGCGCGCATGGCCAGGAGCTCGCCGCTCTCGTCGAAGAAGCGGTAGGCCGCCGGCGCCCCGCGCTCGTCGCCGCGGGCCAGCACCTCGCCGTACTCGATCGTCGGCGTGCGGACCTCGCCATAGCCGTGACGCTCGAACACCTCGGACAACGCGCTCTGAAGCGCGCGCAGCTCCCGCATCTCGTCGGGCAGGATGTCTCTGGTCCCTGGCGGGATTGGGTTCGTCATCGCGTCACCGGCCTCGGCAGCCGAGGCTGGAGGGTAGGGGTCGCGCCCGCGCGTTTACGCAGGGACGCGTTCGGTGGCGACGCGCTCGATCCTGGCGCCGAGATCGCGCAGACGCAGGTCGATGCGCTCGTATCCGCGGTCGATCTGGTTGATGTTGCCGATCTCCGACGTGCCCTCCGCGGCCAGTGCCGCGATGAGCATCGCCATCCCCGCCCGGATGTCCGGGCTCTCGAGCCGCTCACCGTGAAGCCGGCTCGGACCGCTGACGATCGCCCTGTGGGGGTCGCACAGCGTGATCCGAGCGCCCATCGCAACGAGCTTGTCGACGAAGAACAGCCGGTTCTCGAACATCTTCTCGAAGATCAGGATCGTGCCCTGCGCCTGGGTGGCGAGCGCGAGCGCGATCGAGGTGAGGTCGGCGGGGAACGCGGGCCACGGCCCATCGTCGATCTTCGGGATCGCATCGCCGATGTCGTCCTGGACCCGGAGCTGCTGCTCGGGCGGCACGAGGATGTCCCTGTCCTCGATCACCGTCTCGAGGCCGAGGCGTGCCAGGTAGCGCCGGATCGCAAGGAGGTCCTCGGGCTCGATCTCGCGGATGCGCAGCTCTCCCCGCGTAGCGGCCGCCAGCGCCATGAAGCTGACCGCCTCGATGTGGTCGGGGCAGATCGAGTGCTCGGCGCCCCCGAGCCGATCGCGACCGTGGACGGTCATCACGTTCGAGCCGATGCCGTCGATCCCGGCGCCCATCTTCACCAGCAGGCGGGCGAGGTCCTGGACGTGGGGCTCGCAGGCGGCGTTCCCGATGGTGGTCGGCCCCGGCGTCAGCGCCGCAGCCAGCAAGGCGTTCTCGGTGGCCATCACCGATGGCTCGTCCATGAAGATCCGGCACGGCTTCAGTCCGTCGCCCGCCGTGATCTCGATCTCGCGATCACCCGCGACGTCCGCCCCCATGTCGCGGAACGCGTCGAGGTGCGGGTCGAGGCGACGCCGGCCGATCGTGTCGCCTCCCGGCGGCGGCATCCGCGCCTCTCCGAAGCGAGCCAACAGCGGCCCGGCGAGCAGGAACGACGCTCGGATCCGCGCCGCCAGCGACTCGTCGACGGCGCTGTCGGTGACCGAGTCGGCCTGGAGGCGAAGCTCGTTGTCGCCGGTCCAGACCGCCTCGACCCCGAGCCCCTCGAGCAGCGCGATCTGGGTCTCGACGTCGCGGATCCGCGGCACGTTCGAGAACACCAGCTCCTCGTCGGTGAGCAGGCAGGCGGCCAGAATCGGAAGCGCGGCGTTCTTGTTGCCCGCGACCGTGATCTCCCCGGACAGGGGAGCGCCGCCCTGGATGACGAACTTCTCCATCAGACCCTCGTGGGGCTAGGGTAAACGACCTCGCATGGCTCAGCCGACGCGCCAACAGGCATGGGATCTCGTCTGCGAATGGGTCGAGTCCGACTCGCTGCGCAAGCACCTTCTCGGCGTCGAGGCGGGCATGGTGGCCTACGCCGGGCGATACGGCGAGGACGAGGAGATGTGGGCGGTCACCGGCCTCGTCCACGACCTCGACTACGAGCGCTATCCCGACCTCGAGATCGGCCACCCCCGCTACGCCCTGAAGGAGCTGGAGGAGCGCGGCTATCCACAGGAGGTGATCGACGCGGTCGCCGGCCACGCGGAGTTCATGGGCGTCCCGCGCGAGACGCAGATGGCGAAGACGCTGTTCGCAGTCGACGAGCTGTCGGGCTTCATCGCCGCGTGCGCGCTGGTCCGGCCCACCGGGATCGAGGGCATGAAGCCCAAGTCCGTGAAGAAGAAGCTGAAGCAGCCGTCCTTCGCGGCCGGCGTCAACCGCGACGAGGTCACCCGCGGCGCCGAGGAGCTCGGCGTCGACTTCGACGAGCACGTCGCGTTCCTGATCGAGGCCATGGCCGAGCGCTCCGACGAGCTGGGCCTGGGCCCTCGCGAGTCTGAATGAGGACCGTCTGGAAGGTCCTGATCGCCGTCGCGGTGGCACTCGTCGTGCTGCTTGCCGTGAACGCGATCGTCATCGACCAGCAGACGAAGGGCGCAACCGTCACCGCCGAGGGCGGGCAGATACTGCACCTGCCCGGCGGGGACGTGCAGGCCACGGACGCTCCCGCCGAGAGCTCGAAGCCGGGTGCGCCGATCGTTCTTCTCCACTGCTACGCCTGCTCGCTGCACTGGTGGGATCAGCTCGAGCCGCTGCTGACCCCGGACCATCGTGTGATCCGGATCGACATGCTCGGCTTCGGCGGCTCGGAGAAGCCGGCCGGCGGCTATGCCGTCGAGGACCAAGCGCAACTGATCGCCAGCGCCCTCAACAAGCTGGGGGTCCAGGGCTCTGTGGTCGTCGGCCAGTCCATGGGCTCGGAGATGGCGGTCTCCCTGGCACAGCAGTCCAGCCAGCTCGTGGACCGGGTCGTGGACATGAGCGCCGCCGCCGACAACGAGTCGGGCCAGATCGGCTTCCTCGCACGGATGGGCTACGTGCCCGTCCTGGGAGAGGCGCTGTGGCGCTTGACTCCGGACTTCGCGGTCGTCGACAGCTTCAAGGACGCGTTTGCGCCCGGCTACGAGATGTCGGACGAGCTCGAGGACACGATCATCGACGGCTGCGACGCGATGACCTACACGTCCTACGACGAGGCGTACTCGGCGCTCGAGGACTTCCGCGATGCCCAGCCGCTCGACGACCGCATGCGCGAGGCGCTGGTGCCGGTGCTGGCGATCTTCGGCGAGGAGGACCAGATCGTCGACGTCAACGCCGCGGTTGCCGGGCTCCAGGACGTGCCGGGGATCCGCATCGTCACCCTCCCCGGCGTCGGCCACACGCCCCAGGTCGAGGCGCCCGAGAAGACCGCCGGGCTGATCGAGGACTTCGCCCGCGCCGCCGCGCCCGAGGTCGTCGGCAAGGCGACGCCCAAGCCCTCCGGCGGCAAGCCCGACTACGTCAAGCGCAAGAAGGACAAGTCGAAGCCGTAGGAGCCAAAAGGCGCCCCAAGGGCTATTGCCAGCGGCCGCCGGCCTTCGCCCAGGCGAGCAGGTGGTCGACCGAGCAGAAGCGGTCTGGGATGCGCGCCTCGCCCCGGTGGCGCACCAGCAGCACGTGGACGTCGGCGAGCTCGTCCCCGCAGTGCGAGCAGGTGAGCGGGCCGGGCTGGGGCTCCGGCGGGTCCTCGGGGCGGCCGGCCTCCCAGTGAGCGTCCTGGATGGCCCAGGGGACGACGTGCTCCAGGCGGCAGAAGGTCGCGCGCCTCTCCCCCGCCATCTCGTATGCCCGGAAGCCGTCGTCGTGCTCGACCTCCGTCCCGCACCAGCTGCACTGCTCGGCGGGCATCGGCTAGCCGCTGAGCGCCGGTAGATTCCCGCTGCGCATGGCGCCGATCAGGATAGTCGCGCTCGAGGGGGACGAGACCGGGCAGGAGCTCCTCGAGCAGTCCCTGCGGGTGCTGGACGAGGACGTGCTGGGGGTGGAGCTCGAGCTCCTGCGTTTCGATCTCTCGCTGGAGAACCGCCGGGCGACGCAGAACGCCGTCGTCGGCGAGGCCGCCACGGCCATGCGCGAGACCGGCCTGGGGCTGAAGGCTGCCACGATCACACCGGAGGGGGCCGACGACGTGGGCAGCCCCAATCGCATCCTTCGGGAGGACGTCGACGGGAAGGTCATCGTGCGTACGGGGCGGCGGATCCCCGGGGTGACGCCCGTCGCGGGGGTCCATCACCCGATCGCGGTCTGCCGGATGGCGGTGGGCGACGCCTATGGCGCCGAGCAGTGGCGGGAGGCCGAGGGCGGCGACGAGCTGGCGCACAGGACCGAGACGATCCGCCGCTCGGACTGTCGCGCGGTCGCCGAGTTCGCGTTCCGTGAGGCCGAGCGGATCGGCGGACGGGTGTACGGCGGGCCGAAGTGGACCGTGAGCCCCGTGTACGAGGGGATGCTGAAGGAGGAGATGGACTCGGCCGCAGAGCGGCACCCCGACTGCGGGTACGAGCCGGTGCTGATCGACGCCACGCTCGCCGGACTGGTCACCGGCGCCGCCAGCGAATCCCTGGCGATCCCCTGTCTCAACCGCGACGGCGACCTGCTCTCCGACCTCGTGCTGCCGCTGTTCGGCTCGATCGCGGGCGCCGAGTCGGTGCTGCTGGGCCTCGACGACGAGTTGCGCACCACCGTGGCGATGGCGGAGGCGCCACACGGCACTGCGCCGGCGCTTCAGGGCAAGGACATCGCCAACCCGATGGCCATGATCCTCGCGAGCGCGGCGCTGATGCACTACGCGGGCGACACCGCCGGCGTGGACGTGGGAGACGCGGACGACCGTGGCGCCGAGCAGGCATCGCGCGCGATCTACGAGGCGGTGCTGGAGACCACCGCCTCGGGCGTCCGCACCACGGATCTCGGCGGGCACGCCTCGACCACGGAGTTCACCGACGCGGTGATCGAGCTCGTGAAGCGCAAGCTCGAGGTCTGAGCGTCCATGCGGCCCGCTGGACGAGCGCGGCCTGGCCCGCCCGCAGGGCCCGCGCTGCGACATCGGCGCCTTCGAGCGCAGGGACTGACGCTC
>Ga0126312_10001130_pt1 | contig 17213 bp, 15 predicted proteins | sample Plot104A_FD_92537 | JGI IMG/M metagenome (GOLD analysis project Ga0126312, IMG submission 92537) | Serpentine soil microbial communities from UC McLaughlin Reserve, CA, USA - Plot104A | ecosystem: Environmental > Terrestrial > Soil > Grasslands | place: USA: UC McLaughlin Reserve, Lake County... | reverse complement strand
GGCTATGGACGGGAACGGGAAGAAACCAACCTCAAAATCCTGCACGGTCTGTACGATCTCCGAGACCAGCCACGTGCCGGTCGGTAGCATGGCGGCTTCACCGGAATAGAACAGAGCGCTGGCCTCATCGTAGGTGATGGCGTTTACGTTCTGAGGATAGTAACCGCTCTCCTCGAAGTCCCTGAAGAAGAGGTCGATGGCTTCCTCTACCTCAGGGACATCCCATCGCCCGTTTCCATAGAGGATGTTGTCTAGTCCTTGCCGGCCCAACACGTTGCTTGCTGCGACGCTGAACATGTGGCCGGCGGGGTACTGCTCCCGATTCCCGAAGGCGAGAGGAATGGTTCCCCGCAGCTTGAGCTCCTCAGCAACCCCTCGGAGCTCTCCGACGGTCTTTGGCACCTCAGGCACCAAGTCCTTGTTGTAGAAGACGACTATCTCTTCGACCTGATCAGGGACCCCGTAGACGGTGCCGTTGTAGGTGGCGCGCTGCTTGGCCCACTCGTAGATGCTCCAGCCCTTCTGCTGGTAAGTCTCCTCCAGAGGATAAAGGAGTCCTGCGTCGGCCAGCACGCCACCGAAACCCGGACCCGTGTCGTAGAAGAAGACATCTGGAGGCTCGTCGGATCGCAGCCTCGACTCTATGATCTTGCGGATCTCATCGAATTTTATTGCCTCGAGCTCCAGGGTGTATTTCGGGTGCTGCTCCTCGAACCCATCGACCTGTATCTCCGTTACCGCCCTCTCCTGGGCGGCCGTCTCTTCGGTCCCGGTAAGGAACCTCACTACCTCCTTATTACCACCCAGGCTTCCGCCGCAGCCCGCAGCACCTACAAGCGCTGCGCCGGCGAGTCCCAAGCCGCCGAGCCTGAGGAAACCTTTGCGGCTTACCGCCCTTGGCATCTGTCGTTCACTCGCTCTCCTTGCTCTCGCTAAGCGTTTCTCTAATGACGCCTGTCCTGTATAGCGCAGGTAGGGTGCGTTTGCTGCGCCGCCTACGACCATTCTTACAGAGAAGGGTTGACCGTGCTCCCGATCTTCCGGTGGTCTCGAGGATACGGTGGGGCTGCCGCGTGCCCGACCGGAAAGAGGGCAGGCGCGCAGTGACCGGCACCAGGTCACCCGCGCGGTTCTCCGGATCCCTCTCCGGAGAGAGGCGAGGGATCCGGGCGCAGAAGTTAAGCGATGTATGCTTGCATCCGCGAAACCAGAGCCCAATTTTTCAAGGGGTGTGCGGGTAAGAGAATCAGCCCCTTTTCGCGACCCACCGCACCTCCCCGCCATTTGCGAATTGGTCTGTGTCAGAACTGTGTCCGGTGGTTCTTGCCGCAGCGAATTCTCATTCACTGCTTCATCATTTTGTGCCCGGCGATAGGCACCGGGGCGGGGAAGAAGACTTTAGCCTTACCCGATCGGTCTGAGCTTATGGAGGATCATGGAGGTGTACTATTCGGACCAGTAGCTTTCGAACACGGGTGGGATGGTAACCCTTGGCACGGAGGGTGCTGCGATCCGTCAGGCATGATTGCATAGTTGAGCGTCCCAGCCTGTAATTCCAGCAATTCCTCGTTGACTCCCTTGGCACCAGTCAGAATGGCACTGTTCAGACTCGCACCGCCCAGGTTGGCACTGCTCAGATCGGCACCGCGCAGATCGGCGCCGTCCAGGTCGGCACCGCGCAGGTCGGCACCGCGCAGGTCGGCACCACTCAGACCGGCAGCGTTCAGATCCGCACCCCTCAGGTCGGCATTGCTCAGATCAGCATTCTTCAGGTCAACATCAAAGAGTGAAATGATGGGCTCTTTTCCCTCCACGCTATGTACAAGGCCAGCTTCTATCAAGAACCGCACGATCTCTGCGTCATGACTCCGGTCCAACTCTGCAAAGAGCCTAAGCGTATCCTCTCGCGCAATCTTTAACACCTCGCTTCCGACCTCCGGGTCATGCAGATTCTTCTCCCGCCGCAGTTCGTTCATCTGCTCGATGTACGCCTGCACCAGCGCATCGGGCAGCCGAGCATCGAGCGCCCGCCAGTCTGCGATTGCCTGCTCGGTTGGTTCGTCCTCGATGGCCTGCTCGGTGCCTTCGTCATGTTGCAATACGCCGGCCCACTCTGGGCAGATCGCTGGCAGGACCTCGAAGACCCTAACGAGGGCAGGGTCAGTGCCGTCGGAATCCATTACGAAGATCCCTATAAGTCTGTAAGCTGTCTCAGAATAGTAGAACCCCCTTATGAAGGCTAACTTTTTGCCGTCCGGCGACCATGTCGGCTGCGCCTCGGCACCTTTGCCGTATGTGAGACGAGCCCTGCCAGAGCCGTCGGCGTCCATCTTGTAGACGTCAGCGTCAGCTTCCTCGCCGAAGATGTCCGGAATGTCTGTGTCCAGAATGTCTGATGAGCGAGTGAAGGCTATCTGGCTGCCGTCAGGCGACCAGGCAGGGTCCGTATCTTCCGCAGGATCATCGGTGAGTTGCTGCGGCCGGTTGGTGTCGCCCTCCTGGCAACAGGCGTTCATGACATAGATGTTGCGGTTGCCACCCCGGTTGCTCTCGAAGGCAATCTTCGTGCCGTCAGGCGACCACGCGGGATTGCTTTCGCAACCGGGTGCAGTCGTGAGCCTCCTGGGTGTGTCCGAGCCGTCGGCGTTCACTACGTAGAGGTCGCACTCGCCATCCATCGACATGCCGCTCGAAGACCACGACTCATCACTGGAAAACACAATCAGTTCGCCATCGGGCGACCAGTCCGGCTGTGCGCCGACCCCGTCCACAAGCTTGACCTGATCGGAGCCGTCAGCGTTCATGACGAAAACAGAAGGCACATATATAGTAGTTAGTCCATCAGATCTTGCTGATGCTGAAGAAGATTCCTCCTCGTCAGCAATCGTTTTCTCAGCCAGCCTCGTGAAGGCTATCCTCTTGAGGTCGGGTGACCGGGCAGGATCTCCTCGATTTGAAGACTCAGCGGTGTCAGTAGTGTCAGTAAGTTGTTTAAGCTCGGAGCCGTTCGCGTTCATGGTCCAGATCTCCTCGCCGCCGGAAGTGCCCAACCCAAAGTCTATCTTGCCAGTCAGATCTGGGTCTACGTTGAAGCTTTCTGTGGGCCGTCTCTGTATACCCGAGACAGTCTTCTCTTCTTGCTGGGCTTGCTGTTGGTTAGCACTGGCTTGCACCGTCATCATTCCGCCCTGCTTCTGGTCCTCTTCTTGTTGGCCTCCTGTCGGTTGCTGATCGTCACCGGCGCAGCCCACTAGCAGCCAAAGCAGCATTACCGCCATCGTTATCATCAGCAGCGGCGCTTTGTTCTGCATCTTTGTTGCTCCACTCTTCGGCTAGGAACCGATGTAACGGTCACATCTTAGGCTCACAGGGCTAATGTGTGCATCACTCAAAGGTAAGGTCATAAAGGGACCCAAAGCCAACTTCGGCTTCAGGTTCAACGAAACGGACGACGGATTGCTCATCTACGAGTCGGAAATGAAGATCGTCGAGAAGATATTCAGGATGGCCGCTAGCGGCATGGGACCGAAGGCGATGCAGACCCGGCTCTATGCAGAGGGCATCCCCTCACCTACCGGCAAGGCGATGTGGCCGCACCGCATCCTGAAGGTCCAGATGGTGCTGAATGATCTGTACAAGCCCCACACCTACGATGAGATCGTTCCGCTTGTGTCTCCGGGGGTAGCCGCGAAGCTGGACCCGAACAAGCTATACGGGATATGGTGGTACAACCGCAGGAACGTGACAAAAAGTTACGACTCGGAGGTGGATGGGGATAACGGCAAGCGGTACGTGACCCGCACATCGGTTAGGACTCGGGACGAGAAGAACTGGATAGCGGTTCCGGTTCCCGCGTACCTGCCGCGAAAGCTGGTAGACCAGGCTCGCCTTATGATCGAGTCACGCACGGGGCTGGAACGCAAACATCGGGCGCGGCAGTGGGAGTTGAAGGGCGTCTTGCGCTGCTCGTGCGGGCAGAACATGATCACTAACACCAGCCGCAACAAGAACGGCAACTACCACTACTACAGGTGCAAGAGGGAGGCGGCCTATGGCCGTGATACCTGCTCTCAGCGCACTATACGAATCGAGCGGGTCGAACCTCTAGTGCGCGAATTCGTGTTCGGAGTGTTGAGTGACCCGGACACCATACGTCGTGGTCTGAACGCCCTCATCCAACGGGAGACTGAAGAGGTACGAGAAGATTCGAAGCTTCTGGCCGAGACACTTTCGGAAAAGCTTTCCCAGAATGCTCACGCTCGACGGGCCTACCAGGACCAGCAAGCGGCGGGCTTGATGACGCTGGAAGAGCTTGCTGCGAGGCTTGAGGAACTCGAACACTCTCGCACGGTGTTGGAGGCTGAGCTTGCTTCGCTAGAGCGCACCCAGCAAAAAGCCGAAGAGCTAAAAGAGGATCGCGAGGCCGCGCTGACTTCCTTTGCCGCCTCCATCCCCGAGGCCCTCGACGGCCTGACAGGCGAAGAGATCAACACGGTGTACCGGAAGCTCCTGCTGCGGGTTGTTCCTTCCGAGGAAGGCTACGACGCTACCGGCGTTATTTGTACTCTGGGACCTACGCCTGGGGATAGAAGAGGTCGGCAAGGGCTGAGAGGTAGGCGTTAGGCATCAGCCAGTCAGCACGCTACGGCCTTGCGGCCTCCGCTTTCAGCACGCTCAGCCCTTTTAAGGGCTTCGCTTTCAGCCCGCTTCGGCCTTGCGGCCTCGCTCTCAGCATTTCAGCTGAGATGCTGACAAGCTGACAAGCGAGGGCCTTGTAAAGGCCCGAAGCGTGCTGACTGGCTGACAAGCTCTCAAAAACGCAGGCTTCTGGGGGGCAGCACGACGCCGGGGTTTATCCGGATGCCCTGGTCGAGGAGGTTTCCTTCGCCTACCACGCAGCCCGCGCCGAGCACGGAGAGACCGCGGACTATGACGTCCTCGCTGACCCTTGCGTGCTTTCCTATGATGGAGCCGCGCACTATGGCTCCTGCCTCGACCTCGGCGCCTTCGAGGAGGATGCTCCCCTCGACTACTGCCCCCTCGCCTACGCGGCAGCCCGGTCCGAGAGCCGAGCGTCCGCCGATCGTCGCGTGACTCTCGATCTCGCACCCCGCGGCAACCGATACCGGCGGCAGGAGCTTCACGTTCTTGCCCTTGCGAACGGAGTGGTTCACTTCGCAGTACTCGAAGCCCTCGCGCGGGGCGCCTACAGCGCCGGAGAGCACGTCGTGGGAGGCGGCGAGGTAGCTGCGGGGGGTTCCGATGTCGCGCCAATAGGAGCTAGAGACGTAGGCTCTGAGGCGGCCCCTGGCTTGCAGCTCGGGGAAGATCTCACGCTCTATTGAGACCTCGCGGCCGGGTGGGATCATCTCGAGAACCTCGGGCTCGAGCACGTAGATACCGGCGTTCACCAGGTTGGTCGTGACCTCGTCCGCGGCTGGCTTCTCTATAAAGCGGTGAACCATCATGTCGTGGTCGACCTCGACGAGGCCGTAGGCTGTGGGGTCCTCGACGCTCGTTAGCGTGAGGGTGGCCAGCGCATCGGTGCTCTGGTGCTGCTCGATCAAATTTCTAAGATCCAACCCCGAGAGCACGTCGCCGTTCACAGCGACCACGGGGCCGTCACCCTCGATGTAGCGCGAGGCATTCTTGATGCCTCCCGCCGTGCCGAGAGCGCGGCTCTCTACCGCGTAATCGACGGCGAAGCCGTCGAGGTCGAACCCGGCGAGGTAATCCTGGATCGGGGTCGGCAGGTAACCTAAAGAGAGCACCGCTCCCGTTAGCCCCCCACCCTTGAGGAAGTCCAGCATGTACCCCATGAAGGGCCGATTCCGCAAGGGAACCAGCGCTTTGGGCACGTCGTAGGTTATCGGCCGCAGCCGGGTTCCCTGTCCCCCAACGAGAATGACGGCTTGCATAGGAGCCGTAGCTTACACCAGCCAAAAAACTCCGGCCAGAGACAAAGCCTCAACCTGCTTAAGAGGGAGAGTCTATAGCCCTGAGGAGGTGAAGGGTGCTTGCTACAACAGCCCCGAGGCCCGGGCGAGCGCAGAGAGCGGCCCGACGAAGAAGATGAAGAGGGTAGTGGCGACTGCTAGAGCGTAGACGGAGAACCTGACTGCCCCTGTCCCCCCTGGCTCCAGCCGCGCTTCCCTGGTCGGCTCCTCAAAGAACATGTTGCGGATGATGCCGAAGTAGTAAGGGACGGAGAGGACGCTGTTCACGACGAGCGCGCCAACCACGACGTAGACTAGCACGGAGCCGGACTGAGCCCCGGCCAGGATGATCCAGGCTTTGCCGAAGAAGCCGCTGAAGGGCGGTATACCGACGAGCGAGGCCATGAAGACCCCCATGGCGAGGGCCAGCGCGGGGCGCGTGCGGAAGAGGCCGTTGAAGCTCTTGGACTCTTCGCCGACGAGGTCTATCGTGAGGAAGGCCCCCATGTTCATAAGGGCATAGGCTGCGGTGTAGATCAGGACCGCCTCGACCGCCGTCTGAACTGCATCCCCCTGCAACGCCGCGAACGCGGCGAGGATGTAGCCTGAGTGAGCAACCGAGCTGTAGGCTAGCATCCTGCGCACGTTGCGTTGCCGTAGGGCGAAGAGGTTGCCTACGAACATCGTGATGATCGCGAGCACGGCCATGAGGGAGGTCCAGGCCGGCGCCGCCTCGGGCATTCCCTCGAGTAGAATGCGCAGGAGGACGGCGAAGAACGCGGCCTTGGGCGCGACGGAGAGGAAGGCTGCCGCGCTGGTCGGGGCCCCCTGGTAGGCGTCAGGGGTCCAGAAGTGGAAAGGTGCGGCCGAGACCTTGAAGGCGAAGCCTGAGGCTAGGAGGACGAGGCCGACGAGGGCTACCGGAGAGAGGCCTGAGCCGAACGCTTCGGCAACGTCCGAGAGCATGGCCGAGCCCGAGACGCCGTAGATCAGGACTATCCCGTAGAGGAGCACGGAGGAGGCTATGACGCCGGTGATCAGGTACTTCATCCCGCCCTCCGCGCTCTCGCGCCGGCTCCTATCGAAGGCTACCATCGCATAGGAGGGTATGGTCGCGAGCTCTACGGCGAGGAAGATGCCGAAGAGGTCGCGCATCGAGACCACGAGCGTAGAGCCAAGAACTACAGCAAGGATCAGCACCAGGTACTCGCCGGCGTCGCCCGTACGTTCTGACCACCTTGCGGCCGCAAGCACGGCGAAGAACGCAGACCCTGCCACAATCATCTTGAAGTAGAGGGCGAAATCATCAACGACGAACGCGCCGCCGAAGTAGCTGCCGGAGAAGCCGGTAGCCATGAGCACAGCAGCGGCACCGAAGATGCCGAGGGTGCCGAGGGCTGCGAGAGCGGCGACGAGCCCCACGTTGCGCTCGGCGAAGACCCCGACCATGAGGGTCACAACAAGGAAGCCGGTCGCCACCAGCTCTGGCAGGAGGGCGACGAACGTCTGACCCGTTACCACTAGCCACCCCCTATCGCGCTCAACACGGCCTCTACAGCGGGACGCTGGACGCTAATGAGCAGGGCTGGGAAGATGCCGAGCACCAGCAGCAGGGCGGCGAGCGGCACTATCGCTGCCATCTCGACCGGCCCTGCGTCATTGATCTCCTCGTAGGCCGGACGTTCGATGGGACCGAAGATCACCCGCGCCAGCATATAGAGCAGGTACATGGCGCTGAGTATGATCCCGAGCGCCGCCAGCGCGCCCTGCACGGGGAAGGTCTCGAAGCCGCCCATGACGCTCATGAACTCGGAGACGAAGACCGCGAGTCCGGGCAGGCCCATAGCAGCCAGAGCGCCGAGCGCGAGAAGTCCACCCGCCCACGGCATCCTGGCGGCGAGCCCGCCGAGATCCGAGATGCGGCGAGTGCCCGTCCTCGTCGCGATGATCCCTACCAGGATAAAGAGCAGCGCGGAGTAGAGCCCGTGCGAGACCTGCTGGAAGACCGCACCGTTGAGACCGACCGCGCTCCCCGAGGCGGCCCCGAGGAGAATGAACCCGAGCGTTCCTATCGAGGAGTACGCTACGAGGGCCTTCAGGTCGGGCTGCAGGAAGGCGACGAACGAGCCGTAGAGGATGTTCACTACCCCGAGGGCGGCGAGGAGCCCTAGGAACGGCTCGATCCCCTGGGGGAGAAGCGGTATGGCTATCTTGACCAGGCCGTAGGTCCCGAGCTTCGGGAGGACGCCGGAGAGCACCACGTTGGTCGATGTCGGGCTCGAGACGTATACATCGAGGAGCCAGCTGTGCAGCGGTACGGCGGGGACCTTGACGAGCAACCCGAAGAGTATTGGCGCCGCTATAGCTACCTGGGCGGTCCTACCGAGGCCGCCCCCCGCGTTCAGCGCATCTATCGAGTAGGTGCCCGCGAGGATGCCGAGAGCGAGGAAGCCCGCGAGCATGATCGTCGAGCCGAGGAAGGTGTAGATGAAGAACTTGATCGCCGCGGGCCTTCTGTTCTCGTCGCCCCAGATGCCAACCAACAGGTACATGGGGATCAGCGTGATCTCGAAGAAGACGTAGAACAGGATCAGGTCCTGCGCCGCGAACACCCCGAGCATCCCTACCTCGGCTATGAACAGGATCGCGAAGTACTGCTTGAGGCTCCCCCGCACGTCCCACGATGCCACCACAGCTATGAGGGTCAAGAAGGCAGAGAGCCAGAACATCCCGAACCCGAGCCCATCCAGGCCAACCCTGTAGCCCACGTTCAGCGACTCTATCCAGGTGACGTCCAGCGAGAGCGCCTCCGCTCCCAGGTTATTTCCAAACGCGAAATAGACGTAGGTCGCGAGCAAGAACGGCACTGCTGCAACACCCATAGCCCCGTAGCGCGTGATCCTTGGATCTTCTGGTAGGAACAGCATCAGGATGGCGCCGAGCAGCGGGATAAAGATGGTAACGGTGGTGATCACAGTCTCGCCCCCACTGCGAAGGCCGTGACGGTGATCAGCGCGATCACGGCTACCACAAGGAAGGCGAACTGCGCCCCTACGATGATGCCGAGGACCAGAACACTCACGAGGATCGCCAGCGCGTAGTTCTGCACCCCGCCCGTCTGCACCCTCCTCAACAGCTCCCCCGCCCCGGACACGCCGCGCCCGACCCCGCCTACGAGGTTGCCGAGGACGCGCCCGTCGAATGCCTTGGTCCCCCTCCCGAGGGCCATAGCGCCCCTCACGAAGGTAGCTCGGTAGAGCGCGTCGAAGTACCAGCCCTTGTCAAGGAAAGTGTAGGCACCGGAGAGGCGGCGAGAGAGAGCCCCTGCCCGCTCGGGCTTCTGCACGTAGAGGGCGTAGGCGAGCCCTATGCCGAGGAGGGCCACCGCCACCGAGACCGCCGCCATACCGAGGCTGAATGGTTGCGCCTCGAGGCCGAGGGTCTCGCGGGCGAAGTCGCTAGGCACTACGAAATCCGCGAAGTAATCCTTTATGGGTATCCCGAACCCCTCGGGGATGCCTACCCACCCGCTCACAATCGAGAGGAAGGCGAGTATCACCATCGGACCCGTCATGATCCCCGGCGACTCCACGGCCCCCCTCGCCATCTCGGTGCGCGGCTCGCCCGTGAAGGCGAGGAAGATGGCCCTGAAGATGTAGAACGCGGTAAGGAACACCGTCAGGAGCGCCATCGCGAAGAGGACGTAGTAGTGCTCGTCGTAGGTGGAGGCGACGATAGCGTCCTTGGACCAGAAGCCCGCGAAGGGGAAGATCCCCGAGAGCGAGAGACCCGCGATGACCATGGCCCAGAACGTGAAGGGCATCTTCTGTCTCAAGCCCCCCATCTCGAATAAGTTGTAGGAGTCCATAGCGTAGATGATGCTACCCGCGCAAAGGAAGAGCAGTGCCTTGAAGAAGGCGTGGTTGTAGAGGTGGAAGAAGCCCGCCGTGTAGGAGCCTATCCCGAGGCCAAGCATCATGTACCCGAGCTGCGAGACCGTCGAGTAGGCGATCACACGCTTTATGTCCTTCTTTACCAGAGCCATCGTCGCCGCCATGAGCGCCGTGAAGCCGCCGATGTACGCAACCGTCAGCATCGCGGTCTCGCTCTGGACGAAGATGTCGTAGGTGCGGGCGACGAGATAGACGCCGGCCGCGACCATCGTGGCTGCGTGGATCAGGGCCGAGACCGGCGTCGGGCCCTCCATCGCGTCGGGCAACCACACGTGCAGCGGGAACTGCGCGCTCTTGCCAACTGCCCCTACGAAGACGAGCACCACGGCGGCCGTAAAGAGCGAGGACCCAATGAACCCTGCCCTTGCGGCTTCGGAGATGCCGTCGAATGAGGTAGTCCCCGAAGCCCGCCAGAAGATGATTATGGCGACGAAGAGCGCAGCGTCACCTATCCGGGTGACTATGAAAGCCTTCAGTGAGGCGTCGCGCGCCGAGGGCTTCTCGTACCAGTGCCCGATCAGGAGGTAGGAGCACAGGCCGACGAGCTCCCAGCAGACGTAGAGCTCTATGAAGTTGGGTGCGAGGACCAGCCCCAGCATCGAGGCTGTAAAGAGGTTGAGGACCGCGTAGTACCAGGCGAAGCGCGGATCTCCCTCCATAAAGCCGCCCGAGTAGAGCTGGATCATGAGGCTAACGAAGCACACGACCACCAGCATCACCGCGGCCAGGGCGTCTATGTAGACGCCAACCGGGAAGGAACCGCCCTCGCCGAGGTCGATCCAGTTCACCGAGAACTCGATGGGCTGTCCGCCGCCCGGGATTATTCCCGCAACGTAGAGCAACGCGAAGACCGAGAAGACGAGCGAGACCGTTACCCCGAGGATGGCTACGTACTGGGCGTTCTCTTTGAGGAGGCGTCCGAGGGGCACGAGGACGAAGAAGACGAGGGCAGGCAGTATGGGTATGGCCGCGATTATCAGCTGTTGGCCGACGGTCTGCATCTCTTCCCTTCTAGCCCCTCATGGCGTTGACTTCGTCCAAGTTCACCGTCCTGCGCGAGCGGAACACGGCAAGCACTATGGCGAGCCCGACAGCGATCTCGGCTGCTGCGATCGCTATCACCAGCACCGCATAGCTCACCCCCAGCCCACCAGCGCCAGGCAGGTAATCCGCGAAGGCGACGAGCGTCAGGTTGACGGCGTTGATCATCAGCTCTACGCACATGAACACGACTACCGCGTTGCGCCTGACCAGAGCCCCCCACGCCCCGATGGCGAACATGATCGCCCCCACCACAAGGTAGCCTTCGAGCGGCGGCGTCGCGACGAGCGCTTCCACGAGCTGCTGTACTTGCGGTGGAACGGGTGGCACTACTCCTCCACCCCCCTGTCTATGCCGGCCCCGATCTTGCGGCGGCTAACTACTATCGCCGCGACGATGGCGACAAGGAGGAGAATGGAGGCAACCTCGAAGAGCAGGACGAAGACCTCCGAGCCAGCGCTCACGCCGAGCAGGTCCCGTCCGAAGGCCGCTACGTCGCGCGGTCCGTTACCCGGCCTCGTCGAGCCCCAGTCCTCGTTGTAGAGGACGTAGGCCAGGAACGCACCGACGCCTGCCGCGACGAGGAAGCCGGCCCATTGCTGGCGGTTCAGGATCGTGCGGTAGCGCCTTACCTGCGGCCGCTGGGTGAACATGATGCCGAAAAGGATCACCACCGTGACCGCCCCGACGTAGATGAGGACCTGGAAGGCCGCGAGCGCGGGGGCGTTGAGCATAACGAAGAAGCCGGCGATCCCGAGGAAGGAGCCCGACATGAAGAGCGCAGAGTGAACTACGTTGCGGCTCAGGACTACCCCTAGCGCCGAGACGAGCGTCATCCCGGTCAGAAAAGCAAACGCTACCGTCAACTCGCTTCGTCCCTTCCGGTTCTGGGACGCTCTACGGTCTTGGGTGCCTCTTTTCCTGTGGGCTTTTTCTTCGTTTTGACGGCGGGCTTGGGGTCAACGGTAGGGTCCACGGGGCGCTCGCCGAACTGGCGGGCGAGCTCGAGGCGGTTGTAGGCCTGGGCCTCGAACTCCTCTGTGTGGTAGATGCAGTTGACGGGGCAGACCTCGACGCACAGCGAGCAGTACATGCAACGCGTGTCGTCTATCACGAAGCCCACGGCGTAGGGTTTGGCCTTGCCCGAGCCGTCGATGTCGCGCTTCTCCTGCTCGATGGAGATGCAGTGGTCGGGGCAGATCCTCATACACTGCAAACAGGCTATGCAGCGGTCCATGTCCACGGTGAGCATCCCGCGGCTCCGCTCGGGGAGGTCGCGCTTGTACTCTGGGTACTGGCGTGTGATCTTCTGCCCGAAGAGGTGTTTGAGGGTCACCCCCATCCCTTTGAGTATGCCCTGTCCTACCTGTGGCATCCTAGAAAACCTCCTGTAAGATCAGCATCGCCGCCGCGACGATGAGTAGATAGATCAGCGTTATGGGGACGAGCACCTTCCAGCCTAGGTCCATGAGCTGGTCCATCCTGAGCCGCGGGATGCTCCACCGGATCCACTGAAACGTGAACATGATCAAGGCCGTCTTGAAGCCGAACCAGATCCAGTTGAACGCGCCGAGGTCGAGGAACGGGAGGGGCGGCTGCCAGCCACCGAGGAAGAGGGTGGCTGTGATAGCGCTCATCAAGCCCATCGATGCGAACTCGGCGGCCTGGATCAGGGCCCACGTCATCCCCGAGTACTCGATCATGAACCCGCCGACGATCTCGCTCTCCCCCTCGGGCAGATCGAAAGGAACCCGCTTGACCTCGGCGATCCCCGATACGTAGAAGGTAAGGAACATCGGCAAGAGCGGCAGGAAGTACCAGGTCCAGAACGTATCGCCCTGGGCGGCTACCACGTCCACGAACGAGAGGCTTCCCGAGAGCATGACCACCCCGAGCAGGCTCAGGATCAGGGGCACCTCGTAGGAGATCATCTGCGCCGCGCCCCTGAGCGCCCCTAGCAGCGAGAAGGTAGAGCGGCTCCCGTAGCCCGCCATCACGACGCCAAGGGCGCCGATGGAGGTGATCGCGATGAAGAAAAGGATCGCGACGTTTATGTTCGCGATAACCGCATCCGGGGAGAACGGTATGACGAGCCACACCGCCGCCGCTGGCAAGAACATGGCGATCGGCGCCCCCAGAAAGACCCAGAGATCAGACCTCCCAGGCGAGACGTTCTCCTTGGTGAAGAGCTTGAAGACGTCGGCCGCGGGCTGCAGGAGCCCCCTCGGACCCACCCTGTTAGGCCCGTAGCGCAGCTGGATGTAACCGGAGACCTTGCGCTCCGCCATGGTGAGGACCGCGGCGAGGTTCAGGACTAGGAAAAGCACAGCCCCGAAGGAGAGGAGGAACCTGAAAGGCTCCTGGTCGAGGTACTGGAGAACCGTGCCCACTACTTGTCCCACCCGCCCGATACAGGGTCAACGAGGCCCATTATGGGCATGATGTCGGGCAGGTAATGTCCCGGAACTATCTCCTGCAGGAGCTGCATGTTGACGAAGCTCGGATCGCGGTAGTGCACCCTGTATGGCGTATCCGAGCCGTCAGAGACTACGTGCACCGCGAACTCGCCCCTCGGGCTCTCGACCCGCCCGAAACCCTCGCCCTCTGCCGGGCGGATCCTCCGCCCCAACTCGGCCATGACGGCGCCCTCCGGGATCTTCTCGAGACACTGCTTGATGATCCTGATGCTCTGCAGACACTCCCCTATCCTGACCCGGTATGAAGCCTCGACATCCCCCGCCGTATCGGTGACTATGTCGAAGGTCAGCTCGGGATATACGCTGTAGGGGTAGTCGATGCGGATGTCGAAGTCCACGCCCGTGCAGCGCAGGGGCGGCCCCGTCAGGCCCATCTCCACGGCCTTCTCCTGCGTAAGCTGGCCGACGCCGCGGGTGCGGGAGATAAAGATCTCGTTGCCCTCGATCAGATCGACGAAGTCCCCCTTGAAGTTCTTCTCCAGGTTCTCCACGAACTTCCAGATCTGCTCCGGGATCTCCGGCGGCAGGTCGGCCTTGACGCCCCCGATGCGGATGTAGTGGAACATCATCCTTGCCCCCGTCACAGCCTCGAAGATGCTCTGTATCCGCTCGCGCTCCCTGAAGGCGTAGAGGATCGGGGTAAACGCCCCCAACTCGAGCATGAGGAACCCTATGGACGGGATGTGGCTGGCCAGCCTCATGAGCTCGCACATGAGCACCCTGATGTACTCGGCCCGCGGCGGAACCTCGATATCCAACAGATCCTCGACCGCAAGGACGTAGCCGTGCTCGTTGTGCATGTTGGCGAAGTAGTCGAGACGGTCCGTCATGGGAATAACGGCGGGATACATTCGGTTCTCGGCAATCTTCTCCTGGCACCTGTGCAGATACCCCATCACTGGGTCGCAACGCACCACGGTCTCCCCATCGAGCTCGAGGATCAGGCGCAGGAGCCCGTGCATAGCAGGGTGCTGCGGGCCCATGTTCATGTCTATGGTCTCGAGCCCGAACTCGTCCCGTACGTCCGGGCGCATGAGCCGGCTCGTAGCCGGCTCCGTAAGGGCGCTTGCTTCCTCTTCGGTAGGGCGCTGCTCGCCTAGCATCTCTTACCTCAATCCCTCGAACGTACGCTTGGTGCTGATCTCGAAGCTCTTCAACAGCGGGTGGTGGTCGAAATGGTCCTGCCACATGTACGTCCGCCGCAGGTCGGGGTGCCCCCTGAAGGCGACCCCGAACATGTCGTAAGCCTCCCGCTCGTGCCAGTTCGCCGTGGGGTAGATGTTCGTCACCGTGGGGACGACGGGCTCAGTACCCTCAACGACGGTCTTGACCCTCACGCTGGCCCCGCGCAGGTCCATAAGCTCGTAGGTCAACTCGAAGGAGCCAACCCTATCAACTACCGTTATGAACGAGAGATGGAATACCCCAAGGGTCTCCCGCGCCGTCGTCAGCACCGCTGGCACCGAGTCGGGGTCGGTCAGGATCCGCACCACGTTACCCTCTATCGCAGAGTCCTCGAGCCCGTGGCGGCTGCGCAAGCCCTCGAGGTAGCGCTCCAGGCGGGACCCGAGATCCCCCTCAGGCAAAGTCACAGCCACTTCAGGCGTCCTTCTTAGCGCCGTCGGTCTCGCCCGCGGGCTCGTCCTCGGCCTTGGTGTCACCGTTCTCCGCGGCGGCCTTCGCAGCCTTCTCTTGTTCCTTGAGCTTCTTCTTTACCTCTTTGGGGACCCAGCCTACGTCGGTCTGCGCCGCTGGCGGCATTCCCTTGCGCTCGAAGACGTAGGTGCGCTTGAGGGGCTTTATGCCGTCGAAGCGCGGGGCCTTGCCCTCGCTGATCTCCCCGTACTCGCGCTCGGGAAGGTACTCGTTGATGGACCCGTCCTCGTTCACGAGCGCTGGCCTTGGCTTCTCGTAGCCGACCTGCTGGTCGCGCTCTATCTTCTTCTGGAGGGTCATGATGCCGAAGATGAGCGCTTCGGGTCTCGGAGGACACCCTGGCACATAGACGTCAACGGGTATCACCCTGTCAGCCCCCATGAGTACCGAGTAGCCGTCGAGGAAGGGACCACCGGAGATAGCGCAGACCCCCATCGCTATTACCCACTTGGGCTCTGGCATCTGCTCGTAGAGCCGCGTCATCCGCTCCGCCATCTTGGTCGAGACGGTGCCAGAGACGATCATGACGTCGGCCTGCCTCGGAGAGGCAGCGAAGAACCCAGCCCCGAAGCGGTCGAGGTCGTTGTGCGCCATCCCCGTTGACATCATCTCTATGGCGCAACACGCCAGCCCGAACTGCAGCGGCCAGAGCGAGTTCTTGCGCGCCCAGTTAAAGAGTTTGTCCGAGCTGGTGGTTATAAGGTTGGGCTCGTTGAACTGCTGCATCACACCCACTTGAGGGCCCCCTTCTTCCAGGCGTAGGCGAGACCTACGCCCAGGATCAACACGAAAATGACCATCTCCACAAACCCGTAGATACCAAGCTCACGATAGATTACGGCCCACGGATAGAGGAAGGCCGCCTCTACATCGAAGATCAAGAACAGAAGCGCGAATACGTAGTAGCGCACAGGGAAAGGCCGCCACGGGTCCGTGACGGTAGTCTCGCCCGTCTCGTAGGTCTGGGCCTTCGTGCGCGAGGGCCGGCTCGGCGAGATAAGACGCGCCAGCGCCAGCACGGTGGCGACGAAACCGGTTATCAACAGCATGAAGATCCCGACGTACAGATATAGCACCCCGTAAGGTGCATCCTGCTGCAAGAGAGCTAGCGCCAAACTAACCTTTCTTCCCGGTAACTGTGCGAAATATACCTTCGCCAGGCGCAACTTTCAAGTTGCTACTAATAGTAGCAAAGAGCGATTAGCTGCCCCGCCGATCCCGGCGCCGAGTCATCACTACCATTATCCATCGAGGGTCAACTCGTCTAGTTGAGAACGTTTTGCTAGACTGACTTTCGTTCGAGAGATGTTAGTAACTGTCGTTGCTATAGAAGTTGGCACCGGCGCAAAGCGACGGCCCAGCGGAGGAGAGACGGTAGTGACATATGTGATAACCGAGGCGTGCATCGGGACGAAGAACACGGCCTGCGTATCGGCCTGCCCTGTTGACTGCATCTACGACGCGGGCGACCACTTCATAATCAACCCCGAGGAGTGCATTGACTGCTCCATGTGCATGCCGGAGTGTCCTGTGGAGGCGATCTACCCTGACGACGAGGTCCCTGAGGAGATGCAGAGCTACATTACCAAGGCAGCGGAGTTCGACTATTCGGGGATCGCTCCTGGCGTCGAGGTCAACTAGGCGAACGGCTTACGCATCATGACCGAGATGAAGCAACGCAGCATCGAAGAGGTAAAGGCGCTGAGCGTCGAGGATGCCGTGGAGATCATGCGCCAGGCCGGCATCGTCGGGGCGGGGGGTGGTGGTTTCCCCACCTACTTCAAGTACAAGACCCCCCAGCCGCACCTCATCGTCAACGCTACCGAGAGCGAGCCGGGCTACTGGGGGGACAAACTGTTGCACAGAGAGTACCTCGAGGAGTTCCTAGAGCTTTACGAGGCCTTGAAGGCGATCTTCGGGTTCGAGCAGATCTCCATGGGCGTCCACGAGAAGGACAGGGAGTGGTTCGCCGATTACGCCGAGCACGCGGATGACGGCGTCTTCGACATACGCTACGTCCCGAACACCTACGCCCTCGGCGAGGAGAAGACCCTCGTCAAGCACACCACCGACACAAGGGTGCCCCGGTTCGTCGACAATCCCGACGGCTCCAGGCGCCCTGGGATGCCGCCGGACGTCGGCATCCTCGT
>Ga0126312_10001129_pt1 | contig 17219 bp, 16 predicted proteins | sample Plot104A_FD_92537 | JGI IMG/M metagenome (GOLD analysis project Ga0126312, IMG submission 92537) | Serpentine soil microbial communities from UC McLaughlin Reserve, CA, USA - Plot104A | ecosystem: Environmental > Terrestrial > Soil > Grasslands | place: USA: UC McLaughlin Reserve, Lake County... | reverse complement strand
GATGGCGGTAGCCGGCGAAACCACCGAATCCATCGGTGCCGCGATCAAGGGAAAGCCGAAGCTGTAGGCATCGATCTTCCACTGCAACGACACCTCCTCGTCCCCGCGGGTGCGCCGGGACGGGACGATGCTGATGTCGTCGAAGGCGAACGCTTGCTGGGCACGCTTGCTGCGGCCGATCTCAAACACAGTGCCCCTAGCCGGAGTAATTCGGCGCGTCGACCGTCATCTGAATATCGTGTGGATGCGATTCACGGAGGCCGGCCGACGTGATCTGTACGAACGAGCCGCGTTCCTGCAACTCGGTGATGTTCGAGGCGCCGGTGTAGAACATCGACTGCCGCAGCCCGCCAACGAGCTGATAGACCACGGCAGCGAGCGGGCCGCGGAACGGCACCTGACCTTCGATACCCTCGGCAATCAGCATCGAGTCACTGTTCACATCGCTTTGGAAGTAACGGTCCTTCGAGTAGGAGGCGTTGCGGCCCCGGGAAGCCATGGCGGAGAAGGATCCCATGCCGCGATAGGTCTTGAACTGCTCGCCATTCACCAAGATCAACTCGCCCGGACTTTCTTCGCAGCCCGCCAGGAGCGATCCGAGCATCACCGTGTCGGCCCCGGCCACCAGTGCCTTGGCGATGTCGCCGGAGTACTGCAGCCCGCCGTCGCCGATCAGCGGGACTCCGGCAGGACGGCAGGCGCGGGAAGCGTTGTGAATAGCGGTCACTTGGGGAACGCCGACACCGGCCACTACCCGAGTCGTGCAGATCGACCCTGGCCCGACGCCGACCTTCACCCCGTCAGCACCAGCCTCGACCAGGGCCTGCGCGCCCTCGTAGGTCGCAACGTTGCCCCCGATGATGTCGACCTCGCGTGCCGCGGGTTCCATCTTCAGCTTGTGCACCATGTCCAGCACGCCATGCGAATGGCCGTGCGCCGTGTCCACCACCAGCAGGTCAACGCCCTCCTCCACCAGGGCCATGGCACGCTTCCACGCGTCCCCGAAGTACCCGACGGCAGCGCCAACTCGAAGCCGCCCTTGATCATCTTTAGAGGCGTTGGGATAGAGGTCCGACTTGACGAAGTCCTTCAAAGTGATCAAGCCCTTGAGCCGGCCACGGTCGTCCACCAGCGGCAACTTCTCGATCTTGTGCTGAGCCAGCAGCTGCATGGCATCGTCGCTCCGGATGCCTTCGTGCCCGGTGATCAGCGGCATCCGGGTCATCACATCGCGCACCAGCCGCGAGGGGTCGTGTTCAAAGCGCATGTCCCGATTGGTCACTATGCCGAGCAACCGCATGTCCTGGTCGACCACGGGAACACCCGAGATGTGATAGCGGGCGCATATCGCGTCGGCCTCGCCGATCGTGGCATCGGGGGAGATGGTGATCGGTTCATCCACCATCCCCGCCTCGGAGCGTTTGACCACGTCTACCTGACGCGCCTGATCCTCCGTCGAGAGGTTCCGATGAATGATGCCCAGGCCGCCCTGGCGGGCCATGGCGACTGCCATCCTGGCTTCGGTAACGGTGTCCATCGGCGAGCTGAGCAGCGGGATCTTGACCCAGATCCGCTTCGAGATCCGCGAGGAGGTGTCAACCTCGGACGGGATGATGTCGCTCTGCGCAGGCTGCAGCAGGACATCATCGAATGTGAGGCCGAGCGTCGCGAACGGTTGGGGAACACCTGTCGGCGTGAGATCAGGAGGAATCGACAACAGCAGACCTTTCCACGTGCCGGTGGAGATCACATGCTATCCCCGCCACAACCGCATCGTTCGTTCATGAAGTCGATGATTCAGGCCGCTTGCCAACGTTTCGGAATGAACCCAGCCGGTTGAGGACATCGAACCAGAACGGTGCTCCAAGCGATGCGGCGGCCACCGTGATGAGCAAGCCGAGCAGTTTGGCCGCCAATGCGGCCCCATCTTGAGTAGCGTCCTGCCAGCGGCTTTCGGTCCAGCCCACCGGAAGCGCGAGTTGTTGCAGGTCGGCGATTTTGTTAGGCACGCAATCAGTCCCCGTCGGCTGGCCGTCTGGTCCTACCTGACACAGCTTGTCGCTTCCGGCAGCCTGTAGCACAGCGTCCCGGACGCCGCTATCGGTATAGAGCGAGCGGGACATTGAAACGGTGTCGATGTTGAAGGCGCACGCCATCACGATTGCGATCGGAATGATCCAGCGCTTGGCCCATCGCTTGTAGGAACCGCCGACACGATCCATCTGACCGTCGAACCACGATTCGAGACTTGCCTGCAACTTCTCGAGGCTCCCATCCGCAGTCTTGATCAAGGCCTTAAGCACTTGGGAAAACTGCCCATCGCCAGCCGCCACACCAGTCGGGTTCAGGATGATTTGCTGGGTTGGCGGGTCTCGCTTGGTCTCCACTGCCATGTCGATCAGCGCTCTGGCGAAGACCGGCGCCGGAAGATACGCCGGATTCCGACGCACCTTGCCAGTCGGCGTCGTGTGTTTGTACGGCTGAACGAGCGGATGCGCCATCAACTGTGCGAGCACTCCTGCGCCATCGGCTTTCGACTCGGGTCCGCCAACAAGGGCGTCGAGGTACATGGTTTGTTCCGCAATCGACCCGGACGGGACCACCTTCCTGAGTTCCCGACTACCACGGAGAGCGAGCGCGGTGGATGTAGCGTGGCCCGTCGTCCCATCAAGTAGGTCACGCAATCCGCGAAGCAGATACTTCGAGCGCTTCTTCATCAGGTTGGCCCAAACCTCCACAATCCCGGAACAGATCACCGCCATGGCATAGAAGACGAAGATCAGGCCGAAGACGGTTTCAAAGACTGCACTATTGAGCATCGCTTGCCACCCTGATCTGCCCCGCTGGACTCCCCGTAGCCCGCACTCTAAAGGGCACGGTGGCGAAGAAGCTATGGAAACGTCTGGGCCTAAGAAAGCTCGAAGGGCCTCCCAGTTTGGGAGGCCCTTCCTTTCGGAGTATCAGTGACTGTGGCCGTGGCCGGCCCCGGCGTGCTCCTCCTCTTCCTCCGGCTTCTCGACCACCAAGGTCTCCGTGGTCAAGAGCAGCGAGGCGATGGAGGCGGCGTTGGCCAGTGCCGATCGAGTGACCTTGACTGGGTCGATCACCCCAGCGCTGATCAGGTCGCCGTAGTCGCCGGTCTCCGCGTTGAAGCCGTTGCCCGGCTCAAGCTCGGCAACCTTCGAGGTCACGACGTATCCCTGCTCGCCGCCATTCTCAGCGATCCAGCGGGTCGGCTCGACCAGAGCCTTGCGGACGATGTTGACCCCGACCTTCTCATCGCTGTTGAGTCCAAGATCGCCCTTGAGCGCCTCGCCAGCGTGAATCAGGGCGGAGCCGCCGCCGGCGACGATGCCCTCCTCGATCGCTGCCCGAGTCGCGGAGACCGCGTCCTCAATACGGTGCTTCTTCTCCTTGAGCTCCACCTCGGTCGCCGCACCTACCTTGATGACGCAGACCCCACCGGCGAGCTTGGCAACGCGCTCCTGGAGCTTCTCCCGATCCCAGTCCGAGTCCGTACGCTCGATCTCGGCTTGCAGTTGGGCAACCCGGCCCTTGACGTCCTCGGCGGCGCCCGCGCCGTCAACGATCGTCGTGTTGTCCTTGGTTACCAGGATCCGCCGAGCCCGACCCAGCACATCGAGGCCGACCTGGTCCAGCTTCAAGCCGACCTCCGGCGCGATTACCTTGCCGCCGGTCAGAATGGCGATGTCCTCGAGCATGGCCTTGCGCCGGTCACCGAAGGCCGGGGCCTTGACCGCGACTGAGCTGAACGTGCCGCGGATCTTGTTGACCACAAGGGTGGACAGTGCCTCTCCGTCGACGTCTTCGGCCACCACGAACAGGCTGCCGGATGCGCCAATCACCTTCTCCAGCAGCGGCAAAAGATCGCTCATCGAGGAGATCTTGCCGGAGTTGATCAGGATGTAGGGGTCCTCGAGGACGGCCTCCATCCGATCCGGATCGGTGACGAAGTACGGGGATAGATAACCCTTGTCGAACTGCATGCCTTCGGTGAACTCGAGCTCGGTGCCCAAGGTCTGTGACTCGTCGACGGTGATCACACCATCCTTGCCGACCTTGTCGAAAGCCTCGGCGATCAAGGATCCGATCTGGTCATCACGGGCGGAGATGGTGGCGATGTTGGCCATGTCCTGGGTGGTCTGCACCTCACGGGAGTTCTGGCGCAGCCGTTCCTCGACAGCGGCGACGGCCGCATCGATGCCTCGCTTGAGTCCCACCGGGCTGTAGCCGGAAGCGACGGCCCTGAGGCCCTCATGGACGAGAGCCTGCGCCAGCACGGTGGCCGTGGTGGTGCCATCACCGGCGATGTCACTGGTCTTGGTGGCGACTTCCTTGGCCAGCTGAGCGCCGAGATTCTCGTAGGGGTCATCCAGCTCCACCTCGCGCGCAACCGTGACGCCGTCGTTGGTGATCGTCGGCGCGCCCCACTTCTTGTCGAGCACGACGTAGCGGCCCTTGGGGCCGAGGGTGACCTTCACCGTGTTGGCGAGGGTGTCGACGCCACGCTCCAGCGACTGCCGAGCCTCCTCGTCAAACTGAAGGATCTTTGCCATATGTCGTCCCCTTATCCGTTACTTGTTAACGACAGCGAGGATGTCGCGAGCATTGAGCAGCAGCAACTCCTTGCCGTCGTACTTGACCTCGGTGCCGCCGTACTTACTGAAGATCACGACATCGCCCTCGGAGACGTCCAGCGGGACGCGGTTGCCGTTGTCGTCGATCCGCCCCGGGCCGGTCGCAAGGACCTTGCCCTCCTGCGGCTTTTCCTTGGCGGTGTCCGGAATGACTAGGCCGGAGGCAGTGGTCTGCTCTGCTTCGAGCGGCTCAACGAGGATGCGATCCTCGAGCGGCTTGATCGTTGCCACGTTCAAACCCCTTTCACATGTGATGGGAATCGGTCTGCGATGCGCTCGCACCGGGACGTCGTCGCGGGTGCCGCCCAAGGCGAGCTAGCACACTCTGCATCCGAGTGCTAATCCGACATTAGCACTCTCCCTCAGGGAGTGCCAGGAGGGACTCGGTTTACCACAATTGCTTTGGCACCCTCAATCGTGCGGCTCAAGATCAGGGTGGCCTTAGCTGGGCCGCGCGGGCGTAGCTGCCGGCGCAGCTGAGCCGGATCAACATCGAGGCCACGCTTCTTGATCTCCAGGGTCCCGAGCTTCGCCTCCTGGACCCAGGACCGGATCACCCTCAGGTCGTACGGCAAGACCTGCTCCACAGCAAACGCTGCGGCGTACGGCGTTGTGGTCAGCTGATCACTGGTCAGGTAGGCAATCGACGGATCGAGCAGCGCCGCGCCGAGCGCCTCAGCGAGGATGGAGATGGCTCCGGCTCGGATGACCGCTCCGTCAGGCTCGTAGAGGTAGCGAAGCGGACGGGAAATCCTTAGCTCAACTGATTCGCTGGGCACGATGAGCCGGTGGCGTGGTAAGACCAGTGCAGACCGCCGCCCAGTCGATGTCCGGCTACCCCAGAGGCAAACCTCAACGGTCTCGCCACGGTGGCTGATCCATTCGGCTTCCACGGCCGCTGGTATCAGCCTGTGGGGAAGGGCCGGACCGAGCTTGACCGCAGCGACCCGAGTACGGTCAAGCAGCCGCAACACGAAGGGCCAGGAAGGACGAAAGTCTTCGACCCGCCAGACTCGACCGGAGGCTGTTCGACGTGCCGGGTCGCAGAAAACCGCCGAACCGCTCGCGAGGAAAGGACCGACATCGACTTCGGCATCGGCGCAGACGACCTGGGCTAGCCCGGCAAGGTTGGCCGCTGCCACGGCCGCGGTCGTCTGGTCCCGCTCGACGGCGATCACCTCGAGCCCGGCGCGAGCGAATGCCATCGCATCTGCGCCGATGCCACAGCCTAGGTCAACGACTCGTCGTACGCCCTGCTCGACAAATCGCTGGGCGTGGTAGTCGGCCACTTCCGGGCGACTGGCTTGCTCCAAGCCCTCGCGGGTGAAGAACATTCGGTCGGCAGCATTTCCGAACTTCGTGCGGGCCTTCCGCCGGAGCTCCACTTGGGAGGCCGCTGCGGCGGCCAGCTCAGGACCGAATCGGGTTCGCAGCCGAGAGGCAGCCGCAATGGAACCGGAATCGGATTCCGCCTCGGCAGCGCTGAGCGCCTCGGCAGTCAGGCCGAACGGGATAGGTGGCTCTTCGGGCACGCGCCAATTCTCCGAGCCTGAAAAAGGCGGCATCGGGTTCACCAGCCGCTGCTCATCCGCGCCCATGAGCTGAGAAGATGACCAACCTATAGCTGGCTGCCAGCAGGCAAGGCCTCGCAACGACCCTGATCCACTGCGGCGGTTGGGGAATATACATCTCGCAGGATGACCCGCGATGCCGATCCCTTGACCTCCCTCTGTTGGAGATTGCGAAGAAGCTCATAGGCGTCGAATCTCCAGGAGCGCATTAGGCCATGCGTACCTGAGTCGGTTTAACATCCGAAAAGAGCAGCGGGATGCTGCACAGATCTATTCGACGGCCAATCCTTCTCCTAGAGGAGGATGCAAGAAACCGGCAGCGACGAGTCGGCGCCGATGTCCAGCGCCGATGGTCTGCCGCCCGACATGACGATCTCTGCACCCAGCGCGGCGATCATGGCGCCATTGTCCGTGCATAGGCCTGGTCGTGGACTGCGCAACTGCACCCCCTTCTCCATGGCACGCTCTGCGAGCAAGGCTCGCAACCGGCTGTTCGCCGCCACTCCCCCGCCTATCAGCAGATCCGTGGCGCCGGTCGCCGCGCATGCGTCAATCGCCTTGGCGCTGAGCACGTCGCAGACCGCTTCCTGGAAACTTGCTGCGACATCGGCAATGGGGATCTGATCTCCATTGCGTTCCCGCTCCTCGACCCAGCGGGCAACGGCTGTCTTGAGGCCGGAAAAAGAAAAGTCGAATTGATGCTTCGCTTGATCCTTGGCTGCCGTAAGACCCCGAGGAAAGGCGAGGGATCGGGGGTCGCCGGTGGCTGCCCGGTCGATCACTGGACCACCGGGGTAGGGCAGGCCAAGCAGGCGAGCGACCTTGTCGTACGCCTCGCCAGCAGCATCGTCGATCGTGGATCCGAGTTCGGTGATCTTGCTCGACATCTTTTCCACCAGGAGCAACGACGTGTGTCCGCCCGACACCAGCAGAGCGACACATGGGGTCGGCAGCGGCCCATGCTCCAGGACGTCCACGGCCACGTGGCCGGCAAGGTGGTTCACTCCGTAGAGAGGTTTGTCTAGCGCATACGCCAATGCCTTGGCGCTGGCCAAACCGACCACGAGAGCGCCCATCAAGCCAGGGCCCGCCGTAACCGCGATGCCGTCAAGCTCCGCAAGATCGATATCCGCCGCAGCACAGGCCCGCTGGAGCGTGGGCACCATCGCTTCCAGATGGGCCCGGCTGGCCACCTCGGGCACGACGCCGCCGTAGCGAGCATGCAGTTCCACACTGCTCGCCACCTCATTGGCCAGCAGATGGTGCCCGCGCACCACACCGACACCAGTTTCATCGCAGGAGGACTCGATGCCCATGATCAGCGGACCGCTCATGACGGCTGCACCTGATCCCCCCAGTTCTCCAGCTCGTGCAGCTTCAAGATCAGAGCGTGCCTGCCAGGTCCGTAGTAGTTCTCCCGGGCATACAACTGTTCGAACCCAAGCCCTGAATAGAAGGCGATCGCCGGGTCGTTCGAATAGTCGACTTCCAAGATCACGGCGCGGGCGCCGTGCTGGCGGGCAGCGGCGAGGGCGGAGGTGACCAGAACTGTACCCACACCTTTTCGCCGGTGAGCCGGTGCAACGACCAGGCGGTGCAAGTCGGCCAGCTCGCCAACTGTCTGAACCGTGATTACCCCAACCGGAAACTGCGCACGGGCGATCAGGATCGTACGTCCGTCGCCGAGCAGTTCGCCGAGCCAGCTGCGTTCGCTCCATCGTTCTGGCTCCGGAAAGCCGGCTCGTTCCAGCGTCATGATCGCCGCCAGATCATCACGATGTGCCGGCGCGATGTGAATCTCGATCTTCATGCCGAGTGCCGGCTTGGGCGGCGGACAAGGACGGACTTACGTCGAGTCGGTTCGGTGGCGTCGGCACGGCGCAGATAGAGCGGATCGCTGCCTACCGATGGCAGGCTTCGGCCAATTCTTGCCAGGACGCCGGGGTCCAATGACCGTGGACCGGGAGCAATGGAGAGCCGACCCGGATACAGGTCGGCGGCCGGACCGATAACCGGGAGCTTGGGCAGGTCGTCTGGTGAACTGACGAGCGGTCCCTCCACACGCACGCCGGCCCCCACATAACGCGCCCAATACACCTCACGCCGCCGGGCGTCTGTAGCGACGACAAAGCTGGCTTCCGGCGGCCACTGCGAGACGTATTGGGCGGCAAGCACGTCGAGCGAGCACACGGCATGAAGCGGAAGGGAAGCGACCATCGAGAGGATCTGTGCCGTGGCGATACCGACCCGCAAACCCGTAAAGGGACCAGGCCCCATGCCGGCAACGAGATGATCAACGTCGGCAAGCCGGCAACCAGCCTCAGCCAGACATCGATTCACCAGCGGCATCAGCTGCTCGGCGTGTGCCCGAGCATCCGCCACAGTGCCAACTGCCAGAACCTTGTCCCCCGCTGCCAGGCCCACGTTCACCACCGTGGCCGTGTCGATGCCGAGCACCAATGGCAATTTTGGCTCGGCGGTCAATTCCGTACTCCTTGGCGGTCTGGTCCGATCGGCGACGGCTCCTCAAGCGATTTCAGGTCGACCTGCTGCCAGCGGCTGCCCACCGCTCGAATCAGTACGAGGCGGGCGTCGCCATTCGCACCTGGCCAGCTATCCGCGGTCGTTCGGATGTCGATCTCCAGGCGGTTCTCGGCGAGCCCCTCGGCAAGTCCGGTGCCCCACTCTACGAAGGTGATCGCGTGGGCGACATGCTCGTCAAGATCAAGATCCTCGAGTTCGGCTCCGCTGGATAGTCGGTAGGCGTCGACATGCAGTAGATCCGGCTTGCCGGATGTGGATCGGTGCATCCGAGACAGAACGAACGTTGGTGAAATGATCGGGCCTTCGCTGTCCAGCCCCTGGCCGACCCCCTGGGCGAGCGTCGTCTTGCCGGCCCCCAGTTCACCGGCAGCGACCACCAGATCGCCCGGTTCGAGGATGCCGCAAAGCCGGACTCCCAGCCGCCGCATCTCGTCCGCAGTCGGCACCAAGATCGCCAGCGGCAAGGTTTTCGCCAGCATTACGCCATGCGGCACCTGCCGAGCCACGCAATAGCCGCGGCGAAGCCAGAACGAGATCAGCTCGCCCAGCTCCTCTCTGGCGAACAGCTCAGCGGTGTGATAGCCCAGTTCGGCGGCGTGGTCCTCCGCCGCCGTCACCATGGCCGACGCAATGCCATGTCGTTGGAAACCTGGGTGAACCGATACCCGGGAGAACCGAGCCAGCTCCGGTGCGGCCGTCGAGATCAAGATCACACCCGCGGGACTACCGGCGACGGTCGCGTAGATGGCGCTCCCGCCGTGGGCAAGGAGATCGCGGATCGACTCTGGCGTCTCATCGGCCGCCGTCGACGGTGGCTCCAGCGGTGGCCGAGCGCCGAATGCGGCCCGGATGACCTCCACCATGCCCTCTGCATCTGAGGATTCAGCAACGTAGAGCGCAAGATCTTCAACCGAAATGCTCACTAGCACCTCAATCTAGTGGCTTTGCCCGCTCCACCAGCCGGTCCAATATCTCGTTGCAGATCACCGAGTGCTCGATCATCGGCAGATGGCCACAGTTCGGCAACCGGCGGTCCTCGGTGCCGGGCAACAACTCAAGGATCCGATCAGTGTGTGTCACCGGAGTGAAGAGATCATTCTCGCCGCCGATCACGGCGGTCGGAATCCGGCTCAGCACCTCGAACGCCCGGTACTCGTCAAGCTCGGCGAAGGCTGGATAGAAGTCGGCGATCACTTCCAGTGGCGTCTCAGCCAGCATCTCGCTGACGAATTCGACGTAGCTGGGCGGCACACCTGAGGCAAAGGCAAACCTGCGGGTAACCACATAGCCCAGATCTGAGCTGGCTCGGCGGCCGCTCTCAATCAATTCGGGAATGCGATTGAGCGCCGCCAGCAGGGGCTCGGCCACCCTAGCGAAGGTCCGCCCCGGAAGCCCGCGGATTGGGGAATGCTCGGCCATCTCTCCCGCGGAGGTGGACAACAGCGCGACCCCACGGACCTGGCCGCCGAACCGCGCTGGCTGTGACTGCACCAGACGCATGATGGCCATACCACCCATGGAGTGACCGATCAAAATCACTGGCCGATCGCCTACCACCTCGTCGAGGATCTGGGCAAGATCATCGGCCAGCTGGGTGATGCGGCAGTGCTGTCGATCAGACCGGCTCGAGCGGCCGTGCGAACGCTGGTCGTACAGAACCTGCCGGATTCGGCCGCGAAAATGCTTCCGCTGGAAGTGCCAGCAATCCATGCTGAGCGCGTACCCATGGACGAAGACCAGCGTGGGATCGCTATCGCTGCTCTGTGCCTCCTCGATCTCGGTGTGCAGTACGACTCCATCGGGTGTCGTGATCTTGGGACCATCCGCGCGCAAGCTGAAGAAGTCCTCCCGCTCCTCAGTCGGCTGGCGCAAAATCCGCTTGGTGACAATGCGGCGTTCCAGTTCTAGACCCGCAGCAATGCCGCCAGCGGCGAGCGCAACAGCGCCAGTCACGAGCCCAACGCCTGACGCGATTCGGCTGGGCATCACTTTGACCGAGCCGCAAGTTTTGCGGCATTCGTGCCGTTGATCAGGACGCGAGGAACTCGGGTTCCTATCCGGGTCACGATCTCGTAGCCGATGGTCCCACACCAGCGTGCCCAATCCGCGGCGGTCGGCTCAGCAAAGGCACCGGCACCGAAGATGATCACCTCATCGCCAACCGTAGCCTCGTCCTGGCCCAGGTCGATGACGAACTGGTCCATGCAAATCCGACCCCGAACGGGTGCCCATCGGCCTCGCCAGCCAACGCTTGCCGTATTGCCGGCATGACGCGGAATCCCATCGGCGTAGCCGAGCGGGACCAGGCCAACGCGGGTTGGCTCCGACGCGATCCATGTCCACCCGTACGACACACCGCTGCCGGTAGCCAGTTGCTTGACGTTGATCAGTTGAGCACGAAGCGTCATGACCGGGCGCAGATTGACACCGGCCAATGCCGCAATCCCGGGGGCAGGGTCGATACCGTACGCCGCAATCCCGATGCGCACCAGATCCAGCCGCGCTTCGGGAACCACCAGGGCACCGGCGGAATTGGCTAGGTGCCGCAGCTCAGGTTGCAGCCCCGCCGCGAGTGCTTGCTCGTCGGCTCGAGAAAAGGCCTCCAGCTGACGGGGAGTTGCCGGGTGACCTGGTTCGTCGGCGGCTGCGAAATGTGACCAGACCGCCACGACCTGCAAGGCGCCAGCCTGCTCGGCTTCGGCGGCAGCGGCACACAGCTCCGGCCAATCGAGCGGGCAGGCACCGTTGCGCGACAGTCCGGTATCGATCTTGAGATGGACCCGGGCTTTTCGCTCGGCCGTTGCAGCGGCGGCCGACAACCGGGAGAGTTGGTCGATCGACTGCGCGGAAACGTCGACATCGGCGGCTACCAGCGGACTGAGATCTTCCTCCACGCCGTACAGCCAGGCCAGGACCGGCCCGGTGTCTCCCGCCTCGCGCAGCGCCAGTGCCTCGGCAGGGGTGGCGACCCCCAGCCATTCCACCCCTACGGCGCGGGCTTCCCGGGCGCAGGCCAGCATTCCGTGGCCGTACCCATCGGCCTTCACGACAACCATGAGCATGGCGTCGCCGACCTGCCTGGATATCGCGGCCAGGTTGAAGCGAAACGCCGCCAAGTCGATCTCGGCGCGAGCGGTGGCGGGATGGATGCCTGTCACGACCGATCTACGCCCCAGCTCCCTCGAGGCTGGCTTGCTGTCGCCGCTCGAGGGCGCCGATCTCCTCGGCAATGAACTCCGCCAGCCGCTGCGGCGGCAGCGGCCCCGGATGTTTGCGGGCCGCCAGCGCCTGAAGCGAAGCAGCGAGCACGGCAGCGCGATCGGCGGCGCGTCCGGCGGCCAGCAGTGCAGCACAGAGTCCCCCAAGGACATCGCCCGAGCCGGCCTGACCCGTCCAGGCCGGGCCGGCCAGGGCCACCCACACCCAGTCGAGGTTAGGCCCGGCGACGAGCTGGGTCGCTCCCTTGAGCAGCACGGTGGCGCCGGTGCGCTCGACAGCCGCTCGTACCGCCCGCACCGGGTCGTCGGTTACCTCGGACCGTTCTTGGCCAAGAACCCGGGCCAGCTCACCAGCATGTGGAGTAAGCAACCACGTTGCCGGCACCTTCTCTGGTAGGTACTTCAGGCCGTCGGCGTCGATGACAGCGGGCAGGCCGGAGTCGAGGGCCCTCGCGATCAACTCACCACCGTCGGGCCGATCTCCCCAACCCGAGCCGAATAGATTGGCCTGCACGCGACCCGGGGAAAAAACCACATTGGGCAGGACCCGGCGGATGATCTCAGCCGGTTTGTCGGCGCCGAGGAAGCGCACCATGCCAGCGCCGCCGTAGACGGCGCCATAGGTGCAGAGCACGCCCGCCCCGGGGTATTGGTCAGAACCGACGTCGACGCCCACCACTCCACGCGAGTATTTGTCGCTGCGCGCGTCGGGATAGGGCCAGGACATGGCCAGTTCGTCCTCGTCAGTCTCGCGTAGCCAGAGCTGTCCGGATTGCACCTGGCCGCTTCCCAACCCGATATCGACTACCTCGATCTCCCCACAGCGGCTCCGCGCGGGCTCGAGGAGATGACACGGCTTTTTCTCGCCGAAGGTAATGGTGTGCGTGGCGCGAATCGACGCTCCGGGAACGGCACCGGTGTCGGCGTTTACGCCGGACGGCAGGTCAACGGCAACCATCGGCAGCCGCGTGTCGGATAGAGCCTGCGCCAGCATCGCCACTCGGTCGGGCAGCCCTGGCCGTCCTCCGATTCCGAGAATTCCATCCACGGCCACATCGGGCTTCGACTCGCCCAGCCAGACTGACGTATCGGCCGGGTCCACGTCGTTGATGTCGACGAGCCGGCCGCCGGCCGCCAGCAAGGCGGCGAGCCCACGCCCGTGCGGTCGACCCAAGCAGCGGACCGCCGTGACGGCCGCCCCCCGGCCGGCCAATCGAGTCCCGGCAAACAGCGCGTCTCCGCCGTTGTTCCCCGGTCCAACCAAGATCATGATCTTGCTCCCGTAGACACCGCCGCGCCGCTTTCGTGCTTCTCGCGCGACCGCGGCCGCCAATCCGCTGGCGGCCCGCTGCATCAGCGTGTCCTCGCCAACATTCGCGATGGCTTCTGCCTCCAGGGCGCGGATGAACGCCACGTCGTATGCGCCTGGCACCTACGCCTCGCAAACCACGACCGCCGACGCGATTCCCGCGTCGTGGGACAGCGAAAGGTGAATGGTGGCGATGCCCAGCTCCTTGGCCCGCTGAGCGACCGTGCCGGTGATCACAAAGGCGGGCCTGCCATGGTCGTCGGTGAGCACCTCCGCATCCAACCAGTTCAGACCGGAGGGCGCACCAAGGGCCTTGGCGAGCGCCTCCTTGGCGGCGAACCGCGCCGCCTGGGAGGCAATCGGGCGCTCCGCCTCGGCTGGGGTGAACAGCCTCCCGACCAGTCCAGGCCGCCGTTCGATCGATTCGGCGAAACGCGCTACGTCGCAGACATCAATGCCTACCCCAATGATCATCTGCGGAGCATGCCAGCGGTCATTCGACCGTGACGGACTTTGCCAAGTTGCGTGGCTGGTCTACGTCGTGACCTTTGCGCGTGGCCAGTTCACAGGCGAACATCTGCAGCGGCACGGTGGCAACCAGCGGCTGCAGCAGCGTGGAGACCTTAGGCAGCCGGATCAGAATGTCGGCATAGCGCTCGACCTCATGATCGTCCTCTTCGGCCAGCACAATGGTCCGAGCGCCTCGGGCACGGATCTCCTGAAGGTTGGAGACAACCTTGTCGTGCAGAAAGTCCCGGCCTTGCGGCGGCACCACTACGAACACCGGAAGTTGATCTTCGACCAGAGCGATCGGACCGTGCTTGAGCTCGCCGGCGGCGAAGCCCTCGGCATGGATGTAGGCGAGTTCCTTCAGCTTCAGAGCGCCCTCCAGCGCCACCGGATAGCCGACATGCCGGCCAAGAAACAGCACTGAAGGCTCGTTGGCGAAGTCAGCGGCAAGCTTGAGCACCGAATCGATGCCGTCGAGCACGCTGGCGATGGCGGTTGGCATGCCGGCCAGCTCTCGCAGGACGTTGCTGATTTCATCGCCGAATTTGGCATCCCTGACCTGCGCGAGGTAGAGGCCGAGCAGATAGCAGGCGACCAGCTGGGTGAGGAAACCCTTTGTCGAAGCAACCCCGATCTCCGGCCCAGCATGGGTGTAGATCACCGCATCTGATTCCCGGGGGATGGTCGAGCCGTTGGTGTTGCAGATTGCCAGCACTCGAGCTCGCTGTTCCCGAGCATGCCGGATCGCCATCAAGGTGTCCGCCGTTTCGCCGGACTGGCTGATCGCTACCACGAGCGTGGACGGCCCGACGATCGGGTCTCGATAGCGGAATTCGCTGGCCAACTCCACCTCGCACGGTATCCGCGTCCAGTGTTCGATGGCGTACTTGGCCACCAGTCCCGCATAAAAGGCGGTACCGCAGGCAACCACGATGATCTTGTCCACACCGCGAAGCTCTGCTTCACCGATGCGAATCTCGTCCAAGGTGAGCTTGCCCTCGGCGTCATGCCGGCCGAGCAGCGTATCGGCAACCGCCTTGGGTTGCTCGAAGATCTCCTTGCGCATGAACCAGTCGTAACCGCCCTTCTCGGCGGCGGACAGATCCCAGTCGATGTGATAGGTGCGCACGGATGCCGGAGAGCCATCGAAGTTGGTGATCAAGATCTCATCGGCCGAGATCTGCACCACTTGATCTTGGCCTAGTTCAATTGCTTCACGGGTGTGCTCGATGAATGCTGCGACATCGGAGGCGACGAAGTTCTCGCCATTGCCCACACCGACGACGAGCGGGGAGTTACGCCGCGCGGCCACCACCTGGTTGGGGTTGGAACGGTCAACCGCGACCAGGGTGAAGGCGCCCTGCAGCCGAGCACAGACCGTGCGCATCGAGTCGGCCAAGTCCATCCCGGCGGCCACCTGGAGACCGAGAAGCTGGGCCACGATCTCGGTGTCGGTCTCCGAGGTCAGCTTGATGCCGGCCCGATCCAGCTCGGCGCGCAGCACCACATAATTTTCGATGATGCCGTTGTGCACCAGGGCGATCTGGGAATCTGCGGACAGGTGAGGATGGGCGTTGACATCGTTTGGAGCGCCGTGCGTCGCCCATCGGGTGTGGCCGAGCCCGAGCCCGCTGCGCGGCAGCGGCGCCTCGTCCAGCAGCTTCTCCAGGTTTGAGAGCTTGCCCGCCTTCTTCGCCAGAGAGATCGCCGAATCGGCGACAATGGCGACCCCTGCAGAGTCGTACCCCCGATACTCCAGCCGGCGCAGCCCGCCCACCACAACATCGACGGCGGCCTGCGATCCGACGTAGCCAACGATTCCGCACATAGGCAGCAAGGCTAATGCAGATCGAGGCACTACTAGATTTCTGACATGCGGCGCGAAGCGCAGGCGCTGGGCCCGTTCGTGGAGCGCAGCCGGGCGGACTGGGCTGAACTTGCCGCATCGACGCCCATGGCGCTGGACGCCGCCACGCTGGAACGGCTGCGCGGCCTGGACGACCCCACCAGCCTGGTCGACGTCCGCGAGGTCTATTTGCCGCTGACCCGGCTGCTCAGCAGCTACGTGCGCCACACCGGCGACTTGCATCGGGCGACGAACGACTTTCTGAAGCTGTCGGTCAGTCGAACACCGTTCGTCATCGGCATTGCCGGTTCGGTCGCGGTCGGCAAGTCCACAACGGCGCGGCTCCTGCGCGAATTGCTGGCCGCCTGGCCGGAGCATCCCCGCGTCTCACTCGTCACCACCGATGGGTTCTTATTCCCCAATGCCGAGCTGGACCGGCGCGGCCTGATGAGCCGGAAAGGCTTTCCCGAGTCGTACGACCGGAGGGCGTTGCAGCGCTTCGTCATGGATGTGAAGTCGGGAAAGGAGGAGGTAGCGGCACCGGTTTACGACCACCTGACCTATGACATCGTCCGGGGCGCCTCCGTGGTGGTGCGCCGCCCCGACATTTTGATCTTGGAAGGACTGAATGTCTTGCAGCCGGCGCGGATGCGAGCCGACGGAACCAGCGGGATAGCGGTCAGCGACTTCTTCGACTTTTCGGTCTATGTCGACGCCGACAACGACGACATCCGCGACTGGTATGTGCATCGCTTCCTGGCCCTGCGAGACACCGCCTTCCGTGACCCACGGTCATACTTCACGCGATACGCAGAGCTCAGCAAGGAGGATGCCATTCGGCAAGCAAAGTACATCTGGGACACGATCAACGGACCCAATCTGAGTCAGAACATTCTGCCGACGCGGGGTCGGGCGACGGTGATCTTGCGTAAGGCCAGCGATCATCGCGTCGAGTGGGTACGCATCCGAAAGGTTTAGCGCAGCGTTGCGCAACACCAACCAGTTCGGGAGCGTCAGTTGAGCCCTCGCGCCGGTGAACGAGATACCGTCACGGCTATGACCACTGCGCAGTACCCGGCCATTTCGTCGCGGCAGCGAATGACACTTAGCGCCGGCACAGCGATGAAGATCGGCTTCTTCGGCGCTTTCGGCGCCTTTCTCTTCGCCCTGGTTGTCTATGCGATTCTGGCGGTGATCGCCATTGCCCTGTATCTGCTCGGCTTGTTTCCGTCGCTGGGCGACTTGTTGCCGGGCTGATCGGCTATGGTCCCCGCGCCGCCTTCGCGTGGAAGTTATGTTTCAGAGCGCGAGGTGTGACCGTACGGCGTCCGCGAGCCGGTAAGCGACGTCATTCGCGGTTTCCAACGACTTGGCTTCCACCATCACCCGCACCAGCGACTCGGTACCCGACGGTCGAAGCAGCACCCGGCCGCTGTCGCCCAACTGTTGCTTCGCCTCCGCGACGGCCCGGGTCAGCCCAGGATCGGTGTCGGTGCGGGCTTTGTCCACGCCAGGCACATTGACCAGCACCTGAGGGAGGCGGGTCATTACGGCGGCCAGCTC
>Ga0126312_10001128_pt1 | contig 17219 bp, 11 predicted proteins | sample Plot104A_FD_92537 | JGI IMG/M metagenome (GOLD analysis project Ga0126312, IMG submission 92537) | Serpentine soil microbial communities from UC McLaughlin Reserve, CA, USA - Plot104A | ecosystem: Environmental > Terrestrial > Soil > Grasslands | place: USA: UC McLaughlin Reserve, Lake County... | reverse complement strand
TTCCTGCCGCAGAACAACCTCGAGCTCCCGCCGCGGATGGACACGGGCGACGATCCGGATCGCCAGGACCCCGACCTCGACGGGATCATCCCGGACAACCCGAACAAGCCCTACGACATGCGTGACGTGGTGCACCTGGTCGTCGACAACGGCGAGTTCTTCGAGGTGCAGGAGCACTTTGCGCGCAACATCGTGGTGGGGTTCTCGCGCCTCAACGGGCGGCCGGTCGGGGTGGTGGGCAACCAGCCGAACCAGCTCGCCGGGGTGCTCGACATCGCCTCGTCCGAGAAGGCCGCTCGCTTCGTGCGCTTCTGCGACGCCTTCAACATCCCCCTCCTCACCTTCTGCGACGTCCCGGGCTTCCTGCCGGGGACCTCCCAGGAGTGGGGCGGCATCATCCGCCACGGGGCGAAGCTGCTCTACGCCTTCACCGAGGCCACGGTGCCGAAGTTGACGGTCGTGACGAGAAAGGCCTACGGCGGCGCCTACGACGTCATGAACTCAAAGCACATGCTGGCCGACTTCAACTACGCGTGGCCGACCGCGGAGGTCGCGGTCATGGGCCCGGACGGGGCGGTGAACATCATCCACCGCCGCGACATCTCGTCCTCGCCTACGCCCGAAGCGCGGCGCCAGAAGCTGATCGGCGACTACAAGGCCCGCTTCGCCAACCCGTTCTCGGCCGCCGAGCGCGGCTACATCGACGACGTGATCGTGCCTCACGAGACGCGTCCCAAGCTGGTCCGCGCGCTCGAGACGCTGCAGACGAAGCGGGTCGAGACGCCGAAGCGCAAGCACGGAAATATCCCGCTGTAAGCGGGATATGGTCTCGCGAGACCGGAGGTCGAGCTTGGTCTCAGAACGCGGGGCAGGATGCCCCGCGGAGGTATCCACGCTGTAAGCGGGCAAAGAGGCCCCGTCTGAGGAGCAAAGATCACCAATTGGTGCGACGCGAGACGGAGACCGCAACCCTAGGCTGAATCCGCGCGGCGAGCTACCACCAGATGGCGCGAGCGCCGGGCTACCCGCTGCAGCCGGAAAGAGGACCTAGACGCGACATGCGACATGGGAGACGGCATCGCGATGTCGGGCTGTGCCTGGGAATCGCGGCACTGTCCGTGCTTGTCGTCTTTCCGGCAGGGGTCTTTGCGGCGACGGCGAGCACGCGGATCAAGCGTGTCTTCTACACCGCCGGGGCTGGAGAGGTGAACAACCTCACGATCGCTCTCCCGGGAACGGACTACACGCTTGTCGACTTGGGGGCCACGATCACCCCGGCGCCGGCCTGCGCCGCGATCGGTGCCACGGCCACGTGTCCGGCCGCCGGCGTCATCGGGATCACCGTGAGCGCCGACGACGGCTCCGACAGCGTGACCAACACCACCTCGACGCCTTCGACGCTCTCGGGTGGCGATGGCAACGACTCGCTGGCGGGCGGTTCCGGGAACGACATACTGCGGGGGAACAAGGGGGTCGACACGCACGCCGGTGGCGCCGGCGACGATTTCATCGACGCCCAGGGAGACAGGGGAGACGTCGTGAGCTGTGGGGACGGCAACGACACCGTGATCGGCGATACCGCGGACTCCATCGCCCCCGATTGTGAGACGGTGGACCGCGGCGCCGCTCCGCCAGCTCCACCGCCCGAGCCCACGCCAAGCCCATCTCCCACAGCCGAGGCTCTTCTCGGCCCCGCCGAGGCGCGCCTTCTGGGCCCGGGCGCCTGCGTCACCGACAAGCTGGGCACTCTCGGGAACGACCGCTTGGACGGAACCGACCTGGGCGACAATCTCTTCGGTCTGCAGGGGAACGACACCCTCACGGGGATGTCCGGCGATGACTGCCTCTTCGGCGGCGTCGGGTCGGACGTCCTGTCCGGCTCGCAAGGCGACGACCGCCTGCTTGGGGACGACGGTAGCAAAGCTATCCCAGGCGACGATCGCCTCTCCGGCAACGCCGGGAGCGACCTGCTGGTCGGCGGGCCCGGCAAGGATCGCCTCTCCGGCGGCGTCGGCGAGGACCGGCTCTCCGGCGGCGTCGGCGAGGACCGGCTGACCGGCGGCGTCGGCGAGGACCGGCTGACCGGCGGACGCGGCCGCAACCGCCTACTCGGAGGGCCGGGCAACGACCGCCTGAACGGCATGAACGGCCGCTCCGACCAGCTCAACTGCGGTCGGGGGCGCGACACCGTACGCGGTGACCGCATCGATCGCGTGCGTGGTTGCGAACGGGTCCACCTGCGGGGCCGGCCAGGCCGGTCGGCCTCCTGACGCCTCTGCGGCGCGTGCCGCTGAGGCGTCAGCGGCGCGTGCCGCGAGTCATCGCAACTGGCCCTTCAGCATCCGTGTCGTCACCGGTATCAGCGAGCCGCTCGCCAACACCAGGGCGAGCAGCGCGCCCGCGGCGAGCAGGAGGAGCGTCGAGTGTGGGCTTTCCCCAGACCTCTCGCTCGGCAGGAGCGACCCGATGCGAACGAGGGAGCTCGGTCGAGCGGCGGCCACCCTCGTAGCCGCGGCCTCCCTCGCGGCGGCCGCCTTCCGCCTGGCGGCCGCGGCCCGCTCATTGCGTTCGCGGCGACGCTGGGCCGCCCGACGGCGCGCAAGGGGCAGGCTATCTCGCTCCGCCCTCGACCCAGCAGCGGGCGCCGGCGCCGGCTCGGGTGCGGCGGCCGGCTCGGCGGCGGGCGCATTGCTCGGCGGAGCTGGCTCGGATGTGGCGGGCGGCTCGCTCAGCGTAGGGACGGGCTGCACGCCGGTGGCTGGCGGCGCGAGCTGCACCGGCGCGGGCTGCGTGGGGGCTGCGGGCGCTGCGCCCGGCACCGGGTCGGGAGCGACCTCCGGCGGGGCGGGCGCCGGATCGGGATTCTGCTGCGCGGCCACGCCGGGCGCGGTCCCAAGGCTCACAGCACCCACGGCGAGCCAGAGGACGACGACCGTGGTCGGCGCGCCGACCCAGGAGGCGCCGAGGCACCCCGCCGGCGGTCTCATACTGCAATGTGGAGCTTTCGGCTCCAAGGGTGTCACCCTCCTAGGTCTGGCGGTTCACACCTATTGTGACCGTAGACCCCGGAATGTGGGATGTCAACGTGATCCAAGACGAGGTTTGGCACGGAGGATGGTGAAGCGGACCGCGTTCCGCCTCGAGCGGTTGCCGGCGACATCGGTGGCCACGAAACTCGCTCGAAACGTGCCGGGGCTGAGCTTCCTGCCACCGATCGTTCCGCCGAACCGCCTCGCGTTGCTCCCGGCTGCGCCCTGCTGGATGAAGCCCCCCGCCTTTCGATAGAGGATGCAGCGCGGCCGCCCGCGGTTGGCCCGAGTCGGTCTTCGGCACCTTCCCCCAACCTTCCGGCCCCCGGACCGTCGGCTGAGGGCGACACGGACCGTGGACGCCTCGGAGAGTCGGTAACGGAACGTGGTGCCCCGCTTTATCGCCGCGGCGCGCTCCGGCGGGATGCTGAAGCGCTGGGGCGATGCCCTGAGTCCCGATATGACCGGGGCTGTCACATCCGCGGGAGGCGCCGGCGGGGGTGGGGGTGGCGGTGGCGGCGGCGGGCCATGACAAGAACCGGAGCCGGAATCCGTAAACGTCTTGCCCGCCTCGGGGACGAAGCTCCAGTCGTAGCTCGACGCGTGAAGCGTGAGGAACAGGACGCCGAAGGTGTCGTTCTGAGCGACCTCGCTGTTCGCAATCCGCGAGTCCAGCCCTCCGGTGAAGAACGCGCCGCCGGTGCCCACCACGAACTGGCGGATGCCCCCCGCCTGGTCCAAGTTGCCGTTTCGGTCAAGCGGGGCGAAGCGCTCGTAGTCGTGACTGTGGCCGGACAGGAGAATCTCGGCGTCGGCATCGTCGAGCGCCTCCCAGATCGGCTGCATGAAGGTGTTGCTGCCGTCGTGCCCCGAGCTGTATCGGGCGTGGTGCGAGTAGGCGAGGGTGCAGGTGGCCGGATGGGCGGCGAGATCGGCCCGCAGCCACTGCTCCTGCTCGGAGCCCGCCGAGCACGCCACGCGGTCGCAGTTCGAGTTGAGCGCCACCAGGTGCCAGCTGCCGACGTCGAAGCTGTAGTAGCCCTTGCCCCTTGCACCCGCCGGGCCGTCCGCGGCGCCTGTCCCGTTGAAGTAGTCGAAGTAGCCTGTGCCGCTGCTCTCGTGATTGCCGAGGATCGGACGACTGATCGACTTGACCCGCCCCCACGTCGGGTCGTAGACCTGGAGGATGTTGGTCAGTGAGGCGCTGTTGTACTGGACGTCCCCGAGGGGGAGCACCGCTGCCAGCGAGGCCCCCACGAGCAGGTCGGACGTCGCCCGCTGGCGGCAGTAACCGTCGATCCCCGCTCCGCCGTTGAAGTTGGGATCGGCGGGATCGCAGGCGATGTCGCCGGCGGCGGCGATGACCGGGTCCTGCGCGACGGCGGCGGGCGCCCATGCCATCGCCGCCATCACCGCCACGACCGAGACCACTACCGGCTGTGCGCGAGTCACGTATCTCTCCAAGGTTGGACCGTAGCCCGCGCGCGGGGGGGCCGCAAGCCGCCTATTGGGGACCTCCATACCCCCGACGAGTGAGACTTGACGGTCGAGGACGCCGCCGGGTGCGCCGCAGGAGCACGAGGAGGGTCCCCGCGATGAACAGTCCGATGCCGCCAAGAAGCGGCAGGCCATAGTTGACCCCAGTGGCGGCCGGCTCGCTCGAGTCGAAGTCGCGGAGCTCCGGAACCCGTGCGCCGCGGACGTCCGCAACCACGTCCAGGTAGCCCGAGCCGTACCGCTCGCTTGGCTCGATGTGGGTGTTCTCGCTGAACTCGTTCCAGCTGATCAGCCCGACTGCGTCCGGCGCCGACCTGGTGGCCGCGTCGAGTTGGGAACGCAGGGTGGCCCCGTTCCGACGCTCGACGACGCTGTTGCCACCGACAAGCCTCGCGTCGAAACCGGGAGCTGCGGGGGCAATCCAGAGGCCCCCGCGCGCACGGATCGCCACGCCCATCTCCGCGAGCTTCTCGGAATAGCCCGGATATGTCGACGGGTCGACGGAACCCCAGTAGTACGCGTTGCCGTCCACGAGGTCGGCCACCCGCCGGTAGCCGTGCACGTTGCGCTCCGAGGCGAGAACGAGCAGTGACCGGCGCGCCCGCCGCGTCACGCTCGCCAGCTCGGCCCGCGAGAACCTGGGCGTCCCCGACCAGATGACAAGCGGCTTGGAAAAGACGTTGAAGGCCCACGAATCCGCGTAGCGGCTCCGGAATACGTCCAGGTCGCGGGCCACCCGTCTCGCCGGAATTGGTTCGCGCTCGAAGTCGAGCCCCTGGTAGATGACGAGCAGCTTGAACCGCTGCGCGTCCGCGACCTCTGCCAGCCGCTTCAGGCGCCGATTCAGGACCGGCGTGCTCTTCCAGCTCACGATGAAACCGTCGATGCCGGCCCGCTTCGCCCACTCGACGTGCCTGCGCATGACATCCCGGTCGTCGCTCGAATACCGACCGAGCAGGGGGTAGTCGGTTTTCGCTCGGTTCCAAGAGCCGGCGTTGAACCAGATGTAGTAGTAGGCGAACAGCGGGTCGGGTGGCCCCTCCGCCCTCGCGGGCTGTTCGCTTGACATCGCGATCGCAACGAGGAGGAGAAGGGACGACAGGTACCGAGCCGCACGCCGGCGGGCCGGTGCGGGGCGCCTTACGAAGAGCAGTGCGAGGGCCATCGATGCGAGCCCGAGCACGACCACCGCGAAGTCCAGCCAGCTGATTACTCGCATGTCCACCTCTTGGTCGCGAGAGAGGGCAATTGGTCTCGACGAGGAGATGCCGAGCGCCTCGACGCTCACCCGGTAGTCCCCTCGAGGCAGCGATTTCAAGATCAGGTCGGCGCTCGGTGCAAGCGCCTCTCGTCGCTCGCGGCCGTTCGGGTACCGCAGGCGGATGTGAGAGCCGATCGGAAAGCCCAGCAGGGCGTCGCGGACCTTCACACGGACGGCGAACAGAAGTAGCCGCAGCTGGATTGTTCGGCTCGCTGCCGGGATGAACCGCTGCTGGCCACGATGCACTACGTTGGCGCCGCTGACGAGCACCTTCTCCGCCGCGTAGTGGAGCGCAGTCGACCGCCTCCCGTTGCTCTCGGGAACGACCCGATTGCCCTGGAGCCACAGGGCGCGCCTGCCGGCGAGGACGTGCCGGCCGCCGTCGCTGCCCCGCAGGGTCACCGACGAGATCGCTCTCGGGTCGACCGAGTTGCCGCTCTGATCGACGAAGGTGGGCCGGACCCGGTGGTAGAGGTTGATGGCGGCGATTCGGCGCCTCCCATACCAGCGGTCGAACCTGGCTCGCACGCCGGGAGCGATCTCGGTGTCCAGCGCTCGCAGCGATCCGCTCTCGCCGCGGGCCCCGGCCGGAGGCTGCGCACGCCCGCCGCGATCGGCCTTGAAGCGGTGACCATCGAGTGCGAAGCGCATGCCCGGCACGGCGGGAACGGTCCGGATGGTGGGCGGGACGCCGTCCCGTTCGAACGTCCGCGCCTCGGCGCGCTCGGCGCTCAGGGTGAGCAGGGCGGCCAGCGCCAGCACCGCGGTAGCGGGACGACGCAGAACCCCCCAGCCGATGAGTACTCCAGCCAGGATCAGCGCCGCTCCGTAGCCCAGGTAGATCACCCAGCGGTGGACCGGCGAAGGATCCCTGGCGCCGCGCTCCGCGGCGACGATGCTCGGCTCCCGCGGCGGCTTGGAGAAGTCGAAGGCGCGGGCGAAGCTGCCCGCCGTAGCGTCTCGCCGCCCGAGCGGCCTCAGGCGCCAGTTGTCCTCGATGAACCGGAGGATCGAGGTGGTGTCGAGGCGCGTGCTGTCGACGTAGCCGCGACGTGCGTACGGGCTGACCAACAGGGCCGGCACGCGAAAACCAAGGTTTCCGCCGGCCACTCTGGGAGGCCGAACGTGGTCGAACCATCCGCCCGGTTCGTCGTAGGTCCACATGAACGCCGAGCTTGGCCACGCACTACTCATCGACAGCGCGGTGATCAGCCTCCGGACGAGGGCCTCCCCCGGGCCGATCCGGCCCGGAGGGTGCTCGCTCGAGCCAGCCGGCGCGATGTAGGCAACCTCGGGCAGGCCGCCGCTGCGGAGGTCCTCGTAGTACTCCTCGAGATCCACGATGCGGTTGGAACGCGGATCCTCGACGTAGCGCGGGGAACCTATGACCGGCACTCGTACCGCCTGGGCGGGCTCGCGCGGGTTGTAGTCCTCGACGTAGAACTTCCAGGAGACACCGCGCTCGTCGAGCCGGTCGAAGATGGTGGGCAGATTGCCGAGGGTTTCGTCCGGGGCGCCCGGGGTCCCAGCCACCCAGAGCATGTGGCTGGCCACGCTGCCGGCGGCCGTCGCGGCGAAGAACCGATCGAACAGGACGTACTCGTCGGCGACGTTCCAGTAGAACGGCAAATCGCGGTCGTCGTAGTAGCCCATGACCGAGCGCTCCACGGTCTGGCGGTCGATCGACGCCGCGCGGACGAAGCCGTCCATCCGCCCGTGGGCGTACTGGAGGCGGTGGATGCGGCGGTCGTGACCGAGGTCGGGGACCGGGTGGCCGCCGAGGTGAAACGGTCGTACGCACGGTCGAGCGCCCGTCCCGATGGGCATGCAGGTGGCTTTCGGGATCCCGTCGGCCCCTGGGTACATACCGAAGTAGTTGTCGAACGAGTGGTTCTCCTGCATCAACACCACGAAGTGCTCGATCGGCGTCGTCGGACGACCCTGCGCGGCGGCGGGTCCCGCCACTCCGCAGGCAAGAATCGCGGCCAGTGCCGCGGCCCGTCTCACGGCCGCACCTCGAAGACCACGATGGCCGGCCTGTCCGCGCTCTCTCCCAGCGCCGTAGTGGCCGGCAGCACCTGGGTGTGGACGATCCGGCCGTCGTAACGGTCGGCGTAGCCGAGCAGCTTCTCCGAGAAGCTTGGGGACCGGGTCGCGGAGAAGGTGTCCCAGACGAGGTACTGCAGCTCGTTGTCGCGAATCGCCCGATCAGGGTTGATCAGGGGCTCATATGAGGGGTTCCGGTTGAGCGGGTTGGGACTGACCGACAGCCCGTAGGCCTTGCGGTGGCCGTAGTACTGGACGAGGTTCGCCATCGACGGACCGATGGTCATGAAGATCGAGCCCTTCGGGACGCTGTCGTCGATCCATTCGCCGGCCTCGCGCCCGCCCGGAAGGCCTCCCGACCCGGCGAGGAAGGTCTCCGGCCGCCGGCCTTCCACGCGCTCCCAGGCCGGGACGATCAGGCTGAGCGCAACGATCGCCCCGGCGAGCGCTTGCAGACCCCGGCTGGAAGGCGACGGCAACCGGCTCAGCGCGTGGCCTGCAAGCAGCGCGAGTGGGGGCGCGATCGGGAGCAGATACTGGAAGCCCTTGACGGGCCAGAGCTGGAAGAAGGCGACGGGCACCAGGATCCACGACAAAAGGAGCGTCTCCCTCCAGGACGCTTGGCGCCGCAGCAGCCAGAGGCCGACCACTGCCGCGAGCACCACCATCGGGCCAATGGCCTCGGGTACGGTCGTCGGATAGAAGAGCCAGTCGTGGTTCGGGCGCCGGAAGAGCTGCCAGGTGAGATAGCTCTCCCCCGTCCCCGTCCGCCCGGCAAGCATCAGGCTGAGCGGGAACGGCGCAATCACGAGGGCCATGACGCCCACCGAAACCGCCAGGTCCCGCAGCCGCACCCGAAGCTCGGGTGTCAACGCCAGGAAGGCGTAGACCGCCCCGAGCAGGACGATGCTGGTCTCCTTCGAGAGGATCGTCAGTCCCATCGCGGCGCCGATGCCATACAGCCACACTGGTCGGCCGCTGAGCACGAAACGGGTCAGCAGAAGAATGGTGAGCGTGGCGTAGAAGGTCATCGGTCCATCCAGCAGGACCTGGCGCGTGACCACCACGTGGTAGGGCATCAGGGCCATCAGAAGGGCGGCAAACAGGCCGGCCCTGCGGCTATAGAGGAGCCTTCCGAGCTCGTAGACGAGGTAGACGGTGGCCACGCCCATGACCGCGACGGTGAGCCGCGCGAAGCCGTCACCGAGGCGTAGCCGGAAACCGACTGACAGCAAGGTCTGGAGGAGCAGCGGGTGCGCACGGAAGATCGGGAAGAACTCCTCGAGGTCCGGATGGTCCGCAATCGCGGCCGCCTGGCCGGCGTAGACGGCCTCGTCACTGTTGAACCCGGTGCTGTTCAGCTGCCAGACCCTCAACACGGCGGCCGCGCCGAGGATCGGCGCGAGGTACACCGCGACCGGAGCTCGACCGAGCCGCGTCGCGGGCTGGACCCGCCCGAGCCGGGTCCGCTGCCGGGGCCCGCGAAGCTCTGCCGTCGGCGCGGCGCGGCTAAGCGTCTGCGGCCGACCCACCCGGGGTTCCGCCGTTTCCTCCCGTGAGGACGCGGGGACCCTGCGCGCTCGCTTCGCTGGACGTCGCGGGCCTCCAGCGGCTCACCACGGCGGGAACCCGGCGCCACCAGTCCATCGTCTCGCTTCGCAGCACGGCGGCGGGAAGGCCGGAGAGCGCGCTTGCGACGATCGTCCGCTCGACCTGCTTCAGGTCCCCACCGTTCTGGGTGCATAGGGACCCCTCGATCGCCGCATAGGGCGGGAATCCGTAGGCATCCTCGCAGTTGCGCATCAGGGTCTCGAGCGCCTCGCGCTCGTCCAGATACGCGGCTCCCTCGCCTCCACGCTGGATCACGACCATCCCGGCCAGCCGAGCCTCGGGTGCGACCTCCACGCCCGGCACCAGGCGCTCCACATGGTATTTCGGCGGCGGCACGATCATCTGGACGATCGCGTTGACGGTCGCCGCCGGAAGGTGGGTACGAGCGAGGATCAGGGCGACGCGTCGCCCCGAACGGGAGTGCAACCGGCTCTGGACGATCAGCCCGATGCGCTCCCGGCGCGACAGCAGCGGGGTCTTCACCGCCCTCAGTGTGTGCCGACTGATCGTGAGCGGCTTCGGGTAGGTGAGCACCCGTCCGTCGGGGCTCACAAGCGTGAGGTCGTCCGAGAGGAACGAGAACGGATGGTGGTCGAGCATGCGGAGGCTGGTGGTCGTCTTGCCCGTATCGGTCCTGGCCGTTACCAGGAACGCGTCCTCCCCGGCCGCCAGACAGGCGGCGTGCACGAGCGCGAAGCCGCGCGCGGCGAATGTCCAGCGCAGGATCGGTTCCACGACGTTCGTGTAGAGCACGTGAGGCGATCGCCTCAGGAGCGGCGACGCGGTCGCCTCGATTCGGTCCTTGAGATCGATTGCCACCGCGAAGCCCAGTCGGCCCGGGCCTTCCCGGTAGTGGACCGTGGAGGCGCCGTTCGGGCTGACCCGGCCCACGCGCACCCGGATGTCGGGCTCTCCGATCAACCCACCGACACGAAAGCGCTCCAGCTCGGGCAGGCGAGCGTCGGACATCACGGTGACGATCCCGTGGATGTCGTAGCTGGAAGAGCGAGAACCGACCTCCCTTGGTGCGGCCTTGGCCCAGATCCACGTGTCGGCAAGCGCGAAGCGCACGAGTGTGAGGCCCAGCAGGGAGATGACGTTCGAGAGGACGTAGTGAATGCCGAGTCCGGACGTGAGCAGCACAAGCAACGGCCCCCGGACGGCCAGGGCCGCGTTGTTCATGAGGAAGAACAGGGCCATTCGAGTGCCCAGGCCCCGCTTGTGGTCACGATCGGAAAAGACCCACAGCTCAGTGAGGCAGAAGTTCCACAGCGTCGAGCCCTGGGTCGCGATGACCGCGGAGACGACGTAGAAGAGCCCGACGACGTCGGTCAGCGCCGCCAGGAGAACGGTGTTGACTACGAGACCCGACGCGCCGACCGCCCCGAAACGAGCAAACCGCAGCCGGGCGAGCAGCGAGAGGTAGCGCAGCCCCTCGCGAATCGTGGCCTTGCTGCGGCCGGCGTGTCGTTCGCCGAAGGTGAACGACACCTCGGCGGCCCGCAGCGCCGGATGGCGGATCAGCAGCTCCAGCAGGATCTTGAACCCCCGCGGGCGAAGCGCGTCCACCTTGATCGCGTCGCGGCGCAGCAGAAAGAATCCGCTCATCGGATCCGTGACGTCCCGGAGCCGGCGAGGGAACAGCAGCCGCGCGACGCCGGTGGTGGAGCGGGAGGCCATCGCGCGCGTCCACCCGAGGCCGTCGGCGCTGCCCCGGTCGCAGTAGCGGCTCGCGACGACGAGGTCGAGATCGCCGGACTCGGCCTCTTCGAGCAGTTCCGCGATCAACTCAGGCGGGTGCTGCAGGTCGGCGTCCATAACGCAGACCCACGGAGCTCGCGCCGCGCGCAGCCCCTGAACCACGGCGCCTCCGAGACCGCTGCGGCGGCGGTCGGGTCTCTGGCGCACGAGCACCACATCGTGCGAGCAGCGAGGGGCCAGCGCCTCGATGAGGTCGGGGGTGGCGTCGGTGCTGGCGTCGACGAAGATGATCTCCATCGCGACGGTCGGGAGCACCTCTTCGAGGCGTTCGACCAGAGCGCAGACGTTGTCGCATTCGTTCTTGGTCGGGACGACGATCGAGAGCAGCGGTCGCGCTGGCGCGGTGCCGGTCGCGGTCGGACTGAGGTTCTGACTTCCGGACGTGAGCGTTTGAGGTTCCACCGACCCGTTCTCCTGGTTGGGAGGCGCCCCGTCCCCGACCGTAGCCCTCACTTCCTTCGGCTCGCGTCGGAGGAAGGAGTGATCCTTCTTCCCCAAAGGGGGCATCTTTTGCCGGCCCCTATCCGAATCCGCCCGCCGGCGCTGCCAGTGGAGGCCCGCTCGCCGAGCCGTTAGTGCGGAAGTAGCGCGACACCGCCTGTGAGCGGTTCCGCGCGCCGAGCTTGCGCAGGATGTGCTTGACGTGCGTCTTGACGGTGTCCTCGGTGACGACCAGTCGCTGTGCGATGCGGGCGTTCGTCTCACCGTCGGCTAGCATGGTGAGCACCTCTCGCTCGCGGCGAGTAAGCCCATCCAGCAGCTCGCGGCCCGGCACCGCCGGGGCCACTGTCGACGAGATCTGCCGCACGCCGGAGGGCAACTCGACGGCCGGGCTGGTGAGCGCCTCGATGCTCGCCTCGGTCGAACGCGCGAGGGCCAGGACTCGTTCCGAGTGCGTGCGCAGCCGCTCGGCGAGCACACCCCGCTCGAGCGCATAACCGAATCCCTCGGCGAACGCCCACAGCGCAGCGCGGTCGACTTCGATCACATCCTGGCCACGGGGGCCATGGTCGGCGTGGAACAAGGCAACGGCCTGCTCCTGGCAAATCACCGGCGCGACCACGTAGGAGCGCGAGGCGGGGAGAGTGGCAAGTGCGTGAGCGTCGCCCGGCCCGTCCTTCACGAGGAGGGCTATCCGACGGCGGAGCACCTCCGACTCGTGCAGCCATGGACCGAGCGGGAACGACTCCCGGCGCATGCGCTCAAGAAGCTGATCGCCCTCCTCGGGCGCGTCTCGTGCGTACACGTTCTCCGGTACCAGCGCATGGTCGCGAAGGGTGAAGATGGCGGCGCGACCGAAGCCGACCTGGTCGCACAGCGCGCATGTGGCGTGGCGAAAGAGCGCTGGAAGTGAGACCGTCTGGCGCAGGTTCGCCAGCGCTTGACCAACTCCCATGAGAGCGACCACGGCGCCGGATCCGTCCGCCGGCAGCTCGGTGGTCTGGCGGAGCTGCACGCTCACGGGAGCCTCAACTGCTCGCCGGCTGTGAGCACATCCGGATCGCCAGATGCGATGCGATCGTCGAGGTTGAGTTCGACCAGGCGCGCTACGCGCCGCGCCACTGCCGCCTCGGAGCTGCCCGGGATGAGCTGACTCTCGGCGATCGGCCACAGCGAGTCGCCGGCTCGCACCCTATAGATGGCGCGGGGTTCGCTGACCGGGGCCACGGGGCGCGCGGGCGCGGTCGGGGGAGCCGCGTATCCTGGGCTGGCGGGGCCGGGGCCAGGAGCTGGGCCGGGGCCAGGACCGCGCCCTGATCCCGGGAGCTTGGCTGTGGCGGGGTGCGGCATCGGCGCGGGGGCGGTACCGCTGGAACGGGGCCGGCGCGGATGCCGCCGCGCTGCCACCGCCGGCCGGGACTTGCGCGGCGGTTCCGCAGGGCTCGCGTTCTGGATGCGCGGCGCCCACGACGGGGAGAGCAGCGCGCCGCTGGCGACCTCCGCGCCACCGCGCTCGCCGGGAGTGGCGTGAGTCGCGAATAGCGCGCCGATCGCGGCGCCAATGGCGAACACCGCGAGCAGTACGGCGCACGCCATGCCCAGGTTGAGTCGGCTCCGGGGCGACCGAGGCGCGGGCTCTCGGCGGTCGGAAGCGGGCACGCCCCGGCGCGGGCGGCCGAGTCTCGAGACCCCCGCGAGCAGAACTCCCATGGCTATCGCCCCCAGAAGGGCCGCGATCCAGGGGTTCAGGCCGTCCGACGACTCCGGCTTGCGGGCGGCGCGCCGTGCAGCGCCGGCGTCGGGAGCGGGATCCCTCAGGGGAGCCACATTGGCCGGTGCCGGATGGTGCGGCGTCAGCCGGTCCGGCGCCCCCGGCTCAGGCGTAGCCGAGCCCTGCGGCGTGGCCGGCCGCCTTAGCGGCAGGGCAAGCAGCCGCGCCCGGGTCTGGGGGCCGACCACGCCGTCCACCAGCAGGCCACGCCGTCGCTGAAAGCGCTCGACCGAGGCCTGTGTCAGCGCACCGAACAGACCATCGATGGGTCCCGGCCTGTGACCGAGCCTACGGAGGCGCAGCTGCAACTCGCGGACCTCTTTCGAGCCGGCCTGGGTGCCGTAGCCTGAGCCGCGGGCGAGCAGGTCGGCGGAAGCAAGGGCTGTCTCGGAGGACTCGCCCCGCTCCGTCTGCGAGGTGCCCGCGCGGCGGTCTGCGCCGGCAAAGCTGCTTGCCGGAAGGCAGAGCAACAGGGCCATGGTCAACACCGCTGCGAACACCGGCGCTGACAGCGCTGAAGCTCGAGTAGAGGGCCAGAGATGAGAGGTCATGACAGGGTGCCTGGGCTCACCCATCAAGTACCCCCGAAGCCCGCGTCCCGGCCGGAGTTTGGCCTCAAATCAGCGCACTGAGGCCTCTGGTATCACCTGCTGACGGCTTGATATCAACGGACTCGGCGCGGGCAGCAGGGGCGCGAGGTCAGGCGCAGAGCCAGGACGCTCGAGCGGGCGGGCGTGGACGACGGCCCTGGTGCGAAGCGTCGGATTTACGCAGATTTGCGGCGATATCACCGCGCAGCGAACGCTCCGCCGCTCGTGCGGTAGCCAGAACCAGCCGAACGACGCGTAGTTTCTGGCCACATCCTTCACTCGCCGCCCTAGCGCGCTGAGGGGCTTATACAGGGAGTATCGAGCTATCGGAGGGCCCTGGTCTAGAGTGCCTCGCGGAACATCCGAACGGCAACGATGTCTCTGATCACGATCACGGTCGAGCAAGCACGTCCCGGCGAGAGTCGGCTTCCCGACCTGATCAGGCCGATCGTCGGCTTTCGCAACTGGCGGATCTTCCGGACCGGACCCGCGGCCCATGGACTAAGTTCGCCCTACCTCCCGGTTTTGTGGTCTGAGCCCGTCGTGCGTGCCGATTGCCGCCGCTGGCGCAGCGCCGAAGACCTGCTCAGAGAGCCGCACGCCGCCCCGCATCCCGACTGTGGCTGCGGCATCCGGGCATACCATGCACCGACGAGCGACTTCTCGAAGGTCGACTATCGCGCCGTCTCCGGGATCGTGACCCTTTGGGGCAGGATCGAGATCGATCGCGACGAGATGCGGGTCGAGCTGGCGAGGATCGAGGCGCTCGGCACGTACAGTCGCTGGAGCCGACGCCAGCAGGAGGCGGTGCGGGAGGTTGCACGGCGTCTCGGCGTTGATCTCGTCGACCTTCACGAGCTCGACGTGGCGGCGGCGAGCTACGGCGCGCCGCCACCGCCCTCGCTGCTGGCGGATCCGCAAGCGCGGGGCCTACGAGACCGCTTCGCCGCGCTGTTCACATCGCGCGTCGGCAAGTAGTCCGAAACCGCGAATCTCGGGTTAAGGTGGTGTTACGAGGTCTTCTTCATCCCCGGGGATTGAGCGCACGGGACATCAAGCACGCAGCGACCGAGATTCGGCGACCGGTCGGCTTCTCGCGGCATACCGCGATCAGGGCGATCTGCGCGCGCGAGAGCGCTTGGTGGAGTTGTACCTGCCTCTTGTCGAGATGCTGGCGCAGCGACACGACAGACGCGGTGCCGACCACGACGACCTGGTGCAGGCCGGCTCGATCGGCCTTCTGAACGCAATCGAGCGTTTCGACCCAACCCGCGGCGATGAGTTCGCCGCATTCGCCGTGCCGACGATCGCTGGCGAGATCAAACGGCATCTCCGCGATCGCACGAGCGCCGTTCGCCTTCCACGCCGCCTCCACGAAGTGAGCGTTCGGGTGCCCGACGCGCGCCAGGAGCTGACCGCGCGGCTCGGAAGAGCCCCGAGTCCGAGCGAGCTCGCCGAAGTCTTAGGCGTTACGGCGGACGAGCTCGTGCAGCTCGAGAACGGGACGAACGGGATGGTCGATGACCGTGCCCCGGATACCGCAAGCGAGCTCGACGCGACCGAGTCCCGCTTGCTGCTCGCCGACGCGTTCCGCACCCTGGACGAGACGGAGCGAGCGATCATCTATCTGCGTTTCGTTCGCGAGCGCAGCCGCAGGGAGGCCGCAGAGGAGCTCAAGATGTCGCCGAGCGCGCTCGCCCGGCGCACGGCCGTCGCACTCTCGAAGCTGCGGGGGGAGCTCGAGGACCGCGCATTTGAGCGAGGAAGCTCGCCGCCGGCGCTGGTCTCCAGCTCGGCCGCAGAGCCGGCTCCCCGCCCAGACCCCGGCCTTCGGCCGACCCCGAAGCGCGAGACGGCGTCGGAAGAGCCGGCGCCGGTCTCTGGCGCGAGGGCCCGCGCCGGGCACAGCGGGCGGCTCATGCTGCGCATGCCGCAGTCGTTGCACGCGGAGCTGGCGCAAGCGGCCGAGCGCGAGGAGGTGAGCTTGAACCAATTCATCACCAACACACTCGCCGCGGCCCTGCGGTGGCATTCGGACGGCGAGAAGACGCCGACGCCCCCGCACTGGATGCGGGCCGCGATCGTGACGAACATCGTGGTGGTGGTCATCGCAGGGGCAATCGCTCTCGGCTTGCTGATCATCGCGTGGCAGCAGGGGTGGTGAACTCACGGACCTTTGCCGGCTGTTTATGCGCTCCGGGGGCCCGCTTCCGCAAGGGTTCCCAGCGTGATCGCTCCGCGCGCGGTCCTCCCGAGCGTTTGTAAAGACGGAGGGCCTACGCCACGGCGCACCCGCGTGCGGCCGCCGCGGGCGCGAGGTCACGGTCCTGCGAGCCGTTGACCGCCATGTAGAGCATCACCATGCCGGCGATCTGCGCCAGGTGATACGCGGACGTGGGCCCAGGGCCACCGGACGCAGCAGCTCGGGGTTCACCGCCTTCATTCCTGCCGCCGCGATGCTGACGACGATCGCGACCAACACTGGCCGAGCCAGCGGATGGTGCCGGTGGGCCGCCCAGACCCAAAGGACCAGCACGCTGACCATCGTGAGCGCCTCGCACGCAAGCATCGTCGCGATACCGGCGTTCCCGCTGGCCGCGATGAGCAGGTACGCGACGAGCCCGATCGAGCGGAGCAGCCAGAAGGCCCGCCGGCGACCCGGGCCGAGTACCTCGGCCACGGTGCCCGCCGGCAGGTAAGGCAGCGCGACACCACCATCACGCTCATCACGGTCCAGCTCACGTCGGCCGCGTGCGGCCACCCGACGATTAGACCGTGGTGGGTTGCGAGCACGGCAGCGCCGCGATACGGCGCGCCGGTGCTCGACTGCAGCGCTACGAGGTCGGCGAGGGGTGTGCCGAGATCGACGGACCGCACCGCAGACGGCTCAAAGGCGGCGGCGCCTTCGCCGCGGCTCAGTCGCGCCATGCGGGCATTCTGGCGAGCCGCTACTCCACCGCGCCGGTTTCATCCGTGGCCGGGGCGATCCCCTCGAGGTTCCGGATGATCTTGGTGAGCGCGCTCTCGAGGTTCAGCCGTTCCTCGCGGGTGAGGTCCGCCGTCGCACGGTCACGGAGTCGTCGAAGCTCCTGCTCGATGGACGCCTGAAGCGACCGCGCGTGATCCGTCAGGTGGAGACGGACGAGACGGGCGTCCTTGTCGTCTCGGCGCCTCGTCAGCAGGCCGCTCGCCTCCATGCGGGTGGCCATCTT
>Ga0126312_10001126_pt1 | contig 17241 bp, 14 predicted proteins | sample Plot104A_FD_92537 | JGI IMG/M metagenome (GOLD analysis project Ga0126312, IMG submission 92537) | Serpentine soil microbial communities from UC McLaughlin Reserve, CA, USA - Plot104A | ecosystem: Environmental > Terrestrial > Soil > Grasslands | place: USA: UC McLaughlin Reserve, Lake County... | reverse complement strand
CAGGCGCTTCAGGCGGCGGGCTACAAGGTCAAGACGCAGCTGAACCTCGGGTCCGAGCAGATCGCGCTCAAGGCGCTCAAGAGCGGTCAGATCGACGCCTACCCGGAGTACACCGGGACGGCGCTGACGTCGTTCTTCAACGCCAAGACGACCGACATCCCGACCGACCCGCAGCAGGCCTACCAGCAGACCAAGGCCGACTTCGCGAAGGATGGCCTGACCGCGCTGCCGCCGACCCCGTTCACCGACTCCAACGCGCTGGCGGTCACGCAGGCGACGGCCGACAAGCTCGGGGTCAAGTCGATCGCCGACCTCAAGGCCAAGGCGGGAGACCTGACGTTGTCGGGATCCCCCGAGTGCCGGCAGCGCCAGGACTGCCTGCTCGGGCTGCAGAAGGTGTACGGGATCAACCCCGGGAAGTTCACGGTGGTCGATCCCTCGCTGCGCCACGAGGTGCTCCAGAAGGGCCAGGCGGACGCATCGTTCGTGTTCACGACCGACGGTCAGATCAAGGCCAACAAGGAGGTCCTCCTGACCGACCCCAAGAACATCTTCCCGCCGTACAACATCACGCTGGTGGTCCGCGACCAGACGGCGCAGAAGGCCGGGCCGGACTTCGCGAAGACGATCGCGCTCGTCCAGAAGGGCATGACCACGCAGGTCATGCAGGAGCTCAACTCGCGCGTCGACCTCGACAAGCAGAAGCCGGCGGCAGTGGCCAAGCAGTTCCTGACGGAGTCGGGCTACATCAAGTAGCGGGCCCCGTCACCGTCCGCTCGAGCCGAACCCGCCGTTCCCGCGCGCGCTGTCGGCCAGCTCGTCGACGGCGACCGGCTCGAGCGGCTCGACGCGCACGACGACGAGCTGGGCGATCCGGTCGCCCACCTCCACCGCGAACGGCTCGGCGCGGTCGGTGTTGAGCAGGAGCACGCGCAGCTCGCCGCGGTAGCCGGTGTCGATGATGCCGGGGGCGTTGACGAGGGCGATCCCGTGCCGGGCCCCGAGACCGGAGCGCGGCACGACCAAACCGGCCGTTCCCGGCGGCAGCGCCACCGCCACGCCGGTCCCGACGCTGGCCCGGTCGCCCGGCGCGAGCATCGCCGCCTCGGCGGCGTAGAGGTCGAGACCGGCGTCGCCGTCGTGCGCGCGCGTCGGCAGGCGGGCGTCCTGCGAGAGCAGGCGGAAGCCCAGCGAGGCCGCGGTCGTCAACGGCCGTTGACCGCGTAGCGGTCGTAGCGCGCGGCCAGGGCAGCGGGGAGCCGCGCGCGGACGTGCACGCCCTCGGCCGTCTCCTCGCGCTCGAGGTCGCCGGCGGCGGCATGGAGCTCGGGCAGTAGCCCCGCCTCGCGGTAGGGCACGAGCAGCTCGACCGCGCGCAGCATCGGCGCGAACGCCGCCGCGACCCGCTCGCGCAGGGCCTCCAGCCCCTCCCCCGTCTGCGCCGAGACGACCACGCCGTCCGGATGGCGGAACCGAAGCTCCTCGCGCCGCTCGGCGTCGATCAGATCGGCCTTGTTGAGCACGAGGATCCGCGGCGACGAGCCGGCGCCGATGTCCTCCAGGACCTCGTCGACGGCGCGCACCATCTCGACCATCCGGTCCTCGGCGGTGGAGGCGTCGACCACGTGCAGGATGAGCTTGGCCCGCCGCGTCTCCTCCAGCGTCGCGCCGAACGCATCGACGAGCTGGTGGGGGAGCTTGCGGAGGAAGCCGACGGTGTCGGTCAGCAAATAGGAGCGGCCGTCGACGTCGAGGGTGCGCGTGGTCGGGTCGAGGGTCTCGAACAGGCGGTCGCGCACGTTGACCTCGGCCCCGGTCAGGGCGTTGAGCAGCGTCGACTTGCCGGCGTTCGTGTAGCCGGCCAGCGCGATCTCCGGCAGGTGGGCGCGCTCGCGCTCGGCGCGCATGGTGTCGCGGGTGCCCGTGACGCCCCGCAGGCGCCGGCGCAGCGCGGAGATGCGGTCGCGCGCGAGGCGCCGGTCGGTCTCGATCTGCGTCTCCCCGGGGCCGCGGGTGCCGATGCCGCCGTCCATGCGACCGGCCCCGAGGCGCTCGAGGTGCGTCCACAGCCCCCGCATGCGGGCGAGGTTGTACTCGAGCTGGGCGAGCTCGACCTGGAGCTTGCCTTCCGCGCTGTGTGCGTGGTCGGCGAAGATGTCGAGGATGATCGCGGTGCGGTCGATCACCGGCACGCCGATGCGTTCCTCGAGATTGCGCTCCTGGCGGGGCGAGAGCTCGTCGTCGCATGCGACGAGGTTGGCGTCGGCTGAGTTGATCGCGCCGCGCAGCTCGTCGAGCTTGCCCGCCCCGAGGTAGGTGTTGGGGTTGGGCCGGTCGCGCCGCTGGACGAGGTCGCCGACGGTGGCGACGCCGGCCGTGCGCAGGAGCTCGCGCAGCTCGGCGAGGTCGTCTTCGCCGTCCTGGGAGACCTGGATGAGCAGGGCGCGTTGTCTGGCTCGCTCCACGCTGCCAGTGTAGGGTCGGATGCCCGCCCCGAAGCTCATGGTCGGCCCGCTCCTCCGCTACGTCGGGGAGCGCGAGGCGACGGTCTGGGTCGAGACCGACCAGGCGTGCGAGGTCGAGGTGCTGGGCCACCGGGAGACGACGTTCACCGTGTGCGGGCACCACTACGCGCTCGTGTGCATCGAGGGGCTCGAGCCGGCGAGCGCCTACCCCTACGAGGTGCGACTCGACGGCCACCTCGCCTGGCCCGACTCCGTCGCCGATGCCTTCCCGCGGTCCACGATCAGGACCCGCGGCGGCGAGGACCGGCTGCGCATCGCCTTCGGCTCGTGCCGCGTCGCTTTCCCGCACGAGCGGCCATGGTCGCTGCGCAAGGACGACTACGCCCGCGGGCGCGAGGTCGACGCGCTGTTTGCGCTCGCCCTGCGCATGCGCCGCCAACCGCCCGACCGCTGGCCGCAGCTGCTGCTGTGGCTGGGCGACCAGGTCTACGCGGACGAGATCTCGCCCGGCGTACGGGAGTTCATCCGCACCCGCCCGGTGGGCCAGCGCAACGGCTGCCCGAAGGACGAGGTCGCCGATTACGAGGAGTACGCGCGGCTGTACTGGGACGCCTGGCGCGACCCGGCGGTCAGGTGGCTGATCTCCACCGTGCCCAGCGCGATGATCTTCGACGACCACGACGTCGTCGACGACTGGAACACGTCGGAGGCGTGGGTCCACGCCGTCCGTCAGAAGTCGTGGTGGCACGAGCGCATCGTCAGCGCCTACATGTCGTACTGGGTGTACCAGCACCTCGGCAACCTGCCCCCGGCGGAGCTGGCCGAGGACGAGATCTGGCAGCACGCCCGCCGGTCGCAGGACGTCACCGAGCGGCTGCGCGTGTTCGCGCAGCACGCCGAGGACTCGACTGAGGGCTCGCGCTTCAGCTACTGCCGCGATTTTGGGCGCACGCGGCTCGTCGTCATGGACTCGCGCGCCGGCCGTGTGCTCGATGGCACGCGCGAGATGCTCGATCCCGAGGAGTGGGCGTGGGTGGTCGAGCACGCCACGGGCGACTTCGACCACCTGCTCTTCGGGACGTCGCTGCCGTTCCTGCTCGCGCCCGCCATCCACCACATCGAGGCCTGGAACGAAGCGGTGTGCGGGGGCGCTTGGGGGCCGCGAGCGGCGCGCTACGGCGAGCGGCTGCGCCAGGCGATGGACCTCGAGCACTGGGCGGCGTTCAACGACTCGTGGCGGCGGCTGAGCGGATTGATCGCGGAGGTGGCGTCGGGACGGCGCGGCGCGCCCCCCGCCACGGTCGTCGCGCTGTCCGGCGACGTGCACCACGCCTACCTGGCGCGCGCGCACTTCCGCAACGGCGTCGACGCGAAGAGCCCGGTCTACCAGGCCACGTGCTCGCCCTACCGCAACCCGCTCGGCAACCACGAGCGCTTCGCCATCCGGCGGCTGTGCACGGGCTACGCCGCGGCGGTCGCGCAGGCGCTGGCGCGCTCGGCCGGCGTGCCCGATCCCGACCTCGACTGGCATTTTTGTGACCCGCCGATCTTCGACAACCAGGTCGGGACATTCGAGGCGCAGGGGCGGCGCGCATGGGTCCGGTTCGAGCGCACGCGGCCAGAGGACGGGCTGCACCCGACGCTGCACCTGAGCGCCTCGCGGCGCCTGGCCTAGTCGGGTGCCCGGTGACCTCGCCGGGTGCTCCACTAATCCCCGAGCTTGCGGATCCGCTCCATCGCCTCGGTGAGGCGGTCGTCCGGCGTCGTCAGCGAGATGCGGAAGAAGCCCTCGCCGTTGGGGCCGTAGGCGCCGCCCGGCGACACGACGACGCCGGTCTCGTCGAGCACGTGCTCGCAGTACTCGGCGGCGGTCGCGTAGCCCTCGGGCACCGGCGCCCAGACGTAGATCGTGCCCTTCGGCGGCGTGACCTTGACGCCGGCCATGTGGAGGGCGTCGACGACGAGATCGCGCCGACGCCGGTAGTGCTCGTTCATCTCCGCCTTATCGCCGTCGGCGTCGGGCGACAGCGCCGCAATCGCGGCCAGCTGGACCGCCTCGAACATGCCCGAGTCGATGTTCGTCTTCAGCCGCCAGTAGGCTTCGACCGCGCCGGCGTTGCCGACGATCGCCGCACACCGCCAGCCGGTCATGTTGTAGCCCTTGGAAAGCGAGAACACCTCGACGCCGACCTCCTTGGCTCCGGGCGTGGCGAGGAACGACGGGGCGCGGTACCCGTCGAAGGTGGTCTCCGAGTAGGCGTTGTCATGAACGACGAGCACGCCGGTCCTGCGCGCGAGCTCGACGACCCGGTCGAAGAACCCGTCGGGAACGATCGCACCCGTCGGATTGTTGGGGTAGTTGACGAAGAGCAGCTTGGCGCGCTCGAGGATGGCGTCCGGAATCGCGTCGAGGTCGGGCGTGAAGCCGCGGTCGGGAAGCAGCGGCAGCGGGTACGGCTGGGCGCCGACGAGGAGCGGGCCGCCGGTGTAGACGGGGTAGCCGGGGTCGGACGCCAGGGCGACGTCGTCCGGGTTCAGGAACGCGAGGTTGAGGTTGAAGATGCACTCCTTGGCGCCCAGCGCCGGGATCACCTCGCTGTTCCGGTCGAGGTCGACGTCGAAGCGCCGCTCGTAGAAGTCGCTGACCGCCTCGCGGAACTCGCGCCGGCCGCGGTTGGACGGGTAGTGGTGTGTCTCGGGCTCGGAGACCGCCTCCTGCATCGCGTCGACGATGAGGGCCGGCGTCGGCCGGTCGGGGTCGCCGATCCCCAGCGAGATCACGTCGACGCCCTGCTGCTTCTTTCGGGCGATCTTGCGCTCGAGCTCGGCAAACAGGTACGGAGGGATCCGGTCCAGGCGGTCAGCCGGTTGCATGCAGCTCCTCGATGAACTCGCCGGCGAGCTCGCCCCGGTACACGGGGACGGCCCAGCCGGTCAGGTTGACGTCCAGGTCGTCGGCGACCTCGACCTCGAGCTCGCCGCCGTCCAGGCGGACGCGGACGGGCGAGTCGCCGCCCGCCAGCGCGTAGGCGACGGCGGCGCCGCTCGCCCCGGTCCCCGAGGACATGGTCTCCCCCACCCCGCGCTCGAAGATGCGGGCGCGGATGACGCCGGGCTCGATCTCGGCGTAGAACGACACGTTCGTGCGGTTGGGGAAACGCTCGTGGCGTTCGATCGGCGGGCCGACTTGGTGCAGGTCGAGCGCATCGGGGTCGTCGACGGCGATGGCGCACTGCGGGTTGCCGATCGTGAGCGCCTGGAAGTGGAACGTGTGCCCGGCGGACTCGAGGTCGCCCGTCTCGACGAGCTGCGCGCGACCCATGTCCATCGTGCACGTGGACGGGCCCGTGATCGTCGGGCGCATCTCGCCGGCGGCGGTCTGGATGGAGAACGTGTCGGACTCGGCCCAGCCGCGGCGGCGCAGGTACAGCACGGCCTCGCGGGCGCCGTTGCCGGACAGCTCGGCCTCGGACCCGTCGGGGTTGAAGATGCGCAGGCGCGCGACGAATCCGGGCTCGTCGGCCTCGCTCAGCAGCAGGACCCCGTCCGAGCCGATGCCGGTGTGGGGGGCGCACAGCTTGGCGATGCGCTGCGGCGTCAGCTCGAACGGCAGGGCCGCCTGCTCGACGATCACGTAGTCGTTGCCCAGCGCCTGCCACTTCTCGAAGGTCATGTGGCGAGGGTGTCTACCAACTCGTCCCCGACGTCGCCCGGCTCGCGACCGGTCACGTCGACGAGCGCGACGTTCGGCAGCTTGCGCATCCAGGTGAGCTGGCGCTTGGCCAGGCGGCGGGTGTTGCGCTTCATCGCCTCGACGTCGCCGCGCAGCAGCTCCTCGAAGCCGAGGGCCTTGCGGGCGGTCTCCGAGGCACCTTCGTGGGCGGCTGCTTCGACCTCGCGCGCCGCACCGGCGGCGACCATGGCGTCGACGCGGCGGTCGATGGTCGCGTAGAGCGCGTCGCGCTCCATGACCAGGCCGAAGAGGCGCGTCGGATGGCGGGTCTCGCTGGTCCACAGCTCGGCGCCCCCCGGGGGGCGCTCGCCGGCGTCGAGGAGCTCGTGGGCGCGCACGACGCGCTGGCGGTCGCGCGGATCGATGGTCTGGGCGGCCCCGGGGTCGCGGTCCGCGAGCTGCGCGTGGATCGCCTCAGAGCCCTCGCGCTCCACGGCGGCGTGCCAGCGCTCGCGCGCTGGCGGGTCGGGCGGCGGGCGCAGGTCGAGCTCGGCGAGCGCCGCGCGCAGGTAGAGGCCGGTGCCGCCGACCACGATCGGGCGGCGGCCCGCGCGCACGGCGCGGTCGATCTCGTCGTGGGCGCGTTGCGCGTACGCGCCGGCCGAGAAGCGCTCGGTGATCGGGACGACCCCGACGAGGCGGTGCTCGAGCTCGCGCCGCTCCTCTGGGCTGGGCGCACCGGTCAGCGTCTCAATCCCGGCGTAGAGCTGCAGCGCGTCGGCCGAGATCGCGATGGGATCCTCGCCGCGCTGGCGCAGGCGCTTGGCGAGCGCCACGGCGACGGCGGTCTTGCCCACGCCGGTGGGGCCGAAGATCGCGACGATTTCATCGGACCCCCTCCCCCGGCCGCCGCCTGCCGCCGCCGTGCTTGCCGCCTTCACCCCCGGAGTATGGTCAGGAGGATGGCCGTCCGCATCGGCGCCGGGTTGTCCACGGAGCTCGATCCCCGCGAGGGCGCCGTCGCCGCGGCGTCCGACGCTGCTGCCGGCCTCGGCGACGACGCCTGCGACCTCGCGATCGTCTTCGCCTCCGGATCGCACCTGGCCGCGCCGGAGGCGACGCTCGAGGGCGTCCACGAGGCGCTGTCCCCCGGCGAGCTGGTCGGCTGCGGCGCGGGCGGCGTCCTCGGACGCGGGCGCGAGGTCGAGGACGGCACCGCGGTCTCCGTCCTCGCCCTGTCGCTCGACTCGGGCCGCGCCGAGCCGTTCCACGCGTTGGCGCGGCCGGTCGACGACGGGCTCGTCATCGAGGGCCTGCCCTCGCTCGCCGGCGCCGACGGGGTCGTGCTGGTGCCGGACCCGTACTCGTTCCCGACCGACGCGATCCTCGCCGACCTGCGCGACCGAGCCCCGGGCGTACCGGTGATCGGCGGCGTATCGAGCGCGCGTACGCTGGACGGCGCCGGCGCCCTGTTCTACGGCGACGAGGTGGCCGAGGAAGGCGCGGTCGGCCTTCGGCTCGAGGGGATCGAGACGCTGCCGTGCGTGTCGCAGGGCGCGGCGCCGATCGGGCCCGAGCTCGAGATCACGGCTGCCGAGGGGCACGTGATCTGCGAGCTCGAGGGCAAGCCGGCGCTCGAGCGGCTGCGCGAGGTCATCGTCGACCTCGACGAGCACGAGCGGGCGATGATCGGCGGCGGCCTGCTCGTGGGGCTCGCGGTCGACTTCGACACGCCCGACCACCGCCAGCACGACTTTCTCGTGCGCTCGCTGCTGGGGGCCGATCCCAAGGCGGGGACGGTGGCGCTCGGCGCCCGCGTACGCCCCGGCCAGGCGATCCGGCTGCACGCGCGCGACGCGGCGTCGGCCGACGAGGACCTGCGCGAGGCGCTCGAGCTGCGGCGCGAGGCGCTGGGCGGTCGGCCGCCGGCGGGCGCGCTCGTGTTCACGTGCAACGGCCGCGGCGCCCAGATGTTCGGCGAGCCCGACCACGATGCGGCGATGCTCGAGCGCGAGCTGGCCGGCGCGCCGGCCGCGGGATTCTTCGCCGCGGGCGAGATCGGCCCGGTCGGCGGCGAGAACTTCCTCCACGGCTTCACCGCCACCATGGCCATCTTTGCCCCCTAGGCCATTCTCGCCGTCCGTGGCTAAGCCCATAGCTCGCCGTTCCTGGGTCGGGACGCAGGGGTGAAGCGGTGCCAGGCACCGCGAGCCCCGAGGACCTGGCGGGCGGCTCGAGCGAGAGCTTGAAGCGCTCACGAACCGCGATGCTTCGACGCTTGTGCGCGGCGACGGCTCCAACTCGGGTTTGAGGCTGGCAGCATGCAGCCGGGTGAGTCGAAACCAAGCTGCGGCCCCTCAGATCCTGTCCGAAGACGGCTGGCCCTACGCGTCCTCCCTGGCGATCGACGCGCAGGACCCGGGCCGCTTTCATGCGCTGTTCGGGCGCGACTCGCTGATCTACTCACTGCAGGTGATGCCGGAGCAGCCAGATGTGGCGCGAGCGACGCTTCGCATCCTGGCGGCCCTGCAGGGACAGCGCGACGACCCCCAAACCGACGAGGAGCACGGCAAGATCGTGCACGAGTACCGTGCACAACCCGATCCCCGCTTCGCGGAGATGGGATGGCCTGTGCGCGACGGGGAACTCCGCTATTACGGTTCGGCGGACGGCACCTCGTGGTTCCTCGTGGTGCTCGCGGCACTCGGCGATAGGGCGCTCGAGGATGAGCTCTCGGCGAGCTGGCGCGCGGCGAGCGCGTGGGTCGAGCGAGCGCTCGAACGCGGTCGCGGCCTGGTGCGGCATGGGCCGCGGCGGACGCAGGGCGGGCTCGTCCAGCAGGGCTGGCGCGACACCTCGGACCCGCTACAGGGATCCGGCGGCGGCATCGTCGACGCCGACGGGCGCGTGCCCGAGCCGCCACTGGCCGACGCGGACACGCAAGCGGTGACCGTCGCGGCGTTGCGGGCCGCCGCCCGGCTGTCCGGAGATGAACGCTGGCTCTCGCTGGCCGATCGGACGATCGAGCGCATCGCGGGCGCGTTTACCCCGGGCACGATCGCCCTGGACCGAGAGGACGGGCGGGTGTCGGGCCCGGGGTCTCAGCTGGGCTGGCTGCTGTGGGCCGACGCGCTGCCGCGGTCCGAGCGCGCGGTCTACGCCGAGCGGCTGTGCCGAGCCGACATTCTGACCGACTTCGGCCTGCGCACGCTCTCCTCAGAGCATCCCCACTTCGACCCGAGGGCCTACCACCGCGGGGCGGTCTGGCCGTTTGACTCGTGGCTGGGCTGGGGCGGTCTGCGAGCGGCGGGCCAGACCGCCCAAGCCGAACGGGTCCGCCGTGGGGTCCTTGCGGCCGTCGAGCGCCTGGGCGACGCGCCCGAGCTCTACGCCGTCACCCCACTTGGGCCCGAGCCGATCCCGATCGCCAACCGCGTGCAGGCGTGGACGATCGGAGCGCGGTTCGCGCTCGAGCAGCGCTGGGACGGACGCCTTACCCCTTGACAGCGCCGGCCGTGAGCCCGGCCACGATCCGCTTCTGGAAGATCACCACCAGCACGATCAAGGGGATCGTGATCGTCACCAGCGCGGCGCTGATCGTGCCGATAGGGATCTGGAACTGCGTGCTGCCGGTAAAGAACGCGATCGCGGCGGACACCGGCCGTCGCGACGCGTCGCTTGTCAGCGTGATCGACAACAGGAACTCGTTCCAGGCGAAGATGAACGCGAGCAGCCCGGCCGTGACGATGCCCGGAGCGGCGAGCGGCAGCACGATCTTGCGGAACGCCTGGAAGTGCGTGGCCCCGTCTACGAGCGCGGCCTCCTCGAGCTCCTTGGGGATCTCTCGGAAGAAGGAAACCAGGATGTAGATCGTCAGCGGTAGGACGAACGTGAGGAACGGCAGGATCAGGCCGAGGTAGGTGTTGTACAGACCGATGTCGGTCCAGAGCTTGAATACGGGCGCCGCGATGGCAATCGGCGGGAATGTGGAGATCGACAGCATGATCGCGAGGATCAAAAACTTCCTCGGAAAGCGCAGCCGTGCGAGCGCGTAACCGGCAAATGACCCGATCACCAGCGCAATCAGCGTGGCCGCGCCGGCATCGATCGCACTGGTCCTCAGCGCCGTCGTGAAGTCTGCGTTGCGGAAGATCGAGTTGTAGTTGTCGAGCGACGGGTGCGCCGGAAACAGCCGTCCGCTCGAGAGCTCTGCCCCGGTCTTCAGCGAGGTGTTGATGATCCAGTAGAACGGGAACAGGCAGAAGACGAGGGTCAGCAGCACCCCGATCCACAGCAAGATGCTCGCCCCACGCGACCGACGCGGTCCGCCCACTCCGTGCACCCGCACGCGGATACGGAGTCGGCGGGGACCATGCTCGGCCGCGGCTGTGGAGCTCATTGCTCCGCCGCCAGCTCTCTGATGTTCTGGCCAACGAACCGGATGTACAAGAACGACACCGCCATCACGATCACGAAGGTCAGGATGGCCAGCGCTGAGCCCGGCCCGATCAGCTGGTTCTGAGTGAGCTGCTGGTACGAGTACAGCGACAACGTGGTGGTCCCGTTGGCGCCCTGGGTGAGCACGTACGGCAGGTCGAAGATGCGCAGCGCATCGAGCGTCCTGAAGATCAGCGCAACGAGGATCGCCGGGCGCACGAGCGGCAGCGTGATCCTGACGAAGCGCTGCCAGGCGCTGGCGCCGTCGACCTTGGCGGCGTCATGCAGCTCGTCGGGAATCACCTGAAGCCCGGCCAGCAGCAGCAGCGCCATGAACGGCGCCGTCTTCCACACGTCCGCGAACACCATCACCGCAAGCGCATACCCGCTCTCTGCCAGCCACACGGTGTCCGCACCGGGAAGGTGCAGTGCCTGCAGGATCTGGTTCAGGAAGCCCGAGTCCGGCGCGACGATGTACCGCCACGTGATCGCGGTGCCCACCGTCAGGATCGCCCACGGCACCAGCACCACGGCGCGCAACAGGGAACGTCCGCGGAACGCGGCGTGCATCAGCAGTGCCATGCCCATCCCCAGCACAAGCTCGAGCGAAACCGAGATCGCGCTGAAGATAAACGTGGTCTTGACCGCGCTCCAGAAGTCACTCGACTGCAACGCGTCGCGATAGTTGTCCAACCCAACCCACCGCGACAATCCAGGGGTTATGACGCTGTACTGGTGCAGCGACAGCCAGATCGCGTACCCGATCGGAAACGCCGCGACGATCAAGATCACGATCAGCGACGGTGACACCATCGCCGCGGCCAGCCGTCGCTCGGACAAACCCGAGCGACGGTGCCTACGAGGAGCGGCAACCGTTGCCCGCGCCGTGGCCACGACCGGCTAGAACGTCTTCAGGGCCGAATTGATCTGGCTCTGCGCCTTCTTCAGCGCCTCCTGCGGCGAGGTGCCGCCGGACAATGCCGAGTAGACGTTCTTATAGATCGCCTCGCTGATCTGCGGATACACCGGTGAGACCGGACGCGGTCTGCCGCTTTCGACTGCCTTTAGCAGCGCTGGCGCGAACGGCTGCGCCTTGACCACCGCGGGATCGCTGTAGACCTTGGTGATCACCGCCGGCAGCGATGACTTGACGAAGAACTTGGTCTGCGCAGGTGGGGCGGTCGCGTAGTTGATGAAGCTCAACGCCGCACCAGCATTCTTGGAATAGGTCGAGATCCCCAGGTTGTAACCACCCAGAACGCTCGCCGGCTTACCGCCCGCCCACTTCGGCAGCGGCTCAACGCCGAAGTTGACCTTTGCCTGCTTCGCAAGCGCATACACGTACGGCCAGTTGCGCAGCAGCGACACCTTGCCGGTTTGGAATGCGTTGCGCGACTCCTCCTCCATGTACGTGAGGTTGGCCTTCGGCGCGGCGCCGTCCTTCAGCCCCTGCTGCATAAACGACAACACCTGCTGAGCCTTGGGCGAGTCGAGCGTCGCCGTCTTGCCGTCCGGGGACAGGACGCTGCCGCCCGCGCTGTAGAGCAGCTCCAGGAAGTCCACGGTCAGGCCCTCATATGACTGGCCCTGGAAACCGATGCCGCCGCCGCTCTTCGCCATCTGGTACGCCTGCTGCCAGGTGGTCGGAGCCGTGTGGATCTTGCTCTTGTCGTAGAAGAGCAGCCCGGCATTCGTGTTGAACGGGACGGCCCAGTACTTGCCGCCGATCTTGGTGGTATTCAGCGTCGCCGGGATGAACTCTGACCGCCGTGCCTGAATTGCCGGCGTGGTGTCGCGTAGCCATCCCTGGGCCGCGAACTCAGCGGTCCAGATCACGTCCATGCCGAGCACGTCGCACTCCGGCGACTTTGCCCGCTCCCGCTGTACCAACTGCGTGCGCTGCTGGTCGGCAGACGTCGGCAGCTCAAGCAGCTTCACGTGCACCTGTGGGTGCGATTGGTTGTAGAGCTTGACGACCTGGCTGAAGGCGCCGGTCGTGTCCTTGCCGATGCACCAAGTCACGTTGCCCGAGGCATTGCTGGCCATCGCCGGCGTAACCGCGCTGCCGCCCTTGATCTTGGGGGCCCCCGAGGTGCTACTGCTCTTGCTGCTGCCACCGCCGCAGCCGGCTGCCACCACAGCTACGCACAAAAGACTCATCCCCACGCTTGCGAGCTTCGTTGGCACGATCGTCCTCCTCCTCGGTCTGTCCCCCGGACCGCTGGCATGTGCCTAGTACCCGCCTGATGTCGCGCACACGCCTACGCTTCATGAGATTTCAACAACGGTTGGCCGCGGCGGTCGAGGGCGCCCAACTCGAGCGTCGGCGGCGAAGGTTTGTCGGTCGGCGGCTGAACGCGATCGGTCCCGGCCAGAAGCCCGCGGTGGCCGCCGTGGCGACCTCCGTGTAGCGACGTCACCCACGGCGGAGCCACCGTCGGCGCGCTACCGTCCTCGCCGCTCATGGAGGTACGCGACGCACGAGTCCTGCTCACCGGTGCCAGTGGCGGCATCGGGCCGACGATCGCCCGGACGCTCGCCGGCCGGGGCGCCCGGCTGGTCGTGTCGGGCCGGCGAGGCGAGGTGCTCGAGGCGCTCGCGGCCGAGCTCGATGCGGCGGCGCTCGTGGCGGACCTCTCGGATCCCTCGGCGGCCGAGCGACTGGCGCGCGACGCCGGCGACGTCGACGTGCTCGTCTCCAACGCGGCGCTGCCCGCGGACGGGTCGGTCGACGACTACACGCCCGAGCAGATCGACCGTGCCCTCGACGTCAACCTGCGGACGCCGATCTTCCTGTCGCGCGCGCTCGTGCCGGGGATGGTGAAGCGGCGGCGCGGGCATGTCGTGCTGATGTCGTCGATCGGCGGGATCGCTACCACGCCGGGCTCGGCGCTGTACTCGGCGACGAAGTTCGGGGTGCGCGGGTTCGGGCTCGCGCTGCGCCAGGATTTGCGCGGGACCGGCGTCGGAGTCACCGTGATCCACCCGGCGTTCGTCCGCGAGGCGGGGATGTTCGCCGAGTCCGGGGTCACGCTTCCTCCCGGCGCGTCGACGGTGAGCCCGCGCGACGTGGCCGCTGCCGTGGTGCGGGCGATCGAGCGCGGCCCGGCCGAGATCATGGTCGCCCCGTTGCTGCTGCGGATCGGGACCTACCTGGCCGGCCTGGCGCCGGGGCCGGTGGCGGCGGTCAGTCGCCGCTTGGGGGCGTACGAGATCCAGGCCCAGCTGGCCCACGCGCACCGGGCCAAGCGGTAAGTCGACGCGCCGGTGGGCCGGTTCCCTACGGACCGCTTTGTGCGCGCGTCGGCGACACGAGGCCGTCCTTGCTCATGCCGTCGTTGCTCGGCCCCGCCTGCTCCGGTCCGGCCTCGGTGCTCGCGCTCTGGCCATTCTCGTAACGGGTGACCTCGGCCATGGCGCCGAGGACTTCGTCGGCGAGCTGCGGGCCGTCGGCACGGCTGGCGGGTGTCGCGGTGACGCGGACCACGACCTCGTCGGCGTCCATCTCTTCGAGCTCGATGTGCGGTGCCGACCGCGTCGCCACCGAGACGCGATCGTCGAGCAGCGCCTGGACCTCCGACGGCCTGACGCCCGGCCGCAGCCGCGCGAGCAGATCGACCGCGTCGGGCTCGCGCAGCGGCACGATCGCGCTGGAGAGCACGACGGTGTTGGGGATCATGATCGTGTCCTCGCCGCGCGCGAGGTCGGTGAACAGCAGCCCGAGCGATGCGACGGTGCCCTCGATCTGGCCGGCGAGCGGGCCGGCCTGCAGCTGGATGCGGTCGCCCACGCGGAACGGGCGCGCCGACAGCAGCACCACACCGGCGAAGACGTTGCCGAGCGTCTGCTGCGATGCGAGACCGACGATCACCGCGGTGAACGCGGATGCGGCGAGCAGGGTCTCGGGCTTGAGGCCGGCGATCGACAGCGCGAACAGCAGCGTCGCGATGAGCGCCACAAGGCGGACGAGGAAGCCCACCGTCCCGGCGGTGGCCGGGTCCATGCGTCGGAAGAGGAGCGGGCCGAGCGCCCGGCCAAGGGCGCGCGCCACCACCCAGCCCAGGACGATCAGGAGGATCACCGCTGCGATACGGATGTGCAGCGAATAGCCCTTGATGTCGTCGCGATAGGTGTAGAGGACGATCACGCCCGCGAAGAGCGGGAGGAGGACGACGAGCTCCCGCCGCGCGCGCTTGGCGCGCTGGGCGGCCTCTTGACGCAACTGGGCAGCGAGACCCGCCTGCTGCCACGAGTGGCTGCGGGTCTTGAACATCTCGGCGGCGCGATTACGGACGGCGGGCATCTCGCTCATGGTGTGTAGCAGGCTTGCCCTCCCCGATTGCAGGCAAACCCCCGGCTCTTACGGGACTGCGCCTGTGCGACCGGTCACACGCCCGGATCGCCTCAGAACAGGGCGCCCTGCTGCGGCTTGCGCGCGGGCACCCGCTTCGGCGGCGGTTCGTCGGCGTCGGCATCAAGCCCGCGCCGGAACCGCGGGGGCGCCGCTTGCGGCGGCTCTGGGTGCTTGCGCCGAGCGCGCTCGCGGGCGACCGCCACCATCTCCCGCAGGCGCTCGCGCTCGGGCGGCTGCATGTAAGCGCCGCGGCGGTACAGGCGGTCGTACTGCGCGACGAGGTCGGGACGGTGCGCGCGCAGCCAGTCGAACCAGATGTCGCGCACCTCGCTGCGCAGGTGCAGCGCGATGCCGCCGATGTGGCTTGCCCCGGCGGCGGTCGCGAGCTCGACGATCTCCTCGACCTGCGCCGGATCGTCGTTGACGCCGGGAATCAGCGGCGCGACCAGCACGCCGGTCGGGATGCCGGCGCGCGTCAGCTCGGCAACCGCCTCGAGCCGCTTGCGCGGATGCGGCGTGTGCGGCTCGGTCGCGCGCCACGCCTTCTCGTCGATCGTCGGCACCGAGAACGCGGCCGAGACCTCCGCACGCTCGCCGAGCTCCTGCAGCAACCTGGTGTCGCGCAGCAGCAGCGGCGACTTGGTCAGGATCGACGCGGGGTTGGCGGCGTCGCGCAGCGCCTCCCAGATGCCCTCCATGAGCCGATAGCGCCCCTCGACCCACTGGTAGGGGTCGGTGTTGGTCCCCATCGCGATGTGCTCGCCCTTCCACGACGGGCGCGCAAGCTCGGCCCGCAGGACCTCGGGGACGTTGACCTTGACGACGATCTCGCGCTCGAAGTCCTCGCGTGCGTTGAGGTCGAGGTAGGTGTGGGTGGGGCGGGCAAAGCAGTTGTGGCTGACCACGCCGTTGGCGATGAAGTCGCCGGTGCCGGTCGTGATGTCGTAGAGCGGCAGCGCGGCCCCGAGCGGCTCGATCGAGACCACGCGCAACTTCGCATTGGACGTCAGTGCCATGCCCTCGATCTCGCACTTGCGGCGGATGGCGGGGTCGGTGAGGTGGAAGAACCGCAGGCGTTCCTTGAGGCCCCCGCGGATACGGACGGTCATCACGCCGTTCTGCCTCGCCGGCTCGATGATGAAGTCGAAGCCGAAGCGGCGCAGGCCGAACGTCGTCCGATCGACGATCTCGCAGTCGGCGTTGGCGATCCGCGGCGCGCCACCGGCGGCCGACCCTTGGGCATCGAAGATGCCGGCGAGAAATCCCTTGTGCCACTCGTCGCTCGGAGAGATGGGCCCGCGGATTGCTTCGCGCACGGCTGCCACCTTGTCCCGGGCCTGCCTACGAATCGCTCGCATGGCGCGATGCTCGCCTGCAGCTGCCAGAAAAGCGAATTCGTCCGTTTCGACGTCGATGTTGGCCAGGTAGTCGCGGGCCCGGCGAAGGGCATCCAGATCGGTCAGCGCGAGGCGGAACCGGTGGACGTCCCCATGCGAACGACCTGCACGTGCGTAGGGGTAGGAACCGACGTGGCCGTCCCCGCGGATGAGGCCGCACAGGTAGCCGCGCTCGTAGTCCGGTGTGTGCCGCGGCGGCTCGACAAACACCCCTGTGCCGATGAGCCTGTTGTTGAGCGTGAGGTGCGGCCGGTCCGGCTTGCGTGCATTGTTGACGACGTGCTTCCACCCCCGATCGGACAGGTAACGGTGATCGCCGCTGCCGATCAGCTCGGTGCCGTCCTCGAGCGTGATCCGGTACGCGGGCTTGAGGCTGACCCACCGATCGAGTACCTCGGTCCTGACGTAGCGGCGGTACCTGCCCTCGCGAACGGTGCCGTAGATCCGGTCGCCGACCTCGAGATCGGCAATGGGTCTGGTCCTCCCGTCGGCCATGAGGATCGGCGTAGTGCCGAGCTGGCAGTAACTGCACGCATGACTACATCCGCGGTACGGATTGATCGTCCATCGGAACGGGACCATGCTTCGATCCGGCACGCGGTTGAGGGCCGATTTCGCCCGGACTTCGTAGAAGCGGGTTCCGAGTGCCTCGGGGGCATCGAAAGTGCGGACGACCGCTGGATCGCGATAGCCGGGCAGGTGGTGCTGCTGCTCTTCGGCGGTGTCCTTGAGAAGGTTGTCCCAGCGCACGAACACATGTTCCCACTCGATGAGGATGGATACGTCCGTGGGCTCGACTACGGTCGCCGGGCGTGGAGGTTGCGGAGTGTCCTGAGCACCTGGGCTCGCGGGTCGTGCGGGCGGGCTGGTATGGCAAGCCGCCGCATCGCCGCCAGCGTTGGTTGTGCCGGCCTG
>Ga0126312_10001125_pt1 | contig 17253 bp, 13 predicted proteins | sample Plot104A_FD_92537 | JGI IMG/M metagenome (GOLD analysis project Ga0126312, IMG submission 92537) | Serpentine soil microbial communities from UC McLaughlin Reserve, CA, USA - Plot104A | ecosystem: Environmental > Terrestrial > Soil > Grasslands | place: USA: UC McLaughlin Reserve, Lake County... | reverse complement strand
CGGGCTAGGTAGCACGGCGGTAGCGATTGAGCGGAGCCCGCGGCGTTCGTGTGACGACGCGGGCGGGAGGGAGCCCGCCGGCCGCCCGTCAGCCCGGCGGCGGGACCAGCGGTAGGCCCCGCCGGCAGCCGGCGGCCCGGCAGCGCTTCAGCCTCGCCAGGTCTCGGTGGAGGGCGGCCCTCGTGCGCCGGTAGCGCGGATCGTCGTGCCGCGAGCGAAGCTCCTGGGGGTCGCGCCAGAGGTCGTAGAGCTCGCGGGCGCCGTTTCGGTACTCGACCCACTTGAAGCGCTGGGTGCGGACACCCTTGTAGGTCATGATCCGCCGAGGCGGCTCGAACGGCCCGGCGTCCTGGTCCTCGGGGAGCGCCACCGGCTTGAGGCCGCCGGTCTCGAGCAGGATCGCCCGGCGCGTGCGCCTGCTCGGGTGGCGGGCGAAGGGGAGCAGCGAGCGGCCGTCCACCGGCTTGCCCGCCTTCGCCCCGGCGGCATCGAGGATCGTGGGGGCGTAGTCGCCGTTCCAGACGAGCTCCTTGCTCGTAACGCCCGGGCGGATGCGAGGACCGCGCAAGAGCAGCGGCACCCGGATCGACGGCTCGTAGGGGAGCATCTTCCCGGTGGGCACGCGATGCTCACCCTGCATGAAGCCGTTGTCGGAGGTGAAGAGCACGTAGGTGCTCCGCAGCTCGCCCTCGGCGGCCAGGGCGTGCACGATCGAGCGCACCGCCTCGTCGACCGCCAGGAGCGACTCCTGGCGGCTGTGATAGTTGCGCGTGATGCGGGCCGCGTCCTCGGGCGTGAGGCGGGGACGCCGATCGCGCAGGAAGGCCGGCTTGTCGGACATGTCGAGCTCGTCGAAGGCGCCCGGCCGGGGCAGCCCGGCGGCGGCGAAGACGCCCCGATGGCGCGGCGCCGGCCGGACGGTCTGGCCAGTCCGGGCGCGGATCGCCGCCGACTCGTGGTGCGGGGCGAGGAAGGCGACCGACAGCAGGAAGGGGCTCCTCCGCCCGGAGCGCCGCTCGATGAAGTCCACGGCCTTGCGGCGGTACACGTCGGTCTGATAGAGGCTGGGGTCCTCGTCGAGGGGGGAGCCGTAGGTCCGCGGCGTGCCGTTCTCGTTGAGCGTGAAGCCCCACATGTTGTAGGTCGTGGGGTCCACGGCCCCGTACCACTCGCTCCACCCGGGCGGCACCACCGCCGGGCTCGTGCTGCCGTAGCCGTTGAGGAACTTGCCGATGTACGCCGTGTGGTAGCCGGCGCCGGTGAGCCAGACCGGCAGGTCGTTGGTCGTATCGAGCCGCCCGACGCCGCCCGTCGGCGGCCACAGGCCCATCACCCCATGGTTGTGCGCGTACTGGCCGGTCAGGTAGCTGGCCCGGGAGGGACAGCACAGCGAGTAGGAGACGAACGAGTTCCGGAAGGTCGCCCCGCGCGCGGCCAGCAGGCGCCGCGTCTCGGGCATCGCCGACAGGTCGTCCACGGTCTGGTCGTCGGTCATGAGTACGACGAAGTTGGGGCGCGGCTCGGCGGCGTGTGCGCTCAGCGGCAGCGCGCAGGCGACCAGCACGAACGCGGTCAGGAAGGCAGGGGCCAATCGCTTCATCCGGGGAAAGACACGGCTCGGAGGGGGTAGTTGCGGAGCGCCACCGAGCTAGGAATCGGACGCCGGGCGCGATGCTTGAGTTGACCCGCCGCTAGCGCGCGGGCTGGCGCGCGTGGGTGCGGATCTCGGACAGGATCCGCTCGAGGCGGGGCTCGGTGTCCCCGTCCAGGTGGGTCATCGCGGCCGCGACCGCCGGGTGGACGCGGGCGATCTCCGCGTGCAGGGCGTGGGCCACGGCGCGGTAGGCGGGGTGGCCCTCGCGGCCGGAGCGCAGCTCGATCAGGTGCATGGCCTCGCGCGCGTTCATGTCGAGCACGTAGCGGATCCGGTAGCCGAGGCAGAGGGCGTACGGCGCGACCTCGGGGCGCCCCGCCTCGACGAGGCGGGCGTGCTCCGCCCGGGAGCGCTCGAGCCCTTCGCGGTAGCGGTCGGCCACCCCGGCGCCCTCGAGCTCCTCGGGCACCCCGGCGCCCAGCTCGGGCGTGAGCGGCTGCCACTGGATCGTGAGCAGCCGGTGGCGCTGGAGGTCGCGGAACGCGCCGTAGTCGGAGACGACCTCGAAGCGGTAGCGGAGCGCCTCGAAGCCCCGCCCGGGCCGGTGGCGGCGGTTGCGCCGCTCGCCCACGAGGTCGCTCAAGACCGTCGCCCGCTCGTCCGGGGGCAGGGCGCGAACGGCGCTGCGCACCTCGTCCTCGCCGCAGGCCGCGGCCTCGAACAGCAGCGCGGCCAGCAGGTCGTCCTCGCTGCCGTCGACGCGCAACAGGCGCACCGCGGGCCCGTCGCGCTCGTCGCGGCGGGCCCGGTCGAGCCCCAGCCTGCCCGCCCAGCGCTCGCCGGCCGCGGCGCGCCGCTCGAGGTAGGCGATCCACTCGCCGCCCCGGTCTGGCCGCTCGACGCGGGCCACGAAGCTGGGCATCACCGCCTTCAGCTCGCGCAGGATCATCCCGGCGTAGTCGCGAGCCTCCGGCAGCGGCGAGGCGAACAGCCGCAGCAGCAGCTGCTCATACGCCTGACCCGTGGCGAAGATCCCCATGTGCGAGAGCGAGGCGGCGGGCAGGAGCCCGCGCAGCAGGTCGAGCGCCTTGGCCTTGATCGAGCGCGCGTGGGCGGCCTCGGGCTCGTCCGGCCCGCGCGGGAAGCGCTCCTCGGCCCACGCCTTCACCCGCGGCAGGCTGCCCGCGTAGGCGGCGAACAGCGAGTCCATCGCCGCCGTGTACTCCGGGCCGAGCGAGGGGTCGCGCCAGTAGCGGTAGCCCCCGCCCGGGAGCGGCCGGTCGTAGGCGATGTAGCGCGTCGACTGCTCGAGATAGGCCGCCAGGCGTCCGCGCTGGAGAAGCTTCGTCATCACGTTTGAGACCCACTCGCAGGCGATGTGGGCGCCGCCGAGCTGCGCCACCGAGTCGTCCCCGTAGCCGAGGAACACGTTCTCGTAGAGGCGCCGCGCTCGCTCGCCCTCCGCGCCGTCCAAGGCTCGCGCGGCGCCGCCCTCGAGATCGCCGGCGAACTCGTCGAGGAACAGCCGGCGCAGGGTCCCCGGGTAGCGCGAGTAGCGGGCGAACAGCGCCCCCTTCACGGTCTCCGGCAGGTTCACGAGCGCGAACACCGGCCGGTCGAGGTTGGTGAAGCGCGGCCGGAGCATCGCGCGCTCCTCCTGGCTGAAGCTCTCGACCGGGTAGTCCATCGGGCCGCCGAGCCTACAGCCAGGGCCGGAAGCGAAACGGGCGGCGCGCCGGCCGCCCGCTCCGCGTCCCGAAAGGGTCCCTGACGCCGGGAAACCCGTCGGGGCGACCGGAGTTGCGGTCAGGCGAGGCGGGTCTCGATCACGGGCTCGAGGCGAGCCGGAGGCAGCGCCTTCTCGAGCCGGAAGTCGAGTCGGCGGCCGTCGATGGTCAGGCTGGCCACGACGTTGTCGAACACGGGCGCCTCGCCCACGGGGCGCCAGCGGAGCGGAGGGTCCTCGACGCCGGCTGCGCGCGCCAGGGCGCGGGTCAGCGCCGCGAAGGGGCGGGAGAGGGCGGCGCGTATGGCGAGGCGCTCCTTCGACCCGAGCGGGTGGCGCACCGGTGAGCAGACCGCCTGCCACACGCCGCTGTCGACGTCCGAGCCGCGCGGGAAGCTCACCTCGAACAGGTAGGCGTGGTGCACGTCGCCGCCCAGGGCCACGATCGATGCCGGCGCGCCGCCGCGCTCGCCCGCGCCCACCGACCTGATCAGCTCGGCAACACGCCGGAACGACTCGTCGAACGCCGCCCAGTGCTCGAGGTCGAGGCCCTGGCGCAGCCTCTCCGACAGCCGCGCGGCGCCCTTGCCCCAGGCGCCTCCGCAGAGGGCCTCGTTCCAGGCCTCGAGATGATGCATCCCGGGCGCGAGCAGGAGGGGAAGCGTGCTGCCGATCAGCAGGTGGTCGAAGCCGCCCGTGGCGTGCTCCACGATCCAGTCCCACTCCTGCGCGTCCACCATCGATCGCCGCCCTTCATCGAGGACCCGCCCCGCGCGCGAGTCGATCACGACGAGGCGGGTATCGCCAAGGTCGCGACAGAAGCTCCAGCGGTAGATGTCCGGATCGCGCTCGAAGCGGCGGGCGAAGTCGCGCAGCACGGGCCCGGCGTCGTCGGCCTCGCGCACCTCGCGCAGCAGCTCCTCGCTCTCGTGCTCCGACGGGGTGAGGTTGCCCAGGTGCTGGTAGACCCAGTACGAGGTCAGGGCGCCGATGATGTGCTCCTGCCACCAGTCCTCTCCGCGCATCTCCTCGACCCAGGCGGCCGAGGTGTTCCAGTCGTCGTGCACGTCGTGGTCGTCGAAGATCGTCGCCGTCGAGACGGTCGACAGGAGCCAGCGCAGCCCCGGCTCGCTCCATGACTCGTGGTAGAGGCGCGTGTACTCCTCGAAATCGACGACGATGGGCCCCGGCGGCTCGCTCACATCGCGCCGGCTCTCGATGAACGCCTTCGTTCCCGGCGAGAGGTTCTCGTCCGCATACACCTGATCCCCGAGCAGAAGCAGGAGGTCCGGCCACTCCTCGCGCTCCTGCCGGAGCATGCGCACCGAGAGCGCATGCAGCGCGTCGATCTCGCGGGCCGACGGGTGCTCGTCGACCCTGAGCGTGTAGGGCGGCTCGTGCGGCGCGGAGACGCGGCACGAGCCGAAGCAGATCGTCAGCGGCCGGGCCTTGGGGTAGGTCTGGAAGGCGCTCGGCGGGTAGTGCGAGCCCGGGAGCGGCCAGGCCCGGTCGCCGTCCAGGTGGACCTCGTACTCGTGCCAGGTCCCCGGCTCGAGCTCGCGCACGTGAACGATCGCGTAGTGGTGGCCCTCCACGTGGAAGGTCCGCGCCCGCGAGCCGAGCACCTCCACGTCGCATTGCGCGTCGGTCTCGACCCAGACGACGGCCTCCGTCTCCCCGACGTAGCGGAGGATGGGGCCGAGGACGAGGGTCGGCATCGAGGCCCATGTGCCCTCCGCCCGGCGGCTCGAAACGCTGGCCCCGGGTTGGCTCCCGCTGCGAGGAGGCCTGGCGCCCCGCGGAGAATGAGAGGTAGCCTGCGGGACGTGGCCGACCACGCGCTCCCAGCGGTCGAGCTCGAGCCGGAGGTCCGGCGCGTGGGGCGCTCCCTGGCCGCGGCGTTTCCGTCGGGCGCGCGGCACCCCATTCGAAACCTCGACGCCAAGGCGATGGAGCTGGCCTCGCAGGACGCGCAGCTCCGGGCGGCGCTGTTCCGGCTAGTGGACGTGACGCCGGCCACGCGCTCGCTCGACGACCTCGCTCGGCACCTGCGCGGCTACCTCGCGGAGGTCGACGAGCGGCCGCTGCCGGTGGACGTGGCCGTGCGGATGGCCGGCTCGAAGCCGGGCCGGCGGGCGCTCGGGGTGGCGGCGGCGGCGGGCGTCCGCCACATGGCGCACCGCTTCATAGTCGGCGAGTCCCCGGCGGCGGCGCTCGGGACGATCCGCTCCGAGTGGAAGGGGGGGGTCGGCAGCTCGCTCGACCTGCTCGGCGAGGCCACGGTGACCCAGCCCGAGGCCGACCGCTACGCGGCTCGCTGCCAGGAAGCGCTCGAGACGGTCGCCGGCGACGCCGGGCGCTGGCCCGAGCGGCCGGCTCTCGAGGCGGACTCCTGGGGCCCGCTCCCGCGCGTGAACGTGTCGGTCAAGGTGTCCGCGCTCACCCCGCTCATGCGCCCGGAGGCGCCGTCCGTGGGCCGCGGCGACGCGGCGCGCCGGCTGCGTCCGCTGCTCCGGCGGGCGCGCGACCTCGGCGCGCACCTGCACGTGGACATGGAGTCGCTCGACACGCTCGAGGCCACCGCGGACCTGTTCTTCGAGCTGCTCGACGAGGAGGAGTTCCGCGAGGGGCCCTCGGCCGGGCTCGTGCTTCAGGCCTACCTGCGCGAGTCCCCCGCGCACCTCGACCGGATCCTCGACTGGGCCCGCTCGAGTGGGCGCGCGCCGCCGCTCGTCGTGCGGCTCGTCAAGGGGGCCTACTGGGACCACGAGATCGTCGAGGCCCGCCAGCACGGCTGGACGCCGCCGGTGTTCGAGGTGAAGGCCGAGTGCGACCGCAACTTCGAGGCGCTCACGCGCCGCCTGCTCGAGGCGCGTCCGGCGGTGCGCGTGGCGATCGCCTCGCACAACCTGCGCTCCGTGGCGCATGCCGTCGCCGCGAACGGCCTGGCCGGCGGCGAGGAGCGAGACCTCGAGCTCCAGGTGCTGCGTGGGCTGGGGGACGAGCTCGCGCACGCGCTCGCCGAGCACGGGCTGCGGGTGCGCAGCTACTGCCCGGTCGGCGACCTCGTGGCGGGCATGGCCTACCTGGTGCGGCGCCTGCTCGAGAACACCTCGAACGAGTCCTTCCTCCAGAGCTGGCGCGAGGGGACCGAGCTCGAGGAGCTGCTCGCCGCACCGTGAGCCTGCCCCCGTTCGCCAACGAGCCGATCCTCGAGCTGCGGCGCGCGCCCGCCCGCGAGTCGCTGCTCGAGGCGCTGCGAGCGCTCGACGCGCGGCTCCCGCTGCGGGTGCCGGTGCTCGTGGGCGGCGAGCGCGGCGCCGACAGCGGGTTCGAGTCCGCGGACCCCGGGGCGCCCTCGCGCGTCGTGGCCCATGCGGGACGCGCGGACGAGGCCGCCGCCGCGGCGGCCGTGGAGGCGGCGCAGCGCGGCTTCCGCGACTGGGGCGGCCGTCCCGCGGAGGAGCGCGCCGAGGTGCTGCGCGCGGCGGCGGCGATCATGCGCGAGCGGCGCCTCGAGCTGGCGGCGCTCCAGGTGCGCGAGTGCGCCAAGCCGTGGGGCGAGGCCGACGCCGACGTGTGCGAGGCGATCGACTTCCTCGAGTACTACGCGCGCGGCGGAATCGAGCTCGAGCGCGGGCCGGAGCTGCTCCAGGTGCCCGGCGAGCGCAACACGATGCGCTACGCGCCGCGCGGCGTGGCGGCCGTCATCTCACCATGGAACTTCCCGCTCGCGATACCCACCGGGATGACGGCGGCGGGGCTCGCGGCGGGCAACGCGGTCGTGTTGAAGCCGGCCGAGCAGTCACCGGCCTCGGCGATGATGCTGGTCGAGGCGCTCCACGCCGCGGGAGTGCCGCCCGACGCGCTCTCGCTCCTGCCCGGCTTCGGAGAGGTCGGGGCGGCGCTCGTGCGCGATCCCCGCGTGCACGTGATCGCCTTCACCGGCTCGAGCGCCGTGGGCCTCGAGATCGTGCGCGCCGCGGCCGACACGCCCGAGGGACAGGCCCACGTGAAGCGCGTGGTGGCCGAGATGGGCGGCAAGAACTGCGTGATCGTGGACTCGGACGCGGACCTCGACGAGGTCGTCCCGGGCGTCGTCCAGTCCGCGTTCGTGTACGCCGGACAGAAGTGCTCGGCGGCGGCGCGGGTGCTGGCCCACGAGGCCGTTCACGACGCGCTCGTCGAGCGCCTCGCGGGGGCCACCAAGGCGCTGATCGTGGGCCAGGCCGAGGAGTTCAGCACCGAGGTTCCGCCCGTGATCGAGCGCGAGGCGCGCGACCGCGTCGAGCGCTACGCCGCGCGCGCGGGCGCGGAGGGCCGGCTGCTTGGCGGGGAGGACGCGCCGGAGGGCGGTTGGTTCTGCCCGCCCCGCGTGGCCTGTGAGCTCGACGGGGACTCCCCGGTCCTGCGCGAGGAGATCTTCGGCCCGCTGCTGGCCGTATCCCCGGTCGCGAGCGTGGAGCGGGGCTGCGACGTCGTTGACTCGCTGCCGTTCGCCCTCACCGGCGGCCTCTTCTCCCGCAGCCCGGAGACCGTCGACTACGTGGCCGGTCGCACGCCCGTGGGGAACCTCTACGTGAACCGCAGCATCACCGGCGCGATGGTGGCCCGCCAGCCCTTCGGCGGCAACAGGCGCTCCGGCATCGGCTCGAAGGCCGGCGGTCCGGACTACCTGCTGCAGTTCGCCGAGCCGCGCGTGCTCACGGAGAACACGATGCGCCACGGGCTCATCGTGACCACTGAGTGACGGGGCGCTCCTCGCGCTCCCCGTCCACCTCCACGTCCACGCGCTCGTTGAAGAACGCCACCAGCCCCCTCACCGCCACGGCGTCGGTGAGCGGCTCCTCGTAGGTCCAGGCGACGTCGTCCTCCTCGCCCACCGACCAGTAGGAGGCGTGCCCCTTGTAGGCGCAGACCGTGTCCTTGTCGGTCGCCTCGAGCAGCTCCATGCGCACGTCCTCGCGGGGCACGTACCAGCGCGTGGGCAGGCCCGCCTCGAACAGCGCCTTCGGCCGGCTCGACTCCGCCACCAGCTGGCCGTCGATCGAGATCCGAACGCGGCGCGAGGTATCCCGCACGTCGATGCGGTGGTAGGGGTCGCGTGGATGGCCGATCGCCGGCTCCTCCTCCTCGAGCCACTCGTCGAGCTTGTGGAAATGAAACGCGAGGTAGCCGGCGATCGGCGCGGCGCCCGGGAGGGGCTCCCGGTAGCTCCAGGCGGCGTCCTCCGCCCTGCGCCCGCCGGCCTCGACCGAGAAGTAGACGGTCTCGCCCTTCCAGGGACAGCGGGTGACCTTCTGCGAGGGACGCAGGAGCTCGCTCCGCACGTCCTCCTCGGGGAAGTACCAGACCGGTAGGTGGCCGCTCTCGTGCAGCAGCCTTACGCGCGTCGAGTCGACCACCACCTGGCCGCCGAGCAGGCCGCGAACCCGCCGCGGCGAGTCCTCGATGTAGAGGATCCCCCGCCCGGGCGTCTCGAAGTTGAAGCGCCCCGCCGGCCGCTCGCCGAAGGGCGCGGTTCCGAGTGTCAGCGCCACGCCCCCGAGCTTAGAGGGCGCGGCACGGGGGCTCAGCGAGTGCCGCGGCTCCAGTCGCGCATCGTCACGCGGTCGTCGCGGCCCGAGACGCTGCCGCCGCCCTTGGCTCCCGGCGCGCCGCCGTAGACCTTGCCGTAGGGGCGCTCGTTGATCCCGCTCCCCGTGCGCGTGTAGTAGCCGAAGATCACGCCGACGACGATCAGCACAACGGCGCCGAGGAAGATCCAGGCCCCTCCGGCCAGGGCGAATGCGAGCTCCATTGGTCCCCCTTCAGGGGTAGCGGGTCAATGCCCACTGTCTCACGCGGGCGGGCGGGCGGCAACCTCCCTGGGCTAGCTCCGCGGGGGATCCTGCCCCGCGGAGCCGACCAAACCCGCGGCCTCCTGCCCCGGGATCTGAATCTCTCGCCTCAGGATCTTGCCGGTCGGACCCTTCGGCAGCTCCTCGACGAACCACACCCGGCGCGGGTACTTGTAGCTCGCCACCCGCTCCTTGACGTACGCGCTCAGCTCGTCGGCCTCGAGCCGCTCGCCCTGCTTCAGCACCACCGCCGCGCCCACCTCCTCGCCCAGGGCCTCGTCGGGAACGCGGACTACAGCCGCCTCCTGGACCGCCGGGTGCTCGTAGAGCACCTCCTCCACCTCGCGCGGGTAGACGTTGTAGCCGCCGCGGATGATCAGCTCCTTCTTTCGGTCCACGATGAAGAAGTAGCCGTCTTCGTCCACCTTGCCCATGTCTCCGGAGTGGAACCAGCCGTCCCTGATCGACTCCTCGGTGGCCTCGGGGCGGTTCCAGTAGCCCTTCATCACGTTGTGGCCGCGGATCACGATCTCGCCGATCTCGCCCGGTGCCACCTCACCGCCGCCGTCGTCCACGAGCTTCATCTCCACGCCCTCGATCGGGGTGCCGATCGAGCCGGGCTTGCGCTCCCTGTCGGGATGGTTGAACGAGGCGACCGGCGAGGTCTCGGATAGCCCGTAGCCCTCGAGGATCTTGCAGTCGAAGGCCTCCTCGAAGCGGCGCATCACCTCCTCCGGCATCGCCGAGCCGCCCGAGCCGCAGAGGCGCAGCGACGAGGTGTCGAAGCGCTCGCGATCCTCGACGTGGAGGATCGCGTTGTACATGGTGGGCACGCCGAGGAAGACCGTCACGCGGTCGCGCTGCATGACCTCGAGCGCCTTCTCCGGGTCGAAGCGAGGCAGCATCGTCAGCGCTCCCCCGTTCACGACGCAGGCGTTCATGGCGCAGGTTTGGCCGAAGGAGTGAAAGAGCGGCAGCGCGCCGAGCACGACGTCGTCGTCGCTGAACCGGAACAAGCGCTTGGCCACGGTGCAGTTGCGATACAGGTTCGCGTGGGTGAGCTCCGCGCCCTTGGGCTCGCCCGTGGTGCCGGAGGTGTAGAGGATCACCGCCGTGTCGCCGGCCGCGCGGTCGGCCAGTCCCTCCGCCGGCCGCTGCTCAGCGAGCAGCCGCTCGAAGTCGCCGTCGCTGGCCGGGTGACCCGCTTCGTGGGCAGCCTTGGACGCGACCGCGACGCACTCGGCGCCGGCCGCCTCCGCCCCCTCCTCCGCGGCCTCGGCGAAGCCGTGCCAGGCGAAGACCAGCTTCGCGCCGGAATCCGAGACGTAGAACTCGACCTCGCGCGCCTTCAGGAGCACGTTGATTGGCACGACCACGCCGCCGGCGCGCAGGATCCCGTAGTAGACGACCGGGAAATAGGGGACGTTCGGGAGCATGATCCCCACCCGGTCGCCCGGCTCGAGGCCGCGCGCCTCGAGCAGCCCGGCGACGCGCTTGCTGCCCTCGTCGAGGAGCCCGTAGCTGAGCTCGGCGTCGTCGAGCCTCACGGCGGTCTTGTCGCCGCTCCGCTCGGCCGCCTCGGTCAGGATCCGCGCCAGGTTGTCGCCCATCGCCCGCCCCCTCTCGTAAACGAGGGCGGAGCGTACTTCAGTGCCGAGGGCGGAGCGTACTTCAGTGCCGAGGGCGGAGCGTACTCAAGCACCGCGCGCCGGCGCCGGCGCAGAGCCGGCCCCGGCCACGCCGGCGCGGCCGGGACGGGCGGCGACCGCGGCTAAAGGAGCGGGCCGAGCGCCCGTCCGACGTCGCTCGCCGCGTCGAACAGCCAGTCGGGATAGATCCCGAAGAAGACGATCAGGGCGGCGAACAGGATCGCGATCCCCGCCACCTCAGGCTGGGCCCGGGCGTCGGCCTCGGGCGACCAGCCCCCCACCGCCCTCACCCGCCGCGGCGGGACCGTGGGCAGGTCGATCTCGACGCGGCCCATCCACATCACCGCGATCACGCGCAGGTAGTAGACGAGCGAGATCATCGAGCCCACCACGATCACGATCCCGAGCCATGCGTAGTCGCCCGAGACGCTGGCGTCGATCAGGTAGAACTTGCCGATGAAGCCGGCGGTGGCGGGAAAGCCGGCCAGGGAGAGCATCGAGATCGTCATGGGCCAGGCGAGCCAGGGGCTGGCGCGGCCCAGGTCGGCCAGCGAGCGCAGGTCGTCGCCGTGCTCCGAGGCCCGCTCGCGAACCAGCACGACGGCGAAGGCGGCGACGTTCATCAGCAGGTACACCGCGAGGTAGAAGGCCGTGGCCTTGAGGCCGAGCCGCGTGCCCACGACCACGCCGGCCAGGAGGTAGCCGGCCTGGGCCACGCCCGACCAGGCCAGCATCCGCTTCAGAGAGCGCTGCGGGATCGCGCCCACGTTGCCGATCACGATCGTCACCGTGGCCAGCACCGCGAGCGCCGGCCCCCATTCGGTCTGCGAGGAGGCGAGCGCCTCGTCGAAGAAGCGCAGGAAGATGGCGAACGCGGCCGTCTTGGTGGCCACGGCCATGAAGGTCGTGATCGGGGTGGGGGCGCCCTGGTAGACGTCGGGGGTCCACTGGTGGAACGGGGCGACCGAGGCCTTGAAGGCCAGGCCGGTGGCGGCCAGGGCGACACCGGTGAGCAGGAGCGGATCGGCGAGCGAGACGCGCTCGCCGATCGCCGCCCCGATCGCCGGGAAGTCGGTCGCTCCCGTGGCGCCGTAGACGAGGGCGAGGCCGTAGAGCAGCGTCGCCGAGCCGACCGAGCCGATCACCAGGTACTTGAGGCCGGCCTCGAGCGAGGTGGCGCGGCGCAGCTCGGTGGAGCAGAGCACGTACAGGGGGATCGAGAGCAGCTCGATGCCCACGAACAGCGTCACCAGGTTGTCCGCCTGGGCCAGCACCACCATGCCCGTGAGCGAGCCGAGCAACAGCGCGTGGTACTCGCCGGCGCCGGCCTCGCGCACGGCGATCGCGCGCGCCGACATGGAGACGGTCACGAGCCCGGCCACGTAGAAGAGCATCGACAGCCCCACGGACAGCGTGTCCACGGAGAGTGCGCCCTCGATGATCGTCTTGGGGTCGTCGGCGTCCCAGACCCAGATGGAGAGGCCGGCCGCGGCGAGGATGGCGGCGGCGGTGAGGGCCGGCACCACCACGCGCTGCACGCCCCGGCCCGGGAGCAGCCCCGCCATCAGCACGACGACCGTGCCGCTGACGAGCGCGATCAGCGGCGACAGCGCCGCGTAGTCGATGGCCGGCGCTCTCGCGACCGCGATCACCGCGCGGCGACCTCCGCCTGCCCCGCCGCCTCGGCGATCTTCGCCGTGGTCGCCCTGTCGGTGCGCGAGAGCACGAACTGCGGGTAGACGCCGAGGGCGACCACGACGGCCACGAGCGGCACGATCGCGCCCAGGTCCAGCAGCCCGGCCTCGCGCGACTCGACCTTCGGCCCGACCCGGTTGTGCATCGAGCGCTGGTAGACGCGGATCATGTAGACCGACGCGAGCAGGATGCCGACGCTCGCCACGAGGCCGTAGACGAGCTTCGTGTCGAGGGCACCGAACAGGATCAGGATCTCGCCCACGAAGTTCGGCGAGCCGGGCATGGCGAGCGTGGCGAAGGTGACGATCAGGAAGAGCGTGGCCAGCAGCGGCGCGCGGAAGGCGATCCCGCCCAACTCGGCGAGCGACTCCGAGCCGGACGCGCGCCGGGCGAGCACGCCGATGATCAGGAACAGCGCCAGCACCACGAGGCCGTGGTTGACCATCTGGAAGACGGCCCCCTGAGCGCCGTTGCCGTCGAGCGCGAAGATGCCGAGCACGATGAAGCCGAGCTGGGCGATCGAGGAGTAGGCCACGACCAGCCGCACGTTGTCCTGCGAGAAGGCGAGCACCGAGCCGTACAGGATCGACACCACCGCCATCACGATCACGATCTCCTGGAAGTGCTGGGAGCCCTCAGGCAGGATCGGCAGCACTATGCGCAGGAAGCCGTAGACGCCGACCTTCGAGAGCACGCCGGACAGGAGCGCCAGCACGGGCAGCGAGGTGGAGCGGTAGGTGTCCGGCACCCAGCCGTGGAGCGGGAAGAGCGGCGCCTTGACGAGGAAGGCGGCGGCGAACAGCAGGAAGATCCACTGCTGGGTTCCCTCGCCGAGCGCGCGCTCTCGCAGCTCGGCGAGCGAGAAGGAGATAGAGCCGCCCTCCGGTGTGGAGAGCACCCCGAGCGCCACCGCGCCCGCCAGCATCAAGAGCGAGCCGACGAGCGTGTAGATCACGAACTTGGTCGTGGCCCGCACCCGGTCCCCGCTCCCCCAGCCTCCGATCAGGAAGTAGAAGGGCACGAGCATGAGGTCGAAGAAGATCACGAACAGCGCCAGGTCCTGGGCCATGAAGGCGCCGAGCACGGCGGTCTCCGCCAGCGCGAGGTTGAAGAAGTAGAGCCGCGGCCGTTCCGGCACGCGGAAGGCGGACACGACCGCGCAGGGGACCCACGCCAGGGCGGTCAGGGCGATCAGGAACAGGTTGAGCCCGTCCACGCCGAGCTGATAGCGGATGCCGAGCTCGGGGATCCAGCGGTCGTTCGTGACGTACTGGAGCCCGGCGCTCGTGCGGTCGAAGTCGGCGAGCATGAAGATCACGTAGGCGAGCACGCCGACGGTCCCGGCGACCACCGCCCAGCGCGCCCAGCCGGGCGGCAGGAAGGCGCCCAGCAGGCCCGTGGCCAGCGGGATGAAGAGCACGATGGTCAGGTGGATGGTCAGCACGTCAGCTCGAGACGATCAGGAAGTAGAGGGCCAGGCCGAAGACACCGACCAGCAGGAGCAGCGCGTAGCCGCGCAGGTAGCCGGTCTGGATCGCGCGGGCGAAGGCCGTGCCCGCGCGCACGACGCCTGTCGTTCCGCCGGTGATCACGCCCTGCACGAAGTCCGTCTCCACGACCCGGCGGCCGAAACGTCCGAAGGCCGCGGCGGGGCGCACGAACACCGCCTCGTAGAGCTCGTCGAAGTACCACTTGTTGACGAGGAAGGTGTGCGCCGTGTCGAAGCGCTCCCGCAGCCGGAGCCGCAGCGGCCGGTCGCGCAGGTAGACGAAGTAGGCCGCGGTGATCCCGAGCACGCCGATCAGCCCGCCGAAGCCGAGCCCGATCCATTCGCCCCCGTCGCTCGGATGGACGTCGGCGAAGCGCGAGTCGGCGAAGCTCGGCTCGAGGAACTTCTCGAGCCAGTCCGTGGCGGCCGGAACAGCCACGATCCCACCCACCACCGCGAGCACCGCGAGGATGGCCATCGCCGTGCTCATCGGCCACTCGCGCTCCGCGATGTGGTGCTCCGGGCTCGGGAAGCCCACGTCGGGGTCCTCGAGCTCGCCCGTCGCCGGGTTCGCCGGCTCGTGGTGAGCGAGTTGCCCCCGCTCGAGCTCCCGCGCCTCCGGCACGGGCTCGCGGAAGAAGACCCGGAAGACCATGCGGAACGCGTAGAAGGCGGTCAGGCCGGCGCCGAGGTAGCCGAGCACGGCGAGGATCCAAAAAGCGCCGCCCCTGTTCGCCGTGAAGGACAGGACCTCGTCCTTCGAGAAGAAGCCCGACATCAGCGGGAAGCCGGACAGGGCGAGCGCGCCCACCGTGAAGGTGACGAACGTGAACGGCATCGCCCTGCGAAAGCCCCCCATCCGGTCGAGCGACTGGATGCCGCCCATGGCCGAGATCACGGAGCCGGCGCCCATGAACAGGAGCGCCTTGAAGAAGGCGTGCGTCATCAGGTGGAAGAGGCCCGCGCCGTAGGCCGCTACCGAGACGGCGAGCACCATGTAGCCGATCTGCGAGATCGTCGAGTACGCGATCACGCGTTTCAGGTCCGTGACCGCGAGCGCCACGGTGGCCGCGAACACGAGGGTGGCGGTGCCGATGATCGCGCTCACGTCGGCGGCCGCCGGCGCGAGCTCGAAGAGAGGGTGCATGCGGGCGATCAGGTACACGCCCGCGGTGACCATCGTGGCCGCGTGGATCAGCGCCGAGACGGGGGTGGGCCCCTCCATCGCGTCGGGAAGCCAGGTGTGGAGCGGCAGCTGGGCCGACTTCGCGAAGGCGCCCACGAGGATCAAGAGGCAGGCGGCGACGAGCGTGCCGTCGTCGCGCGTGAAGGCCTCCTGCGCGCCCTTGAACACGCCCGCGTAGTCGAGCGCGCCGGTCTTGTCGAGCAGGAGGAACGTGGCGATCACGAGCCCCACGTCGCCGATCACGTTGATCACGAACGCCTTGATCCCCGCGGCGGTGGCGGTGGTGCGCCGGTACCAGAACGAGATCAAGAGGTAGGACGCGGCGCCCACGAAGGCCCAGCCGACGATCAGGATGATGAAGTTCGCCGCCAGGACCAAGAGCAGCATCGAGAAGACGAAGTAGTTGAGGTAGGCGAAGTAGCGCGCGTAGCCGCGGTCGCCGCCCATGTAGGCGACCGAGTACACGTGGATCAGGAACGACACGCCGCTCACGACGAGGCACATGAACACCGAGAGCGGGTCGATCAGGATCGCCACGTCGACCCTGAAGTCGCCGGTCGAGGCGTAGGTCCAGGCCGAGTCGACGAGCGTGCGGCCGCTGTCCGGCTGCCCCAGCATGTCGGCCAGCGCGCCGACGCTCGCGAGGAAGGAGAGCCCGATCGCCGCGCTCGCGATCCAGCCGAAGGCGCCCTCGGGCAGCCAGCGGTAGCCGAGCGAGACGATCAGCATCCCCCCCAGGGGGAAGGCGAGGATCAGCCAGCCCCAGGTGGGACTCACCGGGAGGCCTCCGGCGCAGCGCTCACCCGCCGCGACCCCGCCGCGCCGCCCGCCCCCGCGCGGCGCTCACCCCCGCAGCTCCGACATCCGGTCCACGTCGATCGGCAGCCGGCGGCGGTACATCGCCACGATGATCCCGAGCCCGATCACGACCTCACAGGCCGCGATCACCATCACGATCAGCGCGAACACCTGGCCCGCGCTTTGCCCGTACATGCGCGCGAACGCGACCAGGGCCAGGTTGCCGGCGTTCAACATCAGCTCGAGGCACAGCAGGACCACGAGCGGGTTGCGCCGCGTGAGCACGCCCGCCGCGCCGATGCAGAAGATGAACGCGGACAGGACGAGGAACCAGGCGACGTCCACCTACGCCTCCCTCCGCTCCGCCGTGCCCGCGGGGGCGAGCCCGCGGCGGCGGCGCGCCAGCACCACGGCGCCCACCGCCGCGATCAGCAGCAGGAACGAGGCCGCCTCGAACGGCACGAGGAACTTGGTCAGGAGCGCCTCGCCGATCTGGCCGGGTGTGCCGTAGCCCGGGCCGAGCTCGGCGCCGCGGCCGTCGATCGCGGTCAGCCCCGAGCCGAGGAAGGCGAAGCAGAGCTCGACGCCGAGGGCGAGGGCGAAGATCGGCCCGAACGAGGTGATGAGGCTCTCGTCGGGGCGGAGCGGCTCGTCGGACCCGCCTATGTAGGCGACCACGAACACGTACAGCACCATCACGGCACCCGCGTAGACCACGACCTGCGCCGCCGCGACGAACTGCGCCCGCAGCAGCAGGAACAGCACCGCGAGCGCCACCAGGTGGCCGACGAGCGAGAGCACCGAGTAGAAGGGGTTGCGCAGCACCACGACGCCGACCGCGCCGGCCAGCGCCCCGATCGCCGCGGCGAAGAAGACCACGTCCTCGAACCACATCTCAGCCCGTGACCTCCTCGCGCGTCGGGAGCGACCGATGCGGCGGGCGGCGTCGCCTCGCGTGCATCACTCTCCCTCCCGCCGCAGCGGGGTGTGCTCGAGCGGCTCCGCCAGCAGCATCTCCTTGGTGAAGATCAGGTCCGAGCGCTCGTAGTCGGCCAGCTCGTAGTCGTTGCCCATGGTGATCGCGTCGAACGGGCAGGCCACCTCGCAGTAGCCGCAGAAGATGCAGCGGGTCATGTTGATCTCGTAGACCGCGGCGTAGCGCTCGCCGGCGGACACCTGGTTGTCGGGCGTGTTCTCGGCGGCCACGACGCGGATGCACTCGGCGGGGCAGGCCGCCGCGCACAGCGAGCAGCCCACGCACTTCTCGAGCCCCGTG
>Ga0126312_10001124_pt1 | contig 17260 bp, 20 predicted proteins | sample Plot104A_FD_92537 | JGI IMG/M metagenome (GOLD analysis project Ga0126312, IMG submission 92537) | Serpentine soil microbial communities from UC McLaughlin Reserve, CA, USA - Plot104A | ecosystem: Environmental > Terrestrial > Soil > Grasslands | place: USA: UC McLaughlin Reserve, Lake County... | reverse complement strand
GACGCTCCGGCGGGGCAGGTCGTGACCTCCGCCACCAGCGCGACCTCGGACCCGGGCCCGCTGCCGTTCACGGGTTCCAGGCTGCTCCCGCTGCTGGCCCTCGCGATCACCTTCGTGCTCGCCGGGTTCCGGCTGCGGCGCGCCGCGCGCGCCAGGACCTGAGCCGGCTCAGCCGAGCGTCGTCGTGCCGTCCTCGTGGACCGTCCAGCGCGGGTTGTGCGCGACCTCCCAGGGGTGGCCGTCCGGATCTATGAACACGCCGGAGTAGCCGCCCCAGAACGTCTCGGCGCCAGGGCGACCGATCGTGGCGCCCGCTGCGCGGGCTTCTTCCAGCACGGCGTCGACCTCCTCCGGAGCATTGACGTTGTAGGCAAGCGTGACGCCACCCCAACCGCCCGGGTCGTCCACGCAGCTGTCCTCCGCGAGCTTGCCTCGACCCCAGAGCGCCACGATGAAGCCGGGCGTCTGGAAGAAGGCGACGTGGTCGGTCTCGTCGTCGACGCCGCCGTCGAGCCGCCAGCCGAGCGCCTCGTAGAAGCCCTGCGCGCGGGAGACGTCGGCGACGCCGAGAGTGATCAGGCTCATCCTCTGGTCCATGGCAGGCATGATCCCGCGCGAGGCGCCCGCCGTCTTGAACTTTTCGGACGCCTCAGGCGAGCCGGCTGGGGCTCACGCCCGCCAGCCGGGCGCTCTCACGGGTGACGTGCGCCTGATCCGCATAGCCAACCGCGGCGGCCGCGGCGGCGAGCTCCCATCCACGCCGCCGGAGCGAGAGGAAGCGCTGGAACCGAAGCACCCGGTCCAGGGTCTTGGGGCCGTAGCCGACAGACTCCTGGAACACGCGCCGAAGCTGACGCTCGCTGAGGTAGAGGGCGTGGCTCAAGGACCCGACGCGGCTGCCCGGGCGACCGAGCCGCCTCACGGCCTCGAGCACGAGCGGCGACGGCTGCTCGACCTCGCGCAGCCTGCGCAGCAGGACAGGCAGCCCGCCCTTCAGTACCTCCCCGAGCGGCACGCGCAGATCCCGTAGCTCCGCCGCCGGAAGCCCGAGGGCGGCGCCGGCCGCGCCGGGCCTGAAGCGCAGCCCGCGCATCAGCGAGCCGCCCGGCAGCGAGCGCACCACCGGCCGGGTGTCCGGACCGGCGACGAAGACGTCGCCCTCGTTCGTCCAGACCACGTCGGCCGAGCCGTCCGGCAGCACGCGGACCACGCTGTCCTGCTCGACCCGCCGCTCCCAGGTGCAGGCTACGAGCCGGGTGAGCTCCGGCGTTGGCTTGAACTCGCGATAGGCCGTGCCCGGACACTACCCCTGGGAAGATCTGGTCATGCCCACTACGCCGTCGCTCCACGCCCCGCACATGCGGGCAGCGCTACGCGAGGACGAGCGGGTGATGCCGCTCGAGCTCTTCTTCGACCTCGTGTTCGTCCTGGCGCTGACGCAGTCCACGGCGCTCATGGCAAAGCAGCCCACCTGGGAGGGGCTCGCGAACGGCCTCCTCGTGCTCGGCGTCCTCTGGTGGGCGTGGGTGGGCTACGCCTGGCTCACAAGCGTCGTCGACCCGGAGGAGGGCGGCGTCCGGCTCGCGATCATCGCCGCGATGGCCGCGATGCTCGTGGCCGCCCTCTGTGTTCCCAAGGTGTTCGAGAGCTCGGCCGGCCTCTTCGCCGGCGCATACGCGATCGTCCGGGCCGGGCAGATCGTCCTCTTCCTCATCGCCGCGAGGGACGACCCAGGCCTGCGGAAGTCGGTCCTCGGCCTGGCCGTCAGCACGGCGATCGGCGTCGCGCTGCTCGCGGCCGCCGCGTTCACGGACGGCCTTCTCCAGGGCACGCTGTGGGCGCTGGCGCTGGCGCTCGACATGGCGGGCCCCTACTTCTTCGGCTCAGAGGGCTGGAAGCTGGTCCCGGGCCACTTCGCCGAGCGGCACGGGCTGATCGTGATCATCGCGCTGGGCGAGTCGATCGTCGCCATCGGCGTCGGCGCGGAGGCCGGCCTCGACGCCGGGGTCGTGACTGCGGCGGTCCTCGGCGTGTTCGTGGCGGCGGGGCTGTGGTGGCTCTACTTCGATGTCGTCGCGCTCGTGGCCGAGCGGCGCCTCAGCAACGCGGAGGTGGGGCAAGAGCAGAACGAGATCGCGCGCGACTCGTTCTCGTACCTCCACTTCCCGATGGTCGCGGGCATCGTGCTGTTGGCGCTCGGCCTGAAGAAGACCCTCGGCGACGTCGGCGAGCCGCTCAAGCTGGTCCCGGCCGTGGCGACGCTCGGCGGCACGGCGATCTACCTGCTCGCGCACGTTGCATTCAGGTGGCGGAACGTGCACAGGCTGAACGCTGCCCGGCTCGTCTGTGCGGGCGTCTGCTTTGCGCTGGTTCCCGTCGCGGTCGAGCTGCCGCCTCTCGTCACGCTCGCCATCCTGGTTGCGGTACTAGCCACTCTGATCGCCTACGAGCGGGTGCGCTTTGCGGAGCTCCGCGCCCGGCTGCGCCACCAGCTCGCGGCCGGGTCGGTCGCCGACTAGCTCTAGGCCGGTCCGCCGGACACCCGTCCCCACGGAACGTCCCTGAGTGAGGGCTATAGGCCGCCGGTTAGCGCTTCTTCAGGGACGCCAGTCACCGTGCCCGGCGATGAGCACGACCGCCGACCGCAGCCGCGAGCAGGACCGGCGCGCCTGGCGCGCCTGGGACGCTCGCATCGCCGAGGAGGCCCGGCGCCTCGCCGCGGAGCTGCGCGCCTCGACGGAGAAGCCACGTCCGGTGAAAGGAGTGAGACGACAATGCCCCGCGTAATGGTCACCACGGATCCGCACGACGGCGAGCCGGCCCGCACACTGATGGACGAGTTCGTGGATCCCATCCACCTCGAGAGCGAGCACTCCGCCGACCAGTTCGTCGAGCGACTCGGCTGGGCGATCGTCGACTCCCAGACTGACGAGGTCGCGGCTACGCGTCGTCGGTCAGCCCGAACAGACGGTCGCGGCTGAGGCGCTCCTCGATCGACTCCTCCATCAGCCGGGCGATCTTCGGAGACGACTCGATCATCTCGTGGAAGTCGTGAGCTGACATCGCGATCGCCCTCACCGGCGAGGTCGCGATGACGGAGGCGGTTCTAGGATCCCCGCGGAGGAGCGCGATCTCCCCGAGGAAGTCGCCCGGGCCGATGTCGCGCAGGTGCTTGCCGCCGCGCACGACGGCCGCGGTCCCGTCCTCGATCACGAAGAACTCGTAGGCCGAGTAGCCCTCGTCGAGCAGCGTGTTGCCGCGCTCGATGACGACCGCGTGGCAGCGCCGAGCCACCTGCTGCCGCTCGCGATCCGACAGGCGCGCGAAGAGCGGCAGCGCCTTGAGCCGAGAGCCCTCTACGGCCACCGGACGCTCAACCCCCTCTCGCCGGCGAAGTCGCGGGCCGTGGGCGCGAGGCGAGGACCCACGCCGCTGCCAATCCGCCGATCGCGCCGAAGAGATGCCCCTGCCAGGAAATTCCCTCGCGCGGCACGAGGCTGGTCAGCAACGCTCCTCCCCAGACCGCGACCACGATCGCGCCCAGGCCCAGCTCGAGGACGCTCTTGTCGAAGACGCCCCGGCTGATCAGGTAGCTCGCGTAGCCGAAGACCACGCCGCTGGCACCGAGGTGCAGCGTGTTCTCGGGCGCGAACACCCACGTGCCGAGGCCGCCCACCAGCATCACGATCGCGGTCACGGCCAGCACGCGGACGACCCCGTTCAGCGCGATCAGGAGGCCGAGGACGACGAAGGGGATCGTGTTCGCGATCAGATGGTCGAAGCCGGCGTGCAGGAACGGAGCGGCCACCACGCCACGAAGCCCGTCGACATCACGGGGCTCGATCCCCCACTGGTCGAGGCGGTGATGGTCGATCGTGTCGATCACCTCGACCACCCACATCAGCGCGGCCATCCCGAGCACAACGCGAATGCCCTGGCCACGGGCCTCCCTGGCCGCGTCGCGCTGCTCGATCACGTCGGCTCGCTGGACCCCGAGACCTCGCGCGCCAGGACGAGCGACTCCTCCGGGGAGAGCCCCGCGCGGGCGCTCAGCCAGCACGCGACGGGCGCGGCGACGCGCTCCGAGGCGTGCGCGGCCTCGCCCGCGACATCGAGGAGCGTCGAGAACTCCTCCGCGCTCGGCGGATCGATCCCCAGCCTGGCGGAGTAGGCATCGATCCACTCCCTCGCATTCATCGCCAGGGAGGCTAGTGCTTCTCGAGGACCTCGAAGCTGATCCCGGCGCGCTTCAGGCGCTCGATCAGCGCGTCGCCCATGGCCACGGCCGTGGTCACCTGGCCGGCCGTCTCGGGGAGGTCGTCCTGGGCCAGGCAGAGCGCGGCCTCCGACAGCATCTTGGCCGTGTCGCCGTAGCCGGGGTCTCCGCCCGAGACCTCCGTGACGACGCGGCTCCCCCCGCCCTCGCCCTCGAAGCGGACCTTGAACCAGCCCTTCTCGATCTGCTCCTTCGACGGCCCCTCGCCCGGCTTGCGCCGGGAGAGGAGGAAGTCGCGGACGGGCGGGACCTGGGCGGCCGCGAACAGCCCGGCCATGCCGACCGGCAGGCCGGCGGCCACGGGGAGGCTCTTGATCGCCATGTAATGGCCGTAGGAGAAGTCGGGGCCGTAGCGGTCGAGCGCGCGGGCCGACCGGACCACGACCTGGGGGTCGATGGTCGGCATCGGCAGGGCCCAGGCGCCGAGGCTCGACTGGCGCTTCGGCAGGCCACGAACCCCGCGTGCGCGCCTTCCCTCCGGGCGCGGCTCGCGCTTCTTGCGCTCGCCGCTCGCGCCGGCCATGTGGCGAACCCGGGAGAAGGCGGTGAGCGCCGTCTCGAAGGTGCCGCCGGAGAGGGTGCCGCCCGCCCGAACGAACCCCTCGACCTTGATCGGAACTCCCTCCGGCAGCTCCTTGACGGTGAAGTACGCGCCGAGGTCGTGCGGGATCGAGTCGAAGCCGCAGCAATGCACGATGCGCGCGCCGCTCGCGACAGCCTCCTCGTGATGGCGGACGTACATGAGATCGACGAACTCGGGCTCGCCGGTGAGGTCGACGTAGTCGGCCCCGGTCTCGGCGCAGGCGGCCACCAGCGGCTCGCCATACTTGATGTAGGGGCCGACCGTGGTGATCACCACGCGTGTGGAGGCGGTCATCTCGCGCAGCGACTCGGCGTCGTCGGCGTCCGCCTCGACCAGCGGCAGGTCGAGCCCCAGATCCTCGAGCTTCTTCCGATTGCGGCCGGCCAGCGCGAGGCGGGCCTCGCCCGCGTTCGCGTGCAGGTATTCGGCGGTCAGGGCGCCGGTGAACCCGGTGGCACCGAACAGGACGACGTCGTAGGGCCTCTCATTCATCCCGCCGGGAGCCTGCCACAGTTTCCCGGTGGAGCACCTGGACCTCGTCCATCCTGTGCCCGGCTAGCGCCGGAGCCTGGAGCGCAGCAGGCCGCGGCCGATCGTCAGCGGGTGATTGGCGACGGTGGCCACCCGGCCGGCGACAGACCGGGGATCGTGCGCGACGCCGAGCTGGCGCATGATCGTCGCGACGTCGAAATAGACGCGCTCGCAGACCAGGCGATCATCCTCGAACAGGAATAAGGCGGTCATCCGGCACTCGAACGAACGCCCGGTGGCCGGCAGGCCGCGGAAGCCTCCCTCGTGCGTGCCGCGCAGCCAGAACTCCGCGATCACGGCGTCGTCGGCGTGGTGGAGGGCGATCAGCTCGTTGCGCTGGTCGGGGAAGGCCGCGCGCCCCTCGCGGTAGTAGCGCCAGACCTCCTCTTCGCCGTCGTAGACCTCGCCCGTGGCGACCAGCTCGTAGCGGGGATGGGCGAAGGTCTCCATCGTCACGTCGAACTCGAGCCGGTTCTCCGACTCCATGTGCTCGCGGACGATCCGCTCGCGCTCGTCGCGGAGAGCCTCAGCCGGCATCGCCGAGCGCCTTACGCCGCATCGACCACATCTGGGACGCCCGCTCCAGCTCGAGGCCGGCGCCCCACGGCAGCGGAGGCGGGCCGAGCTCCGTGCGCAGGGAGCGGGCCGAGCGCCGCGCCAGCTGCGGGTCCGCCGCGGCCCGCCCGGCGAGCTCGAGCGCGGCGCCCTCCACCTCGCCGTCGTCGAGCGCCGACCAGGCGATCCCGAGCTCGGCGGCCCGCTCGCCGTCTATCCGCTCGCCGAACAGAGCCATGGCCGCGGCGGTCTCGCGGGAGCCGGTCCGCGCGAGCAGCACGCCGTGCCCGCCGCCCGGGTGCAGCCCTATCGGCAGGAACCCGGAGATCAACGTGGCGTCGCGAGCGAAGATGCGCACGTCCGTGGCCAGCGCCAGGTTGAGGCCCGCGCCGACGGCGCCGCCGCGCACCGCGGCCACGGTGGGCGGCTCGAGCTCGCCCACGCGCTGGAACGAGCGGTAGACGGCCCCGAGCCCGGCGAAGGCTTCCGGCGCGGCCGGGTCCTTCCCCGCGGCGGCGAGCGTGCCGCGGTCGCCCCCCGCGCAGAAGAAGCCGCCCTCGCCGCGCACCACCACGGCGCCGACCTCGGGGTCGGCGTCCGCCTCGTCGCATGCCGCGATGAGCTCGCCGCTCATGCTCGCGGTGAGGGCGTTGCGGCGGTCGGGCGCGTCGAGCGTCAGCAGCGCGACGCCGCCGTCGCGTTCGAGTCGGACTTCGCTCACTAGGTCGTGTTGACGACCAGCACGCTGCAGTTGGCGTTGTGGGTGACCTTGTTCGGCACGCTCCCGAGCAGGCGCCGCGCTCCGGTCATCCCGCGGTTGCCCACGACGATCAGGTCGGCCCCCTCGCGCTCCGCCACCTTCATCAGCGCGTCCGCGGGGTCGCCCCTCGGCGCGTGGACCTTCGCCTCGATGCCTCCCGCCTTGGCCAGGTCCAAGGCCTTGTCGAGCACCGCGTCGACCTTGTAGTCAGGGTCGGTGACCCACTGCGTCGCCTCCGGCCCCGCGCCCGCCCCGACCTTCGCCTTGTGCGGCGTGTGTGCGCTCACGAGGTGCAGCGCCGCGCCCCAGCCGGCGGCGAGCTCCGCCGCCCGCGTGACCGCCTCGCTGGCCGTCTCCGAGCCGTCGGTGCCGACGACGATCGATTGGTACATCGCGAGCCTCTCCTCTCCTCAGGGTGTGGCGACCCTAGCGCTAATTCAGGGACGGATCAGCGGGCATCGTCGCCAGCAGCGAGTAGCCGCCGCCCTTGCGCTGCAGCGCGTCTGCCCAGAGGTCGCCGTCCCTGAACGGGTCCTCCGGGTCGAGCGACGCGACTATCCAGGCCCCGTCTTCGATCTCGCCCTCGAGCTGACCGGGCCCCCAGCCGGCGTAGCCGGCGTAGACACGGAGGCGGCGCAGGGACGGGTCCGGCCCGTCCGGGTCGAGCAGGCCGAGGCTCCCGGTCACAGCGCGAGCGGCCTCCGTCGGATCATCGAACTCGCCGAGCGCCACGACCGACTCCGGCGAGACCGGGCCGCCGAGACGGACCAGCTCATCCTCGTCGGTCAGCCCGGCCAGGGTCGACACCGCCTCGGCGACGGTCGTCTCCGAGGGACGGTTCAGCACCACGCCCATGGCGCCCTCCTCGTTGTGCTCGAGGACGAGGACCACCGCGCGCCGGAAGTAATCGAACAGCGACGGCGCCGCAATGAGCAGCTCGCCTCGGAGCGAGTTCTCCATGCACTGATTGTGGCGGGTATTGGAACCGTCCCGCGTACGCGATAGCGTCGCCCCATGACCCAGCGACTAGACGTCGGACAAGTCCTCCAGCGCGTGTTCGAGATCTACCGCGAGCAGTTCGCGCTGCTAGTGCCGGCCGCGCTGATCGTGTTCGTGCCAGTGGCGATCATCAACGCGATCGTCTTGAACTCCATCTTCGTGCTCGGCGGGCTCATCACCGCCGGCATCGCGCTGATCGGCACCTTCTGGTATCAGGGCATGGTCGTCGAGGCCGCGCGCGACATCCTCGACGGCCGGCGGGATCACAGCATCGGAAGTCTGTTCGGCGCAGCCTCGCCCTTCATCGGGAAGCTGATCGGCGCCGGCATCCTCGCCGGTATCGCGATCACGATCGGCCTCATCCTGCTCATCGTGCCCGGCCTCTTCCTGCTCACGATCTGGGCGGTGATCATCCCGGTCATCGTGCTCGAGCGGGCCGGCGTCTTCGATTCGTTCGGCCGCAGCCAGAGCCTGGTGAAGGGCTACGGGTGGCCGGTGTTCGGCGTCCTGGTCTGCCTCTTCATCATCCAGATCGTCGTCAGCATCATCATCAACGCGATCTTCTACGGGATCCTCAGCAACATTGGCGGCTACCTGATCGGCGACCTGATCTCGCGGACGCTGACCGCTCCCCTGACCGCGCTGGCGGCCGCGGTCCTCTACTTCGAGCTCAAGCGGCTCCGCGGTGAGCCGATCCCGGGTCAGGAGGCGGCCACGATCCCGCAGGCGGGCGCCCCCCAGGCCACCGGCGCGCCGCCGGTGGCGCCGGAGCAGGAGCCGCCACCCGCTCAGCAGTAGCCGCTTGCGCGTCCTGTCCGTCGTCCACCAGGAGGACGCCGGGCCGGGCGTGTTCGGGGAGGCGGCCGCGGCGGGCGGTCACGAGCTCGTCGAGTGGCTGCCTCGGGACACGCCCCCGCCGGCGGTCGATGGCTTCGACGCCGCGATGTTGTTCGGCGGCGCGATGAACGTGGACGAGGAAGACGCGCACCCCTGGCTGCGCCCCGAGAAGGAGCTGCTCGGTGCGCTGCTGGAGGCGGGCACGCCGGTCCTCGGGATCTGCCTCGGGGCGCAGCTGCTTGCCGAGGCCGCGGGGGCGAGCCCCGGCCGGGCGCGGGAGCCCGAGATCGGCTGGTTCGAGATCGCGCTCGAGCGCGAGGCCGCCGGCGACCCGGTCTTCGGCCTCCTACCGGAGCGCTTCGAGGGCTTTCAGTGGCACTCCTACGAGGCGCCACTGCCCCCGGGGGCCGCGCCGCTGGCGCGAACCCCGGTCTGCCTCCAGGGCTACCGGCTCGAGGGCGGGGGCGGTTGGGGGATCCAGTTCCACGCCGAGGTCACACGGGAGCAGGTCGGACGCTGGCTCGACGACTACCGCTCGGACCCGGACGCCGTGCGAGTCGGCCTCGACCCCGATGCGCTCAGGGCCGAGACCGCTCGCAAGATCGACCGCTGGAACGAGACCGGGCGCGCTCTGTGCGCCCGGTTCCTGCAAGCCGTCGACGATTAGCGTCGCCTCACGCCGACGTGCGTCGCGCCGTCGCGATGGCTCCCACCGCAAGGGCGCCGGCCGCGATGGCGGACCCCTCTTCTTGAGCTACCGCGGGTCGCGCCGTCCGGCACGTCCGAGCCATCCGACCGGGCCGCCTCGCCGATGAGGCAACACAGCGGCTGAGAGAAACAGGCCGACAATCGCATCGAACGTCCCTCAATACCGCCTATAGGACGCACTCCGGGACGTTCATGGCGACACGCGGGACCGTCCGTTACCGGTGAGGTTCTGCTTCTCGCGCAAGGCAGGAGCGATGGGGGGGTTGGTTTATTCGGGGGTGACGTACGCGGCGGAGAGGCCCCCGTCGACGAGGAAGGTGGACGCCGTCACGTAGGACGACTCGTCGCTCGCCAGAAAGAGCGCGCCCTGAGCGATCTCGCGGGCCTGGGCGAAGCGTCCCATGGGCAGGTGGAGGAGCCGCCGCTGCGCCTGCTCAGGATCCTTGGCGTACAGCTCGCGCAGCAAGGGCGTGTCCACCGGCCCGGGGCAGAGGGCGTTGACGCGCACGCCGCGACGGCCGAACTCGACGCCGAGCTCGCGGGACAGGGCCAGCACCCCGCCCTTCGACGCCGTGTAGGAGATCTGCGAGGTGGCGGCGCCCATGACGGCCACGAACGAGGCCGTGTTGATGACCGAGCCGCCGCCGCCCGCCAGCAGGTGCGGGATCCCGTGCTTGCAGCAGAGGAACACCGACTTGAGGTTCACGTCCTGGACCCGCTGCCAGGCCTCAATCGAGGTGTCGAGGACGGAGTTGTCGTCCTGCGGCGAGATGCCGGCGTTGTTGAAGAGGACGTCGATGCCGCCGTGATCCTCACGCGCGCGCGCGTACACGTCGCGGACGCCGTCGTCGTCGCTCACGTCGCACTCGATCGCCACGTGCTCCGCCGCGGCGATGTCCACGCCGACCACGGTGGCGCCCTCCTGAGCGAACAGCTCGCAGGTGGTCGCGCCGATTCCTCCGGCGGCGCCGGTGACCACGCAGACCTTTCCGTCCAGCCGTCCCACTAGCCGGCTACCCCGGGCCTCGATCCCGCGCCTCGGCACCCGGCCTCATGTCGCAACGAAGACGTTCTTGACCTCGGTGTAGTGGTCGAGCGCATGCGGGCCGAGCTCGCGCCCGACGCCCGACTGCTTGAAGCCGCCAAAGGGCGTGGTGACCCTCACCGAGGTGTTGGAGTTGATCGAGATCACGCCAGTCTCCATCGCCCGCGCCGCCCGCATGGCCTTCGCCCCGTCGCGAGTCCAGATCGAGCCGGAGAGGCCGTAGATCGTGTCGTTGGCCAGGCGGAGGGCCTCTTCCTCGTCGCGAAACGGGATCACCACGGCCACCGGACCGAAGATCTCCTCGCGCGCCGCGCGGTCGTCGTTGCCGACCGGGCAGAGGACAGTGGGCGGGAACCAGAAGCCGGGCCCCTCGGGCGCCGAGCCGCGGATGGCCACCGGCGCCTCGCCGTCCACATAGGCGGACACGGTGCTGCGCTGGTCCTCAGAGATGAGCGGTCCCATCTCGGACGACTCGTCGAGGGGATCGCCGACCTTCAACCCCTCCACCGTCTCCTCGAGCCGTTCCATGAAGCGGTCGAGCGCGGAGCGCTCGACGAGGATCCGCGATCGCGCACAGCAGTCCTGGCCGGCGTTGCCGAACACGGCAAGGGGCGCCGCGGCGGCTGCCTCTTCGAGGTCGGCGTCGGCGAACACCACGTTGGCGGACTTGCCGCCCAGCTCGAGGGTGACCCGCTTGATGGTCCCCGCCGCCGACTCGGCGATCCGGCGGCCCACCTCGGTCGATCCGGTGAACGCAACCTTGGCCACGTCGGGGTGCTCGACGAGCCTCTGGCCGCAGACCGATCCCGGCCCTGGGACCACGTTCACCGCTCCGTCGGGGATCCCGGCGGCGACCGCGATCTTCTCGAACTCCACGGCGGTGAGTGGAGTGAGCTCGGCGGGCTTGAGCACAACGGTGTTGCCGGCCGCGAGCGCGGGCGCCAGCTTCCACGAGGCGATCACGAGCGGGAAGTTCCAGGGCACGATTAGACCGACCACGCCGAGCGGCTCGCGGAAGGTCATGTCCACCCCGCCGGCTACCGGGATCGTGTCGCCGAGCAGCCGCTCCGGAGCTCCCGCGTAGTAGCGGAAGGTGTCCACCACCATCTCCATCTCGGCGCGGGCGTCGCCGATCGGCTTGCCGGCGTTGCGAGCCTCGGTGCGCGCCAGGTCCTCGCGCCGTGAGTCGAGCGCGTCGGCCAAGTCGCGCAGCCGCCCCGCCCGGTCGCCGGGGCTCACCGCGCGCCAGGCCGGGAACGCCGCCTTGGCGCGCGCGACTGCAGCGTCCGTCTCCTCGACCCCCGCCCGCGGGAGCTCGGCCATCACCTCGGCCGTCGCCGGCTCGACGACCTGGATCACGCCGCCACCCGCTCCCGCGCGGCGTCCACGAGCGCGCCCACCACGCGGCTCTGCTCGTCCTCCTCCGGGTGCCAGAGGACCCCGAGGGCGAAGCGCCTGTCCGACAGCTCGATCGCCTCGGCGAGGCCGTCGGGTTCCGACCAGCCGGTTACGGCCAGGCCCTCCCCGAGCTCATCGACCGCCTGGTGGTGGTGCGACTTCACGTCGGTCCGCTCCGCCCCGACCGCCCGCGCCGCTAGCGACCCGGGGTCCAGCCTGACGGCGTGGTCGCAGAAGGCGCCCGGCGTGTGGCGGTGTATGTCGAGCCGCTCGATGTTCTGCTCGAGCGTGCCGCCGAGGGTCACGTTGAGGAGCTCCATCCCGCGGCAGATGCCGAGGACTGGCATGTCGCGCTCGAGCGCCCGATGCGCGAGCGCCAGCTCGAAGCGATCGCGCTCGGGCCGGCCGCCCCGCGTCTCAGGATGCGGCCGAGCTCCGTAGCTCGCGGGATCGATGTCGGAGCCGCCGGCGAGGACGAGCGCGTCGACCATGTCGAGCAGCTGGTCCGGCGACTCGGCCGCCTCGTCGTCGGGAGGAAGCAGCAAGGCCAGCCCTCCCGCGCGCTGGACGGACAGTCCGTAGACCAGCGGGCTCACATTCGCCTCGAGCTGCCAGCTGCCCCAGCTGGCGCGCTCGACGGCCGCGCATATCCCGACGGCGGGCCTGCTCACGGGGCGCTAGCCACGCTCGAACATGCGACGCCGCTCGTAGTCGGTCACGACCTCGTCGAACAGCCGCTGCTCGGTGCGGCCGTAGTTGAGGTAGTGCTTCCAGGCGGCTTCGCCGAACGCGCTCTTCGCAAACTCGCTCGACTCCCACAGGTCCACCGCCTCGCGCAGCGTCGACGGGAACGGCTCGGCCTCGGCCTCCTCGTAGGCGTTGCCCTTGAGCTCCGGGCCCGGATCGGTGCCGTTCTCGATCCCTTCGAGCCCGGCGGCGAGCAGTGCGGCATAGCCCAGGTAGGGGTTGACGTCGGCGCCGGGAATGCGGCACTCGGCCCGCCGGGACTGGCCGTGCCCGACGATGCGGAACCCGCAGGTGCGGTTGTCGCGCCCCCAGGAGATCGAGGTCGGGGCCCAGCTCTCCGTCGCGTAGCGCTTGTAGGAGTTGACGGACGGCGCGATGAAGAGCGCCAGCTCACGCACCCCCGAGCGCATCCCGCCGAGGAAGTGGCGGAACACGTCCGTCTCCTCGTGGCCGTCGACGAATGCGCTCTCGTCGCCCTCGAACAGGCTCAGGTGGATGTGGCAGGAGCTGCCGATGTCCTTCTCTGAGGGCTTGGCCATGAATGTCGCCGATATCCCGTTGAGGAACGCGATCTCCTTGACCCCGTTCTTGTAGATCGTGTGCCGGTCCGCCGAGGTGACCGCGTCGGCGTAGCGGAAGTTGACCTCGTGCTGGCCGTACCAGGCCTCGCCTTTGGAGAACTCGACCGGGATGCCGGCGCCCTGCATGCCTCGGCGTACCGGCCCGAGGTACTGCTCGTCCATCGTCGTGGCAAGGATGTGGTAGTCGAGGATGTACGGGATGGTCGGCGTGAGGCCCCGGTAGTCCTTCTCGTGGGCCTCGGCGTAGGTCTCCTTGTAGAGGTAGAACTCGAGCTCGGACGCCGTGTAGACGAGGTAGCCCATGTCGCGCGCCCGCTCGAACTGGGCGATCAGGATCTGCCGCGGCGACTCGACGACGGGCGAGCCGTCGTGCCAGGCCACGTCGCAGAGGACCATCGCGGTCCGATCGAGCCAGGGAATCCGGCGCAGCGTCGACACGTCGGGAACGATCCCGAAGTCGCCGTAGCCCTTCTCCCAGTTGGCCATGTCGTAGCCGGGCACGGGATCCATCTCCATGTCGAGCGCGAGCAGGTAGTTGCAGCCCTCGATCCCATGCTCGGTCACGTCGTCGAGGAAGTACTCCACCTGGATCCGCTTGCCGAACAAACGGCCCTGCATGTCGGTGAAGGCGGCTACGACCGTGTCGATCGTCCCCTCCTTCGCCTCCCTGCGGAGTTCGTCGAGCGACAGCATCCCGACATTGCCGCCCGGGCCCACGGGGCGCCCGTTCGCCTGCCTGGTTGCCTCCAGAGTCATCGCATGCCCCCTTGTCGGTCGCGCGGTGTGGAATCCAGATCGTGGGGAGTCGTCGTTTCCCTTATGGTCCGGAGGACGAGCCTTTGCAGGGCCAGCCTAACACCCAGGTGGCGGTCGTCGGGGGCGGTGTCGTGGGCGCTGCCACGACGCTTGCACTGGCCCGGCGGGGGGTCTCCGTCACGCTTCTCGAGGCCCGGGATCGGCTGGGTCTCGGCGCCAGCGGAACGAACTCCGGGATCCTCCACACGGGCTTCGATTCGCCGCCCGGCGAGCTCGAGACGCGGATGATCCTGCGCTCCGCCGAGCTGCGCGATCCCGTGCTCGAGCGGCTCGGGATTCCGGTGCGGCGCTGCGGCGCGCTGCTGCGCCCTCGAACCGACGCCGACCGCGCCACGGTGGAGGGGCTCGCCCGAGACGGTCTGGCCGAGCTCGACGAGCAGGGGGTCCTGCGGGTGCCCGGCGAGGCGGTGACCGATCCGGTCGCCTACACGCGGGCGCTCGCGAACGCTGCCGAGGCCAAGGTCATGACCGGCGCGCGCGTCGAAGCGGTTGAGCGGAGCGGCGACGAGTTCTCGCTCGGGCTGGCGTCCGGCGACCGCGTTCGCTGCCGCGTGGTGGTCAACTGCGCCGGCCTGTACGCCGACGAGGTCGCCCGGCTCGCGGGGGACGACAGCCTCGCGATCTACCCGCGCAAGGGCGAGTTCTTCGTCTTCGAGCCGCCGGACGGAACGCCGCTCGAGCGCATCCTGCTGCCCGTTCCCACGAAGCGGACCAAGGGCGTGCTCGTGTTCCCGACCCTGGACGGCAAGGTCGTCGCCGGCCCTACCGCGCACGACCAGGAGGACAAGGAGGACTGGTCGGTCCGCGAGGAGGCGTGGGGGGAGGTGATGCCGAAGGCCGCCGCCATGCTGCCGAGCCTGGAGGGCGCCGAACCCATCGCCGCCTACGCGGGCCTGCGACCCGCCGGCCGCGACGGCCTGAACTACGCCATCGCTGCCTCGCGCGCCTGCCCCGGGCTGGTCAACGTCGGGGCGATCCGCTCCACCGGGCTCACGGCGTCGCTCGGCATCGCCGAGCACGTAGTCGGGCTGGTCGCGGAGCAGGGCGTGCGGCTGAGCCCCGAGCAAGAGCTCGCGACGGCAAGGGCCGAGCCCTCCGAGGGGCCGTGGTGGCGCCACAGCTGATCCTCGGCATCGATGAGGGCACGACGGCCGTCAAGGCCGTGCTCTTCGACGAGCGCCTCCAGCCCCTCAAGGAGGCGCGCCGGGACAAGCAGAACCGGCATCCGCAGCCGGGCTGGGTCGAGCAGGACGGCGAGCAGGTGCTGAGCGCGGTGGTCGAGGCGGTGGCCGAGCTGCTGGAGAACGCGCCCGGCGAGGTCGTGGCCTGCGGCATCGACCACCAGGGGGAGTCTGTGCTCGCCTGGGACCCGGGGACCGGCAAGCCCGTGAGCCCGATCGTGGTCTGGCAGGACAAGCGCTCGCAGGAGGTCCTCCACCGCCTCGCCGACAGGGAGGACGAGGTCAAGGAGAAGAGCGGCCTGCCCTTCGACCCGTACTTCTCCGCCGCCAAGCTCGCGTGGCTGATCGAGCACGACCAGTCCGTCCAGAGGGCACGCGAGGCCGGCACGCTCCGGATGGGGACGGTCGATTCGTTCCTCTGCGATCGCCTGGGTGCGGGCTTCGCCACCGACGGCTCGACGATCTCCCGAACCCAGCTCCACACGCTCGGCAAGCCCGGCTTCGACCCCGCCCTGTGCGATATCTTCGGCATACCGATCGAGGTGCTGCCCGAGGTACGCGACACGGTCGGCGACCTGGGCGCGCTCCGTCACCCCGACTGGCCGACGGACCTGCGGCTGACCGGCCAGACCGTCGACCAGCAGGCCGCGCTCGCCGGTGCCGGCTGTGTCGTGCCCGGCCGGGTCAAGGCCACCTACGGCACCGGCGTCTTCGTGCTCGCCCACGTGGGCGACGAGATCCCGCGACCCGTCGGCGGCCTGCTGCCCACCGTCGCGTGGCGCATCGACGGCCGGGTCGAATACGCGCTCGACGGCGGCGTCTTCGCCGCCGGCGCGATGCTCGAATGGATGTGCCGCGAGCTTGGCATCGCCGAGACCCCGGCCGCGCTCGGCGGGCTGGCGCGAGGGGTGGACGAGTCGGCCGGCGCACTGGTGCTCCCAGGGCTGGCCGGCATCGGCGCGCCCTGGTGGAAGCCGGACGCCCGCGCCGTGGTCGCCGGCCTGCACGGCGGTACGACGAGGGCCAATGTGGCGCGCGCCGCGCTCGAGGGAATCGCCTGGCGGGTGGCGGACGTGGTGGCGGCCATCCGCGACAGCGTCGACGTGGACGCCCTGCGCGTGGACGGCGGGCTCACCAATGAGCCGCTGATGCTCCAGCTTCAGGCCGATGCGATCGGTGCCCCGGTGGAGGCCGGGGGCGCCGACGCCACGGTCGCCGGCGCTGCCGCCCTCGGCGCGGTCGGTGCCGGGGTCATCGGTTCGCTGGCCGACGCCGCCGAGCTACTGCCGGTCGACCGCCGGGTCGAGCCGACCCGCGGCGAGACATGGCGCAGGGCCGAGCACGAACGCTGGCGCTCGTTCGTGGCCGCGGCCGCGGATCTGGGCTAGGGCTACTCGCTGCCGCCGGCAGCCGGGGCCGGGGCGTCCTCGACGGACTTGATGCCTACCGCCTCGTCGAACTCGATCTGCTTGATCGGGCCCTCGTAGCGCTTGTTCATGCCGAATACCCAGGCGAGAGCGATGCCGACGGCCACGACGCCCACCACGAGCGGGGTGTAGTTGAACGAGTTCCAGTCGAAGCCGTCCTTGAAGGGCACGCCGGCGCTGAAGAAGGGGAGGCAGAAGACGACGCACATCAGGGCGGTCCAGACGACGGCGATCGGGTTCATCCACCTCCACTTCCCGCCCAGCGTCCAGGAGCCGCGCTCGAACTCGTCGCCCTTGCGCCAGCGCAGGAAGACCGGCGCCACATACGCGATGTAGAGGCCGATCGTCCCGATCGACGTGACCGCGAAGAAGGCGACCGGGGGAACGATGTCGCCCTTGCCCGGCAGTGCCGGAAGCACGATCAGGAAGGCAAGGGCGCAGCTGCCCACGACCGCCGCCATCGGCACGCCCTTCGCGTTCACCCGGCTCCAGAGCTGCCAGCCCGGGATGGCGCGGTCACGCGAGAACGCGAAGAAGGTGCGCGAGCAGCTGGTGACGCAGGCCATCCCGCAGAAGAACTGGCCGATGCATGCGATCAGGATGATCGCCTCGGCCCAGTTCTGGTTCATGTCGGCGGAGGTGAAGACCGAGATCGAGCTGCCGGCCGCATCGTTGATCGCGCTGACGTCGGTCGCCGCGAAGGTGATCGCCAGTAGGACGAACCAGCCGATGATCGCGGAGATGAAGACCGACTGCCAGACGCCCTTGGCCGCGGCCTCCGCGGCCTCATGCGTCTCCTCGGCCACGAGCGCCGAG
>Ga0126312_10001123_pt1 | contig 17264 bp, 14 predicted proteins | sample Plot104A_FD_92537 | JGI IMG/M metagenome (GOLD analysis project Ga0126312, IMG submission 92537) | Serpentine soil microbial communities from UC McLaughlin Reserve, CA, USA - Plot104A | ecosystem: Environmental > Terrestrial > Soil > Grasslands | place: USA: UC McLaughlin Reserve, Lake County... | reverse complement strand
CTTCACCCGAGACCCGGCGTGCTCAGGTCGTGGGCACTCCACCCTCGTTGCGCTCACCCTCGCCATCGACCGAAGCTGCCATCTCAGCCGGACGGATTAGCCCAACGAGATGCGACGGGGGGGCTCGTCCTAACCCCGGGTTGGTGCGACAGGTGGTCATCGTCCCGGGCTGGTTTTGCGCGCTCCGTAGACGATGTCTGCGGGACGCGTCCTTGGGTGAGGCGCCCGGTGTGGCGCGGTCGTAGTTGTAGTCGATGAGGTATTGGTCGAGGTCGCGGGCGAGGCCGGTCATCTTGGGGACGAGGGAGCGGGCGAAGGCGGGGCGCCAGCATTCTTCGAGGATGGTCAGTTGGGCGCGTTCGACGCAGCCGTTTGAGTTGGGGCGGCCGGCGCGGATGAAGCGTTGACGGGCGCGCAGGTGCTCGACGGTGTCGCGGAACTCGCGGGCGCGGAATTCCGACCCGTTGTCAGTGGTGACCTCGCGCAGCTTCCAGCCGGCGGCGGCGAGCTCGCGTGCGACGCGATGGACGAGCTCGCGGGTGTGGCGAGAGCGCGGGTTGCGTTCGGAGGTGTGCAGCTCGGCCCAGCAGAAGGCCGACGCGACGTCGATGGCGGTGTATTGCCAGACCGTGCCCTTGGTGCCCGAAAGCCGGCCGACGAAGAAGCAGTCGAGCTGGACCTTCTCGCCCGGCGCCGAGGCGTCGATGTGGCGCTCGGGGCCGGCAGGTCGGGCGTGCGCTCATAGGGGTCGCGGTGGCGGGCGATCAGCGCCAAGCGCTTGGACCGGGTGTTTAGGCCGACGCGAACCAGGACTCGCCAGACGCCGTGCTCGGAGATCCGGATCGCGCCCCACTTTTGGCGGGCCAGCTCGGCCGAGATCCGCCGCGCTCCCAGCCCAGGATGGCCCAGCGCGAAGGCGATGATCTTCTGCTCGAGGTGCGGGCCGATCTGGGTGGGCATCCGCGGTCGCCGGCGCTCGCGCACCGCCAACGCCTCCAGGCCCCAACGGTCGACCTTTCCCTTCCAGCGGTAATAGGTCGATCGATCCACCCCCATCGCCCGACACGCCGCCGAGACGTTGCCCAGCTCGTCGGCAAGCGTGAATAGCCGCAGGCGGAATCCGACGAGCACGTCACGCTCTGTCACCGGCTCCCCTTCCACTTGGTTTGGCGACCGGGAGACTGAGCCGACGCGCAGACGGCCCCGCCCAGCTGGGCGGGGCCGTCTGACATCAAGCCACTACCAACCCCAAGTGTTGCGAGAAACTCCGGGTTAGTCCGATCTAGCTCGGCTGATTGGGGAATCGTCGCGGATCAGAACCCCGAAGCCCCTTCAGCGCCCCGTCCACATCGAAATCGCGGGCGTTGAAGTGCAACAGGTTGAACAGCCGCACGAATTCAAGCTCCCAGCGCAAGACATCCCACCCCTGCCTAGCCTGATTCACCCCGCCAGCGTCTTCGAACTGCTGCTGGAGGTACGGCAGGTACTGTTCATTCTCACGCACAACCGGGGCGGCGCGCACGCGTCGCTGTGCGCTGCAGTTGCGCTGCAGTCGGCGCCCTGATCCCAGCGGTTTCAAGCGGTCCGCAGCGGTCCATTCCGCTCTACGCCGCGGAATCTGGCCCTGCAGCGCAGCCGGTTCTAGATGTAGTACACCGGGCCTGTTCCGCTCTAGCACGGGACGTCCTCCGGGTGCGCGACAGTCTGCGCGACAGTCGACCCTCCGGCCTCGCGCACCGAATGACGCGATTATCGCCCTGGCGATGGCAGTCGACGTGGCCGAGAACCGACCCGAGCCGGCGAAGCTCCTGGGGTGGGTGTGAAGCGCCGCTGCCTCAGCTGCCGCGCACTAATCGACAGGGGTAGCTACTGCCTAGCGCACAAGCCGCGGCCGGTGTCGCCCGATCGGGTTCGAGGACGCTGAGGCCAACAGATCCGCGCAGCCACACTCGCCACCTGGGGCTACCGGTGCGCAAGATGCGGCGCCGGCGGGGTCCCGCTCGAGTTCACCACCGCAACGACGACCACACCGACCACTCGCCCGAGAACCGGACCGTGCTTTGCCGCAGTCGCCACGCTAAGGCACGACGCCTAGGCCGATTGTGGGCCGGGATGGCCGCTTCTACCCTGAGTACTTCGAGATGTCATCGGAGATGGCGAGCCTGGACGGCATCTGTGCGCGCTGCCTGAAACGAACGAAGGGGAGACGAGTGAACGCGTACCGGATCTACATCAGCACGGAGAAGCAGGGCTCGCAGCAAATGGAGCGCGAGGGCGAGAAGGCCGAGGAGGTGCTGGCCCAGTGCCGCGAGGACTTCAAGAACGCGACCTACATCTCGGTGCGCTCGCAAGACGGAACGGCGGACAGCGCAGTGTGGAGCGGCACTGGCCAGGGGGAAGGCCGGTGAACCTGTCCTTCTTTAAGTCGCCGCCACCCGCCCGGCGCCGAACCTAACGCTGCCTAACGGCAATCGAGAGCGTTAGCCGCCATTTCCCCCGGCGTTTTTGTGAAGCGCGCTAGGGAGCGGTGTCCGTGTAGCCCTTCAAAAACGGGACGGGGCAACTCTACGACGTTCCCAGGAACCGAACCCGCCGGCCGCCGGAGGCGAGACAGCCAATGACTCCGTAAGGGTTCTCGGCGCCCTGGTGGATAACGAGCCGGCACGTCCACGCGCCGGACTCCGTGATCCCTTCAGCGCCCTCTGGATCGTCCTGGAACCCTGATGCTCGAATCCAGCGGCGCACCACCCGGCGCGCTCCTGCGCAGCTCACACCGACGGCGGTGATGTGGTTGAAGAACCCGCCGAGGATGGTGCCCGAGCATGCAGTCGCAGCGGCCGCCGTGGGTACTTCCCCTTCGCCACCGGCGTGAACGTGACGGCGGCGAACAAGGTCGCAATCGTCAGAATGGTCGCTCGCGGCACTAGTCCTCCCTCGGGGCTGCGTCGGGCTCCGGACCTGATTGGCTCATGGCAATCTAGGACGGAGACCGGGTTAGCTGGTTGGGATGGGTCGTACCGTAATGGGGTGTCGGGTGCATGTGCAGGGTGCCGGGCTCTAGACGAGGAGTTCCCGCGTCAGGCCCCACTTCGCCGACAGCTAGTCGGTTGTGTCGCAGACGCGGGTGTCGGGCCAGCCGTTGACGCAGCGACCGCCGACGCACTTGTGCTCGTGAACCGCGACGATCAGCGCCGCGTTCGGGAAGTCCTCGCCGCCGGGCTCGATGAGGACGACGAGCCCGGGTCGCTCTTGCTTGGCCCGGTTGAACTCGCGTCGGACGATCGCCTCGTTCGCGTCGGCTTCGCGTTGGCCCGCACGAGGTCGGGCGGGACCTCGAGGATCGCGAGCCGATCCGGGCTTCGGTCGACGGGAGCAAGCATCATCGCCGCCAGCTCGCCTGGGTCTCTCGCGCTCGTCGCCAGGCGAGAAGGATGTCGAAGTAGGTCATCGTGACTTGAACTCCGGATCGCGGTCGACAAAGAGCCCAAGCTCGGCCTCCACGTGGTCCTGCGCGCCACCAGGCCTGTGCGCTCGTCGTCGATCTCCTCAAGCGCAGCGTCTGAGGACTGTCCGATCTGTATCTTCACGCCGCGGCCTGCGGGCGCTTAAGGCTGCCCAGAGCATCTCCTTATGCCGAAATAGGTACACACACAAACACCGGTGACATAATGTATCCTCCAACCGCACAACGGCCGGCGCCAACCGCAGTGTCGACTATCACCCAACCGTTGTAGGTAACCGTGACATCCAGGTCACGGTCCGAGTTAGCGCGATATTGCGACAGACCGAGATGATCTTGGACATCATCCGCTAGACAGCGGGCTAGATTTGTCACGGTTTCCGTAACGGCTGGCTCGGATGACACAATCAGATCCTCGCCGAACAGTCTCCCGAACCTATAGATTTCAGAAAGCGCTCAATTTCAGCCTTTGTAGCTGAGGAAGGCTCGAACGTGCTCGAGAACTTTCGATCACGCAGATAGTCGACAAGATCCCGCATGAACTCCCCCCGGTCGGGTGCCTTGAAGTCTGCAATTTTCGGGTATCGCGCCTGTCGCCGCCGCCGGCCGTCAGAATTCCGCCGCGGACCGCGGGGCCTCATCGTCAATCTGCCTGATTGCGCCCCTGCTGGTCCAGGGCACCCACGGGGCTTGTGCGGCTCGTGGGCGAGTTGTCGGCCCGGGCTACCGGGTGTGCGCGGCTCAGCCGAGCGCGCCTCCGGGGCCGGGGTCGACGGTGGGCCGCTGCGAGCGGCCAAGGTCTCTGTGCGCGACAAATGCGCGACAGTCGGGTGTCGCGCGCCAGGGGTCGTCAGGGGTTCCCCAGGGGTCCAACGGCCCGGCGTAGAGCGAAATCCGGCTTTGCGCCGGGGCGGCTTCTAGATGTAGTACATGGACGCGCCCGCCTCGCGCGCCTCGCGCTCGACGACGTCGGCAATCGTCGTTGCGGAGAGCACGTCGCGGGCGGCCTTGGCCGCCTCGGCGAACACGCCGGTGGCCTCGCGGCCGAGCTCGCCGTCGAGCAGCTCGACCACCTCGAGCACCGTGATCTCGGCGGGCGGACGGGCGAACTGGTAGCCGCCACGCACGCCGCGTTGCGATCGCAACATGCCGGCGCGGCGCAGCACCGCGAAGAGCTGCTCGAGGAATTGGACGGGGATGTCGCGGCGGCGCGCGAGCTCGCCGATCGGCACGGGGTCGGGGCTGCTCCTGCGGCCGAGCTCGGCCAGCGCCTGTACCGCGTAGGGAGACTTGGTGGTGATGGAGATCATCGCGGGGCGCCTAGTCGGGGTCGGGCTGCGCCCGACCACCCTGTCACGATGATCGTATGCGAGCCGTCGGCCGCCTCGGCCCGCCTCTGGCCCTTATGGGCCTCATCTTCTTCCTCTCCGCGCAGCCCGACCTCAACTCCGGCCTGGGCGTGTGGGACACCGTGCTGCGCAAGCTCGCCCACATGCTCGAGTACGGGCTGCTGTGGTTCCTGTGGCTGCGCGCCCTCGGCTACCGGGCGCCTGCGCCGGCGGTCGCGGCGGCGATCGTGGCCGCTTATGCCGCCACCGACGAGATCCACCAGATGTTCGTGGAGGGGCGGCACGGCTCGCCCGTGGACTGGGCGATCGACTGCGCCGGGATCGCGCTCGCTTGGCTGGTGTGGTCGCGGCTGCGCGTGCGGACTACAGCCAGCCGCGCTCGGTAGCCATGAGCACGGCCTGGGCGCGATCGACCGCGCCGAGCTTGCCGTAGACGTTGTGCAGGTGCGTGCGCACGGTGCTCGTCGAGAGCTCGAGCTCGTGGGCGATCTGCTTGTAGACCTTGCCCTCGCCGAGCCGCTTGAGGACCTCGAGCTCGCGCTGCGACAGCGGGCACGGGTCGATCTGGCGCTGGCGCCCGGCGGTGGGGTAGGGCATGTCGTACATCACCGCGCGCAGCTCCGTGGCGCCCATCCCGATCGTGCGTGCCGTGCGCAGCAGCTCGGCGGGCGAGACGGCGCCGCCGTGCGCGTAGGGGGCCAGCATGTCGGCCAGGCGGACGTAGGCGGCCTCGCCGTTGGCGTCGTCGGCGTGGTGGCGCTCGATCGTCGAGGCGACGGCCTTGGGCAGGCCCCAGCGCTGGACGAGGACCCCGCCGACGAGGGCGTGGTCGACGCCGAGCTGCCGGCGCTCGCGCTGCGCCCGCTCCTCGGGCGTGCGGGCGTCGCCGTGCACCTGGCTGGGATAGCCCGGATAGGCGTGGATGAGGACGAGCTTGCCGACGTCGTGCAGCAGCGCGGTGAACACGAGCCGGTTGCGGTGCTCGTAGCTGAGCTCGCCGGCGAGACGCTCGGCGGCGCCCTGGGTGGCGACGGCGTGGAGGCGGAACCGCTCGGGGGTTGCGTCCCACAGACCGTTGCGCTCGAAGAAGTCGAAGGTCCGCGTGCGCGTGACGATGGTCTGGACGGCCTCGGGCGAGAGCACCTCGACCGCCTTGACGACGCTGTCGACCCGCCCGCGTGCATTGCCGTCGATGCGGTTGGCCAGGCGCATGACCGAGATCGCCAGGGCAACGTCGGTCTCCACCGCCGCGACCGTGTCCGCCGCCGACGTGCGCTCCTCGCCCAGCAGGCGGAGCAGGCGAGTGCGCGACTCGGCCAGTGCGGGGAAGGCCCGAGCGCCTCGAACGCGGCGGTCAGCCGCCGGCCATGGCCCTCGTTGTGGCGCCGCAGCGCCACGCCGTTCTCCGCGGTTGGTGCACGCATGGGAACGGCAGACGTCGGCACAGCCCGGTTATCGGCAGGGGGAGTGCAACTGTTTAGGTCCGTGCGAGCGCCGCGTCGACACGACGCAGCGTTTCCTCGCGGCCCAGCAGCGCGACGGTCTCGAAGATCCCGGGGGACACGGTTCCTCCGGACAGTGCCACGCGCAGCGGCTGGAAGACCTTGTTCGGCTTGACGTCACGCTCTTCCACCACCCGCCGCAGCGCCTGCTCGACGTGCTCGAGATCGAACGGCTCGGTGTCGGCCAGCGCCGCGCGCGCCGCCGCGAGGTTGTCGGCGCCGCCGTCGGAGCCGATGACCTGGTCGAACGCCTTCGGGTCCTCTTTCGGTCCGTCGAAGATGAAGGCGGTGAGGGGCTCGAAGTCGGCCAGCGTCTGCATCTTCTCCTGGGCGATGGCGACCGCGCCCTCGATGCCGGTGCGGCCGGTGAACTGCTCCAGCCGTACAACGAGATCGTCGCGAGCGAGCTCGCGCAGGTACCTCCCGTTCATCCACCGCAGCTTCTGCTCGTCGAAGACGGCCGGGTTGCGGGAGACGCGGTCGAGGCGGAAGCCCTCGATCATCTGCTCGGTGCTCAGCAGCGTCGTCTCGTCGTCGTAGCCCCAGCCGAGCAGCGCGATGTAGTTGCGCACCGTCTCGGGCAGGTAGCCGGCGTCGCGCAGCTCCTGGACGGAGGCGGCGCCGTGGCGCTTGGAGAGCTTGCGGCCGTCGGGACCGTGGAGGAGCGGCAGGTGGGCGTAGGTCGGCGGCTCGACCCCGAGCGCCTCGAAGACGAGCAGCTGCTTGGGCGTATTGGAGAGGTGGTCCTCGCCCCGGACGACGTGGCTGATCTTGGCGTCGAGGTCATCGACGGCGACGGCGAAGTTGTAGAGGACGCTTCCGTCGCCTCTCGCGATCACGGGGTCGTCGAGGTGGACGTGCTCGAAGGCGGTGTCGCCGCGGATGACGTCGTGGACGACGGTGGCGCCCTCGTCGGGCACGCGCAGGCGTACCGCGCCGGTGTCCTCGGGGCCGCCGCGGAAACCGCGGTCGGCGCCGTGCTGTTGCTTGTAGGCCTTGACGTCGTCGGCGGTCGCCGTGCTGCGGTACGCGTGCCCGGACTCGAGCAGCTGCGCGAGCACCTCCTGATGGCGGTCGGCGCGCCGCGACTGGAAGATCGGGCCCTCGTCGTAGCTCAGGTCGAGCCAGTCCAGCGCGTCGAGGATCTGCTCGACGTTCTCGGTGGTCGCCCGCTCGCTGACAGAAAAATCGATCCGTAGGACGAGGCGGTTGTCCGGCGCCTGCTGGGCGAGCAGCCAGTTGTAGAGGGCGGTGCGCGCCCCGCCGATGTGCAGGGCGCCGGTAGGCGAAGGAGCGAAGCGGACCCGCATGCGATCTCGATGCTAGTCGGCGCCCATGTCTCCCCGGCCGGCGGGCCGGCGAACGCGGTCGGGCGCGGTGTGGAGCGCCATTCGACGGCGATCCAGTTCTTCAACCAGAGCCCGCGGGCGTGGCGGTCGCGCGTGTACACCGACGACGAGGTGGCGGCGTTCCGCTCGGCGGTCGACGACTCGCCGATCGAGGCGACCCTCATCCACGCGGTGTACCTCATCAACTGCGCCTCCACCGACCGCTCGCTCCGCAAGAAGTCGTTGACCTCCCTGACCAATGCGTTGCTGTCGGGTGACGCGATCGGGGCGCACGCCGTGGTCCTGCACGCGGGATCCGCTTTGGCCGGCCAGGTCGGCGCGGCGATCAAGCGCGCCGGGAAGGCCATCCGCGAGGCGCTCGAGTCGAGCGAGTCCTGCCCGCTCCACCTGGAGAACACCGCCGGCGCCGGCGGCACGCTGGGGCGGTCGTTCGAGGAGCTGGCCGCGCTGCTGGAGGCGGCAGGCGGCGGGAAGCGGCTTGGGGTCTGCCTGGACTCGTGCCATCTCTACGCGTCCGGCTACGACATCCGCACGCCGAAAGGGCTCGCGAGCGTGCTCGACGACTACGACGCCGTCGTCGGCCTGGACCGGCTGGGCTCGCTGCACCTCAACGACTCCCAGGTGGGGCTGGGCACGAACCGCGACCGGCACGCCGTGGTCGGCGAGGGCGAGCTGGGCCCCAACGGCTGCGCGACCTTCCTCTCGGAGCCACGGTTCGAGGAGTTGCCATGCGTGCTCGAGACCGGAAGCCGTAAGCCGCGCAGCGCGCCAGCGGTCGAGGACATCGATCTGGCCTGGAAATTGCGGAAACAGGGGCTGCGGAGGCGCGCGCGGTAGGGGTGGGATCCCGGCGAGGGGGGTGTTCGCAGTTGACCGCGCTATTCGAGGCGAACTGCGAACACCCCTCGGAGGCCATGCGCGACATTCCCGCGCGCGCTGGACCAACCCATCCGGCGGCGGCGTGGTCAAGATCGCCGAGGTCCGGCTCCGCGCCTAGCGCACCGGCTGTCCGATCCCGAGCATGTTGCCCTCGCTGTCGCGGAACCACGCGGCGCGCTCGCCTCGCGCTCCCTTGCTCGGGTAGTTGCCCTCGATGTCGGCGAGCCCATCGACCGTTCGCAGGCCCGGGAAGTCGTATTCCTCGAAGACCACCCCGCGCGACCGCAGCTCGGCGACGACGGCGTCGAGGTCGTCGACTTCGAACGCCATCTGCGTGAACGTGCCCGGCGACGCGCCCGCCGAGGCAAAGAGCGAGAACTCGCCGCTCGCGCACCGGTACAGGAGCCCGCCCGGCCGCTCGTCGACCGGCTCGAGCCCGAGCTTCTCCGCATAGAACCGCCGCGCGCGGTCGAGGTCCTGGGCTGGCAGCCTGGACGCGACGCGGGCACGATCGAGCACGGTGGGGCCTCCTCTGTCGCCAATTTGACGCTTGAAGCGTCGCATTGCGAGCGGCGACCGGCCTCTGCCTCGGGCACGGTGATGACCACGCCCGATCATCACCCAGGAGGCATCACACCATGCGAAAGATCACCCTGCCGCTCGTCGCGCTCGTCGCGGTCGCGCTGGCGGTCAGCCTGGCCGGACCGGCCTTCGGCGGCGCCCACGTCACCGGCAGCGCCAGCACGTTGAAGACCGCCAAGAAGGCGCTGAGGACCGCCAAGGCGGCCAAGCGCCTCGCCAAGCGTGCGCTCGCCGACGGCGGCACGCAGGGGCCGCAGGGCCCCGCCGGCAAGGACGGAAAGAACGGCACCAACGGCACGAATGGCACCAACGGCACCAACGGCGCCCAGGGCCCGGCCGGCCCCACCGCCTCGGGCGGCGCGAGCATCGACTACCAGACCGGGCCGAACGAGAAGATCCTGTCCAGCAGCGACGTCCGGGCGGTCGGCATCGGCACGTCCGGCACCGGGCCGATCAACATCACCGTGCGCAGCAGGCTGATCGCCACGGCGATGGTCGACCTGCGCGAGCGCACGGCCGAGACCACCCAGGGCGCGCCGCCGCAGGCGTCCTGCCATCTCGAGTACGCCCATGGCAACAACCCCTTTACCCGCATGGGCGAGGGCGAGCCCACGGTGTTCCTCTCGGGCGCCCTCAACGACTTCAAGCAGGTTGGCGTCACCGGGTACGCCGACGTGGATCCCGGCAGCTACGACGTCCGCGTCATGTGCCGCCAGCCAGGGGGCACGGGCACACTCGGCGTCCGCCAGGCAGACATCACCGCCGTCGCCAGCGGTATCTCGTAGGGGTCAATCGCGTAAGCCATGGCTCGGCGTCGCTGGCTCGGGGCGCAGGGGTGGAGCCGTGCCGGCCACGGCGAACCCCGAGGACCTAGCCAGCGACGCCGATAATGGCTTACGCTGCTAAGACGGCCGCCTCGCCTAGGAGTTCGCCCAGGGACGCCCGCAGCCCCACCGACGGGTCGACCCGATACCCGTTGCCGAAGCGCAGCCGCCGCTCGCCGGCGGACGTGCGCATCTCGAGTACGAACTCGGCCTTGCCGGGGAAGCGCTCGAGCAGCTCCTTGAGCTCCTCGATCACGGTCCCCTGAAGCAGCGTCGCGTCGACGCTGACGCTGAACGGATCCGGCGACAAGCCGGCGGCCTTGGCCGCGACGCGGGCGGACTCGACCTCCTCCGGGGAGGGATCGAAGCGCTCGACCTCCTGCGCGATCACGCACGTCTTCGTCGCGTCCTTGTGGTCGACGCGGCCGTGGACGAGCACGACCTGGTCGACCCCGAGCTCGCCGCCGTAGGCCTCCAGCGCCTTGCCGAACACCAGGACCTCCACCGAGCCCTCGAGGTCGTCGAGCGTGGCGAACATCATCGGGTCGCCGTTGCGCGTGCGGATGCGCTTGGCCTCGGTGATGATGCCGCCGACCGTGACCTGGTCGCGGTCGCGCCTCCCGGGCACGTCGGCCACCGCGCAGTTCACGCGCGCGCGCAGCGCTTCGCGCAGCGGCTTGAGCGGGTGGGCGGAGATGAACAGCCCAATCGCTTCCTTCTCGATCGCCAGCAGCTCGGCCTGGTCGAATTCGTCGGACGGGATCGGCGGGTGGGCGGGCTTGGTGAACGGCGAGTCGTCGGAGGCCCCGCCGCCGCCGAGATCGAAGATCGACCCCTGGCCGATCAGCGCGTCCTGCTGAGCCTGGGCGCCCGCGCCCTGCGCCGCCTCGAGTACCGTGAGCATCCCCTTGCGCGAAGCCCCCGTGGTGCCGAACGCGCCGCACTTGATCAGCGCCTCGATCGCCTTCTTGTTGACCGCCCGGTTGTCGACGCGCTCGCAGAAGTCCCACAGCGTGGTGAACGAGCCGCCCTCTTCGCGCGCTCGCTTGATCGCCTCGACCGCCGCGTGGCCCACACCCTTGACGGCGTCGAGGCCGAACCGGATCTTGCCTCCGGTGACCACGAAGTCGTGATCGGAGAGGTTGACGTCGGGGGGAAGGATCTCGATCCCCATCTCCTCGCAGCGCGCGACGAAGAACGGGACCTTGTCCTTCGTGTCCATCACCGACGAGATCAGCGCCGCCATGTACTCGGCCGGGTAGTTGGCCTTCAGCCACGCCGTGCGGTAGCCGATGAGGGCGTAGCACGCGGCGTGGGACTTGTTGAAGCTGTAGTCGGCCGAGCGCTCGTTGGTCTGCCACAGCCATTCGATGGTCGCCTCGGCGATGCCGGACGCGCGGCAGCCCTCGAAGAACTCGGGCTTGAGCTGGGCCATCGCCTCCCGGTTCTTCTTGCCGATCGCCTTGCGCAGGTCGTCCGCGCGGGCGCCGGAGAAGCCGGCGAGCTGCTTGGCGATCTGCATCGCCTGCTCCTGGTAGAGGATGACGCCCTTGGTCGACTCCAGGATCGGGCGCAGCCGCTCGTCGCGGTACGTGATCGACTCGGGGTTGCGCTTGCCCTGCGCGTAGGTCGGGATCTGGTCCATTGCGCCCGGCCGGTACAGGGCGTTGAGTGCCACGACGTCGTCGAACTCGGTCGGGCGCACCTTCTTGAGCGCTTCGCGCATGCCCTCGGACTCGAACTGGAACACGCCGATCGAGTCCCCGCGCGCGAGCATCTCATAGGTCTTGGCGTCGTCGAGGGGCAGGGTCGACATGTCGGGCCGCTCGTCGGTCGAGCGCTCGATGATGTCCAGCGCGTCCTCGATGACGTCGAGGTTGCGCAGGCCCAGGAAGTCCATCTTGAGCAGGCCGATCTCCTCGATCGGCTTCATGGTGAACTGGGTGACGACGCGCACCTCGTCGCCCGACTCGGCCAGCTGCAGGGGCACGATGTCGGTCAGGGGCCGGTCGGCGATGACCACCGCGGCGGCGTGGATCGACGAGTTGCGCACGATCCCCTCGAGCCCCTGCGCCACGTCGACGATCTGCTTGGCGGTGGCGTCCTCGGCCATGGCCGCCGCCAGCGGCTCGCCCGGCTTCAGGCAGTCCGCGAACGAGGGCGGCCGGCCCATGATCGGGTCCGGGATGAGCTTCGCGAGCCGGTCGCCCGCGCCGTACTCGTGGCCGAGCACACGCGCCGCATCGCGCGTGGCGGCGCGCGGGAACATCTTGCCGAAGGTGACGATCTGCGCGACCGACTCGCGGCCATACTTCTCGGTCACGTAGCGGATGACGCGGTCGCGGCCGCGCACCGAGAAGTCGATGTCGATGTCGGGCATCGACACGCGCTCGGGGTTGAGGAAGCGCTCGAACAGCAGCCCGTAGCGCAGCGGGTCGACGTCGGTGATGCGCAACGCGTACGACACGAGCGAGCCGGCGGCGCTGCCCCGCCCGGGCCCGACGGCGACGCCGTGCTCCTTGGCGTAGCGGACGAAGTCCCAGACGATGAGGAAGTAGGCCGAGAAGCCCATGCGCTGGATGACCGCGAGCTCTGCGTCGGCTCGCTCGCGCGCCTCGGCGGGGATCGGATCGCCGTAGCGCTCGCGCAGTCCCTCGTCCACCCGGGCCCGCAGGTACTCGGGCTCAGGCTGCCCGTCGGGCGTGGGGAAGTGCGGGATGAGCTGCTTGCCGAGCTCGAGCTGCACGTCGCAGCGCTGCGCGATGTCGAGCGTCGACTGCAGCGCCTCCGGCCAGGCGGCGAACGCCTGAGCCATCTCTTCGCTGGACTTCAGGAAGAACTCGTTGGTCTCGAACTTGAGCTTGGGGGCGTCGAGCGTGCTCTTGGTCTGCACGCACAGCAGCGCGCGGTGATGGTGGTAGTCCTCGCGGCGCAGGTAGTGGACGTCGGCGGTGCCCACCAGCGGGCGGCCGACCTCCTGCGCGAAGCGAACGACGTGCTCGTTGACCCGATCCTGCGCCGCGAGCCCGTTCTTCTGGACCTCGAGGTAGACCTGGTCGGGCCCGAACGCCTGGATGAGGTCGTCGAGGTGCGCGCGGGCATCGGCGGCCCGGCCCTCGATGATGCGCGAGCACAGCTTCGAGGCCAGGCAGCCGGAGAGCACGATCACGCCCTCGGAGTGGCGGTCGAGCAGTTCGAGGTCGACCGACGGCTTGCCGCGGTGCAGGCCCTCGAGGAAGCCGGCGGACGAGAGCTTGACCAGGTTCCGGTAGCCCTCGCCGGACTCGGCGAGCAGCGTCAGGTGGTGGCGCTCGATCCGCCCCGCGGCGTCCTTGGACGGGGCGGTGCGGTCGTCGACCAGGTAGGCCTCGCAGCCGATGATCGGCTTGATGTCGTACTTTCTGCAGGCCTTGTAGAGCTCGACCGCTCCGTTCATCACGCCGTGGTCGGTGAGCCCGAGCGCCGGCTGGCCGAAGGCCGCCGCACGCTCGGCCAGCGCATCGATCTTGCACGCCCCGTCGAGCAGGGAGTACTCGGAGTGGACATGCAGGTGCGCGACGGCGGAAGAGGTCACCGGTCCGCCAGCATAGGTGCCGGCTCGGACTGCTCGGGCGGGCCCGGCCGCACGTTGCGGTGACCGGTCCTCAGCCGGTCTCGCGCGCGGGATCCTGGGCCCGCGCCACCCAGTCCTGGAGGGCCCGGAGCGCGTCCAGGTCGCCGCGGATCGACGCCTTGTCGCCCTCGTCCGGCTGCTCTCCGGCGAGGAGCGCAACGATGGCGCGATCGCTTCCGCGGATGGTGGCCGACGGGGGATCGGGCCCCGGGTTCCCGTCGATCGCTATCGGCCCGCCGTCCGCCGCGTGGACGTAGAACGGCGCTTTCTCGCCGGCCTCGAATGCGACGGCGAACCGGGCGCCGGTGGTCCAGGCGGGGCCGATGGCGGTGGCGATCGCGCGCCAGACAAGCTCGGCGCCGAGGTCGATGCCGGCCCGCAGCGCCTCGCCGAGCCCGACCGGCGCGCTCATCGCGAGGCCGCGCAGCCGCCGCGCGCGGCGGCGGCTCCCCTGGACGGCGATGGGCGGCCGGCCGCGCAGTCGGCGCCGGCGGGCGAGGAGGTCGACGAAGGCGGCGGGCTCGGTGGTGAGGAGGAAGTCCGCTTCGCCGAGACCGCGCGAGGTGTCGAGCGGGACGGCGGCGGCGCCGTCGGGGGAGGCGACAACCCGCCAGGCGCCCGCTCCCTCGAGCACGACGTCGGCGTCGAGCTCGAGCCCGGCCGTCTGCGCTTGCGCGGGCAGGAGCGCGGCGGCGAGCCGGCCGGCGGCCGGCGCGTCGGCGGTCGCTAGGGCGACGAGGGCCGCCGCGACCCAGCCGCCGGCGCCGGCCCGATCGGCGGCGGGGCGGCGCTCGTGCGGGCCCGGGCGGGCGTTGGCGTCAGGGGGTGCGATGGTGGGACCGGCGGCATCGGGCGGCGGCGGAGGGTCCGGCGCGGGGCGCGCGGCGGCCGCCGGCCGCGAGGCTTCGGGGTCCGGCGGAGGTGCTTGCGGTGGCGCGCCGATCGCCTCCGAGCCGAGCTCGTGCTCGGCCCGCTCCTCGAGCACCGCCAGGCGCACGAGCAGCCCAGGCAAGCGCTGCTCGGCCGCTTCGAACCCCGGCTCGTCGAGCTCGCGCTCCTGCACCGTCTCGGGCGCCTGCGCCGCGACGAGCTCGGCGATCCGACGCTGGAGCACCTCCTCATAGGCGGCCCGCTCGGCGCGCTCGCGCGCGAGCTCCATCTCGACGTCGCGCGCCGCCGCCTGAACCTCCTCGATGCGCTGCTCGGCTTCGTCGAGCGCCTTGCCGGCCAGCCGCACGAACTCGAGCAGCGCCCCGCCCGTCGCCAGCGTCCGCTCCGCTTCGACCGCCGCGCCAACCCGCCGACGCAGGCTCTCGACTGCGCCCTCGAGCCCCCGCTGGGAGACCTCGCGCTCGCGCAGCTCGGCCTCCAAGCGCTCGAGGTCCTCGCGGTCGGCCGCCGCCCGCTGCTCCAGCTCTCGCTGCGCCTTCTCGCACGCGCCGATCTCGGCGCGCAGGTCCTGCACTGCGCTCCGCCCATCGGCGCCCGCCCGCTCGAGCGCCAGCTCGAGCCGCGCCCGTTCGGCGTCGAGCGCCGACAGCGTCTCCCCGGTCTCGACCGTGCGGCGCGGCTGCACGGCCTCGGCGCGCGCGGCGCGCCGGTCGACGGGCACTTCCGGATGGACGACGTGGGTCCCCGGCTCGTCCGCAACCGCCGGCGCCGGAAGGGCGATGCGCGAGCCGGCGACGTCCAAGGCCAGCTCGCGCGTCAGCGCCGGCCGCAGCGCCTCGGGCACGGCATACGACGCCTGCCAGCGGTCGTCGCGGCGATCCTCGAACCCGGACAGGGCCTCGAGCCGCTGGTCGCCGACCAAGAGCGCCGGCGTCGACGGCGACCGCGGCCATCCCCGCGTCCACCGGCCGCTGACGCGCAGGACGGCGCCGTCAAGGGCCGGCTCGGCCGACGCGACCTCGACGCCGTCGATCTCCACCACCCGCCCGCGCGGCAGCCGGGGATCGATCACGCGTCACCTCGCACGCGGGAACCGTAGTTCCGGCGGCGGACGCCGCTAGCCCTCGTCGCCCTCCTTGCGCGAAAGGATGAAGAGGAATACGGCGACCACGACCGCCAGCCCACCCGCCAGCTTGGCCCGGTCGGCCACGCCGGTGCCGCGCACGCGCCGGCGCAGGACCCACTTGAGCCCGTTCCACACCACCATGCCGAGGAGTCGGTATCCCATGTTCCGTCTCTACCCGTCTCGAGCGTGACGAACGCGCCACGCCATCCGCGACTGCAGCGACCACAGCTCGATGAACCCGGGCGAGGCCTGCTGGGAGAACAGCCCGCCCGACTCGGCGAACGTCGCCAGGGCCGGGTCGTAGACCGCGTTCGGCGAGGACCGGCGCACCACCCGAGCCGTCCCCTTGTAGAGCTTGAGCGCCACCGTGCCGCTCACATGCTCGTTGACGGCGTCCATGTAGGCGTCGAGGTCCTCGCGCAGCGGCTCCCACCACAGGCCCGCGTACACGAGGTAGGCCCACTGACGGTCGAGGCCCGGCTTGAACTGGTTCTGATGGATGGTGCAGACGAGCTTCTCGAGCTCGGCGTGTGCGGGCAGCACGATCGCCGCCGCCGGCACCTCGTAGATGTCTCGCACCTTCAGCCCGACGATGCGGTCCTCGATGTGGTCGACGATCCCCACGCCGTGACGAGCGCCGATCGCGGCCACCCGCTCGATCAGCTCCACCAGCTCGAGCCGCTGCCCGTCCACGGCGACCGGAAGGCCGCGCTCGAACTCCAGCTCGACCTCCTCGGGCTCGTCGGGCGCCTGCTCGGGCGGGGTCACGAGCTGGAACACGTCGTCCTCGGGCGCGTGGTCGAGGTCCTCGATCCAGCGCCCCTCGGAGGAGCGCCCCCACAGGTTGTCGTCGATCGAATAGGGCGCGACCTCGGTGCCGCCTTTGACCGGGATGCCGTGCTCGCGCGCGTACGCGACCTCTTCGTCGCGGCCCATCTGCCACCCGCGCACCGGCGCGATGACCTTGAGCTCGGGCGCCAGCGTCATGACCGTCGCCTCGATCCGGACCTGGTCGTTGCCCTTGCCCGTGCAGCCGTGGGCGATCGTGTCGCAGCCCGAGCGGCGCGCGTACTCGACCGCGAGCTTGGCGATCAGGGGCCGGCCCAGCGCGGTGAACAGCGGGTAGCCGCCGCCGTAGAGCGCGTTGGCCCTGATGGCGGGGCCGACGTAGTCGCGCGCGAACGTCTCGCGCGCGTCGACCACGTGGCACTCGACGGCACCGAGGTGGAGCGCCTTGCCCTCGATGACCTCGTAGTCCTCGCCCGGCTGCCCGAGGTTGACGGTGAGGGCCACCACCTCGGCCTCGTAGCGGTCCTGGATCCACTTGAGCATCACGCTCGTGTCCAGGCCGCCGGAGTAGAGCAGCAGGACGCGCCCGACCTCGCCGGGCACGGCCTCGTAGGACGCGGTCTTGCGCAGGGCTCCCTCGCCGCTCATTGCGGCGGCAGCTTAGGAGGTGCCCCACGCGAGCCTGGTTGAAGCAAGGGACGTGAGCCACCGAAGGTCTGATATAGCGACCCAACGTGGCTCACCCCTCGAAAACCGGGGCCTGGGCCGACTTAGGGCGTATGCCACTAGGAGTTATGTAGCCCGCGTCGAATCCCGTTGGCGACCGCCGTTCTGACTGGGGGAGGTCGACGATGGGACTCGTCTCGAGGGACGATGGCTGGCGCATGCCGGACTGGCTGT
>Ga0126312_10001122_pt1 | contig 17278 bp, 18 predicted proteins | sample Plot104A_FD_92537 | JGI IMG/M metagenome (GOLD analysis project Ga0126312, IMG submission 92537) | Serpentine soil microbial communities from UC McLaughlin Reserve, CA, USA - Plot104A | ecosystem: Environmental > Terrestrial > Soil > Grasslands | place: USA: UC McLaughlin Reserve, Lake County... | reverse complement strand
GGGCCGCGACTTCGAGCCCGGCTGGGCGGACCTGCGCTCCGTGGAGGCCGGTGACCGCTGTCCCAGCGGCGGCCGCATCCGCATCGAGCCCGCCATCGAGGTGGCCAACATCTTCAAGCTGGGAACGCGCTACTCGGAGCCGCTCGGCGCGAGCTATCTCGACGAGCAGGGCAGGGAGCAGCTGATCTGGATGGGCTCGTACGGGATCGGGCCCGCCCGCATCGTGGCCGCGGCGATCGAGCAGTTCGCCGACGAGCAGGGCATCTCGTGGCCACGCTCGCTCGCGCCCTTCGACGTGCAGCTCGTGACCCTTGGTAAGCAGGGGGAGGAGGCGCTCGAGGTGTCGGAGCGCCTGTACGGCGAGCTGCGCGGCGCGGGCCTCCAGGTGCTTTACGACGATCGCGCGGCGGGAGCGGGCGAGAAGTTCGCGGACGCCGAGCTGCTGGGCTGCCCACTGCGCCTGACCGTGGGGCGGCGCGGCCTCGAGTCCGGCCAGCTCGAGGCGCAGATCAGGCGCGGGCAGGAGAGGCGCTCGCTCCCGCTCGAGGGCGCGGCCCAGGCGGCGGTCGACCTATGGCGCGCGCTCGACTGACCCGCCGGCGGCTGCTCGGCCTGGACCGCTCGGGGCCGCCTCCGCCGCAGACCCTCCGCAAGCAGCCGCTGAACCCGTGGACGCTGCCGAACGCGATCGGCTTCGTTCGCATCGCCCTGATACCGCTGTTCCTGGTGCTGGCCCTGCAATCCGGTGACGGGCGCCGCGCCCTGGCCACCGTCATCTTCGCGGTGATCGCGTGGAGCGACTACCTGGACGGCATGGCTGCCCGCCTGACCGGCCAGTACAGCCGCCTGGGTGCGCTGCTCGACCCGCTCACCGACCGGCTGCTCGTCCTGGCGGGCGCGATCGTCGCCTGGAAGTTCGAGCTGCTCCCGCGCTGGGCCCTGGCGCTGCTCGGCGCCCGAGAGCTCTTCATGGTGGTGCTCACCCAGCTGGCGTTGCGGCGGGGAATCGACCTCAGGGTGAACATGCTCGGCCGCTGGGCGGTCTGGCCGGTGATGTCGGCGCTGGCGCTGTCGTTCATGGTCGAGACCTGGTTTACCGATGTTCTCCTGTACGTGGGGCTGGCCATGACGCTTGCGGCCACCGCGCGGTACGTGCAAGATGGCCTGAGGCAGCTACGCGGGCAGGAGGCAGCAGGCTCAAGCTGAACTTGAGGAACGGGTCTATACTCGCTGCCCGGACTCGCGAAAGGAACTGCGGACACATGGACACTTTCCCCGATCTCGGCGCGCTCTCAGACCAGGAGCTGAAGGACCTGATCCAGCAGCTCACCGAGGAGGAGCAGGAGGTCTCGTACAGGCGCAGGATCCTGCACGGCAAGATCGACATCCTCCGCGCGGAGCTCGTGAACCGGCTGCGCAAGAAGCACGAGGAGGGCGAGGCCGTGATTACGGGCGCCGACGTGCAGCAGCTCACCGACATCCTCGCAGGCAAGGGCATCCCCGACTCCGAGCCCGAGTAGGGCTCACGCCGTGCACTGCCCCGAGTGCGGCTTCGTCAACGCCGAGGGCGCCAACTACTGCTCCAAGTGCGGCGCCTTCCTGGCCGAGGCCAAGGAGCCCGGTGGCGTCGACACGACCGAGGTCTACCAGGTGGGCGAGACCGGTGAGCTCAAGGCGGTGGACCTCGAGGAGGTGACCGGCGAGGGCGCCACGCTCGTGATCCGATCCGGCGGCGGGCGCGCCGGCGAGGCCTTCAACATCGCCGGCGAGCGCATGACGATCGGCCGCAGCCCCGAGGCCGAGGTGTTCCTCGACGACGTCACGGTGTCGCGCAATCACGCGCTGCTCGTCCGCCGCCGCGACGGGCTCTACATCGACGACCTCGGCTCCCTCAACGGCACCTACGTGAACCGCCGGAGGATCGAGTCGCACCGGCTGCAAAACGGCGACGAGCTCCAGGTGGGCAAGTACAAGCTGACCTACCTCGACCCGTCGTGACCGTGGAGATGCGGGCAGCTGCGCCGGCTGAGCGCCCGCCGAAGGCGCTCACGATCGGCGCGGTCTGCAAGCAACTCGAGCGCGAGTTTCCGGACGTCTCCATCTCGAAGATCCGCTATCTCGAGGATCAGAAGCTGCTGTCGCCGCGTCGTACCCCGGGCGGCTACCGCCTCTACGGACCGGCCGACGTCACTCGGCTGCGCACGATCCTGCGGCTGCAGCGCGATGAGTTCCTGCCGCTGCGGGTGATCCGCCAGGAGCTGGCGGCCGGCCGAGCCGACCCCGAGCCCGCCCGCGGCAAGGCGGCGCCCGAGCCGCGCTCGCGGCGGCGGGCCACCGTTGCCGTGCGCGGGCCCGGCTCGGTCTACCGCATCGAGGAGATCCTCGAGGACACCGGCGCCGACCGCGGGCTCGTGAAGGAACTCGAGGACTACGGCGTCATCCGCGGCGAGAAGCACGACGGCGAGACGATGTACGACGACACCGAGCGCGAGATCATCCGTGCGGTCACGGAGCTCAAGCGCTTCGGCGTGGGTGGCCGCAACCTGCGCGTCTTCCGCACCTCGGCCGACCGCGAGGCGGCGCTCCTGGAGCAGATCCTCGCTCCGGCGCTGCGCTCGCGCAACCCGGAGCGGCGCAAGGAGGCCTTCGAGGCCCTCGAGAACCTCGCGGCGATCGCCTCTCACCTGAAGCACCTGCTGTTGATCCGGGACCTGCGCAGGCTCGCGAGGTAGCCGCGGACCTCAGGCGGCACATCCGCGACATTCCCGACTATCCGAAGCAGGGGATCGTCTTCAAGGACATCACGCCGCTGTTTCTCGATGCCGACGCGCTCAGCCACACCGTAGGCGAGCTGTCCGCCTACGCGCGTGAGCGGCAGGCCGAATACGTGCTGTCGGCCGAGGCACGCGGCTTCGTGCTTGGGGGCGCGCTGGCCGCCGGCGCCGGCGCCGGCTTCATCCTGGCTCGCAAGCCCGGCAGGCTGCCGCGCGACACCGCGTCCGTGCAGTACCAGCTCGAGTACGGGGTCGACGCGCTCGAGGTGCACAGCGACGCGGTGCGGGGCGGGGCGCGTGTCCTGGTGCACGACGACCTGCTGGCCACCGGCGGTACCGCGGGCGCGCTCTGCGATCTCGTCGAGCGGGCCGGCGGGGTCGTGGCAGGATGCGCGTTCGTGATTGAGCTCGGCTTCCTGCAAGGACGCGAGCGACTGCGCGGCCACGACGTATGCAGCCTCGTCCTCTACGACTCCGAGGGATGAGGTGCCAACGGTCAGGCGCCGCCGCAGCATGCCCGCATCAGCCGAGGATGTCTGGCGGGTGGTGAGCGATCCCGAGCGGCTCGCGGACTGGTGGCCCGGGGTGGCGCGGGTGGAGGACGCGTCGCCCCTGGCTTGGACCACCGTGCTGAGCTCCGCCAGGGGCAGGACCGTGCGCGCGGACTACAGCCGTGTCGAGGCCGAGGCTCCCCGGGCGATCAGCTGGCGCCAGGAGCTCGCGGAGTCGCCGTTCGAGCGGATCCTGAGCGAGTCACTGACGGCTGTCGAGCTCGAGCCGGAAGGGGACGGGGCCACGCGGGTGGAGGTGAGCCTGCGACAGCGGGGACGCGGCTTCGCCCGCTTCGGCTTCCTACAGCTGCGGCTGGCGGCGGCCAGGCAGGTGAGCGGCGCCCTCGACGGGCTCGAGGCGCTCCTTGGGCGGAGGGGCTGACGTGCGCTGGTGGGGGTGGGGGGAGGATGGGCGCTCGCCCGGGCTGCCGCCGGGAGCCAAGGCGCTGCTGGACGACGAGCTGGGGCTCGACGGCGCCTCGTCCACGCCGCCGGTAGAGCTCACAGAGGTCGAGTTGCCCGAGGCGCGGCTACCCGGCCCGGCGCTGGAACGCCTGCGGGCGGCCGTGGGCGCCGAGCATGTGCTCGAAGACCGCGAGACCCGCGTCAAGCACGCCGCCGGCAAGAGCTACCCGGACCTGGTGCGAATCCGGGCAGGGCAGGCGTCGAGCGCTCCCGACGCGGTGATCATGCCCGGGTCGGCCGCCGAGGTGGCCGCGGTGCTCGAGGCCTGCTCCGAGGCGCGCGTGGCGGTCGTGCCGTTCGGCGGGGGCACGAGCGTAGTGGGGGGGGTGGAGCCGCTGCGCGAGGGCTTTGCGGGCATCGTCTCGCTGGACCTGGCTCGGCTCGACCGCCTGGTCGGCGTCGACCGGCGCTCGCTCACCGCCACGCTCGACGCCGGCACGACGGGGCCGGCGGCGGAGCGCCTGCTCGGCCGGCAGGGCCTGACGCTGGGTCACTTCCCGCAGTCCTTCGAGCACTCCAGCGTGGGCGGCTGGGTGGCCACGCGCTCGGCCGGACAGGCGTCGACGGGCTATGGCCGCGCCGACGAGCTGGTGGAAGGGCTGCGCTTCCTGGCGCCGGCGGGAGAGCTGAACGTGCCCGCCGTGCCGGCCTCGGCAGCGGGTCCGGCTGTGCGCGAGCTGCTGGTGGGCTCGGAGGGCGTGCTCGGCGTGATCTGCGAGGCCACGCTCAGGGTGCGGCCGGCGCCCGAGCACCGCCGCTACGACGGCTGGTCGTTCCGCTCCTTCGAGGAGGGCGTGGAGGCGCTGCGCGTGATGGAGCAGGCCGACGCGCCGCCCGACGTGGCCCGGCTCTCCGACGAGGAGGAGACGCGCGTGTCGCTGGCGATGGCTGCGAGTGGCAGCCGGATCGAGCGGCTGGGGCGCGCGTACCTGCGCGCCCGCGGCCACGAGGGCGGTTGCCTGGCGATCGTCGGCCTCGAGGGCGGCGAAGACGAGGTCGGCCGCCGGGGCCGGCGCTGCGCGGCGCTGCTGCGGGCAGGAGGAGGCCTGTACCTGGGCGCGCGCCCGGGCCGCGCCTGGCTGAAGGGCCGCTACGCCGCTCCCTACCTGCGCGACGAGCTGCTCGACCGGGGGGCGATGGTAGAGACGCTCGAGACGGCCGCCGGCTGGAGCAAGCTCAGCGACGTGCGCCAGGCGGTCCGGCGCTCGCTGCGGGACTCACTGGCCGCGCGGGGCACGCCGCCCGTTGTGATGTGCCACGTGTCGCACCTCTACCGGTCGGGCGCCTCGCTCTACTTCACCTTCCTGGCGCGCCGGCAGCCCGAGGCGCCGCTGGAGCAGTGGTGGGCCGCCAAGCGCGCGGCCACCGATGCCATCCTGGCAGCCGGCGCGACGATCACCCACCATCACGCCGTCGGCCGCGACCACGCCCGCTGGCTGGAGGCTGAGATAGGGGAACTGGGCGTGGAGCTGATCCGGGCCGCCAAGCAGCGGCTCGATCCGGCCGGGATCATGAACCCCGGGAAGCTGCTGCCCGTCAGCCCCCGCCCTGAGGGAGAGGCTGCATCCGGATATTCGCTATCACCTTCGCGCGGTTCTTCCCGGAACCCTGCACAATCGGCTTCTTGAGCAGTTCCAGCACGCCGCGCAGCACCGAGCGCCCGGAGTGCGCGGAGTCGCGGTTCACCGGCTCCAGCGACACGTCGACGAACTTGAAACGGCGGTAGTCGGCCGGCAGCCGGGCGCCGCCCTGCAGCTGGCCCTGCTGGTTGGCCGCCGCGAAGCCGAGCGACTTCACGTCCCTCTGCGAGTTGTATAGCCAGACCTGGTAGGCCTGCTTCCCGGTGCTCGGCTTGAGCCCCACCGCCGTGACGACGATCTGGTTCTTGCCGCCCTGGGTGGCGATGAACGCCTGGCCCTGGACCCTCTTGTTGACCGCGCGTTGTGCGCCACCGGCGCGCTTCCGGGGCTCGTCGTCGTCACCGCCGGTGAGCAGGCCAACCGGCCACAGGAGCAGTCCCAGCAGGAGCAACGCCGCCACGCCGGCCGCCGTCAGCAGGCGGCGCCTGCGCACGGCGTCGCGTGCCTGCTGCGAGAGCGGAGCGCGCGGCGGGCGCGCCGCCGCAGGCTTGGGCTCGCGCTCGCGCTCGCGCTTGGCCGCGCGGGCGCCGCGCTCGCCGTCTGGGATGGCCGGCAGGCCGTCGCCGTACAGGCCGTCGAGCGAGTCGAGCAGGGAGCGCGCCCACGAACGCGCCGCCTCCGAGCGGCGCAGGTGGCCGCGGGTGGCCGTGGACTCCGGGCCTGACTGCTGGCCCAGCACGTAGTCGGCGAGCTGGCCGCGCCAGTCGGCGTCGACCCCCTTGGCCGTGACCGGCGCCAGCTCGACCAGCGCCTCGCGGGCGAGCTGGCGCACCCGGCTCTCGGGCATGCCGAGCCTGCCTGAGAGCTCGTCGTAGCTCTGCCCGCGCCGCAGGACGAGCTCGAGGATCGCCCGCTGCTCGTCGGAAAGCTGGTCGAACGTGGCCATCGTGGCGAACTGTAGTGTGCCTCGCGTGACGGAACTGCGGGTGGAGAACACGATGGCAGAGGCACTCGGCTTCGAGCTGGTGGAGTTCGGCGAGGCGTTCGCACGCGGCCGTTTCCCGGTCACCGACCGCGTGCGCCAGCCCTTCGGCATCGTGCATGGCGGCGCCTACGCGGCGATGGGGGAGACGCTCGCCTCGGCGGCCACGCACCTCGCGGTCATGGGCAACGGCGAGCTGGCGATGGGGCAGTCGAACCACACGAGCTTCCTGAGGCCCGTGTCCGGAGGGTCGGTGCACGCGGAGGCTCGCGTGCGCCACCGCGGCCGCACGTCGTGGGTCTGGGAGGTCGACTTCACCGACGACGAGGGCCGCCTCTGCGCGCTCACGCGGGTGACGATGGCCGTGCGCCCGGCGCCCGCTCAGTCGAGCGACTCGAGCACATAGGCGTCCACCGCCTCGCTCTTGCCCTTCACCCTCATCGAGCCGAGCGGGGTCACGCGCGCGCCGTCGAGGGCCCGCAGCGTGGCCGCGCCCACGACCACGCTGCCGACCGGGGCCTGGCTCTCGAGCCGCGCCGCCAGGTTGACCATGTCGCCCACCACGGTGTAGCTGCGGCCGCTCCCCGCGCCGAGCACTCCTACGAGCGCATCGCCGCTGTTGACCCCAACCCGAAAGCGCGGCCAGCCCGGGTGCTCCCGGCTGATGCCCACGGTCTCTCGCTGCAGCGCGAGTGCCGCCCGGGCCGCCCGCGCCGCGTGGTCGGGCTGGTCCCCGCGGGTGCCCCAGGTGGCCATGATCGCGTCGCCGATCAAGCGGTCGATCTCGCCGCCGAAGCGGCTCACGATCGGCGGGATCGCCACGCGGAAGTAGGCGTTCAGCATGGCCTGGACCTCGCGCGGATCCTTGCCCTCGGAGAAGGACGTGAAACCGGCCAGGTCGGCGAACAGCACGCTGACCTCGCGCTTGCCCGCCGCGGTCTCCTCGAGATAGAGATCGCTGAAGCGCTCCTCGCCGGCCTCGCCGCGAGCGCTGTAGGCCACCGTGACGAACGCGGTGAGCATCAGCAGATGCCACTCCCACCAGGTCGCGTGCCAGTTCCGGGCGAAGGCCACGGCCACCATCGCCTCCGCGAGCAGCACGAAGGCGGCTCCGACAGCCAGCGGCAGGCTCGAGCCGCCGCGCAGGCCGAGGACGACGTAGCGGTAGGCCGCATACGCGAACAGCAGCACCGCCACCGCAGCCGGCAGCACCAGGGCGCCCGACGCGCGTTCCGCGGGCGTGGGGTCGTCGAGCGGTGGCAGCGAGGCGAGCGACACGGCGGCCCAGGCCAGCATCAGCGCGAGCAGTCCGGCGCGCAGCAGGCTCGCGCGGCGCGTGAGAAGGTCGGTGCGGCGGCGGTCGAGCGGAACCGCAGAGCCGGCAGCGAGCACCGCCGCCAGCAGCAGCCCGACCGGCGTGGCGATCACAAAGCCCTGGTTTGGGGCGTCCAGCAGGACCCCGGGGGTGGCCAGCGCATGCAGCCCGAGAAACCCGGCCGCCGCCACCAGGCTGAGCGAGACCAGGTGGAGGCGTGCGTCGGCGCGGCGCAGCGCGGCGGCCCCGATGGCGAAGGCGAGCGCGGCGCTGGAGCCCGCCGCGGCCAGCACGAGCCAGAAGTGGGAGGGATGGTGTTCCCAGCTGAGGTCGGCGCCGGGTGCGGCGAGCAGGATCCAGAAGCCCGCCAGCGGCAGCGCCAGCAGCGCCGCCCACAGCCTGGGGCGGGCCCTAGCGGACGCCACCGGGACGCGGCTGCTCCGGGGCCGTCGCCCTGCTCTCGTAGCGGTTGGTGATCGGCAGGCGGCGGTCGCGGCCGAACGCCTTAGTGGAGATGCGGATCCCCGGAGGCGCCTGGCGGCGCTTGTACTCGGCCCGGTCGACCATGCGGATGACGCGCTCCACCTCCTCCGCGGGCAGCCCCTGGCTGACCAGCTCGGCGGCGTCGAGGTCCTGCTCGACATAGCCCGCGAGGATCGAGTCGAGCACCTCGTATGGGGGTAGCGAGTCCTCGTCGAGCTGCTCGTGGCGCAGCTCGGCCGACGGCGGCCGCTCGAGCACCGATGCCGGCACCAGCTCGCGCCCCGCCTGCTCGTTGCGCCAGCGGGCCAGGCGATAGACCCAGCCCTTGAACACGTCCTTGAGCACGGCGAAGCCGCCGGCCATGTCGCCGTAGAGGGTGGCGTAGCCCACCGACATCTCCGACTTGTTGCCGGTGGTCAGCACGAGCCAGCCGAACTTGTTCGACAGCGCCATCACCACATTGCCGCGGATGCGCGCCTGCAGGTTCTCCTCGGCGATCCCCTCCTCGCTGCCCTCGAACGGCTCCTGGAGCAGCCGCTCGAAGGCGCCCATGGCGTCCTCGATGGCCAGCTCCATGAACTCGCCGCCCAGGTTTGCCGCTATCGCGCGGGCGTCGGCCCGCGTTCCCTCCGAGGAGTAGGGCGAAGGCAGCGACACGCACACGACTCGCTCGGGCCCCAGGGCGTCCACCGCCACCAGAGCCGTCAGCGCGGAATCGATGCCCCCCGACAGCGCCAGCACGACACGTTCGAAGCCGTTCTTCTCCACGTAGTCGCGCAGCCCGGTGACGAGCGCCCGGTAGACCTCGGCCTCGGGCGACAGCAACTCGGCCACGTCACCACCCACTTCGCCGCCCTCGGCGGGCTCGAGCTCGATCGAGGCCAGCACCGGCACGGCCTTGCGCTCCCGCCTCGCCGCCGTGCGATGGCGCGGGTCGCGCAGCCGCGCGGCGGCCACGGCGCCGGGGTCGACCGTGCAGAGAGTGAGCGACTCTTCGAACTGGGGGGCGCGTGCCAGCAGCTGGCCGTCCTGGTCGATCGCGACGCTGTGCCCGTCGAACACGAGCTCGTCCTGGCCGCCCACGGCGTTGCAGAACAGCACCGCCACGAGGTTGTCGCGCGCCCGCTGAATGAGCATGCGCTCGCGCTCGAGGCCCTTGCCGGCGTGGTACGGCGAAGCCGAGAGGTTCACGATCACGTGCGCGCCTGCGAGGGCCTCCGCGGTCGCCGGCGGGCCGGGCTCCCAGATGTCCTCACAGACCGTGACGCCCACCGGTACGCCGGCGACCTCGATGAGCGCGGCCTCCGTGCCGGCCTGGAAGTAGCGCTGCTCGTCGAAGACGCCGTAGTTGGGCAGGTGCACCTTGCGGTAGACGGCCGCCACGCGGCCGTCGGCCAGCACCGCCGCGGCGTTGTAGACGTCGTCGGTTCGCTCCGGAAAGCCCACCAGCGCGACGATGCCGTGGGCCTCGCCCGCCAGCCGGTCGAGCGCCGCCCCGGCGCCCTCCAGGAAGCGGGTCTTCAGGAGCAGGTCCTCCGGCGGGTAGCCGGTCAGGGCCAGCTCCGGGAACACCACCAGGGCGGCGCCCGCCTGCTTTGCCCGGGCGATCGCATCCGCGATCTTCGCGGCATTGCCCTCCACGTCGCCGACGGTGGAATCGAGCTGCGCGAGCGCGGCGCGCAGCGGCTGGAAGCGCGCGGCCATGCCGGGATTCTCGCAGCCGAGGGCGATCGGACGACAGCAGCACGGAGCCTGGGGGCCCTCGTCCCTCCGTACAAAGAGGCCGTCGAAAATCCTGTACGGCGGGCGAATGACTCGTTGGCGGCCTCGTTCGACGCTGTGGCCCTACGGCCTGACCGCCCCTGTCCGCAAGTCGAAAGGACGCCTGTGGAAGCGAAGCTGCCCGACGTGCCGGTCGCCTTGGAGGACACGGCATGAAGCTGGTGATCGGGATCGTGCGCCCGGAGAAGGCGAACGACGTGCTCGAGACCCTGTTTCGCGCGCAGGTGCGCGGGTTCTCGATCACCCGCGTCCAGGGCCACGGAGGCGAGCTGGAGCGGGTGGAGACCTACCGCGGCACCACCGTGAAGATGGGCCTCTCCGACAAGGTCCGATTCGAGATCGCGGTGTCGGATCCCTTCGTCGAGCCCACGATCAAGGCTCTCTGCGAAGGCGGCCGCACCGGGGAGGTCGGCGACGGCAAGATCTTCGTCCTCCCGCTCGAGCGGGTGGTGCGCATCCGCTCCGGCGAGACCGATGACCTCGCCGTGACCCCGGTGAGCGCCTGATGGACATCCTCACCGTCTTCGCGCAGGGCAAGGTGGACACCGGCGACACGGCCTGGATGCTCGCCGCGACGGCGTTCGTCCTACTGATGACGCCCGCGCTGGGCCTCTTCTACGGCGGCCTGGTGCGGTCGAAGAACACCCTCAACACATTCATGATGTGCATCGGGGCGATCGCGGTCGCCGCAGTCACCTGGGCGCTCGTGGGGTACTCGCTCGCCTTCGACGGGACCGGCGACCTGATCGGGGGCCTCGGGCACGCGTTCCTGCGGGGTGTCGCCTTCGCGCCGCGAGAGGGCAGCACGATTCCCCATCTGCTGTTCATGGCCTTCCAGGCCACCTTCTGCATCATCACGGTCGCCCTGATCTCGGGCGCGGTGGTGGAGCGGATGCGGTTCAGCGCCTATCTCGTCTTCGCGGCGCTGTGGTCGATCCTGGTCTATGCGGTGCTCGCCCACTGGGCGTTCGGCGGCGGCTGGCTGATCGAGGGAGGGACCCTCGACTTCGCCGGAGGCGTCCCGGTCGAGATGGGTTCCGGGTTCTCGGCCCTGGCTGCCGCCCTAGTCGTGGGAGGGCGCAAGGACTACGGGCGGCAGGCGCTGCTGCCCCACAACGCGGTCTACGCCCTGCTCGGCGCGGGCCTGCTGTGGTTCGGCTGGTTCGGGTTCAACGGCGGCAGCGGCTTCTCGACCGGGAAGCCCGGCGTGCTCGCGTTCACGAACACACTGCTGACGCCGGCCTGCACCCTGATCGTGTGGTTCGTTCTCGACTTGCTGCGCGGTCGGCGCGTAACCGCGATCGGGGCCGCCACCGCTGTGATCGTGGGCTGCGTCGGGATCACCCCCGCCGGCGGCTTCGTGAGCCCGGGCTGGGCGATGGTGCTGGGAGTGGTGGTGGCGCTCCCGTGCTACGCGGTAATCGTCTTGCGCCCGCGGACGCGGGTGGACGAGACACTCGACGTGCTCGCCGCTCACGGGGTCGCGGGCTTCACCGGGATCCTCTTCATCGGGTTCTTCGCCCAGAAGGCGTGGAACGGCGTCTCGGACGGGCTCGTCTACGGCAACGCAGCGCAGCTCGGGGACCAGGCGCTCGCGGCGCTCGTCGCGCCCCTGTATGCCTTCGGGATGACGTTCGCGCTGCTGAAGGTCATCGGGCTCCTGATGCCGCTGCGCTCGACCGAGCGCGAGGAGGCGCTTGGCATGGATGTCATCCACCATGGCGAGGAGGCCTACGTGACGGGTGAGGGCGCGATCCTGGTGGTGCCGGAGGCCGGGGACGGCGAGATCGAGGTGCCCGTGGCCGATCCGGTCTAGCCGGCCCGGCGCCGCCGGGCCGCCGCTAGTTCCCCACGTCGGCGACGCTGGCGCCGGTGCAGTCGAGCAGCTTCCCCGGCTCGACGCAGAAGAGGCTGTGGGGGTCGCCCGCGGCCGCCCAGACGCGTTCGTGGTCGAGCAGGGCCCGGTCGAAGACCACCGGCAGGCCGTGCCCGAATGGAGGCACGCCGCCTATGGCGAAGCCCGTGGCCGCCCGCACCTCCTGGGCGCCCGCCTGGCGCACCTCTGCCACGTCGAGCGCCTCGGCAAGCTTGTCGTGGTCGATGCGGTGTTGTCCGGAGGCGATGCACAGCACCGGATCGCCGTCGGCCACGAACACGATCGACTTGGCGATCTCGGCCTGCTCGCAGCCGACCGCCCTGGCGGCGTCGCCCACCGTGCGGGTGGAGGCCTCGAGGCGCTGGACCCGCACATCGAGCCCGAGCTCGCGAGCCCCCTTGACGACCTTGTCGTTCACGCGCGCACGCTGGTTTCCGCGCGCCGCGCCGGCACTCGCAGCTCAACGCCTGCGGCGCCGGCCAGCTCAGCCAGCGATTCGCCCACGTCCTGGGCCAGATCGTCGATGTCCCAGAGCAGGTCGTAGTCGCCGACCAGCCCGAAGTTGATGTGCCCGTCGTAGGAGAGCAGCGCGATCCCGAGCGCCTGGTTCTTGGCCAGCGGCACCATCGGGAAGGTCTCGATCAACTTGCGCCCCATCAGGTAGAGCGGGAACTGCGGCCCCGGCACGTTCGTGACCACCAGGTTGAAGAAGCGCTGGCGGGACATCAGCCGCGAGGCCTGGCCCATGATCGTCGGCGGGGCGAAGCCCGACAGCTCGGTGAGCACCTGGGCGCCGACGGCCTGCCCGCCGCCCTTCAGGTCCTTCAGCTGCTCGCGCACGATGTCCAGCCGGGCGACGGGCTCCTGGCACCACACCGGCAGCGGCGCCATCATCGCCGCCACGCGGTTGCCCAGGGCGCCGCGCTCGATGCCCGTGCGCACGCTCACGGGCACCATGGCCTTCAGCTCCAAGCCGTCGGTCCGCTGCCCACGCCGGCGCAGATGGTGACCGAGCGCGCCGGCCACGGTGGCGAGCACGACGTCGTTGACGGTGCCGCCCAGCTCGTCCTTGATGGCCTTCAGGTCGGCCAGGTCGGCGCGCACCCAGGTGAAGCGCCGGTGCGGCCCGATCGGGCGGTTGTAAGGGGTGGGGGGCGCCGGGTTGAGCCCGGCCCAGGCCATGGCGCCCACGCCCACGGCGGCGTCGCGCGCGCCGTTGAGCATCCGCCGGGGCGCCCGGAAGACCGCGCGCACCGACCTGGCCAGCTCGCCGGGGGCCGTGGCCCGCTCGACCAGGGCCTCGCCCAGGAGCTGGACGCGCGACGGGAGTGGGCGGGGCAGCCAGCGGTCGCCGGGGTCTGGCGGCGCGGCCGGCTCGGGCGAGGCGTCGAACAGCACCGAGATGATGTCCATGCCGGAGACCCCGTCCACGAGCGCGTGGTGGGTCTTCCCGAGCAGGGCGAAGCGGCCTCCCTCCATGCCTTCGGCGAGCCAGATCTCCCACAGCGGCTTGTCGCGGTCGAGCTGCTGGGAGAAGACCCGGCCGGCGAGCGCGCGCAGCTCCGCCTCGGAGCCGGGAGCGGGCAGCGCGGTCGAGCGCACGTGGTAGCGCAGGTTCAGGTGGGGGTCGTCGACCCACTTCGGCCTGCCCTGGCCCAGCGGCACGTTGGCCAGGCGCTGGCGGTAGCGCGGCACCAGGTGCAGGCGGCGCTCGATGCCCTCGAGCAGCTCGTCGTAGGGGGGAGGATCGCCCTCGAACAGCATCACCGACGCCACGTGCATGTGCGCCGACGCGTCCTCGAGGTGGAGGAAAGAGGAGTCGAGGCCGGTGAGTCGCTCTCCTGGGGCGATGCAGGCAACTTACACCCGCGCGCTCGATTGCGCCGGACTGTGAGCGGCATCACACAAGCCGCCCTCCAACCCCCTAACCTGCGAACGGTTGTTCGATTCGGCCTCGCCGAGCCGCCCTCTCTCCTGAGACGGCGGACGGGGGAACCACAGCCGCCAGCGCGGTAGGGGCGAGTCGCCACCAGGTCCGGTGGCGTAGGGCGCATGCCCGAGCCCGTCAGCTAACTCCGTAGGCAGGAGGCCGGGACAGGGGTTTTCAAATGAGCATGCGCATACGGGCGCGTGCCGGTGTGCGCTTCGCGCTGCTGGCCGCGTGCCTTGGACTGACCGGAACGGCCTACGCTGCGGCGGGGCCGGAGCAGCAGGCTGCGACCGGGGGCTCGGCCCCGGACGCCACCCAGCGCCAGGTCATAGGCCCGGTGACGGTGGCCGGTCGCACCACACGACATGTCCGCCGCGGCTCGTTCGCGCGGGTCAGGGGCAGGCTGCGCCCGGCGCTCGCCGGCCGCGTCGTCAAGGTGCAGGTGCGCTCGGGCGGGCGCTGGAAGACGGTGAGGCGCGCCCGCACCACGCGGGACGGCCGTTTCCGGGCTGCCTGGCGCGCCGCCCGCGCCGGGACATTCAGGCTGCGGGTGAGGCTCAGCGGCGAGCGGGCCACCGCGGCCGCCGTCAGCCGTTCGCTCCGCGGCCGGGTCTACGTCTACCGGCCGGCCCTGGCGTCCTGGTACGGGCCCGGGTTCTACGGCCGGCGCACCGCCTGCGGAGGCAGGATGAGCGCTACCAGGCTGGGCGTCGCCAACAAGTCGCTGCCCTGCGGCTCGCGTGTGACGCTTCGCTACCGCGGGCGCTCGCTGACGGTGCCGGTGATCGACCGTGGGCCCTACGTGGGCGCGCGCGAGTTCGACCTCACCGTGGCCACCAAGCGCAGGCTCGGCTTCGGCTCCACCGGCAGGGTCTGGGCCACTCGCTAGAGCGACAGGTGAAGCTGGCCCTCGGCGGGGGCGGCTGGCCGGTCCCGCTCGCCCTCGTCCAGGCCGGCAACGCGCACCCCGAGCAGCCTCACCGGCTGCTCGGGCGCGAGCCGCCTGAGCAGCTCGCGCGCCACTCCCAGCACGCTCTGCAGGTCGTTCACCGGCTCGTGCGCCGTGCGGGCGCGCGTGAGGGTCGTGAAGTCCGCCAGCCGAACCTTGATCGCGACCGTGCGGCCGGACCTGTCCTGGCGCGCGAGTCGCTCGCAGAGCCGCTCGCTCAGCCGCTCCAGCTCGGGCTCCAGCTGCTCCAGTCCGCGCAGGTCGTGGTCGAAGGTCGTCTCGCACGACTCCGACTTCGCGACACGCACGGTCTGGATGCCGCGCTGGTCCTCGAAACGCGAGAGCCGCGAGAGGTGGGGGCCCAGGTTGCTCCCGAACCACTCCGCCAGGCGCTCCTCCGGAGTGGCGGCGAGCTTCGCCAGCGTGCCGATGCCGCGCGCCTCGAGCCTGCGGACCGTCTTCGGCCCGATGCCCGGGACCAGCCCGGGGGAGGCGCCGGCGAAGCGCTGGCGGGCCTGCTCGCGGCTGAGTACGAGGAAGCCGTCGGGCTTGTCCGCATCAGAGGCGACCTTGGCCACGAGCTTGCTGGGCCCCATGCCGATCGAGCAGCACAGGCCCGTCCGCTGCCGCACCGCCTGCTTCAGCCGCAGCGCGGCCGCCCGCGGCCGCTCCAGTCCGCTGAGGTCGAGGTAGGCCTCGTCGAGTCCCATGACCTCCACGCGCTCGACCTGGCTCCTGATCACCGCCATCACCTCCTTCGAGCGCGCGCGGTAGAGGTCGAAGTCGGGGGGGACGAACACGGCCTCCGGACAGAGCCGCCGCGCCCGCTCCGCGGGCGTGGCCGAGAAGATCCCGTAGCGGCGCGCCTCGTAGCTCGCCGTGGTGACCACCGCCCTCGGCCCGCTGCCCGCCACCACCACGGGGAGCCCACGCAGCTCGGGACGCCGCTGCAGCTCGACCGACACGTAGAACGCGTCCATGTCGAGATGCGCAAAGACGTGGGGCCGGTCGGAGGCCATGCCTCGAGCGTACGGGCCGCGGACGACGTCTGACGATGCGGGTCCGCTCTCGGGATGCGGGCCCGGGAGGGCCTGAGCCAACGCGAAGGTGTTGCCTGCGGGCCGGCGCACCGCTCAAGCGCCGAGGGCCCGGGGTCGACGTCGGTGGGGTGGCGGGCCTGAGATGGCTGACGGCGGTGGCGGTGGCACTGGCGGGTGCCGTGCTCGCGGGCACGCTGGCTCACCCTTTCGTGGGCTCCGGCACCAGCTGCGAGGGCATCGGCTTCGGCTGCACTCCCGAGCGCGATTTCGACACGTTCCTGATCGTCGCGGTCTACGTGGTGGGCGCAGCCGCCACGCTCTCGATCGCCTTCCGGCTGCAGCGCAGCGGCCGGCGCTGGCGGGCCGCGCTGGGCGCCGGGCTGGCGCTCACCCTGCTCGCCACCGGCGTGGCCGCTTGGTCGCAGCTGCCCCGCCACCGGGTCTCGCCGGGCCCGCTCGACAGCTCGCTCGAGCGCTGGGAGCGCGTGCTGGCCGACGGCAGGTCGGCCGCGCCGGCGGGCACACCGCTCGGCGAGGCGATCCGCGGCCTCGAGCGTCGCGGCCCGCTGGCGTGCCGCGACGCCTACGGCCGCTCCACGGGCGCCCGCTCGTATCGCTGGGCCAGCGGCCGGGTGCGCGATTTCGGCGGGAGCACGGCGCCCACGCTCGACCGCTGGGGCGTGCGCCTGCGCCGGCGCGGCGAGCGGGCCAGGCTCAGCGGCGGAGCTTCCGACCGGCGCCTGCAGGTGGGGGGCTACGGCCTCTCGGCGGGCGGCGTCCTGTACGTGCGCGTCTCAGCCTACATCTCGGAGCTGGAGCTCACCACGACCACCGGCTGCCACCGCGATTGATCCCTAGCCCGGCTGGTGTATGGGGCGCACCAGGATCTCGTTGACATCGACGCGGTCCGGCTGGGTGAGGGCGAACATCACGGCGCGCGCGACGTCGTCGGCTTCGAGCGCGCCGTCGGGACGGTCCTCGAAGAACGGGGTGTCGACCATCCCCGGCTCGATCAGCGTGGTCTTGATGTCGCTGTCGGCGACCTCGGCGCGCAGCGCGTGGCCCATCGCGGTGACCGCCCACTTGGTTGCCGAGTAGAGCGACCCCGGGAGCGTGCGCCGGCCGGCCACCGAGCTGGTGAGCAGCATGTGGCCGCGGTTGCCGTTCGCTCGCCAGTGGCCGAGGGCGGCGCGGATCGAGAGCGCGGCGCCGAGCACGTTGGTGTCGATCATCGACTTCCAATGCTCCACATCCTCCTCGAGGAAGCCGCGCTTGGCGCCGAAGCCGGCGTTGGCGAGGAAGGCGTCCATGCGACCGAAGCGGTCGACGGCCGCGGCCACCAGAGCCTGCTGGTCGTCCCAGCTGGTGACGTCGCAGCGCACGGCAATCGCCTTCTCGGGACCACCAAGCTCGTCCGCCAGGACCTGCAGCTTGTCCTCCGAGCGGGCCGCCAGCACCACCCGGTAGCCGAACTCGGCGGCCCGGCGGGCGCTGGCCGCGCCGAGGCCGCTGCTCGCGCCGGTGATCACGAGGACGGGTTCGTCGGCCATG
>Ga0126312_10001121_pt1 | contig 17280 bp, 17 predicted proteins | sample Plot104A_FD_92537 | JGI IMG/M metagenome (GOLD analysis project Ga0126312, IMG submission 92537) | Serpentine soil microbial communities from UC McLaughlin Reserve, CA, USA - Plot104A | ecosystem: Environmental > Terrestrial > Soil > Grasslands | place: USA: UC McLaughlin Reserve, Lake County... | reverse complement strand
GCTTTATGGAGACGAGCGCCGTGGCCCGCTACTGGCGGCAGGTCAAGATCAACGAGATCGGCGAAGGAACCAGCGAGATAAACCGCCAGATCATCGCCCGCTCCTTGCTGGCAGAGAGCGCCGAAGTGGCGCAAGAGAGGATGGTCGCACAGTAAGATTCGGCCGGAGAGGTGGTCTTGATGCTGCAAAAGGTTCTCGTTGCGAACCGCGGGGAGATCGCCATCCGGGCGTTCAGGGCTGCCTACGAGCTGGGCATCCGTACGGTCGCCGTCTACACGCCCGACGACCGGAGCTCATTGCACCGGCAAAAGGCCGATGAAGCATACGAGATCGGGGAGGCGGGACATCCTGTGCGCGCCTACCTGAGCGTAGACACGCTCGTCGAGACCGCGCTCCGGGTCGAGGCCGACGCTATCTACCCCGGATACGGCTTCCTCTCCGAGAGCGCCGACCTCGCCAGGGCCTGCGAGGAGGCCGGGCTCATCTTCGTCGGGCCGCCATCCGAAGCTCTGGAACTTACCGGGAACAAACTGCGCGCCCGCCGGGCCGCCGAGCAAGCGGGCATACCTGTGCTACAAGCTTCGGAGTCTGTGGCCGATCCCGACGATGCGTCGGACCTCGCCGAAAAGATAGGCTACCCGGTGTTCGTCAAGGCGGCCGGCGGTGGAGGAGGGCGGGGATTGCGACTGGTAGAGCGTCGCGAGGACCTGAAGGGGGCGATCGAGACCGCGGTGCGCGAGGCGGAGGCGGCGTTCGGCGACCCCACGGTCTTTCTCGAGCAGGCCCTCATAGGGGCCAGGCACATCGAGGTCCAGGTGCTGGCCGATGCGGCGGGGGAGGTCGTCCACCTCTTCGAGCGGGACTGCTCGGTACAGCGCCGCCACCAGAAGGTGCTGGAGATAGCTCCGGCGCCCAACCTCGAGCTGCGGCGGCGCGAGCGCCTGTGGGAGGACGCCGTCCGCTTCGGGCGCGCCGTGGACTACCTGGGCGCCGGCACGGTCGAATTCCTCGTCGGCGGGGACGGGCGTCACGTGTTCATCGAGATGAACCCGCGCATCCAGGTGGAGCATACAGTCACCGAGGAAACGACCGACGTGGACCTGCTCCACGCCCAGCTCCGTATCGCCGGGGGCGAGACGCTGCGGGACCTCGACCTTACCCAGGACCGCATCAGGCAGCGCGGCGTAGCGTTGCAGTGCCGCGTGACCACGGAAGACCCTGCCCAGGGCTTCAGGCCGGACACGGGCCGTATCTCGGTGTACCGCTCTCCCGGCGGCGCGGGCATCCGGCTGGACGGCGGCAACACGTACGCGGGCACGGAGATCACACCTTATTTCGACTCGCTCTTGGTGAAGGTCACCGCCCACGGCGCGGATCTGCCTTCCGCAGCCGTCCGTGCTCGCCGCGCCTTGGCCGAGTTTAGGGTGCGCGGCGTGGCGACGAACGTGGCCTTCTTGCGGGCGGTACTCTCCGAACCGGACTTCCTGGCCGGGCTGGCGACCACCACGTTTATCGACGAGAGGCCGTACCTCACCGCCGTCTCGACCGGCGCCGACCGGGCGAGCCGCCTTCTGTCCCTGCTCGCCGACGTTACCGTCAATCGCCCGCACGGGCCGCCGCCCCCGGTACCTGACCCGCGCACCAAGCTCCCGCCTCTGCCGCGGGGAGACCCACCGCCGGGCTCCAGGCAGCGGCTGCTGGACCTCGGCCCGGAAGGCTTCGCCCGCTGGCTGCGCGAAACCGATACCCTCCAGGTGACCGACACGACAATGCGCGACGCCCACCAATCGCTTTTCGCCACCAGGATGCGGACCTTCGACATGCTCGCCGCCGCCCCGCACGTTGCCCACACCATGCCAGGGATCTTCTCTGCCGAGGTGTGGGGCGGGGCCACGTTCGACGTCGCACTCAGATTCCTGCACGAGGACCCTTGGGAGAGGCTGGCCCGCCTCAGGGAGCGTCTCCCTAACGTCTGTTTGCAGATGCTCCTGCGCGGCCAGAACGCCGTCGGCTACACCCGCTACCCGCCGGACGTGGTGCGCTCTTTCGTGGACGAGGCGCGCACGACCGGCGTGGACATCTTCCGTATCTTCGACGCCAACAACGACGTAGACCAAATGCGACGGGCCATCGAGGCCACCCTGGAAGCCGGAGCGGTGGCGGAGGGGGCCTTGTGTTACACGGGCGATCTCTCCGACCCCAACGAAGACCTCTACACCCTTGACTACTACCTCCGCCTGGCGGAGGAGCTCGTAGAGGCAGGGACCCACATTCTCTGTATCAAGGACATGGCAGGCCTGGTACGCGCCCCGGCGGCGCGAAAGCTCATCTCGGCCCTCAAGAGCGAGTTCGACCTGCCGGTACATCTGCACACCCACGACACCTCGGGCGGGCAGCTTGCCACGTACCTGGCGGCGGTGGAGGCGGGGGTGGACGCCATAGACGGCGCCGCGGCCCCGCTCTCGGGCATGACGAGCCAGCCGTCGCTGGCCGCGATCGTGGCAGCCACCGAGCACACCGAGCGCGCGACCGGCCTCTCGCTCGAAGCCCTGGGTGACCTCGAACCCTATTGGGAGGCCGTGCGGACCCTGTACGCTCCTTTCGAGGCGGGGCTCCGATCTCCGACAGGTACGATATACCGCCACGAGATCCCCGGTGGACAGCTCTCCAATTTGCGTCAGCAGGCGGACGCCATGGGGCTCGCCGAGCGTTTCGAGGAGGTCGAGGCTCTATATGCCCGCTGCGATACGTTGCTCGGGCGCCTCGTGAAGGTGACGCCCACCAGCAAGGTCGTCGGGGACCTGGCCCTGTACCTGATCTCCGCGAACATCCCCCTGTCCGACTTCGAGTCAGATCCCGCCTCATATGACCTGCCCGATAGCGTCCTAGGTTTCTTGCGCGGAGAGTTGGGCACGCCACCAGGGGGATGGCCCGAGCCATTCCGTTCCAGGGCACTCGCCGGCCGCGACGATTCCTCCGGCGATGGTGATCTTCCCAGAGACGATCTGGCAGCGCTGGGTGGCGAGGGTCGCAGGCCGGCACTGAACCGTCTGATGTTACCTGGACCCGCGGCGGAGCAGGCCGCGGTCAGGGAACGCTACGGAGACGTTTCGGTGGTCCCGACCCGGGCGTTTCTTTACGGTCTGGAGCCCGGCGAGGAGTTGGCCGTGGACTTGGAGCCAGGCGTCAGGCTCTACTTACGGCTCGAAGCCATAACGGAGGCCGACGGGCGCGGGATCAGGACCCTGCTGGTCACGCTAAACGGCCAGCCCAGGCCCATAGACGCCCAAGACCGTTCGCTGCAACCCTATGTCCCGGTACGCGAAAAGGCGGACCCCGCCGAGGACCGACACGTCGCCGCGCCGATGACTGGAGTAGTGACGCTCGCTGTCGGTGAAGGCGAGCAAGTCGGTGGCGGACAGCAGATCGGAAGCATCGAGGCGATGAAGATGGAGTCGGCCATCCGGGCACCGGCTGACGGTATCGTCGAACGGCTTGCCATAGCCTCGGGCACGAACGTCGAGGCGGGAGACCTGCTCATCGTGCTCGGAATCGGATGAGGCAGCCAGCGCATCTCTCGACGATCTGCTCGAAGCCGCATTCCATGATCTCTTTTCGGCGAGTAGCCCTATAAGGTCACGCTCCTTATCGTACGGTGGCGCAAGCAGGGAGCCATAGTTAACATGCTCTCAAAGGCGGGCCACCCGAACGGGGAGGGATGAGCAAACTAGGAACCCTCGTGGATAGTAAGAGCGAGGCCTTCGAGAAGAACGCAGAAGCCTTCTCGGGGCTCCTGGACGAGCTGCGCAAGCACTCCGCCGAGGCCAGGTGTGGTGGGGGGGAGAAGGCGCAGAGGCGGCACAGAGAGCGCGGCAAGCTGCCGGTGCGAGAGAGGATCGAACGCCTCCTCGACCCTGGTACGGCCTTCCTGGAACTCTCACCGCTGGCGGCCTTCGGTATGTACGACGGACGTGTCCCCGCTGCCGGAATCGTCACGGGAATAGGACGCGTCTCGGGACGCGAAGTGGTGGTGGTCGCCAACGACGCGACCGTAAAGGGCGGCACCTACTACCCGATTACCGTCAAGAAGCACCTGCGGGCGCAGGAGATAGCCGAGCAGAATCACTTGCCCTGCATCTATCTCGTCGACTCCGGGGGCGCGTTCCTACCTTTGCAGGATGAAGTCTTCCCCGACCGCGAGCACTTCGGGCGCATCTTCTACAACCAGGCACAGATGAGCGCGAAGGGCATACCCCAGGTTGCAGCAGTGATGGGAAGCTGCACGGCCGGAGGGGCCTACGTCCCCGCTATGAGCGACGAGGTCGTCATAGTAAAGGGGGAAGGCACGATCTTCCTCGGCGGTCCTCCCCTCGTCAAGGCGGCGACCGGCGAAGAAGTAACCGCGGAAGAACTCGGAGGCGCCGACGTCCACACCCGCCTCTCGGGCGTCGCCGACCACTTCGCCGAAAGCGACGAACACGCCCTCGCCATTGTCCGCTCCATAATAGAAAACCTGAACGCGGCGAAGGATCCTCCATGGACCGTCGAGGAGTCCGATGAGCCGCTCTACGACCCGGGAGAACTCTACGGCATCGTCCCTAGCGACTACAGGCAGGGCTACGACGTCAGGGAGGTCATCGCAAGGACCGTGGACGGCAGCCGCCTGCACGAGTTCAAGCCGCTCTATGGCGAGACGTTAGTCTGCGGCTTCGCCAGGATTATGGGCCACCCCGTAGGCATCCTGGCCAACAACGGCATCCTCTTCTCCGAGAGCGCGCTCAAGGGCGCACACTTTGTCGAGCTGTGTTCCTCCCGCAGCATCCCGCTCGTCTTCCTGCAGAACATCACGGGCTTCATGGTCGGCAAAGAATACGAGGCCGGCGGAATCGCCAAGGACGGGGCCAAGATGGTTATGGCCGTCGCCAACGCCAGCGTGCCCAAGTTCACCGTAATAGTCGGCGGCTCCTTCGGGGCTGGCAACTACGGGATGTGCGGCCGGGCTTACTCCCCGCGCTTCCTCTGGATGTGGCCCAACGCCCGCATCAGCGTGATGGGCGGCCAGCAGGCCGCGAACGTCCTCCTTACCGTGCAGGAGGAAAATCTGCGGCGCGAGGACAAGGAGATGACCGAAGAAGAACGTGAAGACTTCAGGACCCCAATCCTCGAAAAGTACGAGGAAGAGGGCAACCCCTACCATTCCACCGCGAGACTCTGGGACGATGGCGTCATAGACCCCGTCGATACACGAATGGTTCTGGGCCTCGGCCTCTCCGCCGCCGCGAACGCCCCACCCGAAGAGACCAGGTTCGGCATCTTCAGAATGTAGATTTAAATGATAGATACCGGATTCGAGAACAGAATGGTGCTCATTACGGGAGGCAATCACGGCATCGGTGCCGCGACCGCCAGGGTCTTTATCACGTACCTGCGCCTCTCGCCTCTAAACTACGGGATCGACCCTGAAGAAGCGCGGCGTGCGAGCGAACCTGGTCTGCCGCTATACCACGCGACGCAGACCAGATCGGGCGATGCGGTGGTTGGGGAGATTCGCAAGGGTGGAGGTATGGCCGAGTCGTGGGAGACGGAGACGCCGCCAGACACTATCTTCAGTACCTCGGCAGAAAGCGTAGACAGACATTTCGCCGTCAACACCCGTGCCGCAGTGTTACTGATTGCAGAGCTCGTGCGTCGCCACAAGGAAAGGAGCGGTCGGTGGGGGCGAGTCATCAATGTGAGCACCGATGCGGCGCAAAACTTTGGGGGTCAAATCTCCTACGGTGCCAGCAGGGCCGCCACAGAAGCCTTCACCCGCAGCGTGGCCACGGAGGTTGGGCCTCTTGGAATCACCGTCAACTCTGTGGCACCGGGGCCCGTTCAATCGGGATACTTTACCAGGGAGTCGGAGAAAGAACTCCTGCCCGAGATTCCGCTCCGCCGTATCGGAGAGCCTGAAGACATCGCTGATGCCATAGTCTTTCTTGCCTCGGAACAGGCGCGTTGGATCACGGGCCAGGTCATAAATGTTTCGGGAGGACATGCCATATGAGCTTCAGCTTGCTAACTCGCACGGACGAGGATCAGGTCGCAACCGTCGTCCTGTCGCGCCCTGACTCCCACAACGCCTTGAACGCGGCCCTGATCGAGGAGTTGACGCGCTGCTTCGAGGAGATCTCCGACGACGACGGGGTAAGGGTCGTGGTGCTTGCCGGGGAGGGACGCTCCTTCTGTGCCGGTGCGGACATAGGGTACATGCGGGAGACGGCCACCTTCTCCTACGAAGAGAATCTGGAGGACGCAAGACGACTTGCCATGATGTACTGGACCATAGACGAGTGCCCGAAGCCGCTCGTCGCCAGGGTCAAGGGCGCCGCCATGGGTGGCGGGGCTGGCCTGGTCGCGGTGGCCGACGTGGCCGTGGCCGACGCGGAGGCGCGGTTCGCCTTCTCCGAGGTGCGGCTCGGAATCGCGCCGGCTTCGATCTCACCTTTCGTCGTGCGTAAGATCGGTCCCTCGCACGCAAGATCATTGTTCGTGACAGGGGAACGTTTCGACGCTGAACGGGCCCATGAGATCGGCCTGGTCCACAGGGTTGTTTCGAGAGACGGACTCGACGCGGCAGTCGAACAGAAGGTCGGAGAATTACTCCAGGGAGGCCCGGTCGCGCAGGCGACCATCAAGGCACTGCTACTACGGCTCGAGACTACCGAGCCGATGGAGGCGCCTGGCCTGACGGCACGGGTGATCTCCGAGCTACGCACCGGCGAGGAGGGCCAGGAGGGACTGGCGGCCTTCCTCGAGAAACGCGAACCAGGCTGGAGAACGGAGCGTTGAGCTTCGATAGCGTTCTCGTCGCCAACCGCGGCGAGATAGCGGTACGCATCATCCGCACCTGCCACGAACTAGGGACGAAGAGCATCGCCGTCTACTCGGAGGCGGACGGGCGCGCGATGCACCGGCGCCTCGCCGACCAAGCGTACCTTCTCGGCCCGGCCCCGGCATCGGAGAGCTACCTGAACGTGGACCGGCTCGTGGAGGTGCTCGAACGCTCCGGCGCCGAAGCCGTGCATCCGGGATACGGTTTCCTCTCGGAGAGCGCGGAGTTCGCCAGGGCGGTCCAGTCGGTAGGAGCAACTTGGGTCGGACCCCCGCCCGAGGCGATGGATGCCGTCGGCCACAAGGTCAGGGCGAAGGAGATTGCAGAGAGGGCCAGTGTGCCGACGGTGCCAGGCTACGACGGAGAAGGCTACGAAGAACGGCTAAAAAATGAGGCTGACCGTATAGGTTATCCGGTCCTGGTAAAGGCTAGTGCGGGGGGTGGGGGACGCGGGATGCGGGCCGTGGAGCGTCCCGATGACTTCATCGAGGCGGTAAGGGGCGCGCGCCGGGAGGCTGAAGCGGCCTTCGGTGACGGAGCGGTGTTCCTTGAGAAGCTGGTGGAAGACCCGCGCCACGTGGAGGTGCAGGTGCTCGGGGACCAGCGCGCCAACATCATCCACCTCTTCGAGCGGGAATGTTCCATCCAACGCCGTCACCAGAAGGTAATCGAAGAAGCCCCCTCCCCGGCGCTCGACCCGAATCTCCGCGCGTCGATCTGCGACGCCGCCGTCCGCTTCGCCGCCGAGGCCGGCTACACCAACGCGGGCACGGTGGAATTCCTGCTCGACGGGGATGAGTACTACTTCCTGGAGATGAACGCGCGCCTGCAGGTCGAACACCCCGTGACGGAGCTCGTCACGGGCCTAGACCTCGTCCAACTCCAACTCGCCGTCGCCAAAGGGGAACCTCTCCCGCTAACTCAGGAGGATGTAACCCTGCGGGGCAGCGCCATCGAGGCCCGCATCTACGCGGAGGACGAGCAGGCAATGCCCTCGGGCGGACTTCTCGAGGCCTTCTCGCCGCCAGAGGGTGCGGGAATACGCAACGACGCCGGATTCGAAGCCGGAGACGAGATCCCACTCGACTACGACGCGATGCTAGCGAAGCTGATCGTCTCCGCCCCCGACCGCACGGCCGCCGTCCGCCGCCTCCGCAGGGCCCTCTCCGACTACGAGATCCTGGGCCCCTCCTCCAACCTCCCGCTCCTCGAGCGCATAGCGGCCAACACGGCGTTCGAGAGAGGCCAGACCACGACCGGCTTCCTTCAGAAACACGACCTCACGGAGCCCCAGCCCGTCCGTCCCGTCCCCCGCGAGGCCCTACTCCTCGCCGCAGCAGCAGAACTCCACCGCATCCCCGCGTCACCAGACCCCTTTGCAGCAGGCCCCTGGCGTCTGCTCGGCGCAGCCACCCTCGACTACGAAGGTCACGATGTCGAGGCCGCACGCGTCGGCTCGGGAAAGTTCCGCCTCAGCGCCGAAGGCGAAAAGTCCATCGTCGAAGTTCTTTACTACGGAGACGGCAGCATCCGCGCCCTAATCGACGAGGAGCCTATCGAGGCCGGGATTCTACTGCATGCGGAGGCGGTTCTCGTCTCCCTACGCGGTGAGCAACATTCTCTCTCTAAGCCCATCCCCCCGGCCGTGGACGAGACGGGGCCCGGTGCCGATGCCGCCGCCAGCCTCACGGCCCCGATGCCAGGTACAGTCGTAAAGGTTCTCGTCGAAGAGGGCCAGGAGGTAGAGGAGGGACAACTCCTCCTCGTTCTCGAGGCCATGAAGATGGAGCAGCCCGTATCCGCCCCCCACGCCGGTGTCATCAGGTCACTCCCCTTCCAAGAAGGATCCCTCGTCCCAGGGGGGGCCGTACTCGTAGAGGTGCAGGAGACCTGAAGCGAATTGCAGGAGCTCACTTCGACCCCCTGCAATTCGCGCTTTCAGCCCTCAGATATTTGATCTTGGCTGAAGGCTGACTGCTTGCAATGGGGCTAACCTCTCTGCAACCTGCGACAAGTAGGCGCGCAGGTTCCTCCCCACGGGTAGTATAGAGATTACTGCTGGCGTAGGAAGGTGAAGATGAGCGTACCCACGATCCTCCTCACCGGCCCGGTCGGGAAAGACCACCGTAGCCTTCGAGATGTCCCGCTAGCTCGAGGCGGCCCAGATAGGCCACGCCCTCGTAGACACCGATGAGCTCGACCGCGTCATCCCGCCGCCTGAGGACGACCCGCACAAGACCTTGCTCACCAAGCGCAACCTGGCGGCCGCGTGGGCGAACCTGCGCGCCGCCGGCGCCCCGCGTCTGATCCTGGTCATGGTGGGGGCTTCGCTGGAATACGAAATGCCGCACCTCAGGGAGGCCGTACCCGAGGCGGAGATCACAACGGTCAGACTGCACGCCTCCGAGATGACGCTGCTGGAAAGGTTGCGGCACCGGGAGGTCGGCTCGGGGTTCGAACACCACCGCCGCAGGGCGGTCGAGCAGGCCAGCTTCATGGCTAGGGAGGAGGACCGCGACGGGGTGCTAGTCCTCGAAACCACGAACAAGTCGGTGCCCGAGGTCGCCCGAGAGGTGCTCCGCGGGGTGGGCTGGTAGCGCCAGGAGACCCACCATCTTGCGGTAAGGTCCGGGACGCATGGCATGATCCGCGTCGAAGCGATGTGCTACGGTAGTAGGTACGCATGGTCGCGCTGCGGAGCAAGAAAGAGCTCGAGGGCCTGAGGCGGGCGGGAGATCTCGTCGCCCGTGCTCTGATCCTCGTACGCCCCCACGTCCGCGCCGGGGTCAGGCTCGGTGAGCTCGACCGGATCGTGGAGGAATTCATCCGCTCCGAGGGCGGAGAGCCTACATACAAGGGCTACCAGCCCTCACCCTCAGTTCCTCCTTTCCCCGCTACCATCTGTACCGCGGTAAACGAGGAGATCGTCCACGGCATCCCGGGGCCGAGGAGGCTGCGAGATGGGGACATTGTGGGCATTGATGTCGGCGCCACATTGGGTGGTTGGGTCGGCGATACCTGCTACACCTACCCTGTCGGCGACGTCTCGCCACAGGCCCGCGAATTCCTGGACGTCGCCAGGGAGTGTCTGGAGGCCGGGATCGCCGAGGTTGGCCCCGGCAAGCGCTTCGGTGACGTAGGAGCTGTCATTCAGGAGCTCGCGGAGTACCACGGTTACGGGGTAGTGCGGGAGCTCGGCGGCCACGGAGTCGGACACGAACTGCATGAGGAGCCCCACATTAACCACTTCGGGCGCAGAGGCCGTGGCATGCGCTTTCGGGAGGGCATGACGCTCACCATCGAGCCGATGATCAACGAGGGAACTCCCGAGATACGCTTTCTGGAAGACGGCTGGACCGTGGTGACCGCAGACAAGAGCCTCTCCGCCCAGTACGAGCACACCGTAGCCGTGACGTCTACCGGATGCGAAATCCTGACGCCCTGGCACCAGCTCATGCGCGAGACCCCAGAGCTCGCCTGAGCACGCACCAGACCTCGGCACAAACCCCTGGTCTAGCCTCCGCTGCCCCCTTACCACTCGATGTCGGCCATGCCAGCGTGTTCCCAAGCTAGCTCGCTTCGGTGGAGCCCTACGGGCAAAGCGCGTAGAACCCGGAAGAAGCTAACCTCGCACATTCGACCGTTCGCGAAGTTGAAGGCAACACAGATAGGGAAGTTCCAGAAGGTACCTGTGAACTTCGGATGTACGGCGGCGTTGGTGGGGTTGCCGCACGCAGCTGGTCAACCACGTCCGAGGGGCGGTCAAGTCCTTCGGTGCCCGCCTGCCCAAGTGCCCTGCGAGGACCTTTCACAAGAGAGCCCCAGAACACATCCCCGAGGCGCTCCTGCCGGCCCTCGAGCCCATCTTGGAGCAGATCGCCTAGCCTTACGCGCGAATACTACCCTACTAGCAAAAACCAGTAAGCACAAAACTCGTATCAGGGTCAACACGATAGACTAGTACATATATCAGTATTACAGGCACGGCCGCAGGTGTCGTCATTGTCTGTATATTTGCCTCCTACGCCTCCGGCCACCGCCTCTAGCTCCTGGTCGGAGAGCTCGCCGCCTTGGTCGCCTAGCGCAGATGCGCTGGGAAGTACCAGGTAGATGGTATCCGCGCTCTCCTCGACCACTCTTACCTCAAAGCCCTGCGGCAGAGCACTCCCCAGCTCTTGCTCCAGGGTTCCCTTGGGATCATCGAGCAACCTTTGGCGGAACTCCTCATCCTGTAAGCTCCTCTGTACGATAGTGCGCTCCCACTCGGCGCGCCCGCCACCGGCTGGTGCTTCGGTAATGGTCCTCCAGCCCCTTCCGTTTTCGACCCATCGCCTACTCTATGTAGTCGGGTTGTCGCGGCCCTACGACGCCGCGGGGGCCCAGTATCCCGCGGCCCCCGCCCCTGTGCAACGGGTGCAATCTTACCCCGAGCTATTCAGGGGAGTGCGCGGGAGGGCTTAACCAAAGTTCGCAGGCACGGAGTTCTCCGAAATTGCGGCACGCCTTGTGCTCAGTCATACTATGCTTCATTGACATCTAGTCGGGAGGGATGTTGTGGTGAGGAGGATAACTATCTCTTGGCCGTACTCGATTGCGGCCATTCTCATGCTGATGGCCATGCTTGCGATGGCCGCAGCTGCAACTCTGGGAGTCTTCGCCTCCACTGCCAACGCGCAGGCCAACGGAGGCAACCCGCCCGACGTGGAGTGTGCGGAGGCAGGCGGAGAGTTCGCCGGAAAGTTTGAAGAACCAGCGGCAGGCACGCGGCCCGTAAACGTTGGTGGAGATGCCGTAATGATTTCGTTCAAAATCTCAGAGGACACTGTCACCTTTTACTCAGAGGCTCCGATGGAGTTCATTCTTGTGCTCAAGGGGGGTCAACTTGCGGAAGAATTCGGCCCTACCCGTAAGGGTACCTTCACGCTCTCGAATGGACAGGACATAGACCACGTTACGTTCTGCGCACCTCCGCAAGACGCTCAGGGCACTACCGTTTTCGAGGGCACGATCGCTGTTGCCGCCGGCGGGGGCACAACCGTTTTAGCCGGCGGGGGTAACGGCAGCCCCGCTCCGAATCCTCCGCTGGAGGACACTGGTGGTCCTGCCCTCCTTCTGCCGGTGGCCTCGCTGCTGCTGGGATCGGGCATCCTGACCTACACGATCCTGAGGCGCGGGTAGCAGTCGGTCGCTGCCTGGCCCCCGGCCCTCGATGTCGAGTGAATCAACTCACGAGTCGGGGATCTTCGGAGTTCCGGCCCTTCGTCCTGCCCCTATTCACCGGAGTGCGTGGAAGGTAGAATCTGCGAACTTCACCTATACGTTCTGAGAAGTTCGTGCCGAAGCGGGCAAAGTTGTATGATGCACCTCTCGGGTGCTAATGGCGCTTGCACAGCGTTCTTTTCGCTTCGCGAAGGGAGCGAGAAAGGCGGATCGATGCACGAAAACGCGCGTGCCGAGGTCGGGGTGCCACGCAACTTCGAGGAAGCGTGGACACGCTACATGCTCGCCGAGCAGCGCGGGCTCGTCGCCAGGGCGGAAAGTATCCTCGCGCGCGCCCTGGCCGAGCCGCAGCCCGGCGAGTCTAAAGAGGAGCTCGAGCGGATCGCCGAGGAGGACCGACGCCTGGCTAAAGAGGGTTTGGTTCCGCTGATGGACCAGGAAGGGGAAACCTACCACCTGCACATAGACGAGTTGGGGCCCGAGGATGTTGCGGACAGGGTCAGGGCGGAGAGGGCCCGTAGCGACTGGCTGGGGAGGCGCAAGGAAGACCGCTACAAGCAGGTTCACGCGGGGCGGCGCGAGAGGCGCAGCGGAACGGAGCCTAAGCCGTAGCGACGATCGTATTCACCGGAGTGCGTGGAAGGGAAATTCTGAGAAGTTGAACTTCCGCTTTACGGAGGTCTAAGAAGTTGGGGTGAGCGTGAGCCTTAGAACTCCACCCGCTCGACCCACCCTGCTCTCCACTCGGGTGCCTCGAAAGGCTCCCCATAGTAGCGCCTGTCGCGCCATATCCTCCCGTCTTTGAGCTCCAGGATCATCACCATGTCGGATACCTGCCCGCCACCGTAGCCGTTGGTCCCTTCCACCACCCAAAGCCCATCCCGCACCAGCACCCTGCGCACCTGGATGGACGGCGAACCGGGGTAAGCCTGGTGGAACCTCCTCATGTTCTCTCGGCCCCTGATGCGCTCCCCTGACTGAGGCATCTCCATGGCGTAGTCGTCTGGGTGGTTGGCTTGGTAGACCACTTCGGGATCGGGTATAGGACCGTAGAAGAATACGTCGGTGAGGAAGCCATATGCCTCCTTTTCGTCCAGCTCTTGGAGGTTAGGTACCCGCTTGTGCTCGGCCATCTGCGCCTCTCCTTTCCCGGATTGGAACGATTATGCCACTCCAAGAAGCCTTATTCAGCGGAGTGCGTGGAAGGGTTATTCGGCGACTTCGTGCTAACGCAGTTCTAAGAAGAACTGGCATAGCCTCGGTCCAACATCCATGAGCGTACCGGGCTCAGGTCTGCTTCCCTGGGGCATTATCCGACCTTCCCTGCCTTCCCAATAATGCCCCTCGGATGCGCCCTATCCCCGAGGCGGCTCCCGACCGATCGGACGGCTCGAGCCGCGCCGCTAGAGCCAGCGGCGGAACAGCAGGTAGATGACCCAAACGATAGCCAGCACGCCGACCACCGAGAGCACCGCGATTATCCAGAAGAGCATAGCCCGTACGCCCTCCAAACTATCCCTTGCCATCGGGTGCTACGAAGTCGTTACCCACGGCGGGTGACCCCGTAAAACGGGGTTGTGTAGTAACCTTCGTGGAGCGGAGGGATCCCGTGCTGCGCATCTACGCCCGCCTGTTGGCGGCGGCGCTCGTCGCCATGGCGGTGGTCGCCACGGTACGCATACCGAACGAGGGGCTCGGCGTAAGCGTGCTCTACGTGGGCTCGGCGGCCGTCTTCGCCTACGCCGGCTTTCGGCGCGGGGAGGCGGCGCTCGTGAGAAGCGTGGTGGCGGCCGTGGGCACGCTCTTTTTGGCGTCGGGGCTTTTGTTGGCACTGGCGATGGGCGTGGTGGGTTTCTCCCTCGAGGGGAGGTATTGGGTGGTGGGGCTTGCGCACGCCGCCTTAGGGGGGGTTACGATGGCGTGCGCTGTGTTGTTGCCCTGCGACGACGACGGGGGGCCCGCCTCCCATTAGGCTCCCACCTGAGGACTTCTTAGGCGAACTTCGTCTTTACGCAGTTCTAAGAAGTTCAGCTTAGGGACGGGGAGCGTCGAAGCGTAAGGAGGGTGATGTCGTCCTCCTGTTCCCAGCCCTCTCCCACGAAGGAGTAGAGTTTCTCCAGGCACAAATCCCCTAGCGAGCCCTCCTCACCTTGCTCGGCGACTAGTGCCCTGAGCCTGGGGAAACCGATCATCTCGCCTTCAGAGTCGTGGGCCTCTACCAGCCCATCGCTGTAGAGAAGGACATTATCCCTGGGCTCGAGCACTATCTCCTTTTCCTCATAGGACATGCCTGGCATGAGCCCCAGTGGCATTCCCCTGGCCCTCAGTTCCTCTGCGACGCCATCATGCCAGAGGTAGGGGAGGTCGTGGCCCGCGTTGGCGTAGGTGAACCTACCACTGTTTGGGTCGAGGATGGCGTAGAAGCAGGTGACGAACATGTTTTGGGGTATGCGGGCAAACAACGTCTCGTTGACTTGGGCCAGTACCTCACCGGGCGAGGTGGAGGCCAGGGCTCGAGCGGCGAGCTGCAACATGCCGCAGGTGGTGGACATCACCAACGCTGCAGGTATCCCCTTGCCTGTTGCGTCGCCCACCACCACTCCCAGCCTACCTTCCGAAAGGAGGTGGAAGTCGTAGAAGTCTCCTCCCACCTCTCTGGCAGGCTTGTAGAAGGGGGAAATCTGCCAGCCCTCCAGAGTGGGCACCTCCTTGGGCAGGGAGGCATGCTGGATGCTTCGTGCCACCTTAAGCTCCTGCTCGACGCGCTCGCGTTCGATCCTCTCTTGCTCTAGACGTACTCCCCTCAGTTTCGAGCCCAGTGTTCCCAGGCCCCACTCCTCGGCTATCTTGCCCCCCGAGATGCGGTGAATGACAATAGCCCTGTTGGTCATCTCCCTGCCGCTAGGAGCCACGCCCATGATCTCCCCCAGGTCGTGGGTAAAGTGCACGATGAAGCGCGTCACCACCTTGTCAGCCCCGGCTACCTGGTCCTCGATTAGCAACCTGCGCTTGGAAAAGGCGGCGGCGAATTGGGCGGCCACCCATTTTTCGCCTTCGCGGTCGGGCTGTTGGTCGGGTAGCAGTTTGGCGTGGCTGACATAGTCGGGGGTCATCATCTCGTCCAGTGCATCCAGATCCGCCCTGACACGCGCCTCCAAGAAACGACGGGCCAATGTCATGTTCTCCTGTGCGGGCATAGACGTTTCTCCTCCTGCCAACTTGCGTTTTCTCCAACGAGTCGGCGACATGAGCATGATGCCACTGGTAGGGCTCAGGTGCATCGACCGGAGGCTTATTCACCGGAGTGCGTGGAAAGTTAATTCTCCGAAGTTCGGATGTAGGATCCTATATAGCTAGCTCCGGCCCCGGTGGCGTAGGATGGTGGGCGGCTAGCAGAAAGGAGGACTGTGGAACACAACGAGTGGATGAAAGACGAGGCCAGGGGGGAGATCGAATCCCTACAGCGCAACTACGGCTTCGAGGAGGATGAGGCCCTCGCCTTCTGGCTTCTGCAACAGGCCGAGAAGCAGATGGATGAGCTGAGGCAAGCGGACGTTCTGAAGGAGCTGAATCGCCACGAAGGGCGGCCCGATCAGTTGGCACTGCAGCATACGGTAGTACTCGAAAACATTGCCAGGTGGCATGCGGGGATACATCAGCATTTTACAACCCTGCAGCAAGCACTAGGTGCTCGAGTGTTGGGGAGGATCTTTCCCGAAGGATGGGGCTTAGCTCGCAGAGAGCATACGGATAACGAGGAAGGCTAGAGGGCTCTGTTCATCCAATGGCGTCGAAGCCACATTCTCGCAAGTTCGCATAGCCGCGCTCCAACACCCAAGAGGGTCCCCGACTGAGAGCAGTAGGTTTACGAGGTAGTATTTTTGTCGGCGGGAAGTAAACTTACTGGGCAGCGGAGGGTCCTGTTTCGAGTATGTTGCCGGTACAACTACCTTCGATTTGAGTGTATTCGTAGTCTCGACCGCCCTGATCATTCATGTTGCAGGTGCGAACGTAGTCGCAAAACTGTAGTCCACCACCCTCCATAGGTTCGAGTGCCGTTACTATCTCGCTACCGCAGTATCCGCCACCACCTACCGGCTTGGCTAGAACGACCTCGGCGGCGAAAAGCCTTTCGCGGACGTCTACTGCATTAAGTACGCGCCTCATACGCAAGCTCCTTCCCTGTGCGCAACCCACGGTAGATTGCTACTGTCGCCCACAGTAGCTAAAGGCGATGAATCACCAATGAATCTTTACGCCCCGACCCTACTCCTTGCCCTTATTATCACCCGAGTGCGTGGAAGGTGAACTCTGCAAACTTCGCCTTGATCTCGCGACGCTCAGAAGGGGTCGGTGAGCTCCAGATCCGCATAAATGCCGTAGTGGTCTGAGGCGACGACGCCGTCGTGCTCCTCTAGGCCGAAGCGTCCAGCATCCTCGACGCGCCAACTCCGGAGATAGTCGGGGGACACGGCGGCCAGCACGTGGTCGATCCGGTAGCGACCACCGGGCGGGGTACCTTGCAGCCAGGGGTTATCCCTCATATCGAAGGTCCAGCCACCCTCAGGGCCGTGGAGCGTTTCCCAGGCGTCGCTGAAGACCAAGCCGACACCCGCCTCGGGCACCTTGCCGGTAACGACCCGCATGTCCTCGTCGTAGGGTGTCGCGTTGAGGTCGCCGAGCAAAACTGGCGGGATGTTCCGATCTCTCGTTGTGAGCTCCTCGACGATCACCCGGTACGCTAGGAGCCGACCGGCGGAACTCGCGGAAGAGCCGAGCACCCTGAAGATCGTACCGTACTCGACGACGCACGCGACATCGAAGATCCCGAAGTCGGCCTCGACGCCGGCGATCAGCGCTGTGCCCGGCCACTCTCCGTAGCCCGAGTACTGCAGGTCCAGCCTTCGCTTGGCGATCAGCGGCAAGCGCGACACGATGGCGATGCCGCCGACCTGCTCGACGTCCTCGTGTGCCCACTGAGAATAGCCCAACTCATCGGCCAATAAGTGGGCCTGCGTGCGTTGCTCGTCCCGCCAGGTCTCTTGGAGTGCGATCACGTCCGCATCGAGCGCCCGCAGTTCGTCCACTATGGCCGGCCAGCGTCCCTCCCAAGGCCCCAAACGTCCCCACACGTTCCAGGTCGCCACCCTTATCATTCCGTAACCGGCCATCGTCTGTCTCCTCTC
>Ga0126312_10001120_pt1 | contig 17280 bp, 15 predicted proteins | sample Plot104A_FD_92537 | JGI IMG/M metagenome (GOLD analysis project Ga0126312, IMG submission 92537) | Serpentine soil microbial communities from UC McLaughlin Reserve, CA, USA - Plot104A | ecosystem: Environmental > Terrestrial > Soil > Grasslands | place: USA: UC McLaughlin Reserve, Lake County... | reverse complement strand
TCAAGGCCCCCGTGCGGGCATGACCGGAGCCGGCGAGGGGAGCGGGATCGTGGCGCAGCCGGCGGCGGCCGAGAGCTCCCCCGCGCCGCCGCCCGCTGGGCCGATGATCATGAACTCGTCCGAGCTCGGCTCGCACGGAATCGCGGCCCTGCGAGCCACGGCGCTCAGAGTGGCAGCCGCGGGTCTCGCCGCCTGCGACGTGGCCCGTGCCACCGAACAAACGGTGTCCGCCACCGATCGCGGCGTGTCGATTGGGGGCCGGGACTACCCGGTTTCACCACATGCCCGAGTGGTCGTCCTCGGCTCCGGAAAGGCGACGCTGTCGATCGCCGCAGCCCTCGAGCGATTGCTCGGAGACCGCCTCGACGGCGGCGTGGTCGTAGTGCGGGCGGGCGAGGAAGGCCCGGAGCTGAGCCGGGTCGACGTGCTCGTCGCGGACCACCCCTTGCCGAGCGAGCGCAGCGCCGCAGCGGCCGCGCGGCTGCTGGAGGCCGCCGACGGGCTCGGCGCCGACGACCTCGTGCTGGCTGCCTTCACCGGTGGCAGTTCCGCGCTCGCCAGCCTTCCTCCCGACGGGGTCACCCTCGCCGACAAGCGGCGCCTTCACGAACTGCTGCTGGCGTCGGGAGCGCCGATCAACGACGTGAACGCGGTGCGAAAGCACGTCTCGGCGGTGAAGGGCGGGCGGCTCGCCGCGCGCATCGCCCCCGCTCGCATCGTCAACCTGACCGCCTCGGACGTCGCCGGGGACGTGCTCGACGCGATCACGGACCCGACCGTCGTCGACACGTCGACCGTGGACGACGCGATCGCCGTCCTTCGTGACCGCGAGATCTGGGACCAGGTGCCGGCGAGCGTTCGGGAGCACCTCGGCACTCCCGCAGCGGACTCGCCCGCCCTCGACGGCGCGAGCATCGACACGGTCCTGCTGGCGACCGGGGCGCAGGCGTGTGACGCGATGGTGCTCGAAGCCAAGACAGCCGGGCTGAACGCGCACATCTTCTCGACGACCCTCGAGGGGGAGGCGCACGAGATCGGCCGGATGCTCGCCGACCTTGCCCGCGAGAGCTCTACCCGCGGCACTCCTTTCGCTCCGCCCTGCCTGCTCGTCGGCTGCGGCGGGGAGGCGACGGTGGCGCTGGGCGAGGACGGCGCGTTTGGAGCGGGCGGCCCGAACCAGGAGACCGCGCTGGCCACGGCCCTCGCGCTCGGGGGCGGCGCAGCAGTGGCCGCGGCCTTCATCGATACCGACGGCTCCGACGGCGGCACCGACGCCGCCGGCGGAGTCGCCGACGGCGCCTCGATGGCCCGGGCGGCGGACGCGGGCGTCGACCTGAGCGCGAGCCTCGCGGCCCACCGCTCGCGCGAGGCGCTCGAGCGCCTCGACGATCTCGTCTTCACTGGGCCCACGGGGACGAACGTCAACGACCTGTTCGTGCTCGCTGTCGGCACGCCGGAGCAGTGATGGAGACACGGCAGGGACAACCGATGATCGTCCTCGACCGGGTGACCCGAACCTTCGGCTCGGTGCGCGCGGTCGACGACATCTCGCTCCAGATCGCCGAGGGAGAGTTCTTCTCCCTGCTCGGCCCGAGCGGTTGCGGAAAGACGACCACGCTGCGGGTGATCGCCGGGTTCGAGCAGGCCGATCAGGGCCGGGTGCTCCTGGCCGGCGAAGACGTGACGTTCGTCTCCCCGCGCAAGCGCAAGGTGAACATGGTGTTTCAGGACTACGCACTGTTCCCGCACATGAGCGTGGCCGAGAACGTCGCGTTCGGACTGAAGCTGAAGCACGTGGGGAGCGACGAGATCCGCGACCGCGTGGCCGAGATGCTGACCGTGGTGCGACTCGAGGGCTTCGATCAGCGCGGACCCGCGGAGCTGTCGGGCGGCCAGCGCCAGCGGGTGGCGCTCGCTCGAGCCCTGGTCAACCGCCCCGCCGCCCTGCTACTCGACGAGCCACTGGGCGCGCTCGATCTGAAGCTGCGCCGCGAGATGCAACTCGAGCTGAAGCGGATCCAGCAGCGCACCGGGACGACCTTCGTATACGTCACGCACGACCAGGAGGAGGCGCTGACGATGTCCGACCGGATCGCAGTGATGGAGGGAGGCGTCGTGCAGCAGGTCGATCGGCCGCGGGCGCTGTACGAGGGTCCGGCGACCCCGTTCGTGGCCGACTTCATCGGCACGTCGAACCTGATGCAGCTCGAGATCGGCCGCCGGGAGGGAGAACTGGCGGTGATGGAGCTGGGCGAGGGCATGAGGCTCGTCGCGCGTGATCCCAGCGGCCGTCCCGGGCCGCTGCAGATCACCGTCCGCCCGGAGAAGATCCGGATCGGGCCCGGGGCGGCCAACCGAGGATCACGTATTTCCGGTCGTGTCGTGGAGCAGATCTACCTCGGATCGCTGTCCCAGACGATCGTCGAGGTCCCAAGCGGCGATCGCCTGACCGTCCACGAGCTCAGCGACGACGAGGCCGCCGCGCTCGCCCCCGGCGAGCAGGTGGTGCTGAGCTGGCAGGAGCAGCACAGCCTCGTTGTCGAGGAGCCGCCGGCCCCGCCGCACACTGCGTCATGAGTCGCGGCCGGGCAGCGATAACGGCGTTGGCCGGTATGGCGGCACGTACGGCCGGAGTTCGAGGCGGATTAGCGAAGGAGGAGTGGGAATGACCTGGAAGCGAACTGCGCTCGTGGCGAGCCTGGCGAGCGCCGCCCTCACATTCGGAGCATGTGGATTCGGCGGGAGCGACGGCGACACCTCGGTGGCGCCGGCACCCAAGGATCCCAACGCCGCGGCGTCCGGGACGCTGCGGATCTTCGCGTACGGCGACACCGTCCCGGACGAGATGCTCGATCCGTTCCGGGAGGCGAATCCGGACGTCGACCTGAAGATCGCCACGTTCGACTCGAACAAGTCCGCGGCGGCCAAGCTCGCCGGCGGGTTCGAGTCCGATGTCGTCGAGGTGTGCACGGACGAGATGGAGCCACTGCTCGTGCGCGGGCTGCTGCGCCCACTCGATCCGGAAGGAGTGAAGGACTTCGACAAGCTGGCGTTCCACGACTCGCCGGACATCCGGAACGAGGGCGGCCAGGTGCTGTTCGCGCCTGCCTCGGCCGGCCCGCACGGCCTGATCGTGAACACCGACGAGGTCACCGAGAGCGTCGACTCCTACCAGGCGCTGTTCGATCCGCGCTATGCGGACAACGTGGCGCTCGAGGCGACGCCTTTGACGGCGATCGCAGTCACCGCGCTCGCCCAGGGTCTAGACGACCCGATGAACCTCACCCCCGAACAGGTGGACGAGACGGAGCAGTACCTGCTCGACAACCGCGACCAGTTCCGTGCCTTCGCCGAGTCCGACTCGTCGATGGTGAACCTGTTCAAGTCGGGCGAGGTCGTTCTGGCCGATGGGGGGCGCGGGACCACTCAGGCGATGATCGACGACGGGGTGCCGGTCGAGTGGGTGGCGCCGAAGGAGGGGGCGCTGTCGTGGGTGTGCGGGCTGGCGATCACCTCGAAGGCCCAGAACATCCCCGCCGCCTACAAGCTGATCAACTACTACGCCTCACCGGAGGCCCAGGCGATCTCCGCGAAGCTCGGGTTCGTGGCGATGAACCCCGACGCGCTTCCGCTGGTTCCGGCGAAGTACCAGCAGACGGCCGACCCAAAGAACCTCGCGGAAGCGATCCCCGAGACCCAGCCTGACGACTCGGAGGCGTACGACCGGGCATGGCAAGAGGTTCTGGCGGAGTAGCCATACCGAGCGCGGACGCCACCGCGAGGCGCCCGGTGCCCGGGGCCCGCCCGGTCGCTCCCGAAGGGCCGCGCCGAGACGTGCCCCTGTCCTACCGCGTGCGGCTGCGGATGCCGGCTGTTGCCAGCGTGTGCCTGACCGCCTTCGTCCTCCTGGTGTTGTTCGGCCCGGTGCTGATGCTGGCGCTGTTCTCCTTCAACGACTCATCGATCATCTCGCTGCCGTGGGAGGGGTTCACCACCCACTGGTACGAGGAGGCTTCCAGCGACAACCAGGCTCACGACGCGGTGCTCAACTCGCTGCTCGTGGCGTCGATCGTCACAGTCGGCTCACTGCTGCTCGGCACGCTGGCGGCCTGGGGGCTAACCCGGCTCCGCTTTCCCGGGAGGGGGTTTGTCGCCGGGCTGCACGGCTCGGTCCTCGTTGTCCCGTGGCTGATCATCGGCGTCGCCGGGCTTATTTTCTTCAGCGAGCTCGGGGTCACGCTGTCGCTGCAGACGATCGGGCTCATGCACCTCGTCGTCACATTCCCGCTGGTCGTGGCGATCATCTCCGCGGGGCTGGTCCGCTTCTCGCGCTCGCTCGAGGAGGCCGCGATCGATCTCGGCGCGTCGCAGCTTCAGTTGATGCGCTACGTCGTCCTCCCTCACATCGCCCCTTCGCTGGCCGCAGCCGGGATCTTCGCCTTCGCGTGGTCGTTCAACAACTTCGAGATCTCGTTTTTCCTCGGCGGGTTCGAGCAGACGTTCCCGGTGTGGGTGTTCTCGATCCTGCGCCAGTCGGAGAACCTGCCGCTCGTCAACGCTGTCTCCACGGTGATCGCGCTCGCCCAGGTGGTGGCGGTGGTCGGCGCCTGGCGCCTGATGAAGCGTCTCACCCGCAACCGGGGCGGCGATAGTGCCCTGACCGAGCTCGTCACGGGCGGGGTGCGGTGATGGAGTCGGCCTCGGTTCCGCTCGAGAGGGCTCCGAAGCGCGGCCGCTCCCGGCTGCGCCCGTTTGCGTTCATGTCGGCACCCACCGTCCTGCTGCTGCTCCTGTTCCTGATGCCGATGGGAGTGATGCTCGTGATCAGCCTCGAGCACGGCGTGCTCAGCGGGGAGTCGGGCTTCACGGTGAGCAACTTCACCGACATCGTCACCGACCCGCTGTACCGCGAGGTGGCGCTGACGACCGTGATCATCGCCACCTCGGCGATGCTGATCCAGCTCGTGATCGCCGTCCCGCTCGCCTACGTGCTCGCGTTCAAGGCCGGTAGGTGGGAACTGCCGCTGCTCCTCTTCCTCGTGCTTGCCGACGAGTTGAACCCGATGGTGCGGATCTACTCGTGGCGGATGCTCCTCGGCCGCGAGGGGCTGATCAACTCGGCGCTGATGGAGATCGGGATCGTGAACAAGCCCGTGGACGCGCTCCTGTTCAGCGAGTTCGCGGTCATCATCGTGCTCGCGACGAGCTACCTGACCTACACCGTGATCCCGATCTACGCCGCGATGAAGGCGATTGATCGCAACCTGTTCGAAGCCGCGCTTGATCTCGGCGCCGGCTGGTGGGTGTCGGCGAGGCGGGTGCTCCTGCCCCTGATTGCTCCAGGGATATTCATCGCCCTGCTGCTCGTGTACATCCCGCTGTTCACGGACTTCGCAAGCCCCGCGCTCGTTGGCGGCTCAAGCGGCTACATGCTCGGGAACGCGGTCCAGGACCTTGTGCTGGAGAGCGGGGACCTGAACGCGGGCGCGGCGATGAGCATGCTGATGCTCGCGGCCTCGGCGATCTTTGCGGTGGTCGCCTATCGGCTGTCGAAGATCCGCCAGCTGGAATCGTGACCCGGCCCCGCTACGACGCGGTGATCGTCGGCGGGGGCCACAACGGCCTGGTCGCGGGGTTCTACCTCGCCCGTGCCGGGCTCCGGACGCTCGTCCTCGAGCGACGCGAGTTCGTCGGCGGATGCTGCGTGACGGAGGAGTTTGCCCCCGGCTTTCGCGCCTCGACGGGCGCGTACGTGATCAGCATGCTGCGCGGGTCGATCTGGCGCGACCTGCGGCTTGCCGAGCAAGGCGTTGTCGTCGACCCCGCCGGTCCCTCGCTCAATCTGTACGGCGACGGCGCGACGCTCCACGTCCACGACAACGTCGAGCTCACGCAGCGGGAGTTCGCGCGCTTCTCGAGGGCCGACGCCGCGGCACTGCCTCACTTCGAGGCCGAGCTCGGACGCCTCGCGGAGCTGATCGCGCCGCTGATCGACAGCTCTCCGCCCGACGCGGGCGGGCGCCGCCCGCGCGACCTCGCGCGGCTGGCGAAGCTGGGACTGAGGGCGGCCCGGCGCCGCGCCTTGATCGACGACGCGAGCTTCCTCTTCTCGACCTCGGCGACGCAGTACCTCGCCGAGCGCTTCAGCTCCGAGCACGTGATGGCGGCGCTCGGCTGGCACGCGATCAACGACTCGGTCGCAGGGCCCTCCACCCCCGGCACGGCGTACGTGCTGCTCCACGACCACGCCTCCGAACAGGCTGCCGGAGGGATCCGCAGGTGGGGCTTCGTCCGGGGCGGGATCGGGCTCGTCACCGAGGCGATGGCGGCGGCGGCACGGGATGCAGGAGCGGAGATCCGCACTGCGGCGCAGGTGGAGAGCGTGACGGTCGATGACGGTCGCACGGTTGGCGTGAAGCTCCAGGGCGGTGAAGAGGTACGGGCCGCCCGGGTTCTCTCGAACGCCGACCCGAAGACCACGTTCCTTGACCTGGTCGACGCAGACGTGCTGCCGGCGGCGTTCGTCGGCGCGGTGCGCGCCTACCGGTGCGAGGGAACGAGCATGAAGATCAACCTCGGTGTGGATGCGCTGCCGGCGGCCCGCGCCGTCGACGGAGACGGCATGCAGCCGTATCACCGGGGGATCGTCGAGATCAACACGACGCTGGCAGAGATGGACGTCGCGCAGGCGGAGGCGCGGGCCGGTCGGCCCGCCCGGGACCCGCACGTCGAGCTCTGCATCCCGACCGTCCACGACGCGGCACTCGCGCCCGAGGGTCATCACGTGGTCACGATCGATGTCAACTCGCAGCCGTACCGCTTGGCCGACCGGTCGTGGGATGAGATCCGCGACAAGGTCGCGGACCGCGCGATCGAGATCGTCGGCGAGCACTTCCCCAACCTGCCCGATTCGATCATCCACCGCCAGGTCCTGTCACCTCTCGACCTCGAGCGCGTGCTCGGCATCTCCGGCGGGCACGCGCTGCACGGCGACATGGCGTTCGATCAGCTCTTCAACCTTCGGCCCGTGCGCGGATGGGCGGACTACCGCACCCCTGTGCGCGGGCTTTACCTGTGCGGCGCCGGAACGCACCCCGGCGGCGGCGTCACCGGAGCAAACGGTCGCAACTGCGCGCGCGAGGTCCTGCGCGATGCGCGCGCCCTGCGGGTCCGGCGTGCCCTGCGGCGTGCCGCACCCGGTCCGCGGACGCGGGCAGGCGACGAGAGCCTGCAGCCGGCGCAGGCTGCCCGATGAGCGACGCGGCAGAGCCCCTCGTGGCCGAGGCGCCGCTGATCCGGGTGGAGCCGCCGGGACCGCGCAGCCGCGCCGTACTCGAGCGGATCGGACGTCTCGCCTACCCGGGCCTCTCGGGGGGGCTGACGCCGTTCGCGGTGGCACGCAAGCGCGGCTACACGGTCGAGGACGTGGACGGCAACGTCTATCTCGACCTGGCCTCTGCCTCCGCCTCGGTTCCGCTCGGCGCCGGTCGCGACGACGTGATCGATCCCGCCGTGGTCGCGATGCGTGAGTTCGGCAACGAGGACAGCCACGCCCTCGTCTCCGAGCTCACCGCCGCGCTCGCCGAGCGGTTGATCGACCTGACGCCGCCGAGCCTGACCCGGTTCGACATCGCCCTCAACGGCACGGAGGCGATCGAGATCGCGGTGAAGATGATGCGCCGGGCCACGGGTCGGCCGGTCGTGATCGGCTTCCTGGGCGCCTACCACGGCGAGTCGATGACCGCCGCCGCGCTCGGGGCCGAGCACGCCGAGATCAGCCGCGGCCTCCGGGGCCTGGTCCCGGGCTTCCTTCACGTTCCCTACCCGCACCCGTACAGATCGCCGTTCCGCGAGCCGCGGCCCGGCGGAACCGGCGATGCCACGGTCGATTATCTGCGCGACCACATGCTCTTCCACGCCGTCGACCCGAGCGAGGTCGCCGGCGTTCTGATCGAGCCCGTGCTCGGCTCCGGTGGGTGTGTCGCCCCGCCGGAGGCGTTCTGGCCGGCGCTCACCGAGCTGTGCGACGAGCACGACTGGCTCCTGTGCCTGGACGAGGTGAAGACGGGCTTCGGGCGCTCGGGGTACATGTTCGCGTCCGAGCGCTGGGGGCTGGAGCCCGACCTGATGTGCCTCGGCAAGGCGATGGGTGGAGGGGTGATGCCGATCGGCGCGGTGCTGGGGTCGGAGCGCGCGATGGGCGGCTACGACGACGTCCCGACCGGCAGCACGTGGTCGTGGCTGCCCGCCTCGTGCGCCGCGGCGCTCGCCACGATCGAGGCATTCGAGCGCGAGCCCGTGCTAGACAACGTGCGGGAGCTCGAGCGGGTCGGTGCTGCGCGACTCGCGCGAACCCGCGAGCGGTATGAGGTCGTCGGCGACGTCCGGGCGGTGGGCTGTTTCCAGGCGATCGAGTTCGTCCGCGACCGGGAGACCAGGGAGCGCGCGCTCGAGCTGCAACACGCGATCGCGGCGGAGTCCTGCCGCCGCGGGGTGATCGCTGACTCGAGCACAAGCTCGCTCAACCTGCAGCCCTCGCTGGTCATGCCGCCCGCCGCCCTCCAGCGCGCGCTCGACATCGTCGACGCCGCGATCGATTCGGTGCTCTCGGATCGGAGCCGACGATGAGCACGCTGGACGCCAGCCTTCGCGCGGAGCTGAACGGCATGCGGGAAGCGAGGACGCTGAAGCGGATGCTGGTCCTCGCCTCGCCGCAGGGCCCGGCGATCGAGGTCGAGGGCCACGGCGAGCTGTTGTGCATGTGCTCGAACGACTACCTCGGCCTCGCCAACCATCCAGCGGTGGTCGCCGCCGCCGCGGATGGGCTCGAGCGCTACGGGGTCGGAACGGCGTCGGTCCGGTTCATCTGTGGCAAGTTCGCCCCGCACGTGGAGCTGGAGCGCGACGTGGCGAGCTTCCTGAACGCCGAGGCGGCGCTCACCTACACCTCGTGCTGGAACGCCAACCAGGCGCTGATCGACACCCTCGCGGACGAGCATACGGCCGTCCTCTCCGACCGGCTCAACCACGCCTCAATCATCGACGGGGTGCGGCTAGGGCGGCCCGGCTTCAAGGCCGTGTACGAGCACTGCGACCCCGATGACCTGGAGACAAAGCTCGCCGGCGTCCCGCGTGACAGCCGCACGCTGGTCGTCACCGACGGGGTATTCAGCATGGAGGGCGATCTCGCCCCGCTCCCGGAGCTGCTGCGCGTCACCGAGCGACACGGCGCGACCCTGATCGTCGACGACTCGCACGGCTTGGGAGTGATCGGTGCCGAAGGTCGAGGAGTGTGCGAGCACTTTGGCTGCCTCGACCGGGACGACGTCATCGTCACCGGGACGCTCGGAAAGGCGCTCGGCGGAGCGGCCGGTGGGTTCGTCGCCGGCAGCGACGCGCTGTGCGCGGTCCTCGAGCAGCGCTCGCGGGCGCAGCTGTTCTCGAACGGCCTCCCCCCCGCCGTCGCATGCGGCGCCCGGCGGGCCCTGGCCGAGCTGCGTGAGAACCCCGGGCTTCTGCAGCGGCTGCGCGACAACACGGCCCGGTTCCGGCACGGCGTCGAAGCAATCGGGCTCCGGCCGCTGGCGGGGGAGAGCGCGATCGTGCCGATCGTGGTGGGCGAGACCGCGCTCGCGATCCGGTTCAGCGACCTGCTGATCGAGCGCGGGGTGTACGTGACGGGGTTCGGCTACCCGGTCGTGCCCGAGGGGACCGCGCGGGTGCGGGCCCAGTTGTCCGTCGCGCTGAGCGACCACCAGATCGACACCGCCCTCGCGACATTCTCCGACGTTGCGACCGAGCTCGGTCTCGCGACGTCCGCGAAGCCGGCGCTCTGATCCAGGAAATCGGTCCTCACCGCAAGCTCAGCGACCACTCCTGCCCGACGACGTCGTTCCCCCACCCGTACTCGCCCGGCGCGTAGCGATTCTCGCGCTCGAATTCGAACCCCGCGCGCTCGTAGATCCGCCGCGCGTCGGCGAGCACGGCGTTCGTCCACAGCACGATCCGCTCGTAGCCCGCCCGGCGCGCGAACCGGACGCACTCCTCGACCAGCCGGCTGCCGATGCCGATTCCGCGGACCTCCGGCTCGACGAGCAGCAGACGCAGCTGCGCGACCTCGTCGTTCTTGCGCGTGCACATCACGCATCCGGCCCGCCGCCCGTCGACCTCGGCGATCCACGCCGCCTCGCGCTCCGGGTCGTGATCCTCCAGGTACTCGACGACCACCCGCCCGCACAGCGCCTCGAACGCCTCCGTCCAGCCATGCTCGTGCGCGTACACGGCGCCGTGCCGGTACACCACCCACCCGAGGTCGCCCGAGTGGGTCGGCCGCAGCACGAAGGACTCGCCGGGCTGGCGCTCCGTGAGCACGTCCCGGATCGCGGCCATCGCGCCGACGAGCCGCCGCTGCTCCTCCTCGGCGCGCTTGTGCAGGAGCTCCCTCACCTCCCCGGCCGAGCGCTCGTCCAGCATCGCGAACGCCCTGCGCCCCTTGGCGGTGAGGCGGACGAGCTGGCGCCGTCCGTCCGCCGACGATCGCTCCCGCCGGGCCAGCCCGCCGTCCTCGAACCGCTTCAGGATCCGGCTCAGGTATCCGGCGTCGACGTCGAGCGCCCGGCGAAGCTCGGCGAGCTCGGTCGCCTCCCGCTGTGCGAGCTCGAAGATCACCCGCGCCTCGGTCAGCGAGTACGGGGTGCGCATCAGCCCCTCTCGCAGCAGGCCGACGACGTTGGTGTAGAAGCGGTTGAACGCGCTCACCTCGGCGACGCGCGCCTCCAGCGCCGCGGCGGTGTGTTGGCTTGGGGCAGACATTTGCTTGCCTTGGTCAACGATACTCCGAAGGGCGAACCCGGCGCGGGTCGCATGAGAGGGTTCGCGATCCGTGTGGGCGATCGTCGCCACGATCCTCGTCTCGACCTCGATCGGCGTGTGGGCCGAGGGGCGCTATGGAGGGCGCGCCGGCGCGGGCGCCCGCCGGGCGCTGCTGTTCGTGCTGTGGGTGGTGCTCCCGCCCGCCACCTTCTTCAATCTCGCCCGTGCCGCCCTCGACGTGGATGTCGGCGTCGGGATAGTGCTGGCGTGGGCGGCCCTGGGGGTGGCCACCCTGCTCGCGTGGCTGATCGCGTCACGCGCGCTGCGCCTGCCGCGCCCCGCCGTCGGGTCGGTGGTGTGCTGCGTGCTGGTCGTCAACACCGGGTACCTGGGCTACCCGGTCGTCGCCGCGCTGCTCGGGTTCGACAGCCTTTCCGAGGCGGTCACCTATGACGTGCTCGTGTCCGGCGCGCTGCTCGTGCTCGCCGGATTCTCGGTCGGGGCGGCGTTCGGCGACCGCGCGGGGGAGGGCGCCCGCCAGCGCGTCGCAGCCTTCTTCACCCGCAACCCGCCTCTGTACGCGGCGCTGCTCGCGCTGATCGCGCCGGACTCGCTCGCCCCGAATGCGCTCGTCGACGCGTCGCGGATCGCGGTCGTCGCGATCCTGCCGCTCGGGTTCTTCGCCGTCGGCGCCGCGCTCGCGGAGGAGGCCGAGAAGGGAGCAATGCCGGTGCCGCCGCCGCTCGACGCCCCGGTGGCCACTGCGGTCGCGATCAGGTTGCTCGTCGCGCCGTGCCTGCTCTACGTGATCTCGCTGCCACTGATCGACCTTCCGGACACCTACCTGCTGCTGGCGGCGATGCCCTCGGGGATCAACACGATGATCGTCACCCACGCGTACGGGCTCGACCTCCGGGTCGCCGCGGGCTCGGTCGCGTGGTCGACAGCGATCGCCGTGGCCGCGCTGGTGCCGCTCTCGATCCTCGCGTGAGCGGCGGCCCGTGCGATGCTTGCGCGGTGCTCCACCACGTCTCGATCGAGGTTCGGCCCGAGGACGTCCCGCGGGCGACCCAGCTGTTCGAGCTGCTGGGATTCGAGCGCGTTCCCGCGCCCGAGCCGGTCGCGCAGTTCGTCAGCTGGATCGAGCGGGACGGGACGCAGATCCACTTCATCCACACGCCGGAGCCGACGACGCCGCACCTCGGCCATCCGGCGGTCGTCGCCTCCGACTTCGACGCCGCCATCTCGCGGCTGCGCGAGGCGGGCTTCGAGGTCGAGTCCGCCCGCGAGCTGTGGGGCGAGCCGCGTGCCTTCGCGCAGCTGCCGGGCGGCGGACGGGTCGAGCTGATCGCCGCCCCGCCACCCCCCCATTGACCTCGATCGGGCCGCAGAGCAGCGGGTCGTATCCTGCGGCCATGACGGAGCTCGGGACGGTCCGAGTCGCCGCGATCCAGGCGACGCCGGTCATCCTCGACGCGGAGGCGAGCGTCAACAAGGCGGTCGGGCTGCTCGCCGACGCCGGCGACCGCGGGGCGCGGCTCGCCGTCCTGCCCGAGACGTTCGTCCCCCTCTACCCGTCGAACGCGTGGGCCCGCGACGCGGCATCGTTCGGCGGCTGGGACGGGCTGTGGGAACGACTGTGGGAGAACTCGGTCGAGGTTCCGGGTCCGCTCACCGACCGGCTCGCCGACGCATGCCGCGAGTTGGACATGCACTGCGCGATCGGGGTCAACGAGCGCGAGCCCCACCGCCCCGGGTCGCTGTACAACGCCCTGCTCTTGATCGGCCCCGAGGGCGTGCTGTGGAAGCACCGCAAGCTGATGCCGACGATGCAGGAGCGGATCTTCCATGGGATCGGCGGGGGCGGCGACCTCGAGGTGGTGGACACGCCCGCGGGCCGGGTCGGAGGGCTGATCTGCTGGGAGAACCGGATGCCGCTGGCGCGCTACGCCGTGTACCGGCTCGGCCCCCAGATCTGGGTCGCGCCGAACGCCGACGACAGCGACGGCTGGCTGGCGACCGTGCGACACATCGCGATCGAGTCGGGGGCGTTCGTCGTCTCGGTCCCTCAGTACATCCCCGCCGCGGCGTTCCCCGACGACTTTCCGATCGAGCTTCCCGACCGGGAGCTATTCGGGAACGGCGGCGCGGCCATCGTCGAGCCGACCGAGGGCGACGTGATCGCGGGACCGCTGTACGGCGAGGAGGGCATCCTCGTCGCCGACTGCGACCTGCGGGCGTGTCTCCACGCGAAGCGCTGGTTCGACGCGGTCGGCCACTACAGCCGCGAAGACGTGCTGGCGGCGCCCGAGGGCGAACGCCGTTCCGCTGGTTAGGATCGCTGGCCCCGATGCGATACCCGGTCGAGAGTTTCACCGAAGAGGAGCGCAGGATCCTCGCCCCCCACTTCACCAACCTCGATCGCCCGGTGTTCGCCCTCGTCAACCTCCCGGAGACGGTCAAGGGGGCGCTGTTCGCCCGGTACTCGCGCTACCCGGGGACGCTGCGGCGTCTATTCCTCGACGAGTTCGCCGCCGACGTCCCGGAGGGAGGCCGCCCGCTCGACGGCGAGGAGGGAGAGCGAGCCGCAGGGCTGTACGAGCGCGTGTTCTCGGGCTTCGGCGACGACTCGATCGGCCAGCTCGGCGGCGCGCACGTGGCCTGCGAGTGGGTATCGAACGTGCTCACCAAGCAGCTCCAGCGGGGCCGGCTCGCCGCCTACCTGGAGCAGTCGACCCGCTACATCCCCTACGACCAGCCGATGCCCGACGGCGGCTACCGCTACTACCAGGACGACAGGCTTGGCCCCGCCTACCGGGAGGCGATCGACGAGCTGTTCGGCATCTACTCGCGCAGCCTCGAGACCGTCCAGGCTTGGGCGGCCGACAAGTGGCCGCGGGTCGACGAGCCCGAGGCAGCGTGGCGGCGCTCGATCAAGGCCAAGGCGCTCGACCTCCTGCGGGGCCTGCTCCCGGCGGCGAGCCTGAGCCACGTCGGGATCTTCGCCACCGGCCAGGCCTACGAGCAGCTGCTGATGCGGCTGATCGCCTCGCCGCTCCCCGAGGCGCGCCACTTCGCGGAGATGATGCTCGAGGAGCTGAAGCAGGTGGTCCCCAGCTTCGTCGCCAGGATCGAGCGGCCGGACCGCGGCGGTGAGTGGATCGAGTACCTGCGCCACCGGCGCGAGACCGCGGAGCGCTGGGTGGCGCGGCTGGGACTCGATCGTCGCGCGCGGGCCGACGGCCCCCAGGTCGAGCTCGTGCACGTCGACCGCGACGAGCGGGACCTGCTCGCCGCGTCCCTGTTCGAGCAGGCCGGCGTCGCCGAGGCGCAGGTCCGGTCGCGGGTCGACGCGCTCGACCCGCGCGAGCGCGAGCTGATGCTGGGCGAGCTCGCCGGCGAGCGGCGCAACCGGCGCCACCGGCCCGGGCGCGGGTGGGAGGCGGTGCGCTACCGGTTCGAGATCGTGTCCGACTACGGGGGCTTCCGGGACCTTCAGCGGCACCGCCTGCTGACCTGCCAGTGGCAGCGGCTGTCGCCCGAGCTCGGCGCGGGGATTCCCGAGGAGGTAACGGAGGCGGGCGTGGGCGACGCGTACCAGCGGGCACTCGACACCTCGCGCCGCGAGTTCGAACGGCTCGAGGCCGAGGGCCTGGAGCACGCCGCCCCCTACGCGCTCTGCCTCGGCTACCGGATCCGCTACACGCTCGATCTCAACGCCAGGGAGGCGATGCACATCTGCGAGCTGCGCTCGGCTCGCGAGGGCCACCCCACCTACCGCGCGGTCGCCCAGGCCATGCACGAGCAGATCTCGGCCGTGCACCCCACAATCGCACGGGTGATGCGGCACGTCGACACCTCTCGCGAGCCCCGCCTCGAGCGGATCCTGAGCGAGATCCGCACCCACCGCAAGCGCCTGCACGCGACGGGCGCGAGCGGGTAGTCGCACCCGCGGCCCGGTACGATCGCCACATGCAGGGAACGCCGGGGGTCAGCCTCCTGGTCGCCGGGTGCGTGGCCTTGGTCGTGCTCGCCGCGCCGGCGGTGCTGATGGCGAGCGAGAAGCCGGTCGCGCCGCCGGGACAGGTCGGGCCCACTCAGCCCGCGGCGCCGGAACTCGGCGACGAAGGGACGGCGCCGAAGCAGCTCGACGAAGGGACGGCGCCGGAGCAGCTCGAACCGGTCACGAACTCCGCCAAGGGCGGCAAGCGTGCGGCGGCCCGCGCCGCCGCCACCCGCACCGTCGTGATGCGCAACATCAAGTTCAACCCGCGCAATATCACGGTCGATCCCGGTGACACCGTGAGGTGGGAGAACGACGATTCCGAGAGGCACAACGCGATCGGCGAGGACGGCAAGTTCGAGACCCCGGTCATCAGCCAGGGCGAGTCGAGCCAGCACACGTTCAACAGCCCCGGGAAGATCGACTACTTCTGTTCGCTGCACGCGAACATGGACGGCACGATCACCGTGCGCGGATCGGGCGGGGGCGGGGGCGGCGGCTCCGGCGGGGGCGGCGGGGGCTCGGGCGATACCGGCAACGGGGCCGGGGGAGCGTCCACCGGAGGGCCTACTGGGGATTCGACCGGTAGCACCGGCTCGACCGGCGGCACATTTACGCCGAGCGGGAGCTCGGCCACCGGCGGATCGTCATCGTCGTCGCTGCCGGCGACGGGCGAGGACCTGCCGTGGCTGGCCCTGCTCGGCTACGGCGTGCTGGCGCTGGGCGCGCTGTTGAGGCTGTTCGTGTTCAGCAGGGAGTAGGCGACTACGAGGCGGCGACCGGCTCCTCGGCGCCGACCGCGACGCCGATCAGCGCCCGCATGAACGCCGGCAGGTCGTCGGGGCGGCGCGAGGAGACGAGGTTGACGTCGACCACCACCTCGGAGTCCTCCCACACGGCGCCGGCGTTTCGCAGGTCGTCGGCAATCGCCGGATGCGAGGTGACCTTGCGGCCGGCCAGGATCCCGGCCGACACAGGCACCCACCCTGCGTGGCAGATGAACGCCACCGGCTTGCCCAGCTCGTCCATGTGGCGAACCAGGTTCAAAACCCCGGCGTCCCTCCGGAGCTTGTCGGGCCCGTACCCGCCCGCGATAACGAGGATGTCGAGGTCGCTCGCGACCAGATCGCCGGCGGCGTTCTCGGTTCGGAGCTCCTGCCCGTGCTTTCCCTTCACGGTCTCGTCGCGGGCGACCCCGATCAGCTCGACAGTGGCCCCGGCCTCGCGCAGCCGGTAGTACGGATACGTCCCCTCGACGTCCTCGAACAGCGGGCCGATCATCACCGCGGCGCGCTTCCCCTCTAGTGACAGATGCGCGTGATGGGTCATGCACCTCGATGGTAATGACCCACGCCGGGGTGATGCGGTCGGGCCGAGACGGACCGTGCGCAATAATTTGAGCGATCAACTAACTGCTCCCAAGGGGGTGCGAGATGGACGTCGTGTTCCTGATTGGACGGCTGTTGTTCGTCGCCACATTCGTGCTCTCGGGCACCACGATTCACCTGGTCGGGTACCGCGAGGGCGTCGAGTACGCGCGCGCCGCCGGCTCCCCCCTGGCCGAGATCGGGGTGCCGCTGACCGGGATGATCGCGGTGGTGGGCGGCGCGCTGGTCGCGCTGGGGGTCTGGGCCGACCTCGGCGCGCTGATGATCGCCCTGTTCCTCGTCGCGATCACGCCGATCATGCACGCGTACTGGAGGGAGACCGACCCCCAGATGAGGGTGATGCAGAACGTCAACTTCATGAAGAACCTCGCGATGCTGGGCGGGGCCCTGATCCTGTTCTACGCCTACAACCAGCTCCAGGGCGACGCCGGTCTGTCGATCACCGATCCGCTGTTCGGGCGCGGCGGATGAGTAACAGGCCTCGCAGCGGGGAATACAAGTAGGGCATGGACATCGGGATCGGGCTACCGAGCACGGTGCCGGCGACGACCGGCCTGCAACTCACAGGATGGGCGCGTGAGGCGGACGCCCGCGGCTTCTCGAGCCTGGGGACGATCGACCGCATCGTCTATCCCAACTACGAGCCGCTGATCGCGCTGTCGGCGGCCGCGGCGGTCACGGAGCGGATCCGCCTCGCCACTACGATTCTCATCGCCCCGCTGCGGCTCAACGCCGCGCTGCTCGCCAAGCAGGCCGCCAGCCTCGACGCGCTGTCCGGAGGACGGCTGACGCTCGGCCTGGCCGTCGGCGGCCGCGAGGACGACTTCGAGGCGAGTGACGCGTCGTTCGGCGAGCGGGGCGCCCGCTTCGACGACCAGCTCGAAGAGATGAAGCGCATCTGGGCGGGCGAGGAGCGCGGGTTCGCGGGCGCGATCGGCCCGTCGGCGGTCACCGACGGCGGTCCCACCCTGATCATCGGCGGCCACGCCCATGTGGCGATTCGCCGCGCGGCGAGGTTCGGGGACGGCTGGATCCTGGGCGGCGGCGCCCCCGACCAGTTCACCTCGCTCGCCGTCG
>Ga0126312_10001119_pt1 | contig 17282 bp, 21 predicted proteins | sample Plot104A_FD_92537 | JGI IMG/M metagenome (GOLD analysis project Ga0126312, IMG submission 92537) | Serpentine soil microbial communities from UC McLaughlin Reserve, CA, USA - Plot104A | ecosystem: Environmental > Terrestrial > Soil > Grasslands | place: USA: UC McLaughlin Reserve, Lake County... | reverse complement strand
CGCCTCGGCCTCCCGCGCGAGCTCGTCCCGGTGGCGTTCGGCCTCGCGGCGCTGGGTCTCGAGCTCCGCAAGCTGGTCGCTGAGCCTGCGCTCGCGCGCCCGATCGAGGCTGGCCAGCTCGCGCTCGAGCTCGGCGATCCGGTTCGCCGGATCAGCGGGCCGGTCGCCCGACCGTAGCTGCTCGGCGAGCAGCGCGAGCTGGGCCGTGCGCCGCTCGCGGCGGTCGGCGGCGGAGTGCGCCTGGTCGCGGGCTCGTTCGAGCCTTATCGCTATCCGCTCGACGGCCGAGCGAGCTGCGAAAAGCCGCGCCTGGAGATCCTCGCGTAGACGCGACTGGGCCGCGAACGCCTGCTCCGCCGCCTCACGGCGCTCGGCCACCGCCGTCAGCAGACGCTCCGCCTGGTCGCGCTTGGTGCGGGCCGACGACGCCCTGGCTTCCGCCTCCGCGAGCTCCGAGCGCGCGGCGCGAACGTCGTCGCCGGCCAGCTGTAGACGGGCCTCCAGCGACTGGCGCTCGATCCGCGCGTGGAGCTCGGCGGCCTCGGCCTGGCGCTTGAGCGGCCGCAGGTGCGAGCGCGCCTCGCGTTCCACGTCGAGCGCCCGGGAAAGGTTCTCCTCCGTGCGTTCCAGCTTGAGCTGGGCGCGCCGCCGGCGCTTGCGGTGCTTTCCGAGCCCAGCCGCCTCCTCGATCAGCAGCCGCCGCTCGCGCGGTCGCGAGAGGACGATCGCCTCGACCTTGCCCTGGGAGACGACCGAGTGCATCTCCTTGCCGAGGCCGGAGTCGGACAGGACCTCGAGCACGTCGACGAGCCGGCAGCGAGCCCCGTTCAGGCGGTACACGCCCTCCCCCTCCCGCGACAGCCTGCGGACGATCGATATCTCCGAGAAGTCGCTGTCGAGGGCCCTGTCGCCATTGTCGATCAACACCCCGACCTCGGCGGCGTTCGATCCCTTGATGCCGTGGCCGCCGGCGAAGATCACGTCCTTCATCGTCTGTCCGCGCACCGCCAGCGGGCTCTGCTCGCCGAGCGCCCAGAGCACCGCGTCCGTGATGTTGGACTTGCCGGACCCGTTGGGGCCGACCACGACCGAAACCCCCGGCGCGAAGTCGAGCTTGGTCCGGTGTGGGAAGGACTTGAAGCCCTTCATGCTGATCGAGCGAAGGTGCATCAGTCGTCGCCCAGCGCGTCGAGGGCCTGCAGGGCGGCCTCCTGCTCGGCCCGCTTCTTGGTCTTTCCCTCCCCGCGCCCCACCTCCTGCCCGCTGACCTCCGCCACGGCCACGAAGCTGCGAGCGTGCGGCGGGCCGGCCTCCGCGTCGATTCGGTAGGCGACGACCTCGGCCCGCCGGGCCAGCCGTTCCTGGAGCACGGACTTGTAGTCGACCGGATGCTCGAGGGCGTCGTCGATCTCCTCGGAGAACGAGCTCACCACCGCCGACGCGGCCCGCTCGAAACCGAGCTCAAGGTAGCCGGCGCCGATGAGCGCCTCACAAACCGATGCCAGCACCCGCTCCGACTCGACAAGCATGTCGACGCTGCGTCCCGTGCTCTCGGGAGCGGCGTCGCGGAGCCGCCCCGGCACGCCGAGGTCGCGGGCCACTCGCGCGCACGAGGGACCGCTCACCGCCTGCGCCCGCACCTTGGTCAGGCGGCCCGCCCCGTAGCGCTCGAAGCGCGGGAACAGGTGATCCGAGACGGCCAGGCTCAGCACCACGTCACCGAGGAAGGCGAGCCGCTCGTAGGACTCGGAGCGGTGCTCCACCCACGAGGCGTGGGTGAAGGCCTGGCGCCGCAGGTCGCCCGGGAGCTGATCAACCAGCTCGCCCAGGCCCTCAGGTCGCTTCGATCTCCGCAGCATGACCGGCGACGAAGTCCGCGGCCTGGCCCACCGTGAGGATCTTGGCCGCCTCCTCGTCGGGGATGCGGATCCCGTAGTTGTCCTCCAGTTCGACCACGAGCTCCACCAGGTCGAGGGAATCGGCCTCGAGGTCCTCCTTGAACCTCGTCCCCTCCTCGACGCGCTCCGGATCGATCTCCAGCTCGCTGGAGAGGTGTTCACGGATGCGCTCGAGGACCTCGTCCCGGGTCATCGGGAATCGACGCTAGCAGTGGGCGCGGATCTCAACGCCCCCGCCGCCTCGAGGGCGTCGCGCGTGCGCTCGACCATCCGCTCGTCGACCGACCGCCGGGCCAGCCGGATCGCGCTGGCGATGCCCCTCGGCCCGAAGCTGCCGTGTGCCACGACCACCGGCCTCCTCAGGCCGAGCAGGATCGCGCCGCCAACCGCCTCGGGGTCGAGCTCCTGCCGGAGCCGCTCGACCTTGCGCCGGATCAGGAGGCCGCCGAGCGCGGAGACCGGACCGGAGCGGATCCGCTCGCGGATGGCATCGCGCACGACCCTGGACGTCCCCTCCAGGACCTTCAGTGCGACGTTCCCTGTAAAGCCGTCGCTGACGATGACGTCCGCCCCGGCGCCGGGCAGGTCGAATCCCTCCACATTGCCTACGTAGTTGAGCGCGCTCTGCTCCAGCCTCGCAGCGGCCTCGAGCACGTCCGGGGTGCCTTTGCCCTGCTCCTCCCCGACAGACAGCAGTCCGACCCTCGGCCTGCGAGCGCCGTGGACAGCCTCGAGGAACCCCGCGCCCATGTAGGCGAACTGGACGAGGTGCTCAGGGCGCACCTCGACGTTGGCGCCGCAGTCGAGAAACAGCACCGGGCTGCCGGGGATCGGGACGAGCACCGCGAGGGCCGGCCGGTGCACGCCCCTGATCCGCTTGATGCTGAGGGTGGCAGCCGCGAGCGTCGGGCCCGTGCTGCCGGCGGAGACGAGCGCGTCGGCGGTGCCGTCGGCCACGGCCTTGGACGCCAGCACGATCGAGGCCCGGGGCTGTTCGCGCACGGCGCGCACCGGCTCGGCCGCCGACGCGATCGCCTCGCGCGCATCGACGACCTCCAGGCCCTCGCCCAGCTCGGGCGCGGGGCCGAACAGGAGCGCGTCGGTACCGGACCTACGAGCGCCCTCGGCGACGGCCGCGGGACCCTGGTCCGCTCCGTTCGCGTCGACCGCGATCACGGAACGCGCTTACTCGTCGTCGCTGTCCGGCTGCTGTACGACGACGTCGCGGCCCGAGTAGGTGCCGCACTCGGGACAGACCCGGTGCGGTCGCTTGGGGGCGTGGCAGCGCGGGCACGAATGGAGCGCCGGCGCGGCCGCCTTGTGCTGCGAGCGGCGCTTGTTCGTCCTGGAGCGGGCTTGTCTCTGCTTTGGAACGGCCATTTCGCGGCCGCTCAGTCTAGCTTCAGCTCGCGCAGGGCTGCCCAGCGGGGGTCCGGCTCGCGCTCGTGCCCGTGCTCGGGGCCGGCCATGTTCAGGTTCTCGCCGCAGATCGCGCAGAGCCCCTTGCAGTCGCCGCGGCAGACGATCTGCGTCGGCAGCGCGAGCGCCAGGGCATCCCGGGCCCAGCCCTTGACGTCCAGCCGCTCGTCCTCGAGGTAGGGCGAGTCGAGCTCCTCCCCGCCGCCGGGCTGATCGATCTCGCGCGCGTCCACCTCGACGGTCTGGTCGGCGTTCTCCAGGCAACGCATGCAGGGGCCGCCCAGCCCGGCCTCGAAGCGAAGCCGGAGCGAATAGCCGGTCGTGGTGTGGGCCACGTCGAGGTTGGCCGGAACCCGCCGCCCCTCGACGGCGTACTCCTGGCCGCCGAACTCGAGAGGCTCGACGTTGACGTCGAGAGCGAGCCGGCGCCCCTCGCCGGAGCTGAGACCAAGCCGGCCGATGTCGAAGACGTCGGTTGGCTGAGCCATGGCTTCGAGGGTAGCGCCGGGGCGAATCTGCGATCTGCGCGACTTGGGACGAATATGCAGTCCAGAGTCACCGAGATCTCCCCCGATGCCCGGATTGCCGCGATTGCCACTCGGCAGCACGGCGTTGCCTCGCTTGGACAGCTCCTCGCCTCCGGGCTGTCGCGGTCACAGATCAAGTGGCGGGTGCGGAGGCGAAGGCTTCATCCAGTCCGCCGCGGCGTGTACGCGGTGGGGCACTCGCTGCTGGGCAGCGAGGGCCGTTGGCTGGCTGCCGTGCTCGCGTTCGGCGACGGCGCCGCCTTGAGCCATGTGAGCGCCGCCGCGCTGTGGGGCATCAGGCCGTCCGCCTCGGCGCTGATCGACGTGACGGTTCCGTCCCGGAGCGGCCGGGCGCAGCGTCCTGGGATCAGGATCCACCGCGGTCCGCTGCCACCCGAGGATGTGATGGTGCGAGATGTCATTCCGGTGACCACGCTCGCGCGCACGCTCGTGGACCTGGCCGGGGTCATCCCGTTCGGAGCACTCAAGAAGGCGATCAAGAAGTCCGAGCGGCTGCGGCTGTTCGACCTCACCGCGGTTCGGCTTGCGCTCGCACGCAATACGGGCCGCCCCGGCGCCGGCGCGCTCGCTCGCGCGCTAACGAAGTACGAGGAGCCGCCGTTCACCCACAGCGACCTCGAGGAGCTCATGTACGAGCTCTGTGAGCGGAACGGGTTGCCGACGCCGGTCGTGAACGGGGTGGTCGCTGCCTACGAGGTCGACTTCTTGTGGCCGAGCCGACGCCTGATCATCGAGACCGACGGCCGCGAGGGCCATCTCACCCGCCACGCCTTCGAGGAGGACCGCGCTCGGGAGGCGCACCTGCTACTCCTCGGCTACCGCGTCGCCCGCTTCACCTACCGCCAGCTGCGCTACCAGCGCGGGTACGTGCTGAGCGTCCTGAGGCGGCTGCTTCAGCCCGAGCCGTCGATCAGCTCGACCCGATAGCCGTCGGGGTCGCGCACGAAGGCGATCTCCGCGCCCTCGGTGCGGCCCCCTGGGCGGTACGGGGGCTTCTCAGGCTCGATGTCGTCATCGGCGAGGCCGGCCAGAGTGCCGTGGAGGTCGTCCACCAGCAGCGCGATGTGGTTATAGCCCGTGCCGAGGTCGTAGGAGTCGACCCCGTGGTTGTAGGTCAGCTCCAGGCGCGGGTCCTCGCCTGGCAGGCCCATGAAGACGTTGATCGCCTCGTCGCCGATGTTCATGCGGCCGCGCTCCTCGAAGCCGAGCCTCTCGTAGAAGGCGACCGAGCGATCGATGTCGCCGATCCGGTAGCAGGTGTGGAGGTACTGCGCCAGGGGGCGGAGGCTAATGCATGGTGCGGTGCTCGCCCGATCGACGATCGGGCTGCGCTAATGCATGGTGCGGTGCTCGCCCGATCCACGATCGGGCTGCGCTAATGCATGGTGCGGTGCTCGCCCGATCGACGATCGGGCTGCGCTCCTACCCGACCTCGGCCTCTTCCCGGCCCTGCAGCCGGTCGCGGCCGCGCTGCACGGCCGCGATGAACTTCGTCAGGTTCACCTCGAGGGTGTTGAGGATGTCGTCCGCGTAGTCCTCGGCGCCCAGCCGGATCTCGCGCTCGCGGGCGCGGGCGTCCTCGACGATGTCCTCGGCCTGGCGCTCGGCCTGCTTCACGACCTCCTCCTCGGAGATCAGGCGGGTCTGCTCGTCACGCGCCTCCTTGACCACGCGCTCGGCCTCGCGTTTGGCCTCGGCGAGCATCTCCTGGCGCTCCTTGACGATCCAGCGCGCCTGCTTGATCTCCTCCGGGATCGTGGCGCGCATCTGGTCGAGGATGTCGTAGATCTCCTCCTTGTCGACGCGCACCTGGTCCGTCAATGGGACGGGCTTGGCGTTGTGAACGGTGTCGTCGAGCTTGTCGATCAGGACTAGGACGTCCATTGGGGATTACCTCCGCGGGGCTTCCCGCCCCGCGCTCTGATGGTCAGTCTCGACGTCACGTCTCGGGTCCTCCATTTCGTCAGCGCTTGAGCTCTTCCTCCAACCGAGCCGCGACGCGATCGGGTACGAGTCCGTTGATGTCGCCGCCGAACATCGCAAGCTCCTTGATCCCGCTCGAGCTCAGGAAGCTGAACTGTGGGGCGGCCATCAGGTAGATGCTCTCGATTTCGGGGGCCATCTTGCGGTTGAGCTGGTTCATCTCGAACTCGTACTCGAAGTCCGAGATCGCCCGCAACCCCTTGACGATGGCCGTTGCGGCGTGCTCGCGGGCGAAATCGACGAGCAGCGTATCAAAGGGTTTTACCTGCACATTCCGGAGTTCCGAGGTCTCCGCCTCGATGAACGCGACCCTCTCGGTGGCGTCGAAAAGCGTCTTCTGCTTCCGCACCGGCTGGTTGACGACGCCCACGACGAGATTGTCGAACACCCTCGCGGCGCGCGTGATGATGTCGATGTGGCCGAACGTGACCGGGTCGTACGAGCCCGGGCAGACGCCCGTTCCACCGTTCTTCTCAGCCACGGTGGATCGCGATCCGCGTGTCGCCGTAGACGCGCTCGCGCTCGAGCGGAAGCGACAGCTTGAGCGGCGCGCGCTTGTCTGATTCGGTCACGATTCGTGCACCTTCGCCGAGGACCGCCGGCAGCCGCTCGGACAGCGGCTCCGCCAAGCGGACCGCGGCATCATATGGCGGGTCGAGGAATACGAGGTCGAACGGGCCTTGCGCGGTGCCGAGGAAGCGCAGCGCGTCCTGGCGCCGGACCTCGGCCTCGGAGCCCACGGCCGCGAGGTTACGGCGCAGGGCAGCGACGGCGCGTGGGTCGCGCTCGACGAAGGTCGCGGCCGCGGCTCCGCGCGACAGGGCCTCGATTCCGAGAGCGCCGGACCCGGCGTAGAGATCGAGCACGCGCGCGCCCGACAGCTCGCCGAGCAGCGAGAACAGCGCCTCGCGGACGCGGTCCGCCGTCGGTCGGGTGCGGCTTCCGCGTGGCGCCTGTAGCCGGCGCCCCTTGAAGGCGCCGGCGACAACCCTCATTCGGGCTTGTGGGTGACCGCCTCGACGTTGTTCCCGTCCGGATCGAGCACGAAGGCGGCGTAGTAGCTCGGGTGGTAGACCTCGCGCATCCCCGGCCCGCCGTTGTCGCTACCGCCGGCCGCGAGCGCGGCGGCATGGAACGCGTCCACCATCGCGCGGTCCTTGGCCGTGAAGGCGACATGCGCGCCCGTCGTCGGGCCCAGATCGCGCTGGCCGATCCAGAAGAACGGGAAGTCCCCGCCGAACCCGGAGACGCCGGGAACCGGCTCCATCAGGATCTTCAGCCCGAGCGGCTCGAGCGCCTGCTCGTAGAAGGCCTTGCTGCGAGCAAAGTCGGTCACGTCCAGCCCGATGTGGTCGATTCGCATGAGCGGATCCTATGACCGGTGATGGTTCACGAGCTCGACGTTGTTGCCGTCAGGGTCGAGTACATAGGCCGCGTAGTAGCCCGGGTGGTAGCGGGGCCGTTCGCCCGGTGCCCCATGGTCGGTGTAGCCCGCCTCGCTCGCGGCCCGGTGAAACGCTCGGACCTCGGCATCGTCTCCCGTGGGGAATGCCATGTGGAGGTGCTCCGTGGGCGTGCCGGCGACGACCGAGAACGACCCGTTCTCGCCGCCGAAGCGCGCGCGCTCGGGCGAGTCGTGTCCCAGCTTGAAGCCGGCGTGCGGGCCGATCGTCTCGTAGAAGCGCCTGGCCGCGGCCACGTCGGCGACGCGGATCCAGAGGTGGTCGATCGCCCCGCCCTCGCGTAGGCCGCCGTGGTGCACGGCCTCCGCGCTGTTCCCGTCGGGGTCGAGCAGGAAGGCGCCGTAGTAGTCGTCGCGGTACTCCGGCCTCGGCCCGGGGCTGCCATCCTCGCCGTAGCCGGCATCGAGCCCAACCTGCCAGAACTCGTCGACCTGGTCCCGCGTCGGCGCCACGAACCCGACGTGGAGCCGCCGCGTCGCCGGATTGGCGCCGTCGGCTCCGGCCAGCTGGAAGTCGCGCCACTCCGAGAACTGACGCGTGCGGTAGGTCCGATCGATGCCGAGCGCCGCAAGAACCGTGTCGTAGAAGCGCTCGGACGCCTCGCGGTCATCGACCCGGATGCTCACGTGATCGAACACGGCGGAGACGCTACTCAGGCGGGGATCGGCTCGAGCTCGGAGCCGAAGCGGGCGTCCACCGCCTCGCGCAGCAGGCCGTCGTCGAGGCCGGCCACGGAGTCCGCCCGGGCGCAGGCGCGCTCGAGCAGGTCGGCGTCGTCGGGCAGGCGTGCCACCCGGAACTCGGGCAGGCCGTGCTGCCGGGTGCCGAGGATCTCCCCCGCTCCGCGCAGCTCCAGGTCGATCTCGGCGAGCCGGAAGCCGTCGCGCTCGTTCGCGATCGCTTCGAGCCTGGGCAGCCTGGGGTCGCCGAAGAGGATGCAGACCGACCGGTGCGGTCCGCGGCCGACGCGTCCGCGCAGCTGGTGGAGCTGCGAGAGCCCGTAGCGCTCCGCGGCCTCGATCAGCATCACCGACGCGTTGGGCACGTCGATCCCCACCTCGATCACGCTGGTCGCCACCAGCACGTCGGCCTCGCCCACCGCGAACGACTCCATCGCCCTCTGCTTCTCGGCGTGCGGCAGCTGCCCGTGGATGAGCGCAACGCGCTGGTGGCGGAACTCCGTCTCCCGCAGGCGCTCGAACTCCACGGTTGCCGCCCGCGCCTGGAGCGCCTCCGACTCCTCCACGAGCGGGCAGACCACGAAGCACTGCCTGCCGGCGGCGATCTCCTCGCGGATGCGCTGGTAGGCGCGACTGCGGGCGCGGGCGCCGTCGACTACGTGCGTCTCGACGGCGCGCCGGCCGGCCGGAAGCTCGCGCAGCACGGTTGCGTCGAGGTCGCCATACGCGGTGAGGGCGAGCGTGCGCGGGATCGGCGTGGCGGTCATGTGCAGCGCGTGCGGAGCGAGCCCGCCCGGCGCCTTCAGGTCGAGAGCGGAGCGCTGGCGCACGCCGAAGCGGTGCTGCTCGTCGACGACCACCACGGCGAGGTCCCGGAACTCCACCACCTCCTCGATCAGCGCGTGTGTGCCAACGACGAGCGAGAGCTCGCCCGCGGCGAGCCGCCCGAGGAGCTCCCGGCGCCGAGCCGCCGGCGTCGAGCCGGTGAGGAGCTCGATCGGCACCAGGCCTCCGAGCAACCGGTCGAGCGTCGCCATGTGCTGCTCGGCGAGCGTCTCCGTGGGCGCCATCAGCGCCGCCTGGCGGTCGTTCTCGGCGGCCCGCAGCATTGCCGCCAGGGCGACGACCGTCTTGCCCGACCCCACCTCTCCCATCAGGAGGCGCTGCATCGGCCTGCTCGCCCGGAGGTCGGCGTCCACCTGAGCGAGCGCGGCCCGCTGGTCGCCGGTCAGCTCGAATGGAAGCGATCGCAGCCAGGGATCGACCAGGTCGCCCGTCGGCTCGAGCGGCAGCGCCCCGCGGCCCTCGCGGCGCGCCGCCCGCCGTCCCGACACCGCCAGCTGCAGCAGGAACAGCTCCTCGAACGCCAGCCGCTCACGAGCCGCCCGCTCCTCCTGCTCGTGGTCGGGGAAGTGGACGCCCGCCACGGCGGCCGGTCGGTCGCCGATCCGCTCGCCTGCACGAACCTCCGCGGGCAGCGGCTCCACGAGGTGCCTGATGCGTCCTCGCGCCTCCCAGACGAGCTTGCGCAGGGCCGCCGCGCTGATTCCCTCGGTCGCCGCGTACAGCGGCACGCGGCCGGTGCCGGGTGCCGGCGCCTCCGAGCCGGCCAGCAGCTCGTGCTCCTTGACCCAGAACTGATTGCGGTCCTTGCGCTGGCCGTAGAGGAGGAGCTGCGCGCCGGGGCCGAGCTGCTTGGCAAGCCAGGGCTGGTTGAACCAGACCGCGAGCATCGGCCCGCTGTGGTCGGCCACGCGGGCTTCCACCCGCTTCTGCCGGCGGTTTCTCATCGGCCGCACGGACACGCTCCGCACCACTACAGCCACGGCCGCCTCGTCGCCGACCGTCAGGTCGGCCACCGCGCGCGCGTCGCGCTCGCGGTGCTCACGCGGGAAGTGCTCCAGCAGGTCGCCGTAGGTCTCGATCCCGAGCGCTTCGAGCGCCTTGCCCTGGCGCCCCTTCAGCTCGACCGGGTCGTCCAGGCGGCTCGGCCGCGGGATCGAGCGCAGCGGAGCGTCGCGGAGCTCGTCCGCGCTCAGCTCGTCGCTGCTGGCGAAGGCGGTGGCGATGGTCCGGTGATAGACGGCGAGCCGGACAAAAGCGTCCGGAGCAAGCCGGACGCGGTCAAGCGAACCGGATGCGAAGCGATTCCATCAGAAGTGTGGGCCCGATGCCCACCCGAGCTACTCCGCCGCGAACAGCCACCACCAGGCCGGCTGGCCGCCGTCGTGGTAGTCGAGCTCGACGCCGTCGGGAACGGCCTTGTCGATCGCCTCGCGAGCCTGCGGCGCGTCCGCCCCGGCGATGCAGGTGAGGAGCTCCGCGCCGTCGGCCACCTCGGCGATCGTGGCGGCCAGGGTCTCGACCCGGTCGCCCCAGGCGACGAGCTCCCCGTCGGCGTAGCCCACGGCCTCGCCAGCGCGGAAGCGGCCCTGGGTGTCATCGCGCGCGGCGGGTGCCACGCCCCCGAGGCGCAGAGATCCGGCAGCGTCCCCGACTGCGGCGGCGTTCTCCTCCGCGGCGTGCGCCGGGTGGAAGGGCAGCAGCGCGGCGAGGCCCTCCTGCTGCGCCGTGGTCGGGACGACGCGCGCCGGGCGCTCGGACAGCTCGGCCGCGAGGATCACGTTGGGGCTGTTGGGCAGGACGAGGACCTCGGCGGCATGCACCTCATGGATGCCGGCCAGCAGCTCGTAGGTCGACGGGTTCATCGTCGGGCCGCCGTCCACGACGTACGCGCCGAGCTCCTCGTAGAGCCGGCGCAGCCCCTCTCCGCTCGCGACGGCGACGATCCCGCAGACCGCCTCCTCCCCGCGGTCGGGGTCGTCGTCCAAACGGCCGGCGCGGTCCGCCACCTGCTCGTGCATGTCGGCGACGTCGAGTCGCGACACCTCGCCCACCGCCTCGAATATCGCCAGCGCCAGGTCCGGCTCGTCGGTGTGCACGTGCACGCGCAGCGTCTGCTGGTCGCCCACCACGAGCACCGAGTCGCCGATCTCCTCGAGCCGCGGGACGAACGAGCCGGCCTCGAGCTCCTTGCCGGTCACCGCGAAGTTCGTGCAGTAGCGATAGCTCGAGGACTCGTGCTCGGGGAGGTGGAGCGGGCGCGCCGGGTGAGCGAGCTCAGGCCGCTCCTTGCCTCGCAGGGCCGCCACGCAGCCGGCCAGGATGACGGTGAGCCCGTACGCCCCCGCGTCGACCACGCCGGCCTCGCGCAGCACCGCCAGCTGCTCCGGGCCGCGCTCGACGGCCTCCTTCGCCGCCTCGAGCGCGTTCTCGAGCACCTGGGCCAGGAGCCGGTCCTGCTCGGCATCGGCGGCGTCCGGCCCGAGCCGCTGGGTGTCCATGTGCGCGAGGTCGTGCGCGACGCGCCGGGCCATGGCGCGGATCGCGGTGAGCATCGTCCCCTCGGCCGGGTCGCGGACCGAGTCGTAAGCCGCGTCGGCGGCGCGGGCGAACGCGGCCGAGACGAGCAGGGGGTCGACGAGCTCGCCCCGGCGCGAGGCGAGCTCCTCCGCCGCGCCGCGGACGATCTGGGAGAGGATCACGCCGCTGTTGCCGCGGGCGCCAAGGAGCGCCGAGCGCGCGACCGCGGCCACGAGCTCGTCGCGGCCGATCTCGTCGAGCGGCTGGCCGTTCATCCGGTCGAGCTCGTCGAGCACGGCGCGCATGGTCATCGCCATGTTGTCGCCGGTGTCGCCGTCGGCGACCGGGAAGACGTTCAGGTCGTTCACCTCGGAGCGGCGACGCTCCAGCTCGTCGAGCGCGACGGCGACGACCCTGCGGAACCGAACGAGGCTCTCGTCGGGCACTGAAAAGGGTTTTACACCGTTGGGCCGCGCGGGTTGCGTCAGGCGGCCTTGAGGATCTTGCCCGCCTTGAGGCAACGCGTGCAGACGTACTCTCGCCGCGGGGCGCCGTTCACGTCGATTCGGACCTTTTGGAGGTTCGCGTTGAAGCGGCGCTTCGTGGCGACCATGGAGTGGCTGCGGCTGTGCCCGAAGGAGGGGCCCTTTCCGCACACGTAACAGACCTTTGGCATAGGGCGGCAAGGGTAGCGAGGAGCGCAGCAGGGCCGCCGGCCCGGCGCGTGGGGGCATTTGCTCAGAGGACCTGCCGGAAGGCGGCGAGCGCCCGCTCGATGCCGGCCCGGTCGACGTCGAGGTGGGTCACGCAGCGGATGCGGTCGGGCCCGGGAGCCGTGAGCTGCACGCCGGCATCCTCCAGCGGGCCGAGCCGCGCGGCGGCGTCAGCGACCCGGACCATCACGATGTTGGTCTCGGCGGGCTCGACCTCGAGGCCCAGGTCGCGCAGTCCGTCCGCCAGGAGCTGTGCGTTCCGGTGGTCCTCGGCGAGCCGCTCGACGTGGTTGTCGAGTGCGTACAGGCAGGCCGCCGCCAGCACCCCGGCCTGCCGCAGCGAGCCGCCGAGCATCTGCTTCCAGCGCCAGGCCTCGTCGATCGAGTCCCGTGAGCCGCAGAGGACGGCGCCTACCGGCGCGCCGAGCCCCTTCGTGAAATCGATCCAGGCGGTGTCGAAACCCGAGGCCCAGTCGGCCGCCGGGACGCCGCTCGCCACCACCGCGTTCATGAGCCGGGCGCCGTCGAGGTGCGCGCGGAGCCCGTGGCGGCGCGCCACTTCGACCACGTCCCGGACCTGTTCCAGCGGCCACACCCGGCCGCCGCCGACGTTCGTCGTCTGCTCGACCGAAACCAGCGCGCTGCGGGGGCCGTAGCGATCGCCCGGGTCGCGAATGGCCGCCTCGAGCTGCTCCGGAGTGAACATCCCGCCCTCGCCATCGAGCTCACGAGTCATGGCGTGCGAGACCGCTCCCGGACTGCCCGCCTCGTAGTTCACGGGATGCGCGGTGCGGTGGAGGATCGCCTCGTCGCCGGCGGGCCCGAGGTGGAGGCGGAAGCCGATGAGGTTGCACATCGTCCCACTCGGCAGGAACAGGCCCGCCTCGTGGCCGAGCAGGGCGGCGACCCGCTCCTGGAGGTCGTTGACGGTCGGGTCGAGGAAGCGCTGCTCGTCGCCCACCTCGGCATCGGCCATAGCCCGTCGCATCTCGGGGGTGGGCCTGGTCTGGGTGTCGCTGTAGAGGTTGACCGCGTCCACCGGCCGCGCATACTTGCAGCGTGCCCGACTACGAGCGGATCGTGCGAGGTGTATTCGCGCGCTGGAACGACGGCGACTTCGAGCCGCTCGAGGAGGAGACCGACCCCGACATCGAGGTTCTGACCCGCGCCGCGCAGCTGCAGGGCGAGCCCTTCCGCGGCCCGGTCAGCGCCTGATCGCCCGCGTTGACGCGTTCCCCAACCGCCTCGGCGAGGCGTACGGCATAGCGGGCCTGGACACGTAGTCCGGTGCTCGCGCGATCAACGATCGCGCTCCGCTCCCCGGAAACCGTAGTCCGGTGCTCGCGCGATCAACGATCGCGCTCCGCTCCTCCTAAGGACCCGCGTAGCTCCGCCATCCTGAGAACGGCTCGCGCGGCGTCCTCGCCCCGGTGTCGCTTCTCGCCCACCCGCGCGAGCGCCTGCTCCACGTTGTCGACGGTGAGTACGCCGAACGCGCATGGGACGCCGGTCTCGAGCCCGACGCGCGCGATGCCGCGGGCCGCCTCGTTGCAGACGTAGTCGTAGTGGTCCGTCTCGCCACGGATCACGGCGCCGAGGCAAGCCACGCCCGCGTAGCGCCCCGAGTCGGCGCAGAACTTGGCGGCCAACGGCAGCTCGAAGGCGCCCGGCACGGGATGGACCTCGACCTCGGCGCCCGACTCCTCGAAAATCCGCGTCGCGCCCTCCACCAGCTTGTCGGCGAGGTCCTCGTAGAACCTGGCGACCGCTATGGCGAAGCGTGGGTCGGTGCTTGCCCGATCAGCGATCGGACCGCGCTCCTCGCCCGTCACTCACCGTGGCGCTTCGGCGCGGGGCCCTCGCCGTAGATGTCGGCCTCGGCGCTGCGCCGCTCGCGGTCGCTCTTGCGCTCCTCGTGGATCATCTCCTCGTCGAGCGCGAGCCCCTGGTGGTGCAGCTTGTGGCCCAACTTCTCGCGCTTGGCGCGTAGGTAGCGGACGTTGTGCTCCGTCGGCGGGTGGACGATCGGGAGCTGGTCGGTAACCCGCAGGCCGTAGCCCTCGAGGCCGACGATCTTCTTGGGGTTGTTGGTCAAGAGGCGGATCGAGGTGAGTCCCAGGTCGACCAGGATCTGGGCGCCGATCCCGTAGTCGCGGAGGTCGGCGGGCAGCCCCAGCTCGAGGTTGGCGTCGACGGTGTCGAGCCCGTCCTCCTGGAGCTTGTAGGCACGGAGCTTGTTCAGCAGACCGATCCCCCTGCCTTCCTGGGCCAGGTAAAGCAGCACGCCCGTCCCCTCCTGCTCGATCCGCAGCAGGGCGTCCTCCAGCTGCTGACCGCAGTCGCAACGCAGCGAGTGGAATACGTCGCCCGTGAGGCACTCCGAGTGGACGCGCACCAGAACGTCGTCCTCGCCCTCCACGTCTCCCTTGATCATCGCGACGTGATGCTTCGAGTCGACCAGCGAGCGGAAGCCGACCACGCGGAAATCGCCGAACTTCGTGGGCATGTTCGCCTCGACCACGCGCTCGATGAGCTTGTCGTGCCGGCGACGGTAGGCGATCAGGTCCGCCACCGTGATCATCTTCAGCCCGTGGCGCTCGCAGTACGGGATGAGGTCCGGTACCCGGGCCATCGTCCCGTCGTCGTTCATGATCTCGCAGATCACGCCCGACGGGTTGAGCCCGGCGAGGCGCGCGAGGTCGACCGCGGCCTCGGTCTGACCGGTTCGCTCGAGCACGCCACCCTGCTTGGCCTTCAGGGGGAAGATGTGCCCCGGCTGGACGAGGTCCTGCGGACGCGTCCGGGGGTCGATCGCGACCTGGATCGTGTGGGCTCGGTCATGGGCCGAGATGCCCGTGGTGACGCCCTCACGCGCCTCGATCGAGACCGTGAAGGCCGTCTGGAAGGCGGACTCGTTCTTGGCTGCCATGAGGTCCAGCCCTAGGTCGTCGCAGCGTTCGCCGGTGAGGGCGAGACAGATGAGGCCGCGCCCGTGGATGGCCATGAAGTTGATGGCGTCAGGCGTTGCGAACTGGGCGGCAAGCGTCAGGTCGCCCTCGTTCTCGCGGTCCTCGGCGTCGCAGACCACGACCATCCGCCCGTCGCGGATCTCCTCGAGCGCCTCCTCGATCGTGCTGAAGCGGGGATCCGTCATGCGGGCACACCCCTCGGCACGAGCTTCTCGACGTACTTGGCGAGCACGTCCACCTCCAGGTTGACCGTCCGCCCGGGCGCCGCCGAGCCGAGGTTGGTGCGCTCGAGCGTTTCCGGGATGAGCGAGACGCTGAAGCCGTCACCGTCGACCTCTGCGACGGTGAGCGAGACGCCGTCGACCGCGATCGACCCCTTCCCGACGACGTAGCGGAGGAGCTCCGGGGGAGCGGCCATCCGGACGACGCGCGCGAAGCCGTCCTCGCTCACGGATTCGACCCTTCCGAGCCCGTCGACGTGCCCCTGGACGACGTGGCCGCCGAGACGGTCGCCCGCCCGTAGGGGCAGCTCGAGGTTGACCGCGTCGCCCTCCGCGAGCGAGCCGAGTGCGGTGCGGCGGAGGGTCTCGGGCATCACGTCGGCCTCGAAGCCGGCGTCGCTGACGGTTGTGGCGGTCAGGCAGACGCCGTTGACCGCGACGGAGTCGCCCGGACGAAGATCAAGCGTCGCCCCCACGGCGAGGCGGCCGTCGCCGAGCGAGGCGACCGTGCCGGTGGTCTGCACGAGGCCGGTGAACATGCCTACCACTCCTCGAATCGGGCCACGATCAGCACGTCCTCGTCGACGCGCTCAACCTCGGTTTCGAGCGCGCGCAGGGCGCCGGCGATCTCCTCGATCCCCTGGCCCTCCAGGGCCGTGCGCGCCTCGCGGCCGCCGGCCAGGAGCGGGGCGACGAAGATCCGCGCCTCATCGATCTCGCCCGCCTCCATGAAGGCGCCGGCGAGATGCGGGCCGCCCTCGAGAAGGATGGACTGGATGTCGCGGGCGCCGAGCTCGTCGAGGGCCTTGACCACCCGCGCCGCCTCGTTCTCACCAGTCGAGACGATCACGTCTACGCCAGCCGACTGGAGCGCCTGCACCGCGGTCCGCTTGGCTGCCCGCGAGCACACCAGGATGACCGGCACCTCCGACGCGCTGCGAACGAGCGCGCTGTCGAGCGGCAGGCGTGCCTCGGAATCGAACACGACCCGCCGCGGCTGGCCGGGCACGCCCTCGACGCGCGCGGTCAGCTGCGGGTCGTCGGCCAGCGCCGTGCCGATCCCGACCGCCACGGCGTCGGCCTCGGCGCGCCAGCGGTGCCCGCGGGCGCGGCTCATCTCGCCGGAGATCCACCGCGAGTCGCCTGTCCGCGTCGCGACCTTCCCGTCCAGCGTCATCGCCGACTTGAGGACCACGAGCGGGCGGCCGCTACGGGTGTGCTTGCGGAAGGGCTGGTTCAGAAGCCGCGCCTGCCTCGCGATGTCGCCGTCGAGGAGCTGGACCTCGACGCCCTCGTCGCGCAGCACGCCGAGGCCGCGGCCGGAGGCCTTGGATGTGGGGTCGTCGGAGGCGACGACGACTCGGCCGATGCGGGCCTCGAGGATCGCGTCGGTGCAGGGCGGCGTCCGGCCGTGGTGGGCGCAGGGCTCGAGCGAGATGTACAGCGTCGCGCCGGCGGGATCCTCGCCGCAGTCCGACAGCGCCTCGCGCTCGGCGTGCGGCAGCCCCGCCGCGGCGTGGAAGCCCTCACCGATGACACGGCCGTTCTTCACCACCACGGCCCCTACGAGTGGGTTCGGGCTGGTGTGGCCACGACCCCGCGCGGCCAGCTCCAACGTCCTGTTCAGGTGGCGCAAATCGCGCTCGGTGGCGGTGGTGGCCATCGGATTGACTCGCGAGTCAACGATACCAGCGGCCGCGGGGCCGCCTGACGGCTTGTCACTACTCTGCCGCCCGTGATTCGGGGCCTGCTGCTCGCCCTCATCGTCGCCGCCGGCTTTGCCCTGCGCGTATGGCACAACGACTACAGCCTCCCTTTCATCTGGGGGATCGACGAGGGCTTCCACTTCACGAGCCGCGCCGTGACGATGTTCCACGACGGGTTCGACCCCGTCTACTACCAGAACCCGACCGGTTACACCTACCTCGTCTACGCGCTGCTCCGGGTCATCTTCGGGCCGCTCGGCTTCATCTTCGACCTGCCCTGGGGGAACGTCACCGAGCAGTTCAACCAGGACCCGACCGG
>Ga0126312_10001118_pt1 | contig 17283 bp, 18 predicted proteins | sample Plot104A_FD_92537 | JGI IMG/M metagenome (GOLD analysis project Ga0126312, IMG submission 92537) | Serpentine soil microbial communities from UC McLaughlin Reserve, CA, USA - Plot104A | ecosystem: Environmental > Terrestrial > Soil > Grasslands | place: USA: UC McLaughlin Reserve, Lake County... | reverse complement strand
GTGCTCTTGCCAGAGCCGTTTGGCCCCATGATGGCGTGGACCTCGCCCTTGTTGATATTGAGATTGAGACCTGATAATATCTCCTTGCCGTCGATGCTGACGCGCAGGTCCTTTACTTCTAAAGATGACATATAACGCTTTTTTACCTGAACTTAATATAAGTATTAGGATTTCAAGTGCTATTGTATATTCGATTGCCTTCTTCTAGTGTTGCAGCACGGTTGTTTGCATTGCAGCGCGGTGGTTGAGTCTTAAGTTGCTGCTACGGCAAACCCGAATGCATCGGCGGAACCCACTTCTTCTTCGATACACGGATTATTCTGACGCTAAGTTCTGCTGCAAAGTCTGGAGTCTTCGTTTTCAGCGCGGGAATATCGACTTTGTTAAATAAGTTGATTGATAGAATACTTGGATTATTTCGCTACAATCGGTACACGTACTTTGAAACTATTTGATTTAATCGGCCTGATGATACTGGCTTTTCAAGAATGCTGGCGATACTCAAAGCTGGTGAAATATCCATTGGAGCCTTTGAATTAGCTTGATTGACATGCTTGGATTATAGTTCAAGTATTCCTAATTCAATGCCCTCATCCTGATCCAACAACTATCTTTGTCATTAAATAGTCAGTTGAACTCTTGTACTCTGTCAGTATGTCATGAATTTTGTCTTGCAACGGAAACTCCTGATGTGCAATATCAGGTTAGAACTCTCGTTCTTGCAATAGAACTTGAGAGCAGGCGGCTATTCTACAGTTATTGTCGAGACCATGTATGGGTGGACTTGGCAGTGGTATGTCTGCTCTCCTGTGCCAACATCTGCCGCTGGAACAGAGTATTTTTGCCCCGGATTTAGAAACCCGCTGTCGAACAGTTGTCCCGACTCGGCGTCGTCAGGTCCCGTGCCGCTTGTAGCGGTATGGACCGTGGTGTCCTCGTTCACCCACGTTATCAAGGCGTCCGAGCTTGCAGTCGCTGCGTCCGGGTCATAGTCTGGGCTTCCCTGCACCGACGACCCTTCCAGTATCTTAATGGTCACTACCTTGGAGAATTGCGACTCGTCGATCTGCTTGCCTCCACCTGTGCTGTTATTATTATCGTTAGAGCCGGATGCGGCAGAAAGTTCCTCACGGTACGGCGACACTACTGTCCCTTCTTGCGGTGTGACCGCGCCAAAGTATGTGTATGTCAGGTAGCCAGTGATTGCACCCAAGGCAAGAATTACTGGAAAAGCGATTGTGCCTGGCTTTACCATTATCGCTACCCGGCTATCCATTTTCCCTTTATAATTCCTTCTAGTTCAAGAACCATATTGCAGGCTGCAGTAGCTTGCCCGTGGCCCAAAAGTCGGTCGCCTGCAAGAGCTGCGAGAGGAAATTCCTTGTTCCAGTAGTGGACACGAGCAGGCAAGAAATATCAGCAGACATCATTAGCGAGGACGCTAGGTTTGCGCTCATTTGCCCCTTTTGCATGAAGCACTCGCTCTACACTACAAAAGACCTAGAATAACTTTTATTTCAGGCATTATTTTTACACGCAGAGAAGAAGAGCAGGCAACAAAAGATGGGCGACACTCCCTCGAAATGCACGCTGTGCGGCAATGACATGACGTTCAAGTACAGACCGATGGAGAAATGGAACATTTCCGGCATGCTTTGCAGCCAGTGCTATGAAAAAAAGCTGACAGAGCACTATATCGCGCCTGACAGGCGAGACGTGACTAAGAGGTAGCAAAGACTAAATACTTACTCATATCTTCAGCAGGTATATGCCAACTGCATACATTCTCGTGAACTGCACGCTCGGCTCGGAGGAGAAGATAATAAATGAAATTGCCAAGCTCTCCGACGTCAGAGAGGTGCGAGGAACCTACGGCGTTCACGACATATTCGTCAAGGTCAAGGCAGAGAACACCGAGGCCATGAACCACACGATAACAAACAAGATCCGCAAGGTTCCCGGAATTACGTCAACCGTCACGCTTGTAGTAATAGAGGAACAGGGCGGCAAAGGCTAGCCTTTTTCCGTCAGCTCTTTTTTCCTGTCCTCTGCCTTTATCCTCTTTATCTCGTATATGATAAGCCCGGTGGCCGCGCACATCGTCACCCAGCCTGCCGCGCCCACAATCAGGTATTGCGAGTATACCGGGACAAAGAGCGCGAGGGCAGCAACAGCAGCACCTATCCACCAGATGATTAATAGAAGGTGAAGATGGTTTATGCGCATATGCTAGCCTCTCATGTCCTCATCAAAACCCTGAAAGTGCCCGAGCATCTTGCCGCACTTTTTGCAGCTGCTGAACTCTATGAAATCAAAGTCTCCGTACTTGCGATAGGCAAACGACTCCTTGTGGTCGCAAAAGATCTGCCGCAGTGATGCCAGAAGCATCCTGTATTATTGGATAGTGCAATGGGGTTCTTTACCCTTTCGCTAGTTAGCTAGTTTGTTTGATATAGGACTGGCTTGTTCAAATTGCTGGGGCCCGTAGCGTAGTCAGGATATCGCGGCGGTCTTCGGAACCTTCGCGCACTTACATGAAGAGAACCGCAGGTCAAGGGATCGAAGCCCTTCGGGCCCGCTCTTACTTGTCTACCTTAAGGTCGCCTAGCAGCCTGTCGATGGTTGTTATTGGCTTGCCATTTGTATCTGCAATCTGCTGAATCGCTGGCGCGCTCTCCATGTAGTTTGGTATCCTTGCTGTTATCCTTTCCTGATAGGTGGGCACGTGCTCGTTCTGGTAGAACACGCCGATCGGTATCTTGTCGCCCCACTCGTTTGACTTTTCCACCACCTGCGCCATCTTGGCGTTCAGCTCTGACGGGTCACGCACTACGCCGTCGTAGCCGGTCTCTTCGAGCTTGTACGTGCGAGGCATTGCCCTGCCAGTCTCCGGATTGATGTTGTCAAGCCCTTGGAACCATTCTTTTGTGTTGATGTCGTTGTACGTCGGGCACGGCTGCAAAACGTCAATGAATGCAAGGCCCTTGTGAGCCACCCCCTTCTTTATCAGGTCCTTCAGGTGGCGGACGTCGTACGAGTAGCCGCGAGCAAGGAACGTAAAGCCGGATACAAGCGCAAGCGCTATTGGGTTGACTGAATTATTTACGTTTGGCTGCGGAAGCGACTTTGTCTTCATGCCCAGCTTGAGCGTGGGCGAAGCCTGCCCCTTGGTCAGCCCGTATACTGCGTTGTTGAATATGATGTAGACCATGTCGACGTTTCTGCGGCCGGCACTCACAAAGTGGCCTGCGCCAATCCCTAGACCGTCGCCGTCGCCGCCTACCGCGAGCACCTCAAGCTCGGGGTTTGCCAGTTTTGCCCCCTGAGCAAAAGGCAATACCCTGCCGTGCAAGGTATGGATGCCGTAGGTCTTTATAAAGTGGGGCGTCTTGCCTGAGCACCCGATGCCGGAGAATATAGTCGCCCTGTGCGACGGCACCTGCATGTCTGCCAGCGCCATCTGGATCGCGTTCAATATTCCAAAATCGCCGCATCCAGGGCACCAGTCGTTATGGACGTCTGTCTTGTAGTCCGCCAGTTTAAGCGCCACTTCTTAACACCTGCCTCCTTGAAGCATCTCCATTTATTATTCTCTTTACGGCATTATAAACCTCGTCGAGTGACATCGGCCTGCCATTGTATTTTACTATCTGGTAATCATATTCGCGGCCCGTATGTTGCCTCATGAGCGAGCCTAGCTGGCCCGAGTAGTTCATTTCAATGTCAATAACTTTCTTTGCGCCCTGCAGCATTGACGTCACAAGTTCCGACGGGAACGGGTTCATGAGCCTGACCTGAATAAATTTCACTTTTGTTCCTTCGCCTGCCAGCTTGTCCATTGTGTCCAGTATCGCGCCCTTTGTCGAGCCCCAGCTTATGATGACAGTGTCGCCGCTGCCGTACGCCACTGCCTTGTCTTGCTCAGGGATCTCTTTTAGCGCAACCTCCAGCTTGCCCATCCTCTTGTCCATCATTTTCACCCTCACCTCAGGATCTTCGGTGATGTGCCCCTCCTCGGTGTGCTCGTCGCCCGAGTTCCAGAATATTGCATCCTTTGTTCCAAGCACGACCCTAGGGCTTATCGGGTTGTCTGACAATTTGAAGCGCAAATAGTTGCCGGCAGCGCCCTTGTCGACCTCTGTGACCTTGCTTACAAGCGAGCCTCTTTCAATGACTATCTTGCTCAGGTCAAAATTCTTGCAGGTTGTGACGCTATTTGCTATCGCCTTGTCAAGCATATGTATCACGGGCATCTGGTAGCGCTCGGCAAAGTTGAACGCCTTGACGGTGTCGTAAAAGCTCTCGACGATGTCGCCGGAGGCAAGCACTATCCTTGGGAACTCCCCGTGACCGGCGTTTATTGCAAAGTTGAGGTCACCCTGTTCGTGCCTTGTCGGCAGGCCAGTCGATGGGCCGGTGCGCTGGTAAAGCGATATCACGACGGGCACTTCGTTTATGCCTGCCCAACCAAGCGCTTCGGCCATCAATGAAAAACCCGGACCCGACGTTGCGGTAGCAGAGCGCGCCCCTGTCAATGCGCTCCCTATCGCCATTGCAATGGCTGCGATTTCGTCTTCAGTCTGGATGACCACAGTAGAGCCCTTGCTGCCTGAGTCATTCAGGTCGACAATCTCATTTGCTTCAAGGAACTCGCTATCGTCAGAGGCTGGCGTAATTGGATAGTATGTCTGGAAGCGGCAGCCTGCAACCATCTTGCCCAAGGCAGACGACTGGTTTCCCTGCACGATTATTATGTCCTTTTCTGCCGGCCTCGCCTGCAAGCGGTATTTGAAGCTGGTTTCTGCAAATTTCGCCTTGGCATAGTTGTACACGTGCGCTGACGCGTTGACGTTCAGGTCTGCGACCTTCTTTTTCGCCCTAAATATGAACTGGATAGCTCTTGCAAGCACCTCGCTGTCAAACTCCATTATCGCCATTGACGCAGAAAGCGCCATGACGTTTACCATCCTTGTCAGCTTGCTGAGCGCTGGGTCGTTTGCTTTTTGCGCAAACTCTTGCAGCAGCTGGAAGAACGGCACAGGGAACAGGACCACGCTGTGCTTTTTTGCGTACTCTAGTGCATCCTGCACCTTGAAGCCAAGGCCGGCCTTTTCAAGTGTCTTTTTTATGCGGTCGGCGGCATAATCATCGATTGTGGGCACTTCGTCAATCGTGGTCTCGGCCACGTCAGTATCGTAAATTATCCCGCCTCCCTGCGTCACTTCTGTGAAATGCCGAAAGACGGTTTCGGCGTCAAATGAGACCAGCATGTTGATTTCGTTAACGTGCGAGTGCACCGGTCTTTCGCTCACTCTCACTGTGAAATAGCTGTGCTCGCCCTTGATGTTGGAATAGTATTCCCTCTTGCCAAATATGTGGAGCCCGCCTCCGGCACAGGCTCGGGAGAATATGTTTGCGGCTGAATCGACGCCGCTGCCCTGAGCTCCCCCTATCACCCAGCTCAGGGAATTTTTGGTAATTGCATTTTCCAACGTGAATTCTTCACTTGTCCTTCTTTTAATGCTTTAGAACTAGCCGCCGCCAGTGGCAGCGTCATAGAGGCAGCACTCGCAGGCGTCCACTTGCCCGCAGTAAGGGCACGAACACATGCAGGCATCGATAGGGTTGCCGCAGTTCTCGCAAGTTACTTCTTCCACAGTAGCGCTGCCTGCTTCCATCTCTCTCTGCGCTGTTATGTCCGCTTAAACTAATTATACCTTTACCTCACGGTGACCGATTTTGCAAGGTTGCGCGGAAAGTCGGGGTCCGCGTTGTTCTGAAGCGCAAGGTAGTAGGAGAAGAGCTGCAGTGGGATTATCTCTACCAGTGGGTAGAGCAAGTCGTTCTCCATCTTGGGTATCTCGATCATTGAGTCGTATATCTCGTTTGGCACGTTTGAGATGCCGATTATCTTGGCGCCTCTTGCCTTGACTTCGTGTGCGCTTGATAGCGTGTCGCTGTAAGTCACATCGTCGGGGTTGAGCACAAGGACGTAAGCGTTCTTGTCCATGAGCGCCAGTGGTCCGTGCTTGAGCTCGCCGGCTGCGATTCCTTCTGCATGCACGTAGGCAAGCTCTTTCATCTTGAGCGCGCCTTCAAGTGCTATAGGAAAGTGTATCGACCGCCCGAGCAGGTAAATGTCATTTACCCTGGGCATGGTCGTGTTCACAAGGCGCTCGATGCTGGACGCGCCAGAGAGCATCTTTGTTATTTTTTCTGAAACGACTTCCCTGTCAAAGCCGATCTTGCCGCCGCTGATGCTGTCTAGGATGGCGTAGGCAAGCGACACCTGCCCGGTAAAGCTCTTGGTCGCCGCGACGCCGATCTCCGGCCCAGAGTTGATCCTGAGCGAAACATCGGCAGTGCGCGCAAGCGACGACGTCGGCACGTTGACGATAGACAGTATCCTTGCTCCTTGCGCCCTTGCCAGCTTTGTAGCAGACAAAACATCAGCCGTCTCGCCGCTCTGAGATATCGCTATAACTATCGTTTCCTTGTCTATCGAGTCCATGTTGTACTTGAACTCGCTTGCCATCACCGGTCCAAAGCGCTTTTTCAAAAAGCGTGAGCCCACCATCGAGAAGATAAGTGAGGTGTGGTAGCTGGTGCCGCTGCCAGTGATGATAATGTTGCCGGCGCTTGATAGTGCGTCGCAGAATGCCTTTATCCCGTGGTCTTCCTGGTATGTGGCAGCTTTGACCGCGGTGCGCTGCTCAAATATTTCCTTGATAGTGTAATGGGCAAACTTGCCCTTGTTGACGTCTGCAAGCTCCCACGCCACCTTTGTAACGCTCCGCGCCACCCGATCGCCGCTGAAATTGAAAATGCTGACGTTATTCTGGCGGATTATCGCTATATCGCGGTTGTCAAGGAATACCGCCTGATCCGTATACTGCAAAAAGCCGAGCACGTCGCTTGAAGCATAGTAGGCGTTGTCCGATATCCCGATGACGAGCGGCTCGTCAAGCCTTGCGCAGGCAAGCGTGCTGTTTGCAAACATGGCCACAAAGGCGTACGACCCTTCAAGACGTTTGACTGTCTCCATCATTGCTTTCTTGACATCCTTGCTGGAATTGTAGTGGTCTTCAAGCAGATGTGCTATTACCTCGGTGTCTGTCTCGCTACGAAAGCGGTGACCCTTGCCTGCCAGCTCTTGTTTCAGTACAGAATAATTTTCAATTATTCCGTTATGCACTACTGCAATGTCATCGGTACAGCAGGAGTGTGGATGGGCGTTATAGTCGGTGACTCCGCCGTGCGTCGCCCATCTAGTGTGGCCGATTCCGACAAAGCCGTCCATCTCAGCAAGGTTAAGGCTGCTGTTTACTTGGTTTACCTTGCCGGTCCCTTTTCTTATGGAAATTTTATCAATAGAAAGCGTCGCCACGCCCACGCTGTCATATCCGCGGTATTCCATCCGCTTGAGGCTCTCGATGAGGGCCGGCGCAACAACATCCCTGCCAATGATCCCGATAATTGAGCACATCTCACAAAATGACCGGCTGAGGTGTTTTTATTGATTAGGGATTTGTACTCTGGCGGCGTATGAGCGAAAAATCAGAATGCAGTTTCTTTCTGCTCCATCAGCGAGAAGATTTTTCGCCCCATAAATAAACTATAATTTGCCGGCAGAATCTGCTTTCTTTAAAATCAAACTAAAGAGGACATTGCACGATTCTTGCTTCTCGGTTAATTACGCTCCGGCTTTTGTTTAGAGTGTAGTGACAGACCATTCTGGGCCAGAAGACGAGCTGTGCTCGTCCTGCGGCAGCCTTCCGATAACTAACAGCTTTACGGGCGAGCTCGTATGCAGCGCCTGCGGAATCGTTCTCAAGGAGAGAGTCGAGACGCTTACGCCGGAGTGGCGGTCGCTCTCCCCCGCAGACGACAGGGCCCGGGACGGCTTTCCATCTATATCGGCGCCGCATGGTCGATGCAGCCACAGGAGCAATCAGGCAGCGAGCAGGAAGCAATAATTCTTCTTCTCAGGACGACGACTCTTCATCTTGTTCTTTTTACATCCACAAGGCGTCATGTCCGATCCTGGCGAACAGGCTGCGCAAGCTGAACGCAAGTCTGTTTCAGGCGCGCCTGCTTCAAGGAACCTCAAAAAGGCCACTTGGGAAATGAACAGAGTCTGCAACGGCCTCTGGCTTTCCTGCCAGGTGGCAGAGCGCTCGGCGTATTTCTACCGAAAAGCCTTGCAAAAGAGCCTGATAAAGGGCAGATCGATCTCGGGCTTTGTCGTCGCCTTCATTTACCTTGCTTGCAAGGAAAGGATGATAACCTCGGACGATAGACGAGGTAAGCAGGGTTGCAGGCGTGGACAAGCTGTTTGCGACGCACTGCTACAAGATTCTTGTTGGCGAGATGCACATCGAGCCCCCATTGCCGATCCTTTCAGGAACATAACAAAGATCTCGGGCCGCGATGGCATCGAGGAGCGAGTATCTAGAAGGGAAAGGGAAAGGGAAATCCTGTCGTCAGTCGCAGCCATAGGGAGATTATGGGCAAGAACCTGCTTGTGCTGGCGGCGGCAGCGGCTGCCCTGTACCTTGCGACCGTGGAGCATGGGCTCAACATCGCCAAGACAATGATAACCGACGCCGCTGAGGTGAGCACGATTTCGCTCCGAAAGAGACTGACTGATATATTACAGGACGCTTGAAAGCAGGAAAAAGCCACAGCTCTAGTCGGAGATAAGGCCGGCGCTAGACAGCAAGAATATGAACAATATTGTCAGGGCAGGCAGCAGTAGCAAAAGCGGCACCGGGTCGCGGCTCTTTGCCCTTGCCATCTGAAGAGGCCTCATGTGTATACATGTCGGCCGCAAGTTTTCCTTTTAACAATTACAGAAGAATTTACAGCAGCGCGCAGCCTAAAGATGCCATTACGTTGTTCCTCATCTGAAGGTCAAGCAGCCCTATCAGCGCCCTCCCCGCAGTATAGAGTCGGCCACGTGCCGCTGGTAATCCTGGCAGCGTGCAAAGGCTTCCAGCTGGCCGGCGATCACGCTGCCATAGTAAGCTGTGATCTTAGCGTCCTGCGCAAGGCGCTCTGGTGCTCAAACAAGACGATGTCGCTCACCGACATGATGCTTTCGCTTACCAATATGCTGCCGGGGTTTGCTTGCTATGACCACCTTGTCGCTGCCAAACGACTTGGCATGTTCGTAGATCTCTACGTAGTAGCTGACCTGCGGCTGCGCGTGGAGCATCGCCACTTCGTCAAAGAAGACGCCGTCCGCGCCGCCGTCAAACCTCGTCTTCATTTCGGCAAAGACGGCGTCGAGGTTCCTGCCGCCGTTTCACGTTGCAACGTAGACGAGCACCTTAATGCCGCTTTCGTGCAGCCTGTCCATCACCTCGGGCTTCAAGTTGACAAGGCCGGTGGAAGCATAGTAGGGGCTTATGACGTATTCCGGCTTGCTTCTGGTTATTCTGTCAAGGTCAGGGCCCGGCCTGCCTTCGCTGTCCGAGTACCAGCCGTAATAAATGACGAACTTGCGATATGCAAGGCCCGGCTCAGAGGTGGCAGCCACGATGCTGGAGGATGAAAGAAACGACGACAGCAACATCATGGCTACGAATGCTTTCAGCTTCTTCATCAATTACTACTAGTAGGCTCGATTTTCGAGCTTATTTAAGACGGAAGAAAAAGATGGAAGAAACTGTCTTGCAGAACAAAGCTGACATGCTTTTATTCCCATTTGCTCCATGTTACACGTTGAAGGTCTACAGCTTCAAGTGCGCCTCGTGCGGTTACGAGTCTAGGCATGTGTTGGGGACGCCGGATATGGATCAGATACTGACTGATGTCAACACCGAGTTTGCACAGTACCGCCTGTTTGTGTGCGGAAAGGAGCAAAAGTTCATTCATGCAGATGTTCTGGACTCCCACTTTGACGGCAAATGCCCTGCCGACGGTACCAAGCTGGAGGAAGTCGAGCGACCTTCTGAAGCCAAGTGCCCGCGCTGCGGTAAAGAGCTCAACATAGAAGAGATCAAGCCGCTTGCAACGAGCGATAGCTCGGCTGAATAATAGCAGAGCTACAGCTCTAATTCGTCTGGCTTGAAGGTGCTCCCTATTTCTCTCAATGACCTTTCGTCAGGCGACCCGGGAGCTGGTTGAGGTTCCGGAGTAGCAGTAGGCGTCGGCTTGTCTGGTGGATGCGCAGAAGGGCGGTCGCCGCCACCTAAACGCCCTCTACCTACAGGAGGTCTTCTGTCTCGACCCTTCCTTCCAACCAATCCTCTTGCGCTCTTTTTGGACTGCTTCAATGATTTGTTGTTGTTAACTGATTTCGATCTTCTACTCCTTGCCGATGGTAAAAAATAGCATTTATGCGATATTAAGAGTGGCTGGGCGTCGATTCAAACCTTTGGTAACCTTGGCAGGAGCAGACACCAAACATGCACCTCTCCTTGCCGTTGATGTGGTAGTCCTTCTGGTGGCCGCAGGTACAACTTTTGCTGTGCCGCAATAACTGCGTAATTTTCGACGTCGATGCTCTTAAACTATTTGCGCGGACCGCGACCATATCACAAAAAGAATTTGCCGGTGTTATATAATCGATCGTGTATAGTGTTTGCAACAAGTTGTTGCTCTGTTTCAGCTGTTGCCGCAACTGCAAATAGCAATTCAGCAGCCGCTCACTTGCTTGTTTTTCGCACTTAGTCGTGTCTAGATATCTCTATATCTAGACACGATACGACAGCTGTGGAAGCAGAGCAGAGTGTTCCTTAAATCGGGCCGCAATATCATGTGCTGTATATTATGACATACAAGATAACGATAACGGAAACAAAAAAACGTTGACGAGCGATGCGATACGGCGAACTGTCAACTACCTGAGCGAAGCACTGGACAAAATGCAAATCGCGCACACCATCGAATGCCACAAGTACAAGATGAAGATAACAAAGCCGCTCCACATGTCCACCTGACCTTTTATTACATTCCAAACCTTTGGCGCCAAAAGCGGACGTGCCAATTCTGGCAGGGTACCGGCTCTGCCTTGGATAACATATTAAATATCCTTTCCTTGCTAGAGAATCTCAGAGTAATAATAATAATAATGACTTCCCCAAGGAATCTCGCTCAAAAGATAATATCGTCTCACTTGGCAGACGGCAGGATGGAACCGGGCCAAGAGGTCGGCCTCAAGGTAGACCGCGTGCTCATGCAGGACGCCACCGGCACGATGGCGTGCCTCCAGTTCGAGGCAATGGGCATCCCCCGCGTCAAGGCAGAGCACGCCGCCATCTATGTAGACCACAACATCCTCCAGACAGGGTTTGAAAACGGCGACGACCACCGCTTTTTGCAGACATTCGCTTCCCAGTACGGCGTCCACTACAGCAAGCCGGGCAATGGCATATGCCACCAAGTGAACCTAGAGCGCTTTTCGATACCCGGCAAGCTCCTGATAGGCTCCGACAGCCACACGCCGACTGCAGGCGGCGCGGGCATGATGGCGATAGGCGTAGGCGGCCTTGACGTGGCAGTCGCAATGGCTGGAGCGCCCTTTTACACCAAGATGCCCAAGATAGTGGGCGTCAAGCTGACAGGCAGGCTAAGGCCATGGGTCACCGCCAAGGACGTCATTCTGGAAATGCTCCGCAGGCTCACGGTCAAAGGCGGGGTCGGCAAGATCTTTGAATACTATGGCGACGGCATCAAGAGCCTTGGCGTTCCCCAGCGCGGCACGATATGCAACATGGGGGCAGAGCTTGGCGCAACCACCTCGCTCTTTGAGTCAGACGAAACCACGCTTGACTACATGATACGGCAGGGCAGGCCGCAGGACTACAAGCGCGTCGCGGCAGATCCGGGTTGCTCTTACGACGAAAACATGGAAATCAGCCTGAGCGAGCTCGAACCGCTCATTGCCATGCCCGGTTCGCCGGACACAGTGCGCAAGGTGAGGGACGTGCAGGGCACCGACGTTCAGCAGGTGCTCATAGGCTCGTGCACCAACTCGAGCTATGTCGAGATGATGACAGTCGCCCATGTGCTCAAGGGCAAGAAGGTGCACCCAAACGTCACGATGGCAATCAACCCGGGCTCAAAACAGGTGCTCGAAACGGTGGCACGCGACGGCTCTATATACAACATCATTGCATCAGGCGCGCGCCTTCTCGAAAGTGGCTGCCAAGGCTGCATCGGTATGGGGTCGGCGCCGGGAACTGACTGGGTTTCAATAAGGTCGTTTAATAGGAACTGGCCGGGAAGAAGCGGCACAAAAGACGACAAGGTATTCTTGACGTCGCCAGAGGTATGCGTAGCGTGCGCAGTCACAGGCAAGATAACCGATCCAAGGGATCTTGGAGAATACCCGAACATACCTTGGCCGGACAAGTTCGTGATAGACGACTCTGGCATCGTAGCGCCAGCCCCGCCGCAGTATGCCGACAGCGTGGAAATTTCAAGGGGACCCAATATCAAGCCGCTGCCGCTGCGCCAACCGATGGAGGCGATGCTGCACGGAGAAGTGCTGATAAGGGTAGGCGACAACATCAGCACCGACGCAATAATGCCGGCGGGCGCCAAGATACTGCCGCTCCGAAGCAACGTGCCGGCGATAAGCGATTACGTCTTTCACTGGCTCGACCCGGACTTTGCAAAGAGGGCGAAGGAAAAGAACGGCGGCTTTATCGTTGGCGGCGAGAACTATGGGCAGGGCTCTAGCAGAGAACATGCAGCGCTTGCGCCGATGTATCTGGGCGTCAAGGGCGTGATAGCCAAGTCGTTTGCAAGAATCCACAGGGCAAATCTCGTAAACTTTGGCATCATTCCTTTCGAATTCCAGAACGGCTCGGACTTTGACCTTCTTACCCAAGGCACGCCGATAACAATAGACAACGTGGTCAGCAGCCTCAAGGACGGAAGCAAGACTATGGAGGCAGTCGCCCTATACAAGAAAGGCAAGGACAGGACAGTTCTGAAGGTTGACCTCACGCCGAGGCAGAGGCAGGTGCTGGTTGCAGGTGGTCTGCTGAACTACATCAGGTCAACACAGCAGAGATCATAATGGTCAACAAGTTTCTGATAGCAATCGCTGCCGTGATTGCAGTGATGGCTGCTCTTGTTCTTGCGCCCGGATTTAACAGCAACAGGCAGCAGTCCGCAACAACCGACCAGACGCCGCAGCTGAGCCTAGAGTACAGCAGACAGCAGCTGGCCAGGACTGAAAGCGGCTCGCTTGCGGCGGCAGCTGCGGAAGTGTTGACGGTTGAAAACGACGGCTCGGCAACGTATACCAAGGTAGGTGGGCAGCTCGACGGAAGGAAATTCACAGTGAGCGAAGAGGAGATGAAGCTGTTAAGAGCCAGGATTCTTGGAACAGGCTTTATGCAGATACCGGAGACCGACTACTCACAGCAGGAGGGTCTGGCCAACTTTACGAAATATACGCTCAAGTTGCAGGCTGGCGGCGACCTCAAGACCATAAGCTGGGTCAACCCCGGCGCGCACGCTGGGACAATCCCGCCCATAATAACCAACGTGGGCGAGCTTTTAGATAGCATCATTTCAAGGCACGTCTGAGAGAAAATATATAGAGCGTTTGAGCGCATTGGAATCATAGTATGACAATATCCCTCGTGGCCACCGAGCCAAGACCCAAGGGCGTCAAGATAGAGACAGTAGAGAACGCCCGCATGGTTCGCGGGACCACATTACTCAAGCGCGGCTTTGCCCACATGCAAAAGCACGGTGTCGTAATGGACGTCACAAACGTCGAGCAGGCAGTGATTGCTGAAGAAGCTGCAGCCGTCGCAGTCATGGTCCTTGACAAGCTCCCCTACGACGTAAGGAAGGCAGGAGGAGTCGCCAGGACCGCAAGCATCAAGGTAATTCAGGAGATAATGGACGCTGTCACTATTCCCATCATGGCAAAATGCAGGATAGGCCACACCGATGAAGCTAAAGTGCTTGAAGTCACGGGCGTCGACATGATAGATGAAAGCGAAGTGCTGACCCCGGCAGATGAGGAGCGCCACATCTGGAAATGGGATTTCACAACGCCTTTTGTCAACGGCGCCAAGAACCTAGGCGAAGCTTTGCGCAGGATTGAAGAAGGGTGCGCAATGATACGAACCAAGGGCGAGCCGGGAACTGGCAACGTCGCCGAGGCCGTTACGCACATCCGGCAGGTCAATAGCGAGATACGCAAGATACGCTCGCACTACCAGGACAGCGACAGGCAGGAGCTGATGAAGGCCGCGCGAGAGCTGAAAGTGTCATACGCAATCGTTAAAGAGACGGCGCGCCTTGGCAGGTTGCCAGTAGTGAATTTCGCGGCAGGCGGCATCACCACGCCGGCAGACGCGGCACTGCTCATGAACCTTGGGTGCGATGGCGTGTTCGTCGGCTCTGGGATATTCAAGTCAGACGACCCTGCCCAGAGGGCAAGGGCGGTCGTGCTTGCGACGACATTCCATGACGACCCCAAGATAGTGATGGAGGCACAAAAGATGGTTGACGAAAAGATGTCGCTTCTTGGCATGGACACCAAGAACCTCGAGCTAAGAATGCAAGAAAGGGGGCAGCACGCCTAATGAGCAGCAAAAAGAAATCATCAATCACCATTGGAGTTTTGGGCTTTCAGGGCGATATCGAAGAAAATGTCGCTGCAACCAAGCAGGCATTGCAGGAACTGCAGGTGGACGGCACCGTTGACTTGGTGCGCTACCCGGAGGAGATCGAAAAGGTGGACGGCCTCATCCTACCCGGCGGCGAAAGCATGGTGCAGAGCACGCTTGCAGCAATCCAGCGGTCGCTCCCAATCATAAAGAAGCGCATCTCGGAAGGCATGCCGGTCCTCGGCACCTGCGCAGGTATGATAATGCTGTCCAAGAGGGCTTATGACAGGGTCGTGGGCGACACCAAGCAAAAGCTGATAGGAAATCTCGACATCGTGATCGAGCGCAACGCGTTTGGTAGGCAGAACGAGTCGTTTGAGGCAGACCTTGCAATAGGGATGCTCGGCAAGGATGCATTCAAGGGCGTGTTTATCCGGGCCCCGGCCGTAAGTGAGGTCGGCAAGGACGTGGAGGTGGTTGCCAAGCTCAACAATAAGGTCGTCGCAGTCAGACAAAAGAATATCATCGGGACGGCGTTTCACCCCGAGCTCTCGGGCGACTCCCGCATGCACAAGCAACTCGTCAAGATGGCGCTGGAGAACGAGCACAAGAACGATTCATGATCTCATTGCCTGACGAAGCGCTTTATGTAACTTGGTCTCCAAAAATAGATACTCTCGTATAGTAGATGGTTCTACAGTAATGTAGTTTAATGATGGCCAAAACCGATTACAGGCAAGACAAGATCGAATCTCGCTTGAGCGCGCACTGTGGACGTGCTGAGCGAGCCTTCCAAGAAGGCCCTGCTGTTTTACATGACTCAATACTACAACCTATCCTTTGAAAGTGGCAAGGAATGCACTCTGAGTGAGGTAGAATCCGCTCTTAATGGAATTTTTGGCGCCGGTGCCTCGATAATCACTGAGATGATATACCACGAGATGGCGGCACACTGTGAATAGTACAAATCTCGAATTTGAGTAAACCTATTTTTACTAGCTCATATAGGGGACTTGCTAGTAGTAGTGTAATGCCGCATGTGGAGCAGTGCAAGGAAATAAGCTCGCTGGACGACAGCATCCTCATGGCTGCGATTATCGGGAACGCCAACCTTCTCGGCACCCACATCAAAAACCCATGGCGCCTCCAAACGAACAAAAGTTCAAGGTGCTGCGCATCCAGACGGAGCTCATGGTCTCGATGGCGAGAAACAATGAGGACTTTTTGGCGAGCTAGGCTACCTCATGTTCCATAGCAAGCATCGAACATGTGTTCCTCTTCCCGATAAGCAAGGGTCGCAAGACGAGGCTCCTCGTAGTGAGCGCCAAGAGGCCCTACGACCATAATGAGCTGACGAAAAAGGTCCCCAATCACGCAAGCAAGCTGAAGGAATGAATTATTATTCTCCGACGAAGAAGAACCCGATCGCGATAATGACATAGACCGCGGTCAGCATCACGCCTTCAAACCAGTTGCTCCTGCCATCATGCACTATAAGGTTCAGGATTATCGCGGCGAGGAAAATGACTGCAAGCTCAAAGAGCGTGAACACCAGCGAGAACGGCTGGCCCAGCGCGATGCCGGCAAAGACGAGGATCGGGACAACGAACAGCGCTATCTACGTGCCAGAGCCTGCGGCAATGCCTATCGACAGCTCCATCTTGCCCTTCCTTGCAAGCAGGATGGCGCTGCTGTGCTCTGCGGCGTTGCCCACGATACCTACAATGATTGCGCCCACAAACAGCTCGCCAAAGCCAAGCTCCTCGCCAGTGGCCTCCACCGAGCCGACCAGTATCTCGCTCACCACGATTACACCGGCCATGCTTGCTGCAAGCAGTATGAACGACTTTTTCTTGCTCCAGTGCCCGTGATGATCATCATCATGGGCTGCTGCTGCCGGCTGCGCGCCATTGCCTGCAGCAGTCGCCGGCTCTTCGGGCTGGACGAACAGATGCTTGTGCGTAAAGAACGTGAATATTATCCCAAGGATGTAGACTATAATCAAAATGATGGCAAGCGAGTCGCTCAGCAGCTGGATTTCGCCGGGGTGCTCTGATGGAGGGAGCACCGTGTACGCCATGATAGTCGGCACTGCAAGGCCGATTATTGCGAGAAACAGCATCGATGATTGGAAGCCGATGTTTTCTCTGCTGAACTTTTGCTCATTGAACCGAAATCCGCCGGCGACAACGCTCATACCGAATATGAGGAGGATGTTGCCGATTATTGCGCCCGTAATAGACGCCTTTACTAGATCGAGTAGGCCTGCGCTGATGGCTACGATCGCTATAATGATCTCGGCTGCATTGCCAAAGGTGACGTTAAGAAGCGATCCCACCGTCGGACCATAGTGAGTGGCGAGGTGCTCCGTCGAGTCGCCTATCAGCTTTGCCAGCGGGATGAGGGCGGTGGCCGCAATGACGAAAAGGATGATGTGATTGGCGTGCGCAAACTCTAGCACGACGGCTATAGGGGCAAATACAAGCAGAAAGTAAACAGCTGCAGATTTTGACAGCTTGATGAAGCTCGGCAATGGCGACTTGCATCATCAGCTGCCCAGCATGCTTTAATTGTTTTTACAGCTTGAGAGTTTATCGCCCTGTTCTGCAGGAGGAAATATTTATTACAATACTCTGGCATAACACGCTCATATTTACTTGGTCAGCGTCGGTGAATATCTCATCCAGCAGCTCTATGC
>Ga0126312_10001117_pt1 | contig 17289 bp, 17 predicted proteins | sample Plot104A_FD_92537 | JGI IMG/M metagenome (GOLD analysis project Ga0126312, IMG submission 92537) | Serpentine soil microbial communities from UC McLaughlin Reserve, CA, USA - Plot104A | ecosystem: Environmental > Terrestrial > Soil > Grasslands | place: USA: UC McLaughlin Reserve, Lake County... | reverse complement strand
GCGAGGAGTTCGACACCTCCTCGCTGCGGCTCTGCATGTCCGGCGGCTCGGCGATGCCCGAAGAGCTCATGCGCAATTTCGAGGAAGCCTTCGACTGCAAGATCCTCGAGGGCTACGGGCTGTCGGAGACCTCACCGGTCGCGTCCTTCAACCACCCCGACCGGGAGCGCAAGCCGGGCTCGATCGGCACCCCGATCGACGGCGTCGAGATGAAGCTGGTCGACGACGACGGCAACGAGGTCGACCAGGGGGAGGTCGGCGAGATCGTCATCAAGGGCCACAACATCATGAGGGGCTACTGGAACCGCCCGGACGCCACGGAGGAGGCGATCAAGGACGGCTGGTTCCACACCGGCGACATGGGCAAGGTCGACGAGGACGGCTACTTCTTCATCGTCGACCGCAAGAAGGAGCTGATCATCCGGGGGGGCTACAACGTCTACCCGCGCGAGGTCGAGGAGGTGCTCTACGAGCACCCCGCCGTCCAGGAGGCCGCCGTCGTGGCCGTCAAGGACGAGAAGATGGGCGAGGAGGTCGGCGCCGCGGTGGTCCTTAAGAAGGGCGAGGAGGTCACCGAGGAGGAGCTGCGCGACTACGTCAAGGAGCAGGTGGCCAACTACAAGTACCCGCGCAAGATCTGGTTCTGTGACGACCTTCCGAAGGGCCCGACCGGCAAGATCCTCAAGAAGGACATCGAGGTGCCGGAGCGGGTGGAGGCGGGAACCGCCTCGTAGTGAGCTAGGTCACACAAGCCCGGGGAGGTCTGGGCCACCCTGGGTGCATGTTCATCGTCTCCCTGATACTCACGGTCGTGGGCCTCGCCGGCATCCTCTACGGTCGCCTGCGCGGTTACGGAGACATGCCCGAGCGGCCCTACCGCAGGGTCCACGGGGATGCCCCCGGCGCCTGGCGCCCGGAAGAGCGCTGAGCGTGGAGCGGCGGGCCGCCGTCCGGCTCCTCGGGACGGGCAACGTCGCGGCATTCGTCCCGCTGCTGGCTCTCGAGCGCCGCATGAGGCGTACGGGCGGGCCGGGGATCATCCCGTTCGAGCTCGCGGGCACGCCGGAGCGCTCGCGCAGGATCATGGACAGCTGGGGCGTCGCCGGCCAGCGGGCGGCCCGGCTCTCCCTGCTGCTCGACTACCCCTACCTGGTGACGTACTCGGGGCTCCAGTTCGCCGGCTGCGTAGCGGCCGGCGAGGCGCTGGGCCGCAGCGGCCCAACCCGCCTCGCCGCAGCCGCCCGGGCGGTCGCCGCATCGCAGCTGGCGGCAGGCGCCTTCGACGCCGCCGAGAACACCACGCTGCTCGCGATCCTCTCCGGGCGCAACGGCCGGCTGCCCGCGCTCGCGCGGGCCTTCGCCGGCGCGAAGTTCGCCTTGCTGGCTGTCGGGGGGCTTTACCGGGTGCTTGGCCTGGCGAGCCGCCGCCTCTAAGCTGGGGGCATGGCCCTGACCGTTGGCACGGGGCCCTTCGGCCGGCAGCCGACGGGGCGCTTCAACTTCGAGCCGCCACGGCAGAACGTGCTTTACGTCGACGCCATCCCGGGCAGGGTTCGCGGGCGGCTGGGCCGCGAGACCGTCGTCGACAGCCGCCGCGTGCACATGGTTCATGAGTCGGGGCGGCTACCGGTCTGGTACTTCCCCGAGGAGGACGTGCGCGCGGAGCTGGTGCCCGACGGCGCGCTCACGCGCCGCGGCGAGCCGCTGCTCGAAGGCCTGGTGGCTGTCGACTTCAAGTCACTCGACGAGTGGCTCGAGGAGGACGAGCGGGTGACCGGCCATCCGCGCGACCCGTTCCACCGCATCGACGTGCGCAGGAGCTCGCGGCATGTGAAGGTGTCTCTCGGCGCCCAGACCCTGGCCGAGTCCGAGCGGCCATTGGCGCTGTTCGAGGCCGGCCTGCCGACCCGCTGGTACCTGCCTCGCGAAGACGTGCGCATGGAGCTGCTCGAGCCGAGCGAAACGCGCACGGTCTGCGCCTACAAGGGGCAGGCCGAGACCTACTCGTTCGGCGAGCACCGGGACATCGCCTCACCTATCCCGACCCCGAGCGCGAGGTCGCGCCGATACAGGGCCTCGTCTGCTTCTACAACGAGTTCGTCGACATCGAGCTCGAGGGCGAGCCGCAGCAGCGGCCCACCTCACCGTTCTCTCGGCGCTAGTCCTGCTCGACGACGAGTCCGTGGCGCATCGTGTTCTCGGTGACCACGCGCGGCTCGGCGAACTGCAGCAGGTAGCCGGGGCCGCCCGCCTTCGAGCCCACCCCCGAGCGGCGGTTCCCCCCGAACGGCTGGCGCCCCACCATCGCCCCCGTGATGTCGCGGTTCACGTACAGGTTGCCGACGGGAGAGCGGCCCACCACGTACTCCACGGTCTCCGGGCTGCGCGAGAAAAGGCCTCCGGTGAGCGCGAACGGCAGCGCGTCGACTACGTCGCAGGCGGCCGCCACGCTCTCGACACTCTCGACCGCCAGCAGCGGGCCGAAGATCTCCTCGCTCAGCACGGGCGAGCCCGGCGGCAGTCCGGTGGCCAGCGCCGGGGCGCAGAACCAGCCGTCCGCGGGCAGGTCCGAAGCGGCAGCCAGCAGCCGCCCCTCCCGCCTCGCCTCCCCGGCATAGCGCTGCACGCGCTGCTGCGCCTCGCGCTCGATCAGTGGCGGCACGTCGGTGTCGAAGCGCTCAGCCTGGCCTACCCGCAGCACGGACACGGCGCCCGCCAGCCGCTCCACGAGCGTCTCGGCGACCGCCTCGTGCACGAGCACGCGGGCTGCTGCCGAGCACTTCTGCCCGGCGTAGCCGAAAGCGGAGTGCACCACACCGGGCACCACCTCGTCGAGGTCGGCGTCGGAGTCCACTATCACGCAGTTCTTGCCTCCCATCTCCGACACCACGCGCTTGACGTGGCCCTGCGCCTCGGGCGTCTCGGCGGCGGCGCGGACGATGTCGAGGCCGACGGCGCCCGAGCCGGTGAACGCGATCACGTGCACTCGCGGGTCGCGCACGAGCGCGGCGCCGGCCTCGCCGAAGCCCGGGAGCAGCGCCAGCGCGTCCGGGGGCACGCCCGCCTCGTGCAGTGCCCGCACCAGCATCAGCGCAGAGGCCGGCGACTGCTCGGCCGGCTTCAGCACCACGGCGTTGCCGGCGGCCAGCGCCGCCGCGGTCATGCCGGTGGGGATCGCCAGCGGGAAGTTCCAAGGCGAGATCACCGCCGCCACGCCGCGCGGCACATGGCGCATGGAGTTGCGCTCCCCCGGCACCTGCACCAGCTCCGGCCCTCGCTCGAGCTCGACCGCCCCGCGCGCGTAGTACTCGAGGAAGTCGATCGCCTCGCACACGTCGGCGTCGGCGTCGGCCCAGGGCTTTGCGCACTCGCGCACCTGCAGCGCCGCCAGCTCGAGGCGGCGATCGCGCAGGATCGCCGCGGCGCCGCGCAGCGCGTTCGCACGGCGCTCCGCGGGCCACGAGCCCCAGTCGCCGAAGCCGCGCCGCGCGGCCTCCAGCGCCGCTCGCGCCTCGCTCTCGCCGCAATCGGCGGCGGCGGCGACCACACGCGACGGCGTGCCGGGGTCGGTGGACTCGAACCCCGCCGCAGAGCCGGGCTCTCCGCCGATCAGCACGGGGACCGCCAGCGGCAGGCGGGCGTCCAGCTCGCGCAGGGCCGCCAGCAGCGCCTCACGCGCGGGCCCCCGGCGCAGCTCCAGGACCGGCTCGTTGCGAAAGCTCACGGCGCGGCCAGCAGCTCGTCGAGCGAAGCGCCGTGGCGCCAGTCGGACAGGAAGGACTCGTTGGCCGTGTTCTCGAGCAGCCGCCTCACCAGGTAGGCCATCCCCGCCACCAGGTCGCCGACGGGGCAATAGCTGCGCACACGCAGGTCCTGCGCTGCCAGCGCCTGCGCCAGCTCGTCGCCGAGCCCGCGCAGCACCTGCAGCTCCAGGTCGCGGCCGCCGCCCCCGCTCTCGCGGTCGTAGGCGATCGCGTGCGAGACCGAGCGCAGGTTGTGGGACGCGACCGCCACCCGCGCCAGCGGCCGGGCGTCCAGCAACCCCCGGGTGAGCGCCTCGAAGTTGCGGTCGCAGTCGGCCTTGGACTCGAATACCGGGGACCTCCAGCCGTGCTGGCGGGCCTCGACGATCTCGTGGTCCCAGTAGGCGCCCTTGACCAGCCGGATGGTGAGCGGCGGCCGGCGCTCGCTCGAGCGCGCCCAGCGGAGCACGCGCTCGAGCTGGTCGGGCGACTCGCGCAGGTAGGCCTGCAGCACCAGCCCGACCGACGGACCCGCGCGGAACTCGTCCTCGTCGAGCAGCTCGAACAGGAGCTCTTCGGTCGTCTCCAGCGAGTCGACCGACTCCATGTCCACATGCAGGTGCGCATCCAGCTCGCGCGCCGTGCGCATGAGCGGGCGCAGCCTGCGCGCCGCGTCGTCGCGACCCACCTCGGGCGCCTCGGGGCGCATCAACGGGGTCAGGGCCGTGACCTTCACCGACACGTTCACCCGTGGGACCGGCCCCAGCGAGTCGCACTCGAGCAGCGGACGCTCAGGCCAGCCCTCAGCCGCGCCCGCCAGCGTGCGGAAGGCGTCCTCACAGCGCGCGGCGTAGCGGTCGGCCTCCTCCTGGGTCACGGTGGACTCCCCGAGCAGGTCCAGCGATGTGCCGATGCCGTCGCGCCACTGTCCCTCGATCGCCCGCAGGGCGGCGCGGGGCGACTCCCCCACGATGAAGCGGTGCGCCATGTGCCGCACCCCGGCCGTGGCGGCCGCCCCGAGCGCCCGGCGCCCGGGGGCGTTGTCCGACATGCGCATGGCCAGCTCCAGCGGCTGCGGGCGCTCGCCGACCTCGTCCAGGTAGCCGCGCAGGTGGCGCGCCAGGTCGTCGAGCGAGCGGCAGGCGGGGGTCACGTCGACCAGCCTGAAGAGCGCGGCTCGCAGCCGCTCGTCGCCCTCGGCCAGCTCCATGGCCTTCGAGTCGAGCGCCCGCAGCGGGCGCCGGGCGCCCGACGGGAACGAGCCGGCGAGGGCGTGGCCGACCCGCCTGACCTCCTCCTCCAGCACTCCGACAGAGGATAATCCGCCGATGCCGCCCACTCTCGTGCTGGGCCCGCTCCTGCGCTATGTAGGCGAGGACGAGGCCGTGTTCTGGGTCGAGACCGACGCAGCCTGCGAGGTCGAGGTGCTGGGCGCGAAGGAGCGCACGTTTTGCGTCGAGGGACGCCACTACGCGCTCGTGCACGCCGGCGGGCTGGAGCGCGGCACCCGGCACGAGTACGAGGTGAGGCTAGACGGCGAGTCCGTCTGGCCGCCATCCGACTCGCCCTTCCCCCGCAGCAGCTTTCGCACCTACCCGAAGCAGGAGCCACTCGAGATCCTCTTCGGGTCCTGCCGGGTCACGGCGCCGCACGACCCGCCGTACTCCCTGAGGAAGGACCAGGACGAGCAGGGGCGCGAGGTCGACTCGCTGCGCTCGCTCGCCCACCGCATGGCGGGCCACGAGCCCGACCAGTGGCCGGACGTGCTGCTGATGCTGGGCGACCAGGTATACGCGGACGAGGTCTCACCCACGACGAGGGCGTTCATCGAGCAGCGCCGCGACCTCGGCGAGGAGCCGGGCGAGCGCGTCGTGGACTTCCAGGAGTACGCGCGGCTCTACCACGAGGCCTGGGGCGAGCCGACGATCCGCTGGCTGTTCTCGGTGGTGTCCACGGCGATGATCTTCGACGACCACGACGTGCACGACGACTGGAACACGTCGCAGGCCTGGCTCGAGGCAGCGCGCAAGACGGAGTGGTGGAACGACCACATCGTCGCCGCGCTGATGTCCTACTGGATCTACCAGCACATCGGCAACCTCGCGCCCGACGCGCAACGCGAGGACGAGCTGCTCGCGCGCGTCAAGGAGGCCCGGGACGCCGGACCGCTGCTGCGTGAGTTCGCCTACCACGCCGACCGCGAGACCGATGGCGCGCGCTGGAGCTACTGTCGCGATCTCGGCCGGACGCGCATCGTGGTGATGGACTCGCGCGCCGGCCGCGTGCTTGACGAGGGCCGGCGCAAGATGGTTGACGACGAGGAGTGGGACTGGATCGCCGAGCACGCCACCGGCGGCTATGACCACCTGCTGCTGGCCACCTCGCTGCCCTACCTGCTCAGCCCGGCGCTGCACGACCTGGAGGCATGGAACGAGGCGGTCTGCGCCGGGGTGTGGGGCGAGGCGATGGCGGCGCGCGGGGAGCAGCTGCGCCAGGCGATGGACCTCGAGCACTGGGCGGCCTTCCAAGACTCGTTCCTGAAGCTCGCCGAGTTGCAGCGCTCGGTGGCCGCGGGCGAGCGCGGCCCGGCGCCGGCCTCGATCGTCACGCTGTCCGGCGACGTGCACCATGCCTACCTGTGCGAGGTGGCGTTCCCACGGGACTCCGGGGTGAAGAGCTCGGTCTGGCAGGCCGTCTGCTCTCCGTTCCGCAATCCGCTCGACGGCAAGGAGCGCCGCACGATTCGCGCGATGACCGAGCGGCCAGCGGAGCTCGTGACCCGGCTGCTCAGGCGCTCGGCCGGCGTGGACGACCCCCCGATCCGCTGGCGGCTGACCGGCGGCGGCCCCTGGTTCGACAACCAGTACGGCGTGTTGACCGTCGACGGCCGCCGCATGGACCTGCGCATCGAGAAGGCGGTGCCCGACGGCCATCACGGCCAGTCGCGCCTGGAGCGCGTGCTGGAGCGCCGCCTGGCCTGACCGGGGCTCGTTGTACCCTGGCCGCCCCGCCATGGAGTACCCGGCCGAGAGCTTCAGCCACGAGGAGCGCGCCCTCCTCGCGCCGCACTTCACGAACCTGGACCGGCCGGTGTTCGCGCTGGTCGGCCTGCCGGAGACCGTCAAGGGCGCGCTGTTCGCACGCTACTCGCGCTACCAGGGCACGCTGAGGCGGCTCTACCTCGACGAGTTCGCGGCGGACGCCGAGGCCGGCGCAGCCCACGCGTTCTCCGGCGGCGAGGGCGAGCGCGCGCGCAAGCTCTACGAGCGCATCTTCCTCGGCTACGGCGACGACTCGGTGGCTCAGCTCGGGGGCGCCCACCTGGCCTGCGAATGGGTCTCGAACGTGATGACGAAGCTGCTCCAGAGGGGCCGGCTCGCCGCCTACCTCGAGCAGTCGACGCGCTACATCGCCTACGACACGCCGCTCCCGGCTGGGGGCTACCGCTACTGGCGCCACCCCTCGCTCGGGCCGGAATACGAGCGCGCGATGGATCTGCTGTTCGACACCTACGCGGACAGCCTGCCGCGGGTCGCGGCCTGGGCCTCCGAGCGCTTCCCGCGCGCCGCCGGCGAGCCCGAGGCCGCGCACGCGCGCTCGATCAAGGCCAAGGCGCTCGACCTCCTCCGCGGCCTGCTGCCGGCCTCGTCGCTCTCCCACATGGGCATCTTCGCCACCGGCCAGGCCTACGAGCAGCTGCTGCTGCGCCTGTTCAGCTCGCCCCTGCCCGAGGCGCGCGACTACGCCGACATGATCCTCCGTGAGCTCAAGGCCGTGATGCCGAGCTTCGTCACGCGGCTCGGGCGTCCCGAGCGCGGCGGCGAGTGGATCTCCTACCTCGAGCAACGCGGCCAGGCGGCCGAGCGCTGGGCCGCGCGGCTCGGCCTCGACCGCGAGAGGAGCTCGGAAGCGGCCGGCCCGGAGGTCACGCTGCTGCACGCGGAGGGCTCCGAGGACGACCTGCTGGCCGCGCTGCTCTTCGAAGCAGCGGGCTGCTCGGAGGCGGAGGCGCGCGGCGCGCTGGGCGCGCTGCCCACAGACGAGCGGGCGAAGATGTTGGCCGAGCTGGTGGGCAATCGCCACAACCGCCGCCATCGCCCCGGCCGCGGCTTCGAAGCGCTGCGCTATCGCTTCGAAGTGGTCTCCGACTACGGCGCCTTCCGTGACCTCCAGCGCCACCGAATGCTCACGGTCCAGTGGCAGCGGCTCGGGCCGGAGCTGGGTGCCGGGGTGCCGGAGGAGCTGGAGGCGGCCGGGGTGGCCGACGCCTACCGGGCCGGCCTCGAGGAGTCCAGAGCCGAGCACGCGCGGCTCGTGGAAGCCGGGCATCCCGAGCTCGCGCCGTACGCGCTCTGTCTGGGCTACCGAATCCGCTACGTGCTCGACATGAACGCACGCGAGGCGATGCACCTGATCGAGCTGCGCTCCGGGCGGGAGGGCCATCCGTCCTACCGCGCCGTCGCACACGCGTTGCACGCGGAGATCGCGCGCGTGCATCCCGCCGTGGCCGCCACGATGAGCTTCGTCGACTCAGACTCCGAGCCGCGGCTGGAACGCATCCTCTCGGAGATCCGCACGCAGGCGCGGCGCACCGCAACTCCGAGCGCGAAAGGCGGTTGAAGAGGGGCACCCACCCAAGCAAGGAGGATGCCCCTTGAGGCAGCGTAGCAACAGGATTCTGGCCGCGGTCGCCCTCGCCGCGGCCCTCTCGATGCTGCTGGCGGCGGTGGCCGTGGCGGCGGCGATCGTCGGTACCGACAACCCGGAGACGCTCACCGGCACCAACGGCCGCGACGTGATCTCCGCCAAGGGCGGCGACGACACCGTCAACGCGCTGCGCGGCTTCGACCGCGTGTTCGGCGGCGATGGCAACGACACGCTGTTCGGCGGCTTCGGCCGCGACCGCGTGCGCGGCGGCAACGGCGACGACGAGCTGCACGGCGGCGGTGGCTTCGCCGGCAGGCGCGCCGACCGGCTGCACGGCAACGCCGGCGATGACAAGGCCTTCGGCGGCCCGGGCTGGGACTTCATCACGGGCAACGAGGGCAACGACCAGCTGTCGGGCGGCCGTGGGTGCGACGGCGTCTACGGCGGCCCCGGCGACGACGCGATCAACGGCGGCGAGGGCCGGCGACTCTCGCACCGCTACTGCGACCGGCTGCATGGAGGCGACGGCACGGACACCGTGAACGGCGGCCCCGGCCGCGACAAGATGTCGGGCGGCAAGGGTGGCGACACCCAGAACGGCGGCGGCGGCGGGGACCTGATCTTCGCCAACCTCGGACAAGACACGTCCAACGGCGGCAATGGCAACGACACGCTCTGGGCACTCGCCCGGGGCGACGTGGCCTCACTGGGCGACCCGACCGGCGACACGCTCGACGGCGGCGACGGCAACGACCGCTTCCGCGTGCGTGACGGCGAGGTCGACAAGGTCACCTGCGGCGACGGCAACGACCGCGTATTCGCCGACCAGTTCGACCAGATCACTGACGCCACCGCAGCAGACCCCACGGGCTCCTGCGAGCGCGTCGACCGCGGCGACGTGACCTCCACGGACGACAGCTCGGAGAACCGCGCGCAGTCGCCGTCGAACGACAACAAGCAGAAGTAGCCAGACGGTTCGATTCCGCCCAGGGACGGGCGGAAGACACCGCGAGAGGGCCCCTTGCGGGGCCCTCTTTCGTTCCGGGCCCGCCGCCCGGTGCGGTAGCTTCGCGCCAGTGGACCCGATGCGGGAGCAGCGCGTGGCGCCCTCCATCCTCGCCGCCGACTTCGCCCGCCTCGGCGAGCAGGTCCGCGCGGTGATGGACGCGGGCGCACGGGTCATCCACGTGGACGTGATGGACGGCCACTTCGTGCCGCCGATCTCCATCGGAGCCCTGATCGTGCAGGCCCTGCGCGACCGGGTGCACGCGGCGGGCGGGGTGCTCGACGTGCACCTGATGGTCGAGCGGCCCGAACGCCGGATCGAGGACTTCGTCGCGGCGGGCGCCGACTCGATCAGCGTTCACTGGGAGGCAACGCCGAACGTGCACTACGCGCTCAAGGCCGTGCGCGACGCCGGCCTCAGGGCGGGGCTGGCGATCAACCCCGCCACGCCTCCGGAGGCCGTCGCGGGGCTGGCGGACGCCTATGACCACCTGCTCTGCATGACCGTCAACCCCGGCTGGGGCGGCCAGCCCTACATCGAAACCTCCACGGCAAAGGTCGCGCGGCTGCGGGAGCTGCTGCCGGAGGGCATGCCGCTCGAGGTCGACGGCGGCATCGACGCGTCCACGGCGGGCGAGTGCGCCGCCGCGGGCGCCACTCTGTTCGTTGCCGGCTCGTCGATCTTCGGCCAGGACGACCCCGGCGCCGCCTACCGCGACCTCGCCGGCGCGGTCGGAGCCGCCTAGAGCCTTTGCAGCGCGTCGCCGCCCCGCGGCTCGGTCATCGCCGGCGCTTCTTGCGCCGCTTCTTCGAGACGGGGTGCTGAGACGGCTCGCCCCGCTCCGCGGGATCCCCCACCTCCGCCGGCTCCCGCCGCTCCGAGGACTCTCCCGCGGCCGCCTCCTCCGGCTCGACGGGCTGCTCGTGGCTGGAGCCGCCACCCTCGCGCAGCGCCGCCCGGCGTTGCTCAGCCGCGCTGAGCCAGCGATCGGGCAGGCCCGTCTCCCACGTCCGCCCGCGACCGCCGGGCCAGACGCCAAGGATTATCGCGCCGATCGCCCCCAGCCAGAAGATCTGGATGATCTCGCGCACGCCGGGCACGAGCGGCAGCACGATCAGCGCGCCGATGACCACTCCGATGATGCCGAGGAAGCGGGTGAGCAGCCCCACCCGCATCGCGTTCATGCTCACGAGCACCAGTGAGACGGCGAACGCGAACGAGCCCGCGAGCCCGAAGAACTGCGGCACCTGGGACAGGCCGTTGATCAGCGAGTCCGCGCGCGCCTCGGTGTGGGCGCCCCGGGTGATGAACTCCTGCGCGGCGTCCAGCTGGGCCAAGCTGGTGAGCACCGTGGACACGGCCAGCACCAGCGGGCCGAAATAGATCAGCGGCATCAGCCACGCCGGCAGCTCGGGCCGCCGGTGGCGGGTCGCGCGGAACAGGTACCAGAGCACCGCGCCGATCGTGAGGTAGCTCAGGCCGCGCAGGATCGACGAGGCCAGGAAGGCTCCGCTGTGCTCGTCGATCAGACGAAGCGCCTCGCGCGCGCGGTCGCCCGGACTGCGCGGAAAGGCCCGGGACTGTGCGATCACCGACGCGACGCTCAGCAGCACCGACGCGAAGGCCGCGACCGCCACCGGCCGCCCTACACGGCGCTCCCACTCGAGCTGGGACGCTTGCTCGGCCACGGCTCGCCGCTCAGCTCTCGCGGTCCTCGGGCGAGGAGATGCGCGGGGGCGGCTGCTCGCTGGTCATGCGCGGCGGGTAGTACTCCGCGTCCCTCGGCTCGACTATGTGCGAAACGCGGTCGCCGAACGCGAGCAGCAGATCGAGCGCCGGCGACGCCAGCCGGATCAGCGTCTCCACGCGCTGGCGGTTGCGCAGCTGGTCGGGGCTGAGGGGCGCCATCACCCGCCGCGCTGGTGGAAGTAGAAATCCGGCAGCGCCGCCCTGGCCACCTCGGCGGTGATCTGCTGGGCCTGGTGCAGGTCGCCCGCGCGCACCGCCAGGTCGTCGATCGTGACGATGCCGGCCAGCTCCTCGCCATCGGTCACCGGCAGTCGGCGGATGCGGTGCTGGACCATCACCGCCACCGCTTCCTCGATGTCCATCTCCACCTGGCCGGTCACGATCGGGCGTGAGGCGTGGCCGCCCGCGCTGTCGTCGGGGCCGACTTGGTCGGCGACCACCGCAAGTGCGAGGTCCCGGTCGGTGATCACCCCAATCGGGCGCTCTCGCTCACAGATCACCACCGAGCCGACGTTGCGGTCGCGCATGAGCTCCCCTACATGGCGCAGGCTGTCGCCGGCGTCCGCGGTCACGACGGCCTGCGTCATCACCTCGCTGATGAGCACGGCGCGACCTTATCGCCCTATCGCCCGACGGGTGAGAGCCGGCCGGCCAAGCGCAGCAGCAGGCTGCGAGGCACGTGCTGGCCGCCCAGAGCGCCCGCGCGATTGAGCACGCCGGGCACCACCACACGGCGCCCGCGCTCGAGGCCGCGTACGCCCTGCTCCGCCACGTCGGGTGAATCGGTCCAGAACACATCGGGCAGGCCCTCGGCCTCGGCGCCGATCCCCGCCGTGTCCGCGAACTCGGTCTTGACCGGCCCAGGACACAGCGCGGTGGCGTTCACCCCGGTCCCGTGGAGGTCCGCGTGCAGCGCCTCGGTGAACGACAGCACGAACGCCTTGGTCGCCCCGTAGGTGGCCTGGCGCGGCAGCGGCTGGAAGGCAGCGGTCGAGGCCACGTTGAGCACTCCGCCGCGGCCGCGGCGCACCATCTCCGGCACGAAGCGCCCGCACAACGCCACGACGGTCTCGACGTTCAGCCTGACCATCTCGAGCTCCCGCTCCGCGTCGAGCTGGTGGAACAGGCCGCCGCTGCCGAAGCCGGCGTTGTTCACCAGCACCTCGACATTCAGCGCCAGCTCGGAGAGCTCCTTCAGCATGCCCTCGCGCCCGCGCTCGTCTGCAAGGTCGGCCTCCATCACCTCCACCCGCACGCCGTGCCCCAGCCGCAGCTCCTGTGCGAGGTCCTCCAGCCGCTCGGCCCGGCGCGCGACGAGGGTGAGCCCGTGGCCGCGCCGGGCAAGCGAGCGCGCCATGTCGGCGCCGATGCCCGAGGAGGCGCCCGTCACGAGGCAGGTCGAATGGAAGTCGGGCGACGGCAGCGGCACGGGTGGCGGCGGAGACTAGACCAACCCTGCGCAGCCGGCCGAGCCGGCTGCTTGGCGACGACCAACCCTGCGCAGCCGGCCGAGCCGGCTGCTTGGCGACCTGCTCGCCCCTCTACCATTGGCCCATGTCCTCGGAAGACCCATTCGGCGGGATGTTCGGCGACCCGGAGGAGCTGCGGCGGCGAATGGCGGAGATCGCCGAGCAGATGCAGGGCGCCCAGAAGGTGGCCTGGGCCGACAACGCGATCAAGCTGGCGGTCGACATGACCGTCGCCGGGGTGGCCCGCATGAACCTGCAGGGCAATGCCGAGCAGCAGAGCCAGGATCTGCTTCAGGCGATGCGGCTGATCTTTCCCGAGGCCGTCATCCTCGTGCGTGAGGCGCGCGAGGGCTTCGGAACCTGAGCTCCTTCTCCTGGGCGCGGTCCTCGCGGCCGCGGCGGATGACCTCGTTGAAGCTGCGCACGCGGAAGATGAACGCCAGCGCCGCGAAGCCGATGCCGAAGGTGAGCAGGCCGATCGCGATCTGCTGCCCCACGGAGTAGGCGGCCACCGTGGAGCCGGCCGCCGCGCCGGCGAACACCTTCACGAGCAGGGCCTGCTGGACTCCGGCCCCCTGGGGCGTGAACGGCACGGCCGCCGACACTGCGTTGACCCCCAGCACGAGCAGCACGTTCTTCACCGAGCCGCCCACGTTGAACGCCTCCAGCAGCGCCCAGAAGGCGGCGAAGCGAAACAGCCAGCCGGCGAACTGCACGAGGAAGACCTCGCGCAGGTAGCGGCGGCGGTCGGAGAGAATCGCGAACCCCTGCTTGACCCGTCGCCAGAAGGCGCGCGCCCTGCCCGACAGCAGGGCGAACCCCGTCAACGTGGCCACCGCCACGGCCGTCATCAGGAACAGCGTGAAGCGCGGGTGCTGCGCGAAGTACGACAGGTCGAAGGCGTTCAGCTTGGCGAAGTCGGGCGGCTTCGGAAAGACGCCCTGGCTGAAGGCGAAGATCAGTATCAGCGAGCCCATGGCCAGGTCGTAGCCGAGCTCGACGACGAAGCTCGCCGCCACCGCCGGATAGCTCGAGCGCGGCACGGAGGTCTTCGTGAGGAACGCTCTCACCACGTCGCCGCCGCGGGCGGGGATCACCGCGTTGAAGCCGTAGCCGGCGAAGTAGGCGCCCCAGATGTCGCGGAAGCGGAAGCGCTCTCCGGGGTAGGCGGCGCGCAGGATGTTGTAGCTGGCTCGCGCGCGGAAGGTCAGGTAGATCGTGAACAGCAGGAGCGACAGGAGCAGAGGCAGCGGCCGTACCGAGGCCAGGTTGGAGAAGAACTGGTCGACGGCGTCGAAGAACGACTGGAACGACTCTCCGAGTGTGGCCGCGGTCACTTGAGCAGCCTCGACAGCCGGCGGTCCTTGAGCACCCTGCCGCCGGTCTGCTCCTGCGGGCAGTAGGACATCACGTAGTCCTTGAAGTGGATCGCCTCGAGCTTCGCGCCGCAGCGCGGGCACGGCTCGCCCTGACGGCGGTGCACCGCCAGCGGCATGGGCAGCTTGTCGGGCACGGTGGGCCCGATCACCCGCTCATAGTGCTCGAGCACAGAGCCGAGAACGCTCTGGCAGGCGTCGCGCAGCCGGGCCACGGCTTCCGGCTCGAGGTCCGACGCCCGCTGGAACGGCGACAGGCGAGCGCTCCAGAGGATCTCGTCGACCCACGAGCGGCCGATGCCCGCGATCACGCGCTGGTCGCGCAGGAGCGGGTGCAAGTGGCGTGGCTCGTCGAGCAGGCCGGCGAACTGCTCGAGCGGAGGCGCGGGGTAGGCGTCAGGACCGAGGGTGGCAACCGACTCGTCGCCCTCGAGCTCGCCCGCCGGCATCAGCTTCGCCCAGGCCCGCTGCTGGGTGCCGAACTCGCGCAGGCGAAGCTCCCGCCCGTCCTCGATCCGCACGAGCAGCCGTGAGCTGCGGTCGCGCGGCGAAGCCGGCTTGTCGTACAGCTGCAGGCGCCCGGCCGACATCAGGTGCACGAGCAGGACGAGCCCGCCCGCCTCGACGACCAGCATCTTGCCCAACCTGCGCACGGCCTCGACGTCTTGGCCGGCGAGCGCGTCGAGCGGCGGCTCGAATGTCTTCATCGTGACCATGCCCGGCGCGAGCGCGGACTCGATGCGTGCGCCGGCCAGCCCCTCGCTAAGGCGGCGCGCGGTGATCTCGACTTCGGGCAGCTCCGGCATGGCTCCAAGGGTACGAGCGCCGGGTACCATGGCCGCCGATGGGCAGGAATGGAGCAGCGAGGCTCGCGGTGCCGGCCGTCCTGCTCGGACTGCTCGTCTCGGCGCCGGGCGCCGATGCCCGGAGGGCGACCGTGAGCTCGTTCGACGGGACGCCGATCGTGACTCAGTTCTTTCCCGCCGAGGGACTCGGCCCGGGCGCCAGGGCCCCCACGGTGCTGGTCGGCCACGGCTACGGCGGCCAGGGCGACAGGGACCCCGACAGCAGCTCTGACGAGACCATCGGCAGCGTCGGCCTGGGGCCGCTGCGCCGGGCCGGCTTCAACGTGCTCACCTGGGACGCCCGCGGCTTCGGCGAGTCGGGCGGCAATGTGGAGGTGGACTCACCGGACTACGAGGGCCGCGACGTGCAGGCGCTGATCACCTTCGTCTCGCAGCAGTCCGAAGCGCAGCTCGACGGACCCCGGGACCCGCGCGTGGGCATGACCGGCGTCTCCTACGGGGGCGGCATCCAGCTCGTGACCGCCGCCATCGACGACCGCGTGGAGGCGATCACGCCCATCATCGCCTGGAACTCGCTGCTGACGAGCCTCTACAAGGAGCAGACGGTGAAGCAGGGCTGGGGCCTGGCGCTGACCGGCGCCGGCGGCAGCGCCTTCGCGAATGGCGCCTTCAACCCCGACGGCGTGCAGACCGGGAGCCTCGATCCGCACATCACGCAGGCCGCCGTGGAGGGCAGCTCGACCGGCAGGTTCTCGGACGAGACCGTGCGCTTCTTCGACGCCCGCGGGCCGCGACAGTTCCTCTCGCGCATCAAGGTGCCCGCCCTGATCGTCGAAGGCACCGTTGACACCTTGTTCACGCTGAAGGAGGCGATGAAGAACTACGCCGCGCTCAACCGGCGCGTGCCGACGCGCATGATGTGGTTCTGCGGGGGCCACGGCGCCTGCCTCGGAAGCAATGGCCCGGATGGGCGCGTGGAGGGCGCCGTGATCTCGTGGTTGCGCCGTTATGTGAAGCGTGACCGCTCCGCCAGGCTGCCGCCGGAGTTCCAGTGGCTGCCGGACAACGAGGGCCGTTGGCGCAGGTCGCCGGTGTTTCCGCCGCCGTCGAAGCCGCCGCTGCGCGGCAGCGGCTCGGGGCTGCTCGACATCCAGCCCGGCGCATCCGGCCAGGGCGCGTTCATCGCCGCGTCGCCCGCCGCCGACGCGGTCAACGTGGACATCGGGCCGCCGGCCAAGACAGTGGACATCCTCGGCGAGCCGCAGGTGAAGATCACCTACTCCGGCACGGCGGTCCCGTCCGACACCCGCCTGTACGCGCAGGTACTCGACCAGCGAACGGGCCGGATCGTGGGCAACCAGGTGGTGCCGATCCCGGTCCAACTCGACGGCGCCGAGCACACGGTCGAGCGGCCGCTCGAGGCGATCGCCGTCCGCGGCGGCCCCGGTTCGCGCTTCCGCGTGCAGATCGCCGCGGGGACCAGCGTCTACGACCGCCAGCGCAGCGCCGGCCTCGTGAGCCTGAAGAGCGTGGAGGCGAGCCTGCCGGTGGTGGACGTGAACGCCGTGCCACGCCTGCTGGCCCGCCATCTGTACGGGCTGGCGCGCGCGAGCCGCGGGCGGCCCGCGCGGGTGCGCGTGCGCGCCGTGAACGGCCGCACAACGCATACCGTCGCGCGGCTCTACCGGCTGACCCGCCGCAGCGGTCGGCGCGCGTGGCTGCGGGTCGGCGCGAGCCGCTCGTTCAACGCCACTCCCACCACCAAGCGGCCGGCGATCGTGGTCACGGCGCGCCTGCCGGCGGGGCGCTACCAGGTGCGGGTGTCCGGGAGGGACCGCTACGGCCGGCGGCTTACGGCGAGAGCCTCGGCGCGCCTGGTGCGCCGGCGCGCGGGCACACGCCGTGCACCGCACTTCACCGGCTGATCACCCCTGGATCTATGCTCACGGCATGAGCGGTCCCCGCGAGATGATGCTCGAGAGCGCGGCCGGAGGGGCAACCGTGGGCGAGTCGTGATGGTCGGCGGCGTGGCTCTTCCCCGAGCGCGCGCGGCGGATCGGGAGCTTGCCGCGTGAGGGTCGCCGTGGCCGCCGACGAGCGCGCGGGCGTGGCCGAGGCCGTGGTCGAGCAGCTCGAGCGGCGGGGGCACGAGGCGCTGCTGCACGGCGCCCTGAACGAGTCGGAGCGCGACGACTGGGCCTGGGCCAGCGAGGCCGCCGCCCGCGACGTGGCCGAGGGCCGCGCGGATCAGGCGATCGTGTGCTGCTGGACCGGCACGGGGGCGTCGATGGCCGCCAACAAGGTTCCCGGCGTGAGGGCCGCCCTCTGTGCCGACGCGGAGACTGCCCGCGGAGCGCGCAGGTGGAACGACGCGAACGCGCTGGCGCTGTCGCTGCGGGCGACGAGCGAGGCCGTGCTGGGCGAGATCCTCGACGCCTGGCTCGACGGCCGGCCCAGCGACGAAGCGGACGACCGCGACAACATTCGCCACCT
>Ga0126312_10001116_pt1 | contig 17291 bp, 18 predicted proteins | sample Plot104A_FD_92537 | JGI IMG/M metagenome (GOLD analysis project Ga0126312, IMG submission 92537) | Serpentine soil microbial communities from UC McLaughlin Reserve, CA, USA - Plot104A | ecosystem: Environmental > Terrestrial > Soil > Grasslands | place: USA: UC McLaughlin Reserve, Lake County... | reverse complement strand
TCCTCGAGCGTACGCGCCTTCTGCCCGCGCAGCCCGTAGCGCATCTCGATCACCTCGCGCTCGCGCGGCGGCAGCGCGTCCAGCGCGCGGCGCACGTTCTCGCGGCGCAGGTTCTCGCTCGCCTGCTCGAAGGGCGACTCGGCGGAGTCGTCCTCGACGAAGTCGCCGAGCTCCGAGTCCTCCTCCTCGCCGATCGGCTTCTCCAAGGAAACCGGCAGCTGGGCGATCCGCAGGATGTCCTTCACCTCGCGCGCCGTCCACTGGAGCTCGCGGGCGATCTCCTCCGGCGTCGGCTCGCGGCCGAACTCCTGGACGAGCTGGCGCTCCACGTGCACGACCTTGTTCAGCTTCTCGACCATGTGCACGGGGATGCGGATCGTCCGCGCCTTGTCCGCGATCGCGCGCGTGACCGCCTGCCGGATCCACCAGGTCGCGTAGGTCGAGAACTTGTAGCCGCGCCGGTAGTCGAACTTCTCCACCGCGCGGATCAGCCCCAGCGAGCCCTCCTGGATCAGGTCGAGGAACGACAGCCCGCGTCCCAGGTAGCCCTTTGCGATCGAGACCACCAGCCGCAGGTTCGCCTCGATCATCTGCTGCTTGGCGGACATGTCGCCGCGCTCGATGCGCCGCGCCAGCGCCACCTCCTGGTCGGCGGTCAGAAGATCCACGCGCCCGATCGAGCGCAGGTACAGCCGGAGCGAGTCGAGGCTCGGCTCGACGGTCAGGTCGATCTCCGGTTTCTTCGGAGCGCCGGCGCCGTCGGGCCCCGGCTGCGGCGTGTCGACCACGCCGCTCGAGGCGGGCCGGCCGTCCTTCGAGACGATGTCCACGCCCGCCTCGACGAGGTGGGCGCGGAAATCGGAGATCTGCTCCTTCGTGACCTCGACCTCGTCGAGGCACGCGGCTATCTCCTCGAACGTCAGGAACCCGCGTTCGCGCCCCTCGGTGGCGAGCCCGCGGAGCTCATCCACGTCCATGAAGCGCGCCTCGGCGGGCTCCTCCAGCAGTCCGACAGCAGCCTCGTGCTTCTCCGTCAAACCCTCGCTCCTTCGACACAGCGGTCAAACCGCCGGGGGCGGTGCACCTGGGACAATCGAGTTGTTGGGGGCCGCGGTAAAAACCGCGAAGGGCTGGCCGTGGAGGGGCAGACCACCGGGCGTTCAGCCGATCGAGCCATAGTACAACGACTTGTGCGATTTGCCTCGGGCCCCCACCCAGCTATCGTCCAATCGTCCGATGACCGATCCCGCAACCCTGCTCGGGGACGACGTCCAGGCCCGCCGTCCCTCAACTCACGTGAGCCTGTCCCGGGTCGGGGTAACCGGTGTGGAGAAGGTCATCCGCATCCGCTCGAACGGCAGCGAGCAGCTCTTCTACGCGGAGCTCGAGTGCTTCGTCGACCTCGGCCCGAAGCAGAAGGGCGCGCACATGTCGCGCTTCGAGGAGGTCGTGAACGAGGCGATCGACGAGGTGGTGCTCTCCGAGGCGTTCAAGGCGGAGACGCTGGCCGCCCACATCGCCGCGCTGGTGCGCGACCGCCAGGGCGGCGCCCGCGCCGAGGTCACGATCGCGGCGCGCTACCCCGAGCACAAGCTCACGCCGGCGTCCGGCGCGCGCACGCAGGAGATCTACACCCTGTTCGGCGCAGCCGTGGCGAGCGAGAAGGGCACGCGCCGGCTCGTGGGAGTCGAGGCACAGGGAATGACCGCCTGCCCGTGCGCGCAGGAGCTCGTCATGGACCGCTCGCAGGAGCGCCTCCAGGAGGCGGGCTTCACGGACGACGAGATCGCGCGCGTGTTCGAGGCGGTGCCGGTCGCCACGCACAACCAGCGCGGCATCGGGACGCTCCACGTGGGCTGCCCCGAGGGCTGCGACGAGGCGATCGAGGCCACCACCCTGCTCGACATCGTCGAGAGGTCGATGAGCTCCGAGATCTACGAGCTGATGAAGCGCTCCGACGAGCTCGAGGTGGTCGAGAAGGCGCACATGCACCCGCGCTTCGTCGAGGACTGCGTGCGCGAAATGGTCCGCATGACGACCGAGCGCTTCGCGCACATCGGCGAGCACGCCTTCGTCTCCGCGCGCCAGGAGAACCTCGAGACGATCCACAAGCACAACGTCGTCGCCGAGCGCCACGGGCTGCTCGGCGAGCTGACCCGTGAGATCGCCGAGGGTGACCGCGCAGCGCGCCACATGACTATGCGCGAGTGGCTCGAATCAGCCTGAACTAAGTCCGTGCAGGACCCCCCTGGGGTCAAGGGATTTCGATATCCGGCCGATGGAAGCCGTATACACGGCAGTACGGAGGCAGTTTTGACCCACGGCCGGCATATTCCGCTCTCCCAGGACGCAGCTCTCGTGGTTGCTCTTGCGGGCACGGCCATCCCATTCGCCCATTCCGCAGAAGACGAGGCCGAGCGCTGGCTGCGCGCGATGCGGCTGCACGGCCAGGTGGGCTCGATTCTGCAGGCGCTGGGCGTGGGCGAGGCTCCGCTGATGACCGGGTCGGACCACGACCACTCGAACGGCCACGGCACGCCCAACCTCGGCCCGGACGTGCTCGACCGGGTGACCGGGCGGGCCAGCGAGTTCGCCGAGGGGCACGATGGCGAGACCATCGGCACGCCGGACATCCTGTTCGCGGTGCTGGACGTCTACGGCAAGCTCTTCGACCGCGCGCTCTACCTGCGCGGCACGAGCCGCGACGAGCTCGTCGAGCGCCTCACGAGCGCTGCCGCGCGGCGCTAGCGCCGGTCCGCTCGCGCGCCGCCTCCTCGAGGCGACGCCTGAAGTTGAGGAAGTAGTCCGCGCCGCTCGCGATCGTTACCGCCACCATCAGGTAGACGAGCGCCTGAACCCATGCGTCGGCCGGCTCGTTCGCCGCGATCAGCGCCAGCACGGCCACGACCTGGACGATCGTCTTCACCTTCCCGAGCCCGCTGGCGGATATCACGACGCCCTGCTGCCCGGCGGCGATCCGCAGCCCGCTGACGGCGAACTCGCGCGCGATGATCACCATGGCCACCCAGGCCGCGAGCCGCTCGAGGCTCACGAGGCTGATCAGGGCCGCGGCGATCATCAGCTTGTCCGCCACCGGGTCCATCACCTTGCCGAAGGTGGTGACCGACTGCCGCGAGCGCGCGATGTAGCCGTCCAGGCCGTCCGTGAGCGCCGCGATCGCAAACACGATCGCGGCGATCGTCGAACCACCGGGGGTCTCCACGGTGAGCGCCACCACGAGGACCGGAACCAGCAGGATCCGGGTCAGCGTGAGGGCGTTCGGGAGGTTGAGAGGGAACACGCCGGGGCTAAGTTACCCGGCGAAGCCTCCCTGACCACAGAGAACGGTCCTCCAGCTCGCGCAGGCGACGCTCGCGCTCGGCGGAAGGAAGGCTCTCCAGGTTCGTTTCGAGGTTGACACGGAGCTCGTTGAGAAGCTGTGCACCAGTCATGGGTTCCTCCATTTCGAGGTCAGTCGGCACCGGAGTCTGCCTTTACTTCATTAAGTGAAGTTAAGGACCGGTGACGCGCCAGGTACTCCAGCCCCGCGGTGCACCCGATCGGGCCGAGCGGGGAGACCGTGGCGGCCAGGAGCGGCCACGGGAAGATGTGCCGCCGGGCCCCGCGCGCGACGAGGATGCAGAGCAGGATCCAGCCGAAGCCGTGGGTCCAGCCGAGGATGAGCTCGGCCTTCTCGCTGAAGCCGCCGATCGCCGTGACGATCAGCGATGTGAAGATGCAGACCTCGACGAGGCTGTAGAGCCGAACCGCTTGGAAGTACGACACGCACGGGAGAGTAGGCGGCGGTCATCGCCGCCAACTCCGGCGCTTTGCGTAGACGGTCGGCCCGTGCGGGCCCGCGGCCTCGGCCAGCCAGCGCGCAGAATTCACTCCTTGGATGAGGACGATCGACGAAAACATCCGCTGCAGCACCTCCAGGTGTGTTACCAGCTATCGTTAGTTAGATTGTAACCGGATTCTGTTTCGAGTAAACCCCATTTCGATGGAAACTTCGTATAGCGTCAAGGACGTCGAGTTCATGGGAGGGAACCCTGCGCTCGATTTCGTCGACACGATCGGCGGCATGCTCGTCGAGCATCCGAAGCCGGAGGACGAGTTCCTGTGCTCCTACGAGGACCTGATCATGCTCGGGCTGAAGACCGGGACGCTGTCCGAGCGGTCCGCCCGGCGCCTGCAACGCGCCGCGCGCGAGCGGCCCGACGAGGCCGAGGCGGTCCTCGCTGACGCCTGGCGGAGACGCGACCTGCTCGACGCCGCGTTCCGGCCGATCTCGCGGGGAGACGCGCCGCCTGAGTCCGTGCTCCGCGAGCTGCGCGAGTTCGCCGCGGAGGCGCTCTCCCACGGCGAGCTCGTGGCGTCGGACGACGGCTTCATCTGGAGCTGGGAGCGCTGCGAGGACCTGGACGCGCCGCTCTGGCCGATCGCCCACGCGGCGCTCGAGCTCATGACCGAAGGGCCGCTCGAGCGCCTGAAGACCTGCGGCCGCTGCCGCTGGCTTTTCCTCGACACCACGAAGAACCGCAGCCGCCGCTGGTGCTCCACGGAGGGGTGCGGGACCGACGTGAAGAAAGAGCGCTACGTGGCGCGCCGGCGTGCCCGGCGCAGCGGGTCGTCGTCAGGCTGACACGCGCTCGCGCAGCCAGCCCCGCATCGCGTCCGCGGGCATCGGACGGGCGAGCGCGAAGCCCTGCGCGTAGTCGCAGCCGAGCCGGGTGAGCAGCTCGCAGACGCGCTCGTCCTCCACTCCCTCCGCCACCGTCTCGAGCCGCAGGTTGCGGGCCAGCTCGATGATCGAGCGCACGATCGCCTCCGACTCGGGCTCGTCCATCAGGTCGGTGATGAACGAGCGGTCGATCTTCAGCGCGTGCACCGGCAGCTCGCGCAGATAGGAGAGCGACGAGTAGCCCGTGCCGAAGTCGTCGATCGAGGTGCGCACGCCGATCGAGCGCAGGCGCGTGAGCGCTTCGCGGGCCTGGTCGTGGTCGCCCATGAGCGTGCTCTCCGTGATCTCGATCTCGAGCGCGCCGGGCTCGAGGCCCATGGCCAGCCGCTTCGCCTCGACCATGTCCGGGAAGTCGCGGTCGAGCAGCACGCGCGCCGGCACGTTCACGGCCACGGGCGTCTCGAAGCCCTCGTCGCGCCAGCGGCGGCAGTCCGTGGCGGCGATCTCGAGCGCGAGCTCCGTGAGCGGCTCGGCGAGCCCGGTGCGCTCGGCGAGCGGCACGAAGGTGTTCGGCAGCACAGGGCCCACGACCGGGTCCGTCCAGCGGGCGAGCGCCTCCACGCCCACCACCCGCCGGCGCGCGAGCTCGACCTTGGGCTGATAGTGCATCGTGATCGAGCGGACGTCGATCGCGCGCTTGAGCGCCGTGACGAGGATGAGCCGGCGCGGGGCCTCGTCCTCGATGTCGGGCGAGAAGAACTCGCAGCGCGACTGGGCGCGCTTGGCGCGGTACATCGCCGCCTCGGCGCGCTGGAGCAGCAGGTCGGCGTCCTGGGCGTGGGTGGGCGAGCAGGCGATCCCGACGGTGGCGTCCACGCTGAGCGTCGCGCCGGACACGTCGAGCTGGCGGCTGAGCGCCGCGAGGATCTTCTCGGCCGCCTGTGACGCGTCGCCGCTGCGGGCGAGACCCGGCAGCAGCACGCCGAAGCGGTCGCTCTCCACGCGCGCGACGAGGTCGGTGGCGCGCACGGAGCGCTTGAGGCGCGCGGCCACCTCGATCAGGACGGCGTCGCCCTGGGCGCGGCCGAGCGTGTCGTTCACGTCGCGGAAGCGGTCGATGTCGACGATGAGGAGAGCCGTCTCCTGGTCGCCGTTGGGCGAGGCGCCGAGGGCGCGCGCGGTGGCCTGGAGGAGCAGGGCGCGGTTCGGCAGGGCCGTGAGCGGGTCGTGGAGGGCGAGGTGCTCCATCACGGACGCCTGCCTCACGGCCACGTGCACCGCGGCCATCGGAAGCGTGAGCAGCGGGACGAGGTAGAGCCAGTGCTCGGCCACGACCGCCACCGGCGGCCCGAGCGCGAACAGCGTGGCGGCTGACCAGCTCCGGAAGACGAGGTCGCCGCGCAGGTGGTCCGCGATCGATTTGTTCTGGACGAGCGCCTCGGCCGTGCGAGCGAGCGTCGCATTCGCGACGAAGAAGACGAGCGCGGCCAGGAGGATCGCCGGAAGGTCGGCGGCCTGGAGCTCGTCGCCGGTGCCGAGCCCCGTGCCGCCGGCGATGTCGAGCGCCAGGCCGGCCAGCACCCACGAGATCGCGAGCTGGGCGAGGTTGAAGACGATGCGGTCGAAGGGGCGGCGGCGGAGGAGGTCGGCCGCGAGCGTGGCCAGGAGCTGGACGGCCACCGCCTCGGGGATCCCGTACGCGAGCAGCATCGCGAACGCGAACGGTGTGGAGAAGGTCTCCTCCCCGACCTGGCCGTGGACCTGGATCGGGAACAGCTCGCCGAGGAAGACGAGCGCGGCGAGCACCCAGAACTGGGCGTCCGCCGGCCCGAAGGAGCCGGTGCCCGCGATGGCCAGGACGACGACCACCGCGAACCCGGCGGCGCTTACGAGCCGCAAGTAGAGGGCGAAGGATGGTTGCGAGCCAGGCACCGGGGTCGCGGCGATACGACGGGCGCCCCGGGCCTGGGCCGAACCGGTCGCCGCTCAGTCCGAGCGGCCCATCTACGACCTGGAACTACTTACAGCTTACGGGGCGCGCCAAGCGCCTCCAGCAAAACGAGCACACCAGCGAGGGTTACCGCAGAGCGGTAAGCACGGGCCTTGACGGTCAGCGAGGTACGGCGGAGCTTCGACGGCATTGGGTCCTCCAGGGACGGTCGGGGCGAACCCGGCATCCGGCCGGGGTCTTCTTGCGCCTCCATCGACCTGGGGCGACATCCGTTACAGCGAGTGGCCGGAGCCTGGACACCTGTTGGACGTACGTTCGTCCAGCGGGCGTCCGGCGCCGCAAGGGCGCGGGCGCTGGGTGACGAAGGAAAGGGAGTGTCCGCCCCGGCCCCCGAATGACCCTCGCCCTCGCCTTCCTCCTGCTGCTCGTCACCGTCCCTGCGGCGGGAGGAAGGCTGAGCAGGCTCGAGGAGCTGCGGCTGCGGTGGGTGTGGCTGGTGGTGCTGGCGTTCGCGATCCAGGTCGTGCTCGTGACTCTCGTGCCCTCTGGCCATCTCACCCTGCATCGGGTGGCTCACGTCGCGACCTACTTCCTGGCGGGCGCATGCATCCTGCGGAACCTCGAGCTGCGCTTCATTTGGGTGGTCGCCGTGGGCGGTGTCCTGAACTTCGTCGCCATCGCGGCCAACGGAGGCGTGATGCCGGCGTCGGCCGGAGCGCTCCGTGCCGCCGGGCTCGATCCCGCGTCGGGCGAGTTCGCAAACTCCGATCTCGTCCGTAACCCCCACGTGGGCTTTCTCGGCGACGTCTTCGCCATCCCCGCCGGCTGGCCGGGCGCCAACGTGTTCAGCGTGGGCGATGCGGTGATGGTTCTGGGGGCGTTCCTGGTGCTCCACGCCGCAGCGGGCTCACGCCTAGGCGCCGCCATACGAACAGGCCGCCCGCGAGCCCAAGGATCACCAGCAGCGCGACCGCGGTGATCGCCTCGGGCGAGGTGAGGTCGTCGAGGCTGCCGCCGAGGGCGGTGTAGGCGAACACCTTGGGCGCGGCGCCTATCACGGTGCCGAGCGCCATGTCCCTGTAGGAGAGGTGGGTGAGCCCGCCGCTGTAGTTGACGACGCCGTACGGGAGCAGCGGCACGATCCGCGACTCCATGACGGCGACCGCGCCGTTCTCGGTGAGGAAGTTCTCGATTCGTCGCGTCCGCTGCGGCAGCAGGCGGCCGCGGTGCTCGCCGGCGAGCCGGCGCGCGACGGCCATTTGGGTCAGCGCCGCAGCCGTGACGCCCGCGAGCGCGAGCGGCGTGCCGGCGGCGGTGCCGAACAGGAGACCCGCCGCGCCGGCGAGGATGACCCAGGCGATCGCGAAGTTGGCGATCACGAACAGCGGGACGTAGAGGATCGGCGCGAGCGGGCCGAGGCTGTCGCCGAAGTCACGCGCCTCGTCGGAGCTGGGGATGCTTCCGGTGACCGCGAGGATCCCGATCAGGAGCAGGACGAGCGCGACGTAGATGCCGACGCGCCATGTGGCGAGACGCCGCGAGTCCATGAGGCGAGAGTAGCCCTGCTGCGGACGCCGTTCGCGCAACCAGCGAGCCGCGCCCGCGGAACGAGCGAGCCGCCGCGCCCCCGGAACGAGCGAGCCGCGCCCTAGGGCGCGGCTCGATTTCCTTCCCCCCAAATCTGGTTGGCGCTACGGGCGACCGCTCGGCGTGCCGTCCGGCGGCCCGGGCGTGCCGTCGGGAACCGGGGCCGCGTCGGGCAGGCCGTCCGCCGTGCCGTCGGGCGCGGCCGTGGTGCCGTCGGGCGCGGCCGTGGTACCGCCGCGCGGCGCGCTCTGCGGCCGCTGGTCGGCTGCCGGGGCCTGATCCTGCGCCCCTCCGAGGCCCTGGGCTTGGTCGGCCGTGTCCTTCCCGAAGTCACGACGCTGATCGACCGTGGCGTCGCCGAGGGTCTTCGCCCTCTCCGCGGTGTCCTTCCCGAACTGGCTGTGGCTCGAAGAGTTCGTGTCGGCGTCGCCGTCTTGGTCACCGTGATCGCACGCACCCTGCGCGTGCGACGGCAGGTCCTCTCCCCTCGCCGCTGCAGCGACGCTGTGCCCGAACTCGCAGCCGCGCTCGGAGGGCGGCGTCGCCTCGATCACGGAGTGAACCTCGTCGGACCGGGCGTGCTCGCCGCTCTGTCCGCCGGCCTGGTTCGGCAGGGTGATGCCGGCCTTGTCGAAAGCCTTCTGTGCCTGATCGGGGAGATCGACTCCCGCGACTGCTAGTCCAGCCGTCCCCAGGACGGCCGCCAGCATCGCGGCGCCGAGGGTGGCGAGGGGTCGTAGGAAGCGATTGCGAATCATGGTCCTCCTCCAGAGAGACTGTCTCGGTGTGCGCCGGACTTGGACCAGTTCGGCTTCACGTGCGATCGCATCGAGGTGCCGAGAGGCCATCGCCTCGTCGGGATCCCTCACGTACGCCGCGCGCATCTCGGCGAGAAAGGCGGCAACCTCGCCGCCGCGTGGATTGTCTAGAGAGCCCATCTCACCTGTAGAAGCGCCGCAGGCGCTCAAATGGTTACGCGCTCGTTCTCGAGCTCGGACCTGATCGCCTCGAGACCGCGCCGCTGGAGGGCCTTGACGGCGCCCGCCGTCTTCCCGAGGACCTCTCCCACCTGCTCGCTGGTCAGCTCGCCGAGGACGCGCAGGAGGATCACGTTCTGCTGGTCGGGGGAGAGCCGCGCCAGGAGCTGTCCGACACGCTCGGCGCTCAGGGCTCGAAGGGCGTCCTCCTCGGTGTCGCCGAGCGGCCCGAGGCGCTCGAGCTCCGGTGCGGGCATCGGCTCCACCGGCCGGCGAGCGCTGCGCCGACGCTCGTCGAGGAGCCGGTGATGGGCGATCGTGAAGGCCCAGGCGCGGAACTCGGGCTTGCCGCCGTCGAAGCTCGGGAGATCACGCACGATCTGGAGCATCACCTCGCCGAGCAGATCCTCCGGCTGGTCCGCCCGGCGCGCGCGGAGGTAACCGAGGAGCCCGGGGGCGAGCTCGGCGTAGAGGGCCCTCCAGGCCCAGTCCTCGCCTCTGCGGCCGGCCCGAAGGACCGCCGCGAAGTTCTTCCGCAAGCGCACTCACGTGTATGAACGCGGTCGAGGCCCAAAAGTCAGCCTGAGAAGCAGACCCGGTCGACAAGGTCGTCGACCGTTGGCTTCAGCTCGGAGAGCGACTCCGCGCCGTGCTTGAGCAGGTGCTGAAGCGTCAGCGGGCGCCACGGCGACGGCCGGCACACACTGCCGGCGTACTTCGCGCTGAGGGAGACCGGCTGAGGCTACGATCGGGCGTTGTGACGGCGCGCGAGCTCCGCAACCTCTGCCTCGACTTCCCGGGCGCATACGAGGACTTTCCCTTCGGTCCAGAGACCTCGGTCTTCAAGATCGAGAAGAAGCTGTTCGCGATCAGCGCCCTGGAGGCGTCGCCGTTGAAGGTCTCATTGAAGTGCGAGCCCGAACTCGCGGAGGAGCTGCGCGCGTCCTACCCGGACACGATCACGCCCGGATACCACCTGAACAAGCGCCACTGGAACACGGTTCGGTGCGACGGCACGCTGCCCGACGAGATGGTGCGCAACATGGTGGAGGACTCGTACGACCTGATCGTGGCGGCGATGCCACGAGCGGTGCAGGAGCGGCTGGGCTGGAAGGTGACGGCATGAGCTCGCCAGCCGAGGACCAGAAGAAGGAAAGCCAGGAGATCGCAGGTCAGGAGAACATCGAGAAGGTCCGCCAGGCAATCGATGCGTTCAACCGACGAGACACCGAGGCAATGCTCGAGCTAGGCGGCGACGACTTCGAGTACGACTGGAGCCGGAGCCTCGGCCCAAACCGTGGCGTCTACCACGGAGTCGAGGGCTTCATGGAGTTCGTACGCGACCAGTGGAGCATGTTCGACGAGGTCCGCCTGGAAGCGCACGAATTCATCCCCCACGGCCGGCACGTAGTGATCACCTCAACAACGCACGGCCGCGGCCGCCAGGGCATCCCCGTAAGCGCGAACTCAGCGATGCTCTACACGTTTGAAGATGGCCGGCTGGTGCGGATCACGTTGTTTCAGGAGCGCGAGGAGGCGCTGGCAGCGGCCACGTAGACCGCTTGGTCGCAAGGTCCCGTGGCGTTGGATGCATCGAGGTGCCGCGCACGCCGGTCTGCTGCGTTGCCTTCGACACCACGGTGGGTTCAAGGGTGTCCGTGAGACGCCGCAGTACGGCGCCCAGAGTTCACGCTCATGTTACGAGCGCGTCCCTGGGCGTGCTGCGGTTGGCGCTCCGTTACAAGCATCACGCAGTGGGCGCGCTGCTGCTTTCTAGGTGACATTGTGTGGACATACGAGCTGGTACGCGACCGAGGTCAGGCGGCCTGTGCCACGAAGTTCTGGCCGTAGCTCTGCGTATGTTCGCCACGCCGCTCTTGCGGAACGCCAGCTCCTCCCGGACTCCATGTTGACCGCCCGAAAGCCCGTCGCCTGATGGCACTGCCAATCGATGAGCGCACTATGGCCGCATGGCTAAGTGCGCCGACAGATAAGCGCGGGGAGCATCCGGGCAGCAGGAGGAACTCCCCTGATCCATCGCGCAGATGTGGAGGAGCACGTTCTTGATCCGGCAACCGGCCGCACGAAGCGGTGCGACGTAACTCTGAGGAACGACCTGCCACTCCTCTCCGCGGAGATGAAGCGGCCCGAGATTGCAGACACAGACGATCCGACCCTAATCGAGGATGCCTACAAGAAGGCGGTCGATAGGGGCTTCGACTTCTACATCACGTGCAACTTCCGCGATGCCGCCCTGTGGTCCGTCGATGCTGGACCTACTCCGAAGAAGCCTCTCGACCGTGTCGCGCTGGCCCCGGGCCTCGACCACAGCTCAAACGCCCGCGCACGCCGTAGAGAGATAGAGGATGGCTGGGCGTCGTTCCTCGACACGGTCGAGGAACGCATTGCAGCTACTGCGCAACTCCAGGCGCGGCTGCGGCACACGCTACCCCCGCAGGTAAATGATCTGCGTGGCGCAATCGAGCTTGCTGCAAACGAAGCGGCGGTGCGTATTGCCGAACGGGTCGCCGGTGATCCCGCGTTCAGGGATGCCGTCGTAGATGCGTTTGCAGATCAGTTCGGCGTCGGTCTTGCGCTCGACCCGTCTGGTCCCGCGGATCGTTTTGACAGCGAAGTTGGGCAAGTGGCCATCATCGCGTGCTTCGTTGTGGCGACTCGACTCCTGCTGTACCAAGCATTGGCGACCTCGGCCGATCCTCAAGGGAGACCCCGGAACCTGGACTCCCTTGCTGTCGATCCGGCGGCGACCGATGCACTCATTACCCGAGGCGAAGTCGCCACGCGACTGAGTCATGCGGAGAGCCGCACCGGCGACTTCGCGGTCCAGCTGCGGCCGACCTTCCTAGATGACGTTGCCTTCGCGAGCGCGTCGGCCAGCACACCGGTTGGAAAAGCCTGGAGCGACCTTATCGACGTAGTGAGTCGTTCAGATTGGACCGGGCCGGCGGAGTACGTGCCCATGCTTTACGAGTCGTTGCTTGACGATGACTATCGCCATGCTCTGGGCGTCCACTACACCCCTGAGGATGTAGCCGAGATTGTGGTCGCTTATGCAATTCAGGCCGGAAGCGACCAAGTCATGGATCCGGCAGGGGGCGCGGGGGACGTTCGCGAGCCTTGCCTATGCGCGCAAGCGCGCGCTAGGCGCGACCCATGAGCAGTGTTTGGAGGAAACCTATGTGGTCGAAATTGCAGACTTCGCTGCCTCGCTCAGCGCACTCGGTCTTTCCCTCGCGGACTCCACAGCAGGCTCCGCATATCCGCGCGTCATCCATGGGGACTTCTTCGATCTGTGGCCCAATGATCCCTCCGGCCTCAACCTGCCGCCCCCCTACGGCCCCGTCTCGGCACCCGCCGAACTCGATGCGCTGATTGGGAACCCGCCGTATGTTCGGTTTGAGAGTCGGACGGCGGACGATCGGGCGGCTGTTCACGCCGTTCTTCAGCGGCAGTACACGACGCGGGAAACCCGCTTCCCCAACTTCACCGGCAAGGCGGACTTGTGGGCCTTCTTCATCGCCCACGGCCACGTGTTCCTGAAGCAGGGAGCGCGGCTGGCCTTCGTACTGTCGACAGCCTTGCTGAACACTACATAAGGCGATGCCGTCCTTTCCTTCCTCGGTAAGTACTACGCCGTCGAGGCGATCATCGATAGCCGTGTGGAGCGCTTCTTTGTGGCCAAGCAGAACACCGTCGTTCTCCTTGCTCGGCGCGCTCTTGATGACGAAGACACTTCCGAGAACATCGTCCGGCTCGTGCGCCTGAAGCGTCCACTCGCGCGTTTGCTCGACCGAACCGCCCCGCGAGGCAAGCGCGCTGAGGACTTCGTCGATGCGCTGCTCGCAGTCGACGCGAATATCGAGGACGCGAGGGATTGGGACGTGCATGCAGTCCGGCAGGGTGCCCTAACCGTCCGAGCTGAGGGCCTCGAGGCAGAGGACGAGGACGATGGCTCGGCCTGACTTCGGTGCGCTCGGCGCGGACCACTACCGGGGTTCGCTCGCGGTTAGTTGGGGCGCGGCACTCGTGGAACCCGGGCCGATCCGTAGGATTCGGGAAGCGGCTGCTAGTCGTCTCATCCGCGTACGGGATCTCGCGCCTCCCACGAGCGGAATCCCTCCGCGTGCCGTCAAGTACTTCGCGGTCGAGGAAGTTCACGACGATGCGGAGTTCAAGCGTCACGAGATCCATACGAAGCGTGATCGGGAGCGCCTCGCCTTAGTTCGTGACGGCCGAGGCCACCTCCACGTGGTAGAGCGGGAGTCGCTTAAGCCGCTTGTGCGGCAACCTGCCGATTTCAAGGGGCGCATCCGCTACCCGGAGGCTGCGGGTGCTGCGCATCTGTTTTACGTCCACGACACCAAGGATGAATTGACTCGGAAGCGGCTCAAGTACACGCTTGAGTACATCGAGTACGGGAGTTCGCAGGACTTCCGTCCCCCTACAACCAGCCGTCGCGCAGGCGGCGTCCCTTCTGAACGTGCACAAACGAAGGTACGCGCTGTCTGGTACGCGGTTCCGACGATGCCGACGGGGCCGGGGCGCATCGTCTGGACGAAGGGTCGCGGCAACATCCACTACGTAGCGCAGTTGCCCCAAAACGCGGTCGTGCTGGACAACTTCTTCTACTCCGAGCCACCCGGCGAACTACCACACGCTGAGGCCCTCGCGGCTGTTGCAAATTTATCGTTCGCGCACCTAATGGCTGAGGTCTTCGGTCGTCGCGCCGCGGGTGATGGCGTCCTTCACACCTACATCCGCGAACTGAATCGACTTCCGATCCTAAACCAGCTGATCCTCTCATCCGGCGAAGCTGAGGAGCTTGCCGGCCTGTTCGATCCCGTCGCGAGTCGTCCGCAACAACCGCTCAGCGAGGAACTCCAGCAGGCTGACCGCCAAGCGTTTGATCTCTTCGGACTCAAGCTGATGCTGGGCGACGACGCTGCGGAATCGGCGCGCGAGGAAGTCTCGGCCGCTCTCGGCGTACTTGCAATCGAGCGGGCGATCAAGGCCGCTTCAGGCAGAGCGCGGCAGCAGCGAGCCATAAAGAGACAGCAGTTCGATCCAGCTCCAATCGCAGCAAAGGTGCTCGAGGACGCAGGGGCTCCACCAACAATCAGTGAGGAGGTCGCGGAGTTTGGAGACGGCCTCGGCACCCTCTCGATCGAGATCCCGGAGCACGAGCGTGCTCAGGTTGTTTCGGTCGGGGAGTCGCTCCTAGACGAGGGTGTGGTCCTGGTCAACGGGGCTCCACTTCTCACTGCGCCGAGTGCGGTACACGCTATGTCGATTGCGGCAGCGATGCGCGTCGACCCAGACCTGATGGGACCGCTCGTCCTGCCTGAGCGCCCGGAGGACGCTGACGGAGGCGCTCCGGCGTTGGGAGATGCGATGGCGTGACTGGCGGCGCGCTCTAGAGGACCGAATTGAAAAAGCGCTCCCCGGAGCGAGATACGCAACACGCCGCACTGCCGTCCTGGGTGCCATCGGCTTGCTTGGAAGCGTCCTAATCGACGCGGGCGGCGAGTCGTAGCGCAGCCCCAAGGTTCCTCCGCCTACCTGGTCCGTCTCTTGCCCGTGTTGAATCCGCCGGAGTTAGGGTGTCGTGCGAGTGATCGGGAGTGTCCGCCACCTCTAAGACCCTTCTGCTCGGAGAGGGCAGTCGCGCGACGCAGCAACGCTCGGATCTGCGATCGAAATCGCTGTCCGGGAGCTAGCTTGGGCACCTGCTCTCGGCGCTGCGAGCCGCGTACCAAGAGGCGCGAGCACGGTCGGATTTCCCCTCGCTTTCCCCGCGAGCCAAGGAACAGAAAGCCGGCTCTCGGAGCGGGCTTCCCCGTACCGCTACGGATTCACCTCCGCTGCGACCGTTAGACGATCCAAGCCGACGGAGGGATTCGAACCCTCGACCCCCGCTTTACGAGAGCGGTGCTCTGGCCAACTGAGCTACGTCGGCGGTGCGGCGCCGAGTGTAGCCCGCTCCTCGCGGTCCTCTGCATGTGACCCGCGGACGCTCCTCGTTGTCCTGCGACCATCGCCTTTGGAATGATCCGGCTCATGGCGCAGACGACCCAGGAACGCCCCACCCGCTTCCTCGAGGCCTTCAACCCGCGGGTACCCCTCTACCGCGACGCCTACAACGAGTACCTCATGTTCATCGTCTCGGCGATCGGGTCGGTCGCCGGCACGCAGGTGCCGCTGTACTTCGTCATGGCGATCACGGACCTCTGGTCGGTCTGGGTCTTCGTTCCGGCGTGCGTCGTCTTCGAGCTGTTCGTGATCTTCTTCATCGCCCGGCCGCAGATGAAGCCGATCGAGCGCGCCGGCTGGGCGGCCATGTGGGGCGGCTTCACCGCCCTCATGGCGCTCGCCTTCTACTACCTCGTCGCTGAGCCGACGCTCTGATCGGCGGTTAAGCCGGCTGCGTCGTCGGTTGCGCGCCGCCGTTCGGCGCGAGCCGCGGGTTCGCGGGGTTGCCGACGTTCTCCAGCACCTGGTTCGCCTGCTGATCGAGGAAGCGCGTCAGGAGCTGCTGGGCGTACCCGAAGACGATTGCCCAGGCGATGATCTGCGCGGACGAGTCGAGGGCGCTGAGGCCGGGAATGAATCCGCCGCGCATCAGCAGCAGGCCGAGCACGGCGGTCAGAGCACCGGATGGCAGCTTCAACACCGCGAGCGCCACCGGCAGGCTGTACGGGGTCGACGTGCCCTGAATCGACCGTAGGGCGAGCGCGCTGGCGAGCGCCGCGGCGAGCAGACCCGCGATCTCGACGATCGGGATGTCCCACGGGCCCGCGGTGCTTCGTATCTCTTTGTCGACCGTTGCCTGCTGCGCCGGCGAGATGTTGGTTTGGCCCTCCGCGGCCGGCACGCCCGTTACGGGCTTCGCCGCGGTCGGGCAGACCACCATCTCGTTGTCGGGTGCGAAGCACATCGGCACGCGCTCGGGCGACAGCACTCCCAGCACCGTGATGCCCGCAACGCCGAGCATGAGGAAGACCGCGCTCACGAGCAGCACATTCCGGAAGCTCCGGACGCGCCTGATCTCGCGCCGGGCCTCCAGGCTGGCCTCGCGCACGGCGAAGAGCACCTGATCGCGCTCCAGTTCGCCCAGCGGCTTCTCTGGCGAAGCTTCAACCTCCTGCGCGATTGCCTCCACCCGCTCGCGGCGCGGATCGTCCTTCGGAAGATGATTCCTGACGTGGGCGCGCAGATTCGGGAGCGCCCCGCGCAGATAGGGGTCCGGCGCCAGGCGGAGCAGACCGGTCTCCACGGCGTCCAGCTGGCTGTTCACGCGCTCGAGGGACGCCCCGGTCAGGAAGGAACTGAACTTCGCCACCGGTCCGAGCGGCTTCTCCTGGGGGCCGTCGGAGTCGTCGTCGGAGCGCCCGCGGTGGTTCGCGGTGTCCAGGTAGCGGCCGGTTGCGGCGCGCTCCGCGGCGTCGAGGTGCCGTTCGATGGCGAGCAGTGCCTGACGATCGCGCTCGCTCGCCTGGGACAGCAACAGGCGCGCGAGGAACCGGTACTCGGCCGCCCGCCCCAGTGCCTGCTCGCGCCACGAGGAGCTGGCCGGCCCGCCTATCGGAAACGGCGAAGCGAGGAGGCCGGGATCGTAGACGTCCTCGCGCTCCTCGCGCGTCCGCTTGGGCGGCCACGGTGGGCGCCCACGGGCGACTGATCTGTGGGGCAGTCTCGTGCGGAGCTCTCCTTGCCAATCCGCGGCGGAGGGTGCGTCCATACTAACTTGAGAAATACGGCATGCACAAGATCCGTGCAGCATTCGGGACAGAAAGCGATTTGGGGCGTGCCTGCTCCGCCAGCGGCGGACTACTCGGCCAGGCCGGCGGCGTTCAAGGTCTCGCGATGGGTGTTGAACCAGCGCATCCGAACGGCCCGTCCGTCGCGAAACGTCCATATCTGACCGTGCGGGCTCTCGACCTCCATGCCAGACGCGTGAATGTGACCGTGGAGGACGCCGAGGGCGACCACGTCGTCACCGCTGTCGATGACCCGCTCGGTGTCGAAGTGCAGGTCGTCCCACGTGGCGAACACGCTCGCGATCGCTCCGTTG
>Ga0126312_10001115_pt1 | contig 17300 bp, 18 predicted proteins | sample Plot104A_FD_92537 | JGI IMG/M metagenome (GOLD analysis project Ga0126312, IMG submission 92537) | Serpentine soil microbial communities from UC McLaughlin Reserve, CA, USA - Plot104A | ecosystem: Environmental > Terrestrial > Soil > Grasslands | place: USA: UC McLaughlin Reserve, Lake County... | reverse complement strand
GCAGGTTGCGGCCGGGCGGAAGCTCGGCGCCCTCCCGAACGGCCGCGATCGGCGGGACGCGCGTCGCGCGAAGCGCCGGCCGGAGGCTCGCGAGCAACGTCACGACGATCCCGACCAGCAGGGAGACGATAACGGTGCGCGTGTACAAGACGAGGCCGCTGTTCGGCAACGTGAAGCCCACGAGATCGAAGAGCCGGAAGAGCCCACGCGCGAGCAGCAGGCCGAGGAAGAGCCCGACGAGCGACGCGCCGATCCCGAGCGCCAGCGACTCCACGATGATCGACCGCAGCACCTGCCGTCGCGACGCACCGAGCGTGCGCAGCGTCGCGTACTCGCGCGTGCGCTGCGCGATGGTGATCGAGAGCGAGTTCGCGATCACGAAGCTGCCGACGAACAGCGCGATCCCGCCGAAGGCGAGGAGGAACTTCTGGAGGAAGGACAGGAACTCGTTCGTCCCTTCGGCATCCTTCTTCGCCTGCGCGCTGCCCGTGCGAACCTGCGTGTCCGGCGGAAGGACGGTGCGAATGGCGGCGACGAGCTGCGCCGGCGACACGCCGGGTTTCGCCGAGACCCTGATCTGGTCGAGCTTGCCCTGCTTCTGGAACAGCTTCTGCGCCGTCGGCAGGTCGAACCCGGCGAGCGTCGCGCCGCCGATGGACGAGACGGCTCCGAATCTGACGATGCCGGACAGCCGCAACTGCTGCTCGGGGCCCTGCGCCTGGACCGAGATCGGCTGCCCGACGACCAGATCCTTCTTCTTGACCGTCGACTCGTCGACCACCACCTCGTCCAGGCCCGGCCAGCGCCCACGGACGAGCTTCAGCGACTCGAACTCCGGCCGCGACGGATCGACGCTGAAGCCGAGATTCGGCGCGCCTCCGAACTGGATCACCTCGCCGTTCGAGCCGATCAGCTGCACCTCGCCGGCGACGCCGCCGACCGCGTCCTTCACGTCCGGGAGGTCGCGGACGCTGACGAGTAGTCCCTCGGGAAAGGGCGGCGCGGTGCCGGCCGAGTCGCCGCCAAGGTCGAACGCGGCCTTGCCTGTGATCGTCGCGTCGGTGCCGACGTAGACCGACGTGAAGATCGAGTCGAACGCCTTCGTAATCGAGTCGGTCAGGACGTAGGTGCCGCTGACCATCGCGACGCCGAGCACGATCGCCAGCGCCGTCAGCGCCGTGCGCAGCTTGCGCGAGAAGAGGTTCCGCAGGGCGACCCGGAGCATCCGCACAGGCTACGGATCGGCACCGACCCGCGGAGTACCATCTGAAGCGCACCCGAGGGAAGGAGCCGGCCCGATGGCCGTTGCGCAGGAGACCTTTCACCATCTCACGAGCGCCGGGCTCGCTGAGATCGACCCGGAGATCGGCCGGCTGCTCGGCAAGGAGCTCGAGCGCCAGCGCGGCCAGATCGAGCTCATCGCGTCGGAGAACTTCACGTGGCCGGCGGTGTTCGAGGCCGTCGGCTCGGTGCCGACGAACAAATATGCGGAGGGCTATCCCGGTCGGCGCTATTACGGCGGGTGCGAGGTGGTCGACCAGATCGAGCAGACGGCGATCGACCGGGCGAAGGAGCTCTTCGGCGCCGAGCACGCCAACATCCAGCCGCACGCGGGCGCGCAGACGAACATGGCTGTCTACATGGCGGCGCTGGAGCCGGGCGACACGATCCTGTCGCTCGAGCTCGCGCACGGCGGGCACCTCACACATGGGCTGAAGGTCAACTTCAGCGGGCGCCTGTACTCGATCCGGCACTACGGCGTCTCACGCGAGACGAACATGGTCGACTACGACGAGGTTCTCGAGCTCGCCCGCGAATCCCGCCCGAAGCTGATCGTCTGCGGGGGCAGCGCGTACCCGCGCACGGTCGAGACCTGGGAGTTCCGGAAGATCGCGGACGAGGTCGGCGCCCTCCTGTTGTGCGACATGGCGCACTTCGCCGGCCTCGTCGCCGCCGGTCTCCACCCGAACCCGGTCAAGGACTGCGACTTCGTCACGTCGACGACCCACAAGACGCTCGCCGGGCCGCGAAGTGGATTCATCCTCTGCCGCGAGGAGCACGCGCGCGACGTCGACCGCGCCGTCTTCCCCGGAATGCAAGGCGGGCCGCTCGTGCACACGATCGCGGCCAAGGCAACGTGCTTCAAGATCGCGATGACGGAGGCGTTCCGCGACTACCAGCGCCAGGTGCGGACGAACGCCGACGTGTTGTGCGAGACGCTGATCGACGGCGGCCTCGACGTGCTCACGGGAGGAACCGACACGCATCTCCTCCAGCTCGACCTTCGCGGCACCGACTGGACTGGGAAAGCGGCGGAAGAGCGCCTGCACGAGGTGCGGGTGACCGTGAATCGCAACACCGTTCCCTTCGACGAGCGCAAGCCGACGGTCGCCTCGGGTGTTCGCATCGGGACGCCCGCCGCGACGATGCGCGGCTTCGACGAGGACGACTTCCGCGAGGTGGGGCGGATCATCGTCGAGGCGCTCGACGAGGGGGCGGACCTGGATCCGCTGCGCCTGCGGAGCGCCGATCTGTGCGCGAAGCGGCCGCTCTATCCGGGCTTCCGCGGCTTCACGACGTACGCCGCGTGAGACGCGTCCAGTCGGGCCAGGTCCCTGCTCACTTTGAGATCAGTGCCTGACCCCGGCCTCGGCCGGAACGGACACGGCTTCCGTGCCGATCGCGTATCGATTCGTCCCCAGATCCGGGTCGCCGCGACCGGAAATCTGCACAACAGGGCGCAGCGTCCCGTCCACACCGTCGCTTTCGGCCGGTCCAGGGTCTGACCCTGGGCCATGGCCGTAATGGACAGGGCCTTAACGCACGTGACGCACCCGCTTGTCCAGCACAAGCTCTCGTACCTCCGCGACCGCGCGACGCCGACCGTCCATTTCCGCAAGCTGGTGGAGGAGGTGACGCTCCTGCTGACGTACGAGGCGACGAAGGACTTCCCGACCGAGGAGATCGAGATCGAGACACCCCTCGAGCGCACGACCATTCCGCGGATCGCAGGGAAGAAGGTGGCCGTTTGCCCGGTGCTGCGCGCGGGCGTCGGGATGCTCGACGGCGTTCTGTCGCTCATCTCGAGCGCGCGCGTCGGTTTCATCGGCCTGTACCGCGACGAGGAGACGCTCGAGCCCGTTGAGTACTTCGTCAAGCTGCCGGCGGACATGAGCGAGCGCGATGCAATCGTCCTCGATCCGATGCTGGCCACCGGCAACTCCTCCGTCGCCGCGATCAAGGAGGTGAAGGAGGCCGGAGCGCAGACCGTGACGCTCGTCTGCCTCGTCGCCGCGCCGGAGGGGATCGAACGCGTGCACGACGTCTACCCCGACGTCCACGTCGTCTGCGCCGGGATCGACCGCGGTCTCAACGACCAGGGATTCATCGTTCCGGGACTCGGCGACGCCGGCGACCGGCTCTACGGCACGAAATGATCGACACGCTGCAGAACAACCTCGAGGTCGTCTACGGCGCGATCCTCGCGCTCGTGATCGTCGTGCTCCTGACGCCGGCCGTCGGCGGGATGGCGCGCATGCTCGGCGCGGTCGACCAGCCCGGCGGACGACGGGCGAACCGCAGCCCGGTGCCGCGCCTCGGCGGCCTCGCGCTCTTTCTCGGCGTGTTCGTCCCGGCGCTGGCGTTCGTCGACCTGACGAACGAGATGCGAGGCCTGCTGCTCGGAGTCGCGGTCGCGACCACCGTCGGCGCGATCGACGACTTCCGCGGCCTCCGCTGGTGGGAGAAGCTGTCGGGGCAGACGGTGGCTGCGGCCATCCCGGCGTTCTTCGGGATCTGGGTTCACCGCTTCACGTTCCCGGCGGTCGGGATCCACGAGCTGCCGGAGTGGGTCGGGATCCCGCTGACGATCGCGGGCATCGTCGCGGTGATGAACATGGTCAACTTCCTGGACGGGCTCGACGGGCTCGCCGCCGGCGTCTGCGCGATCTCGGCGGCGACGTTTGCGTTGATCGAGCTCGACCTCGGCCGGCCGAACCCCGCCATCCTCGCGGCGATCGTGCTCGGAGCGACGCTCGGATTCCTGCGCCACAACTTCTACCCCGCGCGGATCTTCATGGGTGACTCGGGGGCGCTGCTGCTCGGCTTCACGCTCGCGGCGATCTCGGTCGAAGGACTCCTGAAGACCGCCTCGTTGGTCTCCCTCTTCCTGCCGCTGGCCGTTCTTGCGGTGCCGGTGGTCGACACGACCTTCGTCGTCGCCAAGCGCCTCAAGCACGGCCTGCCCGTCTTCGAGGGCGACCGCTCGCACCTCCACCACCGCTTCCTGAACATCGGCTACTCGCAGCGCCGCGCGGTGCTGACGATCTACGCGTGGTGCGGCGCGCTCGCGGCGGCCGCGCTGGCGACGCGATTCATGCCCCCACGGCCGCACGGGGACTGGCAGGTATGGCCGACTGTCGTCGACGCGGCGATCGGCCTGCTCGCGCTCGCGTTCTCGATCTACGTCGTCTACCTGCTCGAGATCGTGAAGCTGGCGAACCCGTACATCCGCCGCCGCGAGCAGGTGGAGCGCCGGCGCGCCACCGCCTGAGTCTCAGCCGGACGCCTCCCGAGCGCCGCGCGCCACGGCGTAGAGGAGCGTGCCGCCGGATCCTCCGACATGGACGAAGCCGCACTTCTCGAGCACGCGAACCGAAGCAGGATTCGCGGGATCGACGTCCGCGACGATCCGGTCGAGGCCGAGCACGGCGAAGCCGTGGCGCACGCAAGCGGCTGCGGCCTCGCTGGCATAGCCGCGGCCCCAGCGGTCGCGCCGGAAGCCGTATGCGAGCTCCCACTCGCCGTGCTCCTCGGCGAAGAACAGCGTGCAGTCTCCGACCAGCGCGCCGGTCGCGCGCTCCCAGACGCCCCACGTCTGCTCGACCCACTTCCGCACCTGCGCCTCGCCTTCGCCGCTGTGAAGGCGCTCGTTCGCCGGGTCGAGCCAGACCGCGACCATCGCCTCTCGCTCGCCCACCGGCAGCGGCGCGACCGTGAGTCGCTCGGTTTCGATCACGCTGCGCGCTCGACGAATCCGACCAGCGCCTCGTTGTAGCCGGGCGCGCGCGGCAGCGAGTGGCCGGCGCCGGGCACGACCGCGCGGTCGGCGGGGAGCCGCTCGACGAGCACGTCGCAAACCGCATCGAATGCCGCGCTGTGTCCACCGGAGAGGACGAGCTTCGGGAACGGCGCCTCGGCGAGCTCGTCGAGCGGGATCACGGCTTCGTTCGGCGGCCGCTCGGCCATCGCGGCGCGCGTCCCCTGCTCGAGCACCGGCGAGAGGCGCTCGCCGATCGGCATCCGCGAGCCCACCAGCGGGAGGAAGGACGCGAGGTACTCCCGGGGGCTCAGCGGCCCCCGCCCGACAATCGCGTCGTACGCCTGCATGAACTCGCGCACCGCCGGATCGTCCCCCGCGACGCGGAACGCCGGTGGCTCGCCGACCGCCAGCGAGGCCAGGACCGGCCTTTGCGCCGCGGCGAGCAGCGAGACGACGCCGCCGTAGGAGTGCCCGACGAGGTGGTCCCCGGGCCGCAGCTCGGCCGCCAGCTCGGCGGCCTGATCCTCGAAGTCGATCCGCTCGAGCGGTGCGCGCGGTGGGTAGCCGCTCCGGGTGTGCAGGACGAGCTCGAAGCGCTCCACGAGCGGCCGCTGGGCGGCGAACGTGAGCTCGGCGTTGCCGACGCTGCCGTGGACGAAGACGAGCCTCGCGAGCGTCACGAACATCGAGTCTACTCGGCTTGAAAAAAGGGATTCCGGTGTCACGAGCTTTGGTACGCTCAGACCGGTGGAGCCGGCCCGCCCCAACTTCCAGCTCGCCGGCGCAGGCGGAACGCTGATCGGATTCACCGCTGCTTGCGCAATCCTCGGCCTACTCGTCGGGTGGGCCGTCGGCTCGCTCGGGATCGGTCTTCTGATCGGTCTCGTGATTGGGATTCCGGTCGGGATCGTCGCCGTCTACCGGCGCTACCGGGACGCGTTCTGATGCGCGAAGCGATGCTGACGCCGCGGCCGCTGCCGAGCCGCCTCGTACCCGTCTCTGCGGGAGGGCTCGTGCTCGCGCTCGCCCTGCCGATCTTCGTCCTCGTCGGGTGGGACCTCCGCGCGTGGGGCGTCGCCGCGATCCTCTGGATCGGCAACCAGGCCGTGGGCGCGCTGCTGCGACGCTTCCGCACCGGCGCCGGTAACCTCGCCGCCTCTGGCGTGGTCGCCTTCGGGATGATGTTCCGCGCGATCGTCGTGGGGATCGTGCTCTTCGCGGTCGCTGCGGGCGACGGAGCGCTCGCGTTGGCGGCTGCGGCCGTCTACGTGCTCGCATACACGGCGGAGCTTGGGCTGTCCCTGCTCAGCTACTTCGGAGCGACTCCGTGAGCAGGCTGCCGCGCGCGCTGAGCGTGCTCGTGACGCTCGCGCTCGTGCTGCCGCCGGCCGCGCTCGCGAAGGGCGAGTTCCACCCGGAGGAGGAGTTCGAGCAGCACCCGTGGATCTCGATCCACATCGGGCCGCTCGACCTCTCGATCACGAAGGCGGTCGCGTACCTGATGCTCGGGACGGTCTGCACGATCCTTGTCGGGCTCGCGCTGATGCGCTGGCGGCTCCGCGTCTCGCCCGAAGGGCGGCGGCAGGCTCTCGGCGAGCTCGTCTACGAGGTGGCCCAGCAGCAGGTCGCCGAGCAGGGGCTCCCGTCGAAGGCGATCGGCCGCTGGTTCCCGTACGTGGCCTCGCTGATGCTGTTCATCTTCGTGATCAACCTGCTCGGGTTCGTCCCGCTGCCGCTCTCGGACGAGACGTTCGAGATCTTCGGGATCGAGCTGCCGACGCTCGGGATCTACGCCGCGACCTCGTCGCTGTCGGTCACGCTCGCGCTCGCGCTGCTCACGTTCTTCTTCACGCACTTCGAGGGGATCCGTGCCAACGGCGCCGTGCGCTACTTCAAATCCTGGATCCCCGACGTTCCCAGGGTGATGCTGCCGCTGATCGTGCCGCTGGAGATTCTCGGCCAGTTCATGCGCCTGATCTCGCTGTCGGTTCGTCTCTTCGCGAACATGCTCGCGGGCCACATGCTCATCCTGACGTTCATCGGCCTGATCTTCGTGCTGGAGAGCGCGGTGCTCGCCGTCGTCTCCGTGCCGTTCGCGACCATCTTCTACCTCTTCGAGGTCGTGATCGTGGTCGGCATCCAGGCCTTCATCTTCGCCGCCCTGTCCGCCATCTACATCGGCTCGGCGATCGAGCCGGAGCACTAAGGAGGAACACGCATGACCTTCGCAGCAGCGCTGCTCGCCGCCGTCGACGACGGCGCCGACGCCGGGAAGGCCGTCGCCCTCGCCCTCGGAATCGGGCTCGGCTCGCTCGGCGCCGGCGTCGGCATCGGCAACATCTTCGGGTCGATGATCCAGTCCGTCGCGCGGCAGCCCGAGCTCCGCGGCGAGCTGCAGGGAATCATGTGGCTCGGCTTCGCGCTCACCGAGGCCGTGGTGTTCTACGGCCTGATCGGCGGCCTGCTCGCGTACGTGCTCATCTAGATGGCACCCTCCATCCACCCATCTCGCACCCGCTGGAGCGCTGCAAACCGGCGCGCTGCGGCGTCCTCGGTCGCGCCCGTAGCCTCCGGCTACGAACGCTTCCTGCGTCCTTGCATCGCTTGGTTCTCGCGTCCAGCGGCCGCGATCTGCGCGAACGGAGGGTGCTAGATGCTCGCTGCCTCCGGGATCATCAAGGTCACCCCGGGGCTGATGATCTGGACGATCGTCTGCTTCGGGATCACGTTCTACGTCCTCAAGCGCTACGCGTTCGCGCCCGTCCAGAAGATGCTGGACGAGCGACGGGACCGGATCCGCGAAGCGCTCGGCGAGGCCGACCGAGCGCGCGAGGAGGCCCGGCGGCTGCTCGAGGAGCACCGGAAGCTGATTGCCCAGGCTCGGACGGATGCGGAGGAGATCCGGCAGGAGGTGCGCCACGACGCCGAAGCGCTTCGCGAGCGCGCGCGGGAAGAGGTCGAGGAAGACCGGCGCCGCCGGCTCGAAGAGACGAAGCGTCAGATCGAGGCGGAGACGCAGCGTGCGCTCGGCACGATCCGCGCCGAGGTCGCGGACCTGACGCTGATCGCCACTTCGAAGGTCACGGGCAAGGTCCTCACCGACGCGGATCAGCGCCGGCTGATCGACGAGGCGATCGAATCGCTCGACTTCTCGCGCCTGGAGCAGCCGACAACTTGAGCGTCGCGCACCGGACGTACGCGCGCGCGCTTTTCGAGGCTGCGCAGGAGCGCGATCACCTCGAGAAGGTGCGCGACGACTTCCGCGACTTCATCGAGATGGTCGACCAGGTTCCCGAGCTCGACGCGCTGCTGCGCAACCCGCAGATCCAACCGCGCGCGAAGGGCGCGGCCGTCGAGGCGATCCTCGGCGGCGTCGATCAGCTCGTGAGGAACTTCCTGCTTGTCGTAATCGAGAAGAACCGGGCGGGGCAGCTCCGCGAGATCCACCGCGAGTTCGAGCGCCTCGTCGCCCAGCTCGAGCGGCGCCTCAGCGTCGAGCTCACGACCGCGTACGAGCTCTCCGACGCCGAGGCTCGGCGGATCGTCGAGCAGATCGAGCGCGCCTCCGGGCGTACGGTCGAAGCGGCGCGGCACGTCGATCCGGATCTGATCGGCGGGATCGTGCTCCAGGCCGGCTCGATGCGCGTCGACGCAAGCGTGCGCGGCCGCCTCGAGCGGCTGCGACGAGAACTGACGACGTCCCGATAACAAGGAGAGAACGTGCAGCTACGGCCGGAAGAGATCACGCAGATCCTCAAGTCGAGGATCGAGCAGTACGACGTGCAGACGGACCTTTCGGAGGTCGGAACCGTCCTGCAGATCGGGGACGGCATCGCCCGGATCTACGGGCTCGAGAACGCGGTTGCGATGGAGATGCTCGAGCTCGAGCACGGCGTGGTCGGCCTCGCGTTCAACCTCGAAGAGGACGACGTCGGCGCAGCGCTCTTCGGCGAGTGGCAGCACGTGACCGAGGGCGAGTTGGTGCGGCGGACCGGCCGCATCGCCAGCGTGCCCGTCGGCGAGGCACTGCTCGGCCGCGTCGTCGACCCGCTCGGCAACCCGCTCGACGGCGGCGGCCCGATCGAGACCTCCGAGACGCGGCCGCTCGAGTTCAAGGCGCCGGGCGTGATCGCGCGCCAGCCGGTGAAGGAGCCGCTCCAGACCGGGATCAAGGCGATCGACTCGATGACGAACGTCGGCCGTGGCCAGCGCGAGCTGATCATCGGCGACCGCTCGACCGGGAAGACCGCGATCCTGGTCGACACGATCCTCAACCAGCACGACCAGAACATGAAGTGCATCTACGTCGCCGTCGGCCAGAAGGCGTCCACCGTCGCGCAGGTGTACGAGCGCCTCAAGGAGGCGGGCGCGATGGAGTACACGACGATCGTCACCGCGCCGGCGCACGAGGCTGCGCCGATCAAGTGGATGGCGCCGTTCGCCGGCTGCGCGATGGGCGAGTACTTCCTCTACAAGGGCGAGCACGCGCTGGTGATGTACGACGACCTGACCAAGCACGCCGACGCGTATCGCCAGCTCTCGCTGCTTCTTCGCCGCCCGCCCGGTCGCGAGGCGTTCCCAGGCGACGTCTTCTACCTCCACTCACGGCTGCTCGAGCGCGCTTGCAAGCTGAACGACGCGCTCGGCGGCGGCTCCCTCACCGCGCTGCCGGTCATCGAGACGCAGGCCGGAGACATCGCTGCGTACATCCCGACGAACGTGATCTCGATCACGGACGGGCAGATCTTCCTCCAGGCCGATCTCTTCTTCTCCGGGGTTCGGCCGGCGGTGAACGTCGGAACGTCGGTCTCCCGCGTCGGCGCGACGGCGCAGACGAAGGCGATGAAGAAGGTGGCGGGGCGCCTGCGCCTCGATCTGGCGCAGTACCGCGAGCTCGAGGCGTTCGCGCAGTTCGGCTCCGAGCTCGACAAGGCGACGCAGCAAGCGCTCGCCCGCGGCGAGCGGATGGTCGCGACGCTGAACCAGCCGCAGTACCAGCCGTGGCCGACGGAGGAGCAGGTCGTCGCCCTCTGGGTCGGGAACGAGGGCTACCTCGACAAGATCCCAACCGGCCAGGTCCCGCGCTTTCAGGACGAGCTGCGCGAGCATCTCCGCGCGCAAGGCGAGGTCTACAAGACGATCCGCGAGGCGGGTGAGCTGACCGAGGAGACCGAGCAGCCGCTCCGGGCCGAGGTGGAGCGGTTCGCGAACTCGTTCAGCGTCGAGCAAGAGGGGGCGCTCGTCTCGTGACGAGGGCTCTTCGGTAGATGGCAACCGTCCAGGAGCTCGGGCGCCGCGTCCGCGCGGTCACGAACACCCGGAAGCTGACCAAGGCGATGGAGCTCGTGGCCTCCGCGAGGCTTCGCCGCGCGCAGGAACGGATCGAGTCGATGCGTCCGTTCGCCGATCGGATGCTCGAGCTGATGGGCGGAACCGCACGCGCGAGCGCGTCCGTGCGCTCGCTGCCCCTTCTCCAGCGGCGCGACGTTCGACGCGTTGCGCTCGTGCCCGTGACCGGCGACCGCGGCCTCGCCGGCGCGTTCAATGCGCAGGTCCTCCGCCGAGCGATCGCGCTGTACCGCCAGCTCCAGGGCGAGGGCGTCGACGTCCGGTGGCTGCCGGTCGGGCGTAAGGGAACCTCGACCCTCCGCTTCTCGCGCTTCGACCTCGACAGCCAGTGGGGCGGCTTCAGCGACAACCCGTCGTACGGCGACGCGCAGGCGATCGCGCACCGCCTCACGGAGCTGTACACCCAGGAGGAGGTCGACCGCGTCGTCGTGATCTACAACGCGTTCGTGTCGGCGTTGACGCAGCGCGTCACGGTCACGGACGTGCTGCCGATCTCGGAAGAGATGCTGGAGACCGACGAGGAGGAGCGCGAGCGCGACCGGCTGGCCGGCGATTTCATCTTCGAGCCGGAGCCCGAGCAGATCCTCGAGCGCCTGCTCCCCGTCTACCTCGAGACGGAGCTGTATCGTGCGCTGCTCGAGTCGGCCGCGTCGGAGCAGGGAGCGCGGATGACCGCGATGCGGAACGCGACCAAGTCCGCGGGTGAGCTCATCGACAGCCTCACGCTCGCGATGAACCGCGCGCGCCAGGCCGAGATCACGCAGGAGATCCTCGAGGTTGTCGCCGGTGCGGACGCGCTCACGCAGTCCTAGGCGTTTGACCGCCGTCCCACACCGGAACGAGAACGCGATGCGCCGGAGCGACGCCCGCGCCGCCGCGAACGAAGCGACGTTCCGGGCTGCGAACGAGAAGATCGACGCCAAGCGTCGTGAGCTCGAGCTCGAGTACGCGACGCCGTACCTGTGCGAGTGCGAGGACGAGGACTGTACGAGCATCGTGCGCCTGACTGCCTCCGAGTATCGACGCGCGCGCGCCGAGCCGCGTCGTTTCGTCGTCGCGCGCGGTCACTCGCACAGAGGCCGCGTCGTCGACGAGGCCCCAGAGTACGTTGTGGTCGAGAAAACCGGAGTCGGAGGCGAGGTCGCCGAGGAGACCGCCGAATGACGCAGCCGCGCGAGGAACGCATCGCCCGCAACGAGGTCCTTTTCCGCGAGATCAACGAGCGGCTCAAGGAGATGCAGGAGACGTTCAACGTGCTCACCGATCGCTCCGAATTCGTGTGCGAATGCGGCAACGTCGAGTGCACAGAGCGCATCAAGATGTCGCTCCCGGAGTACGAACACTTGCGAGGCGACCCGACGACGTTTGCCGTCGTGCCCGGTCACCAGGCCGAGGACGTCGAGGACGTGGTGGAGACGACGCCTGCGCACCTGATCGTCCGCAAGCGCGGCGGCGAGGCGGCACGCATCGTGAGGCTCGAGGATCCACGTACCTGAGCCGCCTGCTGCAGCCGCTGCGTTAACCGTGGCTTAACCGACTCGCTGCGTGGCGACTCGTCTAGATTTCCGCGTATGGCACGAGAGCGCGAAAGAGAGCTCGTTTCCGCGCAGGCGGGTCTCGCAGCCGCAGTCACGGTCGAATCGGGGCCCGAGCTCGGTGAATCGCTCGAGCCCGTTCGCGCGCGCGGCTACTGGGAGCAGGTGTGGATCCGGTTCAGCCGCGACCGCGTCGCGGTGCTGAGCGGCTTCTTCGTCATCTTCTTGTTCTTCGTCGCCGCGTTCGGCGGGCCGATCGCGGCCACGATCCTCGGCCACGGCCCGAACGACATCTTCTTCAGCGGCGTCGATTCCGACACGCTGCTGCCCGTCGGGCCGATGACACGCATACTCGACACCACGAGCACGGACGGCGGCACGACGCTATTCATCCTGGGCGCCGACTCGCTCCTTGGCCGCGACGAGTTCCTCCGGATCCTGTACGGGGCGCGCGTCTCGCTCGAGGTCGCGATCCTGTCGACGATCGGCGTGATGATCATCGGCGTCACGCTCGGGACGATCGCGGGCTACTTCCGCGGCTGGAGCGACACGATCATCTCGCGGATCATCGAGGTCACGATGGCATTCCCGGCGCTGCTGTTCATCATCGCGCTGGCCGCCACGATCGGGAACCGGCTCAACGATGTGACGTTCGGGATCTTCGGCGAGGGCGTCGTGACGCTGATCCTCGTGTTCAGCGTCTTCGGGTGGTTCTACCCCGCGAGGATCGTTCGTTCGCAGGTCCTTTCGCTGCGCGAGAAGGAGTTCGTCGAAGCCGCGCGCATGGTCGGCGCGAGCGACTGGCGCATCATGCGGTCGCACATCCTGCCGCACCTCGTCGCTCCGGTGATCGTCGTCGCGACGCTCGCCGTCGCGAGCTACGTCCTCGCCGAAGCCGGCCTGTCGTTTCTCGGCCTCGGCGTGAAGCTGCCGACCCCGAGCTGGGGCAACCTGCTCGCGACTGCGCCCGAGTTCTACACGTCACAACCGTGGCTGATGGTGTGGCCGGGCCTCGCCGTCCTCCTGACGACCCTTGCCTTCAACCTCCTCGGCGACGGCCTCAGAGACGCGTTCGACCCCCGCTCGTCAGTTCACTCCTAGTCTCGCTTCGCTCGCTTTCGCACAAAGTGCTCCGCACTTGTGCGACGGAAAACCGCAGGCGCGGTTCGCGCGCGTGCATTGGTGGTGAGCGGGCGGTCGCGGCTTCGGCGAAGGTGAGTGAGCGGCTCGGATGAACCGCGCCTCCGGCGAGCTCGGAAAACGATAAGCCCAACTTCGAAATCATAAAAGAGCCCATCCGCCGGCGGCGTGGCTTTGCCACGCCGCTCACGAGCGATAGTCGATAAGCCAGGAGCCGCTGAGTGCCGCCGGTGCACGCGCGCCGCAGGCGCGCCTGCGGTTTGTCGTCGCGGAAACTGCGCAGCACTTTGCGCGAAAGCCGAAGGCCAGACGCGACCGGCGCCAAGCTGAGCTACCCTGCCCCGCGCTTAGAGGCGGATGCGCTAACAAACTGCGAGGCGTCTGCGTCTAAGGCGTTCGAGGATGCTGTCCCCGAGGCCGGTTGTTGCCGGCCTCAGATCCATCGAAAGGAGTCCCATGCACAAGAGGCTTTGGCTCTCGATCGTCACGCTGGCGATCGGCGTCGGGCTGCTTGTCGCCGCGGGTTTTGCTTCCCCGGCGAGCGGCGGTTCGTCCAAGGCCAATACCTCGAGCGCGAACAGGGGCGGAACGCTGCGCGTCGATCTGACGTCGGACTTCGACTTCATCGACCCGTCGCTCGCCTACTTCTCGCACTCGTGGAACATGCTCTATCAGACGTCCTGCAAGCTGCTCACGTTCCCGCCGAAAGAGGCGCGGGCGGGCGGCACGCGGCTGACGCCTGAGGTTGCTGCCGGTCTGCCTGCCGTCGCGCGGAACGGCAAGACATACACGTTCACGCTGCGGAAGAATTTCCGCTTCGCGGACGGCTCTCAGGTGACCGCCGCGAACTTCGTAGCGGCGTTCAACCGGAACCTGCAGCCGAAGATGAGCTCGCCGGCCACGACGTTCTCCGAGGACGTCGTCGGCGCGAAGGCCGTGCTCGACGGCAAGGCCTCGAAGGCTTCGGGCATCAGGGCGATCGGCAAGTGGAAGCTTCGCGTCAGCCTGACCAAGGTTGCGCCGGACTTCCTGGCCCGCGTCACGATGCCGTTCTTCGCGGCGGTGAAGACGAACACGCCGGTCACCGCTGACGGCATCGCCGCGCCGAACAAAGGCACGTCGTGTGGTCCGTACTACGTGGCGTCGTGGGAGCAGAAGCGGTCGGCGCGGCTGGTGCGGAACCCGTTCTACAAGGGCAACCACCCGTCGAACCCGAACGCGATCGAGTTCAACATCGTGACTTCTACCGCGGCGCAGCGACTCCGTGTTGAGAGCAACGAGACGGACTTGGGCGCCTTCCCGCCCGCGGCAGCGGCTGAGATCCGCGACCGCTACGGCGTGAACAAGTCGCACACGGGAACGTCGCCCAGCTTCTACGTGCGCACGAACCCCGTGTTCTGGTACCTGAACATGAACAACGCCCAGCCGTTGTTCAAGAACAACGACAAGCTGCGCCGCGCGGTCAACCACGCGATCGATCGCCCGCAGATGGTCCGCCAGCATGGTGCTCTCGGCGGCACCCGGACCGACCAGATTCTGCCGGTCGGCTTCCCGGACTTCCGGAACTGGAACCTCTACTCGCTCAAGGGTGCGAACCTCGCCAAGGCGAAGCAGCAGGCGTCCGGCGCCACCCGCGGCGGGAAGTGTGAGTTCTGGACGTTCAACACGTCCTTCGGCCCGACGGTGGCCCAGGTCGTGCAGTTCAACCTCAAGCAGATCGGCCTCGACTGCGCCATCACTCCGCTCGACCGCGTCGTCCAGACGACGAAGGCCGGCGTCAAGGGTGCGCAGTACGACCTGCTGCTGAACGGCTGGGGCGAGGACTACCCGGATCCGTACGACTTCATCAACATCCTGCTCTCGGGCACGAGCATCCTGCCCGAGAACAACGTCAACCTGTCCTACTTCAACTCGAAGAAGTGGAACACACGGATGACGACGGCCTCGAGGCTGAGCGGCCAGAAGCGGTACGCCGCGTACGCGGCCCTCGACCGCGACCTGATGAAGGGCCCGGCTCCGCTCGCGCCGTACATCAACACGAACGCCCGCATCTTCACGTCGAAGCGCGTGGGCTGCTACGTGTACCAGCAGGCATACGGCTCGGTGCTCGGCGCTCTCTGCGTCAGGGGTTAATGAGCCATCGTTCGACAGATCGGGGCGCCCTCGCGGGCGTCCCGATCGTCACTTGTCGGGCGCTGCTGCTCCGTCAGCCGCTTAATCTGGAATTCACAACACGTTTCGTTAAAGTGCCCGCACCTTGTTTCGCTATCTGATCCGCCGCCTGATTTGGGCCGTGGTCCTCTTCGTGGTGATCACGCTGGTGACGTTCGTGATCTTCTTCATCATTCCCGTGGATCCGGCGAAACAAGCCTGCGGACAGCGTGCAACGGAGACCTGCATCAAGCTGGCGACGAAGGAGTTCGGGCTCGACAAGCCGCTTTTGCAGCAGTACCTGCTCTTCATGGAGAGGCTCGTGATCCACCAGGATCTCGGGCGCTCGTACGTGACGCGGCAGCCGGTGAACGAGACCGTGCTCAAGGCTGCTCCCGTGACCGCCTCGCTCGTCCTCGGCGGCGCCATCCTCTGGATGCTGATCGCGCTGCCCGTCGGGATCCTGTCGGCCCTGCGGCCTCGTTCGCTGTTAGACAGGTTCTCGATGGTCGCGGTCCTGATCGGGATCTCGGCGCACCCGGTCTGGATCGGCCTGATCCTGTCGTACCTGATCGGCTACAAGCTCGGCTGGACACCGATCACCGGCTACGCCGACTTTTTCAACCCGGCGACGGGCGAAGGCGGGCCGGTGCAGTGGTTCCACCACATGATTCTGCCGTGGACCACGTTCATGATCCTCTTCTGCGCCTTGTACGTGCGGATGATCCGCGCCAACGTGATGGAGGCTTCGGGCGAGGATTACGTCCGTACCGCGAGGGCGAAGGGCGCACCGGAGCATCAGGTGCTGCGGTCTCATATCCTCCGGAACGCGATGCTTCCGGTCGTGACGATGCTCGGCATGGACATCGGCGCAGCACTCGGGGGCGCGATCTTCACCGAGACGGTTTTCTCGCTCCCGGGACTCGGGAACGAGGCAATCCTGTCGATCACCCAGTTTGATCTTCCGGTCACTCAGGGAATCGTGATCTTCGGAACCCTGTCGATCATCATCTTCAATCTCGCGGTGGACCTCCTGTACGCGGCCATCGACCCGCGTATCAGGCTTAGCTAGAGAAAGCGAGACGCCTGTGGCGCTGCTCGAGGTCAACGATCTCAAGACGCATTTCCGAACGGACGACGGAATCGTCAAGGCCGTCGACGGCGTCAGCTTCGCCGTCGAGAAGGGGCAGGTCTTCGGAATCGTCGGCGAGTCCGGCTCGGGCAAGAGCGTCACGTGCCTCACGATCATGGGCCTCAACCCGAAGGCAAACACGATGACGTCCGGCGAGGCGCTGTGGAAGGGAAAGGACCTGCTGCGGATGTCGTCGAAGCAGCTCCGGAGCATCCGCGGCGACGAGATCGCGATGATCTTCCAGGACCCGATGACCTCGCTGAACCCCGTCAAAACGATCGGGTCGCAGCTGATCGAGGCGGTCATGCTGCACCGCGACATCTCACGGAAGGCCGCGCGAGCCCGTGCGGTCGAGCTCCTCAAGGCGGTCGGCATCCCGCGCGCGGAGGGGCGGATCGACGACTACCCGCACCAGTTCTCGGGCGGGATGCGTCAGCGTGTGATGATCGCCATGGCGCTGATCAACGACCCCGACCTGCTGATCGCAGACGAGCCGACGACGGCGCTCGACGTGACGACGCAGGCGCAGATCATCAACTTGATGGTGCAGCTCCAGAAGGACTTCGGCAGCGCGATCATCATCATCACGCACGACCTCGGTGTGATCGCCGAGGCCGCCGACGACGTCGTCGTGATGTACGGCGCGCAGGTCGTGGAGCGCGCGCCGGTGACGAACCTCTTCAACCGGCCGCATCATCCCTACACGTGGGGCCTGCTCGGCTCGCTGCCGCGGCTCGACGCAGACGTCGATCGCCTGACGCAGATCCAGGGCCAGCCGCCGTCGTTGCTCAACCCGCCGCGCGGCTGCCGCTTCCATCCCCGTTGTCCGTACGTGATGGAGATCTGCAAAACGGAAGTGCCGGCGCTCGCGCCGATCTCGACGGATCCCGGCCACCTCCAGCGCTGCCACCTCGACGAGGAGACCAAGGATCGCGAGGCCGCGAAGCTCCTG